>Ga0209089_10000797_pt1 | contig 28687 bp, 23 predicted proteins | sample ArcticOcean_MG_C_FD_187431 | JGI IMG/M metagenome (GOLD analysis project Ga0209089, IMG submission 187431) | Marine microbial communities from western Arctic Ocean - ArcticOcean_MG_CB2_150 (SPAdes) (version 2) | ecosystem: Environmental > Aquatic > Marine > Oceanic | place: Arctic Ocean: Canada... | reverse complement strand
GCCGAGGGTGTGGCCATGGCCAACGACACCGAATTCGGTTTGGCGGCAGGGATCTTCAGCTCCGATGCGTCGCGTGTGCATCGGGTGGCGCGTTCGGTCAGGGCCGGGATCGTGTGGGTCAACACCTACAGGGCGATCTCGCCGATAGCGCCGTTCGGCGGCTTCGGAAACTCCGGATCCGGCCGCGAGGCCGGCGTCGACGCCATCGGAGAGTTCACGAGGACCAAGACCGTCTGGATCAACACGTCGGAGCAGCCGATGGCCAATCCGTTCACCATCCGGTGACCAGTCCGGCCGGAACTGCACGGCCCTAGTCTCGCCAACGTGAGAATGCACGAGTTCGACGAGTCGACCGATGATCTGGCCTGGGCCATCTTCCGCTACGCCCTTGATCGGGTGAAGACGGATCCGCCCCTGGATGGTCCCCGATCCCACCAGGAACTCTGGGAAGCCGTCGGGCAGACCATCACCGACGACGGCATCGGCGGAGAGTCGGCGCTCGCAGCCTTCGCCGACCACCTGGCGCCGGCATGCCTGTCGACAGACCATCCGCGGTTCCTCTCCTTCGTTCCGGGTGCCCCCACGAACGCCTCGGTCCTGTTTGACCTGGTGGTCGGGGCGTCAGCGATGTGCGCCACCTCCTGGTTGGAGGCGGCAGGCACCGTGTACGCCGAGAACCAGGCGCTCCGCTGGGTCGCGGACCTGGTGGGCCTCCCGGAGGGTGCCGGAGGCTGCTTCGCCTCCGGGGGCACCATGGGAAACCTGTCGGCTCTCATAGCGGCCCGTGACGACGCAATGCGTCGCCGCGAGGCGGAGGGTTCGGGGCGGCCTGTCAGGTGGGCGGTAGTGGCCTCGGACGGTGCGCACTCCTCGATCGACTCGGCGGCCCGGGTCATGGACGTGGACGTCCTACTGGCCACCACCGGCGACGACCGGCGACTCCGTGGGGACGAGGTGCGTGCCGCCATCGCAGCTCGGCCTGAGGGCACCGAGGTCTTTGCCGTGGTCGCAACCGCCGGCACCACCAACCTCGGTGTCGTGGATGCGCTGGACGAGGTTGCCGAGGCCGCAGCGGAGCACGGGGCATGGTTCCACGTGGATGGCGCCTACGGAGGTGCCGCGCTGGCCGCCGGGTCGGTCCGCTCCCACTTTGCCGGAATCGAGCGATGCGACTCCGTGGTGATCGACCCCCACAAGTGGCTATTCGCCCCCTTCGACTGTTGTGCGCTGCTCTACCGCCAACCGGAGGTGGCCCGGCTGGCCCACGCCCAGCACGCCAGCTACCTGGATCCGATCAACTCGGGCTCGGAGTGGAATCCCACCGACTACGGGCATTTCCTGACCCGGCGTGCCCGGGGCCTGCCGTTCTGGTTCTCGCTTGCCGTCCATGGCACCAGGGCCTACTCCGAAGCCGTCGAGCGGACCTTGGAGGTGACGCTTGCCGGAGCGGAACTGCTGGATTCGGCCCCCCACGTGGAGCTGATAATGGATCCGGTCCTCTCGGTGCTCGCCTTCAGGAGGGTCGGCTGGGAGCAGGCCGACTACGACCTCTGGTCCGCCCGGCTGATGGAGGATGGAACCGCCTTCGTGCTTCCGACACAGGTTGACGGTGAGCCGGCACTGCGGATCTGCATCGTGAATCCGCTGACCACCGTCGACGACATCGCCATGATCCTCGACAGCCTGGCCTGACGGTCGCCGGCCCCCGCAGGGGCCATTTCGCCGGGTGGCCGTCAGGGGGCCGCCGGTACACTCCCCGGACTGTGGACAGCACCCTTGAAAGACTGGATGGCGACCGGGTCAAGTTGACCGTTGCCATCGACGAGACCGAGTTCGAGGTCGCCGTAGAGGCCGCCTTCCGACGTATCGCCCAGGAGGTCCGCCTCCCCGGGTTCAGACCCGGCAAGGCGCCGCGCAAGCTCCTGGAGGCCCGCATCGGTCTGGCTGCCGGCCGTCAGGAGGCGATACAGCAGTCGCTTCCCGACTACTACGGCCAGGCCCTCGTCGACAATGACGTGGATGCCATTGACTCCCCGGAGATCGAGATCACGGGAGGTCGGGAGGAGGGTGACCTCACTTTCGATGCCGTGGTGCCGGTCAGGCCGAGGGCGACCATCGCCGGCCACAGCTCGCTGCGCGTCGAGATCCCCTCACCTGCGGCCGCCGACGAGGACGTGGACGCCCAGCTGGAGGCATTGCGTGGCCAGCACTCGACGCTCGAGGCTGTGGACCGTCCGGCGGGCGACGGCGACCAGGTGACAATCGACATCGACGGCACCTTCGAGGGCGAGCCGGTCGATGGGCTCACCACCACCGACTACCTCTATGAGGTGGGAGTAGGCGCCGTGGTCCCCGAGATCGACGAGAACCTGCGCGGCGCCTCCGCTGGAGACGTTCTGGAGTTCGACGCCGACCACCCCGAGGAGGACGGCAGCCTCTCGTTCCGTATCACGGTGTCGGAGGTCCAAGCCCGTGTGCTTCCCGAGCTGGACGACGAGTTCGCCGAGGCATCCTCGGAGTTCGACACGCTCGACGAGCTCTCCGCTGACATCCGCGAGCGGATCTCGGTGATGCGTAGGGGCCAGACCCCGATGCTCGCACGCGATCGTGTGGCCCAGGCGATAGCGGACCTGGTCGACATGGAGATTCCGCCGATGCTCGTCGAGGCCGAGGTGGACAGCCGGATCAATGACATGGCGATGCGCATGCGCTCACAGGGCATCGACTTCTCCGTCTACATGGAGGCCATGGGACGCGACGTGGAGTCGCTGCGCGAGGAACTACGCGAAGGCGCCGAACTGTCAGCGCGGGTTGACCTGGGGCTACGTGCCGTCGCCGACGCCGAGGGCCTCGGCGACATTGACGAGCAGCTCGAGGAGTACCTCGGGACGCTGGCCACCCAGACCGGTGGTGACGTGGACGGCATCCGGGAGACGCTCAGCCGATCCGGACGCATGCTCGAGGTCCGTGCGGACCTCCGCAAGCAGGCCGCCCTGGAGTGGGTGTTCGAACGTGCCGAGGTGGTTGACGAGGCGGGTGAGCCCGTGGATCGGGAACTCCTGGAACCGCCTGAGCCGGTGATCGAGCTTCCCGAGGAGCTTGCGGCCATCCCTGTCGATGGCGACGAGGTGGGGGAGACTGAAGGTTCGGTTGCAGATTTGACCGACGGAGAAGAAGAGTGAACAAGATGACCCTCGCAGACCTCAAGGTGCAGAATTACCTCGTTCCCACGGTGGTCGAACAGACCAGCCGGGGCGAGCGCGCGTTCGACCTCTACTCAAGGCTGCTCAAGGAGAACATCGTCTTCATCGGTACGCCGATAGATGACACGATCGCCAACCTGATCTGCGCCCAGTTGCTGCACCTGGAGTCGGAGAATCCCGACAGGGACATCAGCCTCTACATCAACTCGCCGGGCGGCGACATCAACGCCCTGTTCGCGATCTACGACACGATGCAGTACGTCAAGCCGGACATCACCACCATCTGCTTCGGCCAGGCCGCCTCGGCTGCCGCTGTCCTGCTGGCTGCTGGAACGCCCGGCAAGCGCCTCGCCCTTCCGCACTCCAGGGTGCTGATCCACCAGCCCTATGCCGGGGCCCAGGGTCAGGTGTCCGACATTGAGCTGGCATCGCGTGAGATCCAGCGGCTGAAGACCCAGTTGGAGGAAATCCTCTCCCATCACACAGGTCAGGACGTGGCGAAGATCCACGCCGATACCGACCGCGACTATGTGATGACCGCCCAGGAGGCCAAGGAGTACGGCTTCATCGACGAGGTCATCGACCAGCGGAACGTGGCCGACAACAGCGGCCCGATCGCCGCCGTCAAGTAGGACTACGGGACCGGGGGTCGGGTATGGCGAAGCTCGGTGAGGGCGAACTCCTCAAGTGTTCCTTCTGTGGCAAGACCCAGAAGCAGGTCAAGAAGCTCATTGCCGGCCCGGGTGTCTACATCTGCGACGAGTGCATAGACCTCTGCAACGAGATCATCGAGGAGGAGCTCTCCGAGCCGACCGAGACCTCGCTGGGTGAGCTTCCCCGTCCGAGGGAGATCTACGCATTCCTGGACGACTACATCGTCGGCCAGGAACAGGCCAAGAAGGTCCTTTCCGTGGCCGTCTACAACCACTACAAGAGGGTCCGCTCCGGGACCGGTCCCGGCGTCGAGGTGGAGTTGGCCAAGTCCAACATCCTGCTGCTGGGCCCCACCGGTTGCGGCAAGACCCTGATGGCCCAGACGCTCGCCAGGATGCTGGATGTTCCGTTCGCCATCGCCGATGCCACGGCCCTCACCGAGGCCGGTTACGTGGGCGAGGACGTCGAGAACATCCTCCTGAAGCTGATCCAGGCAGCCGACTACGACATCAAGAAGGCCGAGACCGGGATCATCTACATCGACGAGATCGACAAGGTGGCCCGCAAGAGCGAGAACCCCTCGATCACCAGGGACGTCTCCGGCGAGGGGGTGCAGCAGGCCCTGCTGAAGATCCTGGAGGGAACCTCGGCGGCCGTGCCCCCGCAGGGCGGGCGCAAGCACCCGCACCAGGAATTCCTGCAGATCGACACCACCAACATCCTGTTCATCTGCGGTGGGGCCTTTGCCGGTCTGGAACGTGTCATAGAGACGAGGCAGGGCGGAGCAGGCATCGGCTTCGGCGCAGATATCAGGTCATCGGCGGAGAAGGACGTGGGTGCCCTGTTCGCCGACGTGAGGCCCGAGGATCTCATCAAGTTCGGCCTCATTCCGGAGTTCATCGGCCGCCTGCCAGTGGTTGCATCCGTGTCCCAGTTGGAGGTCGAGGCGCTCGTCAAGATCCTGACCGAACCCCGCAACGCCCTCGTCAAGCAGTACCAGCGACTCTTCGAGTTCGAGGACATCGAGTTGGAGGTGAACGCCGAGGCACTATCTGCGATCGCCACCCAGGCGCTTGAACGTGGAACCGGTGCCCGTGGGCTCCGCTCCATCCTGGAAGAAGTCCTCCTCGATGTGATGTACGAGTTGCCGGGGGACGATGAGGTCGGCCGCGTGGTCGTGGACGTGGATTCGGTGGTCCATCGGACCGCTCCTGCCGTGTTCCCGCGTGCCGCCGATCATCCAGACCGCGCCGCCTCCTGATAGCGCAGGCTGTGGGTACACCGCTGTGACGGGGCCGGCGGTGGACGACTACCGCGGCGCCCTTCGATTCCTGGATCAGTTCGTCAACCTGGAGGCATCGGCGGGTCGGATCCATGGGCTGAGCCTGGACGCGATGCGGGGTCTCGTCAGGGCGATGGGCGATCCCCAGTACGACGTCAGAACGGTCCACGTCACCGGAACGAACGGCAAGGGTTCGGTTTCGGCAATGGTCTCGGCGCTACTGGGAGCAGCGGGCCTCCGTGTCGGCGCCTACACCAGTCCCCACGTGGACACCGTGCGCGAACGACTCGCCATTGATGATCAGCCAATTGCCGAGGATGCATTCACGGACCTGGTGGCGGACCTGGAGCGCTATGCGGGAGTTGTTGCCACCGTGCCGTCCTACTTCGAGTTGCTGACGGCGGCGGCTTTCCTCTGGTTCAGCAACGAGGCCGTCGACGCTGCGGTCGTGGAGGTGGGTCTGCTGGGCCGCTTCGACGCCACGAACGTGTGTGACTCGACGGTGTCGGTCATCACCAACATCGGACGAGACCACACGGACGGTACGGGGGACTGGCGACGCGACATAGCCCGGGAGAAGGCGGGGATAATCCGCGCTGGTCAGCCCCTCATCCTCGGTGAGACCTCCATAGAACTCCTCGAGGTCTTCACAGCCGAATCCCCCGAGCCCCTGCTCATCGCTGGTTCCGACTTCGGCGTCGGTGGTGCCGAGCAGGCCGTGGGCGGCCAGCTGATTGAGTTGTGGACCCCGGCAGGCAGGCACGAGGAGGTCTTCCTGCCGATGCACGGCGACCACCAGGCCGACAACGCCGCCACGGCCCTGATGGCCGCCGAGGCGTTCCTGGACACACCGCTCAGCTCCGAGGTGGTGACCGATGGGCTGGGGGCGGCACGGGTGCCTGGGCGACTCGAGGTGGTGGCCACCGAACCGCTGGTGGTGCTCGATGGCGCCCACAATCAGGATGCTGCCAGAGCCCTGGCAGCAGCGGTTCCCACCGTCTTTCCCGCCGGCCGTCGGATCCTGGTGGTCGGAACCCTGGGTCCCCGGGAGCCGACGGAGTTCCTCGACGAGTTGGTGGCCCTGTCCCCGGACCTGGTCGTGGCCTGTACGGCGCCCTCTCCGCGTGCGGTGCCGGCGGCAGACCTGGCGGTGCTGCTGCGCGAGCGCCGCATCGAGGTCGAGGTGGTGCCCGATGCCGTGGATGCGGTCCGCCTGGCCGTGGCCGCCGCCGATGAATCCGACCTTGTGCTGGTGACGGGTTCGTTCTACGTGCTGGCAGCGGCCCGGGCCGCCCTCGGTGACGTGGTTGATCTGGACGAGGACGGTTTCGACACCTGATTCGCGCCTAGGCGAGTCGGGCGGTAATATCCTGCCGCCATGGATCGAACCCTCGCAATCTGCAAACCCGACGCCGTCGAACGTGGCCTCGTAGGAGAGATCGTCGGCCGCTTCGAGCGCAAGGGCCTGAAGGTCGTGGCCGCGGAGTTGCGCCACCTGGACCGCGACACCCTCGCCCGGCACTACGAGGAGCACGTCGGAAAAGGCTTCTACGAGGATCTGGTTTCCTTCATGTCCCGGTCGCCGGCGATGGTGATGGTCATCGAGGGCCCTGAGGAGACCTTCGCTGTCGTCCGTTCGATGATGGGTACCACCAACCCCCGTGAGGCCGCTCCCGGCACCATCCGAGGCGATCTCGGGACCCTCTTCACCGAGAACCTGGTCCACGGGTCGGATTCCCAGTCGTCAGCTGATCGTGAGATCGGGATCTTCTTTCCGGCCCTGGCGGGCTGAGGTCCCAGGAATGGACTACTCGCGCAGGGTGGTGGCACATGCACCCTGAGTGGCAATTTAGTGAGGAACGCGTTACCTTCTCCGTAGCGAGCGGCGGGCACTTCAGCCTCCCCGCGCAATCAGACGGAGCGCCCGGTCGATGGCCGAAGACGTAGTTCGACGGGTCAGGCGCCAGGCACCCAGCCGCGCCGCCTTCGGCACCCGGGACATCGCCGTGGACCTCGGAACCGCCAACACGCTGGTGCTGGTGCGCGGCGAGGGGGTCGTCCTGGACGAGCCGTCGGTGGTCGCAGTGAACGCGATGGACGAGACCCTGCTGGCTGTGGGTAGCGAGGCGAAGCGGATGATCGGGCGTACCCCGCCTCACATCCGGGCGGTCCGACCACTCAAGGACGGCGTCATCTCCGACTTTGAGAACTGCGAGAAGATGCTCCGCTACTTCATCCAGCAGGTCCACAGCCGCCGCTGGGCCAAGCCCCGCATGGTCATCTGCGTGCCGTCGGGCGTGACGGGCGTCGAACGCCGGGCGGTGCAGGAGGCGGCTGAGTTCGCTGGTGCCCGCCCGCCGGTCTACATCGTCGACGAGCCGATGGCTGCGGCCATCGGTGCCGGCCTGCCGGTGGCCGATCCGACCGGTTCCATGGTGGTTGATGTCGGCGGTGGAACCACCGAGGTGGCTGTCATCTCCCTCGGGGGGGTGGTTGCCTGTCAGTCATCGCGTATCGGCGGCGACGAGATGGACGACGCCATCAAGCAGTTCCTGAAAAAGGACAAAGGGGTGGACGTCGGCGACCGGACCGCCGAGGCCATCAAGGTCCGCCTCGGCTCGGCGCATCCGCTCACCCGGGAGTTCAGGGCGGCGGTCACGGGCAGGAGCCTGCTGACCGGGTTGCCCGAGTCCGTTGAGTTCTCCACCCGGGAGATCCGCGAAGCCCTCGAGCAGCCGGTCGAGGCGATCATCGACGCCGTGAAGGTGACCCTGGACAGGACTCCACCCGAACTGGTCACCGACATCATGGAGCACGGAATTCATCTGGCGGGCGGCGGATCGCTCCTGATCGGCCTGCCCGACAGGATCCGTGCCGAGACGGGCATGCCCGCCCGGGTCGTTGCCGATCCACTCGGAGCAGTCGTCAAGGGAGCTGGCCTGATCCTGGAGAATCTCTCCAGGTACGGAGAGATGATCTTCGGCGACGACGGGCGCTAACAAGTGGCGGCCCCGCAACCCACGGGGCGTTCCCGGCCGACGCTCCTCCTGGTCATAGTGGCGGCCCTGACCCTGCTCACGATGCAGTTCAGGGGATTCGGGCCACTGGACTCGTTCCAGCAGGGGATGAGGGACCTTCTGGACCCGGTCCGCTCGGTGTCGGAGAGCGCAGCGCGACCCCTCCGCTCGGCATGGCTGGGCGTCTTCGACTACGACGACCTGCGCGACAGGACAGAGCGCCTGGAGAAGGAGCTGGCCCGGATGCGTGGACGCCAGCTCTCCTCGGAGGCCGACGGGGAGCTGCTGAAGCGCCTCATGGGCGAGGTGGGCATCGAATACGCCAAACTCGACACGGTCGTGGTACGGATACTCGGCACGCCCCCCGGGAACTCCTCGAGTCACACCATTGAGGTGGACAAGGGTCTCGACGATGGCCTCGCGGAGGGAATGGCGGTCGTGACAGGCGCCGGCCTCGTCGGGCGCCTTGAGGTTGTGGACCGCTCCCGGTCCATCGTGAGGTTGGCGACACACCCGGCCTTCCGGGTCGGGGTGCGCCTCGTGGGCTCCCAGGACGAGGGACTGGCGCGCGGTGGCGGCGCCAGCGGCCATCTCGTGATCGATGCTGGCATCAGGCCCGACGTGCAGGTGGCGATCGGCGAGGTGGTGGTCACCTCAGGTGGCCGTAGCAGGTTCCCGACCGATATTCCGGTTGGGCGGGTGATCGATCCAGACGCGGGCGCCGACCTGGATCGGGAGATCATCGTGGAGCCAGCCGCATCCCTGGAACACCTCAGCTTCGTGAACGTCGTGCTGGACCAGCGCCTGGCCGATGCCGGACCGCTGGAGCGGGGGTGAGGAACCGATGACCGGGAGGTTGAGGGTCGTGGCGATCCTCCTCACCGCCGTGACAGTCCAGGTGACGGTCTTCGAGGAGATTCGTGTCAGCGGAGTCTCCGTGGAGCTGCTTCTGCTGGTGTCGATCCTGGCCGGGTTCCACGGGGGGCCCGAGAGGGGAGCCGTGGTGGCCTTCTGCGCGGGTCTTCTTCATGACACCATTACCGCCACCCCGATGGGGTTGCACGCTCTCGTATATGCCCCCATGGCTGTTGCGACCAGCCACCTCGAGGTCCGACTGGCCCGTTCCACCCGGCCGTTCCTGGCGGCCGGCCTGATGGTCGCGATGGTGATCGGAGTGCTCTCCACGATGCTTGTCGGGGGGCTCTTCGGCCTGCACGGCGTTGATGTGGAGCGGCTGGCACGTACCGCTCTGCTGGCCTCCGTGATGTCGGTGGCTCTGGCGGTACCGACCAGTCGGGCGGTGCGCTGGGCCGTTACCGGGGGCCTGCCTGTCAACGTGGACGTACGTGGTTCGGGAGTGGAGTTGCGGGGGTGAACGAGGCCAGCCGCTACCGGATGCGCCTCCTCGCCATCATCGGACTGTCGATGTTCGTCGCACTCGGCGCGCGGCTCTGGTACCTGCAGGTGATGATCAGCGAGCAGGCGGCCGTCACGGCGCGCAGCAACATCACCCGGGTGATTGCCGTCCCTGCACCACGGGGGCGGATCATGGACGTGAAGGGCAGGACGCTGGTCGGCAACCGCCTCACAACCGTTCTCACCATGAACCGTTACGAGCTGGACAAGGCCGGGCTGGACGAGGACGACCTGCTCGGCATGTTCACGGAGATAGCGATCGAGATAAACCGGTCGGGCAAGTTGGTGAAGGTCGTGGACGTCCGGCGTGCGCTGGCGGATCCCTCCTACGGGCTCTACGACGACATTCCCGTCGCACACGACGTCGGCGAGGACCTCCTCGTGTTCTTCGGCGAGCGGCCTGAACGCTTTCCCGGCGTGAGGGTGGCTGAGACCACGGTCCGGTCGTACCTCTACGGAAACCTCGCCACCCACCTGCTGGGCTGGGTGGGTTCGATCAACAACCGGGAACTCCAGGGCCGACGCCCCCCAGCCGGCAAGGAGTACAGGCTCCGTGACGAGATCGGGAAGGCCGGAGTGGAGTTGATGTTCGAGGACGATCTCCGGGGGGTGGCCGGCCGCAAGGTGGTCGAGGTGGACCGCCTGGGTGAGATCCTGCGGGAGCGCGACGACCTGTACATGGCGCCCATCCCCGGCGCCGACCTGGTCCTCTCGATAGACGTCGACGTGCAGTTCCTCGTGGAGACAGAGCTGGAGAGGTCGGTCCACCGGGCCAGGACCAGGGAGCCGGAGGCTGATCCCCAGAGACCAGGCCAGCTCCTGCCACCCTTTGACGTACCCGGCGGAGCGGTGGTGATCCTGGATCCCGGCAATGGTGACGTGGTGGCGATGGCGTCATTCCCGTCGTACGACCCCAACATGTCCATTGGTGGGTTCAGTCTGGAGCAGTGGACGGAACTGAACGATCCCGCCAACGACCTGCCCATGTTCAACCGGGCGATCCAGGGCGAGTACGCCCCCGGTTCCACCTTCAAGCTCTTCACCGCCCACGCGGCGTGGCACGAGGGCGTATTCGGCGTCGGTCCGATCCCGCGGGCCGACGAACTCTGGGACGATCCGGGTGCCTACATCCTGCACGGCTGCGGTGACGTCGACCCGCGTGACCCGCCGCCGGGTTGCCGTTACGTCAACGCAGGGGAGAAGCCGTACGACGACGTCGACCTGATCAGGAGCCTCACGGTCTCCAGCGACGTCTACTACTACCGGATCGGCGAGTCGATCTACACCCGTACCGACCACCGGGACACGGCCATCCAGGAGGCTGCCGGTGCCTACGGCCTTGGACTGGAGACCGGAATCACCCTGCCGTTCGAGCAGGGTGGGTACATGCCGACGCCGGCCAACCGGAGGCAGCGCAACGAGTTGAATCCGATGGCCTTCCCGGAATGGGGCTGGTCCACCGGCGACAACGTCATTACGGCCATCGGGCAGGGCGAGGTCCTCGTCACGCCGCTGCAACTGGCGAATGCCTTCGCCACCTTCGCCAATGGTGGGATTCGTCTCTCACCCAACGTCGTCTCCCGGGTGGTGGAACGAGATGGCTCGGTGGTTCGCCAGTTCGGCCCGCGGGTCCTCTCCGAGGTGGCGATCGATCCCGGCTTCAGGTGGCGTGTCCTCGAGGGCCTCAGCGGCGTGACCGCAGACGAGGAGGGCACCGCCTACCTGGCGTTCAACTCACTGGCCACCGGCGGTGCCTATTTCCCCCTGGAGACGTATCCGGTTGCCGGCAAGACAGGCACGGCGGAGGTCCGCGGCAAGGCGGACACCTCCCTGTTCGCCGCTTTCGGGCCGGTACTCGAGCCCACGTTTGCAATAGTCGCCATCCTGGAGGAGGCGGGATTCGGTAGCAAGGTTGCCGCCCCGCTCGTTGCCAGGATCATGGAGAAGGTGGTCGAGGGGACCGTGCCGGAAGCGCCGCAGGCTTCCGTCCGGTATGCCCGCTCAGTGGCGCTCCCGCTCTGCCTCGAGTGGTACGAGTGGAGGTCTGGCAACACCCTGGATCGCCTCGATGCAGCTGACACCTCTTCGACCGCCACGGGTGGCCCAGCGCTGGATGCCTCGGGAACCGTGAGGGTGAGGGGCGTACGGGTGGACTGCGAGAGCCTCCTGGATGACGTCATGGCGGTCTTCGGCAGCGTCCTCGAAACCGGGGCGAATGGCTGATGGTCGACCTCCGTAGGCCCGACTACGACCGGCCCCGTGTGCTCCGCCACGTGGACCTGGCCCTTCCCTCCCTTGCCATCGCGGTTGCCCTCATCGGGGTGGTCATGGTCTATTCGGCCACGCGTGGCCCGGCCACCGAAATCAGGCCGGCCGAGACGTTCCACCTGGTTCGCCAGGCCAGGTTGGCTGGTCTCGGGGTGGCCGCCATGGTGCTGGCAAGTTGGTTCGGCCACCGACGCCTGCATCGCTTTGTGCCACTTGTGTACGTGAGCATGCTCTGTGTGCTCGGGGCGGTCCTGGTCGTGGGGATCGAGGTGAAGGGAGCCAGGGCATGGTTCCAGTTCGGCGGAATCCAGTTCCAGCCCTCTGAGCTCGGCAAGGTGGTCCTGATCCTGGCGTTGGCGGCGTGGCTGGCCCGCGGCGATGAGCCATCGGCGCCGCGGGTGGTGGTGGCTGTGCTCCTCGTGGCGGTGCCGGTGGGCCTCATCATTCTCCAGCCGGACCTCGGAACCGTGCTGGTCTACGGGGCGATCGCTGCGGGCATGGCGCTCGTGGCCGGGGTGAAGGGTCGCCACCTGTTCATCCTCGGCCTGCTCCTCGTGACCGGCCTGGTGGGGGTACTCCAGTCGGACGTTCTCGAGGAGTACCAGGTGCGGCGGTTGCTGGTATTCGTGGACGACGAGTCAGATACCACCGCCAGCTACAACCTCGAGCAGGCCCAGGTGGCCATTGGCAACGGTGGCCTCACGGGTCGGGGCCTCTTCCAGGGCACCCAGAACAACTCCGCTCTGGTGCCCGAACAGCAGACTGACTTCATCTTCACCGTGGTCGCCGAGGAGACCGGTTTCGTCGGGGGGGCGGTACTCCTGGGCCTCTTCGGCTTTCTCCTGCTGCGGATCTGGCGAATAGGGCAGATGGCCGATGACCGATTCGGACTTCTGATCTCGGCGGGCGTCTTCTCGATGCTGCTCTTCCAGGTATTCCAGAGCGTCGGCATGGCTACCGGCATCATGCCCATCACCGGTATTCCGTTTCCGCTCGTGAGCTATGGAGGTTCCTCCCTCGTTACGACGTTCGTTTCGATAGGCCTCGTCCAGAGTGTCCACATGCGCCGTCATGAGCGTCAGGCGCGGGCATGAACTGCGGGGGAGTCCTGACGGCGCCGATCCTCAGGCGGGTCGGTACGCTGGTCACATCATGAGTTCGCTCTGGTCCGAACTCGAACGTGTCCTGGCCGAGGTACAGAAACCGGCCCGCTACATCGGATGTGAGGACGGGATGACCGTCCCGGCCCACCACCCCGACGCGGTGGCCTGGCTCCTCCTCTACCCGGACACCTACGAGGTAGGCCTTCCCAATCAGGGTCTCCAGATCCTGTACGAGATCCTGAATGAACGGCCCGACGCCGAGGCCGAGCGGAGCTACGCGCCTTGGACCGACATGGCCGAGGTGCTTCGCCGCGAGGGCCTTCCGTTGTTCTCCGTGGACACCCACAGGCCCGCCTCCGAGTTCGACATCCTGGCCTTCAACCTGGCAGCGGAGCTCGTGTACACGAACGTCCTGGAGTGCCTGGACCTGGCAGGAATGCCGGTTCGTGCTGCGGATCGCGGTCCTGAACACCCGCTTGTCCTCGTCGGCGGGCACTGCTCCTACAACCCTGAGCCAATGGCCGACTTCGTGGACGCAGCGGTCCTCGGAGATGGTGAAGAGGTGGTCGGAGAGATCACCGAGGTCGTGGCTGCATGGAAGGCATCCGGGCCGGGCTCTAAGGCGGAACTGCTGCGTGCCCTCTCCGGAGTCACCGGGGTCTACGTGCCCTCGTTGTACCGGGCGGAGTTCGACGGCGATCGACTGTCGGGCATCGTGCCGATCGACGATGCCCCGCCGGTGGTGGAGAAGCGCACCGTCGCGGATCTGGCTGACTGGCCGTATCCGAAGAACCAGCTGGTGCCGCTCACCGAGGTGATCCACGATCGACTCAACGTCGAGGTGTTCCGGGGTTGCACCCGGGGTTGCCGCTTCTGCCAGGCGGGGATGATCACGCGCCCGGTACGTGAGCGCCCTGCCGAACAGGTCCGGACAATGGTGGCCGAGGGGCTTCGACGGACCGGTTACGACGAGGTCTCGCTCACCTCCCTGAGTACGGCCGACTTCAGCGGAATCCAGGAGGTTGTCACTGCCGCTATCGCAGATGATGCGTGCGGTCAGGTCTCCGTCTCGCTGCCCAGCCTCCGGGTGGATGCCTTCACCGTGGGGATCGCCGCAGAGCTCCAGAAGGCCCGCCGCACCGGACTCACCTTCGCCCCTGAGGCCGGTACATGGCGGATGCGCCAGGTAATCAACAAGCTCATCAGCGAAGAGGACCTGTACTCGGCCGTCGAGTCTGCCTACTCGCAGGGCTGGCGGCGGGTGAAGCTGTACTTCATGACAGGCCTTCCGACGGAGACCGACGAGGACACCCTGGCGATCCTGGAGCTGGCCCGCAAGTGCATCGAGGTCGGGCGACGCCACCAGCGCAGCCCGTCGGTGACGGTGTCGGTCGGTGGCTTCGTGCCCAAGCCGTTCACGCCCTTCCAGTGGTTCGGCCAGAACACCGAGGACGAGCTGCGCCGCAAGGTTGGACTGCTGCGTGACGAGTTGAAGCGCCAGCCGAAGGTCTACCGGGGAGTGCAGTTGAAGTGGCACGACGCCCGGGCCTCGGTCGTCGAGGGGATGATGAGTCGTGGTGACCGCCGTCTCGGGCGGGTCATCGAGGACGTGTGGCGGGCCGGCGGGGTGTTCCAGGAGTGGGGCGAGCACTTCGACATCAGTCTCTGGGAGACCGCCATGGAAACCCACGGCATGACCTTCGAGGACCTCGTGTACCGGCACCGGACCAGCGAGGAGGTGCTCCCCTGGGACCACCTCTCGGCGGGCCTCCACAAGGACTTCCTGTGGCAGGACTGGCGCGACGCCCTTGACGAGTTGGGGCTTGAGGACTGCCGTTGGATTCCCTGCTACGACTGCGGGGCCTGCACAGGCTTCGGGATCGAACACGTCGTGGCATCGGCTGTGCCGCCGGCCGGCGGTAGCCAGGGGACCGGACAGGACCGCAGCACCGGCGGCGAGGTGCCGGTGTCGTTGATGGCGCGTCCCGTAACGGGCCAGGACTCCGAGATGGTGGTGGCGTGATGCGCCTCCGTGTCCGGTACTCCAAGAAGGGCAAGGTGCGCTTCACCAGCCACCGGGACGTCGCCCGGATCTGGGAACGGGCGCTGCGTCGTGTGGGCCTGCCAATGGCCTACAGCCAGGGTTTCTCACCTCGCCCGAAGATGTCATTCGGGTTGGCCCTCTCGACCGGGCACGAGTCGGAGGCCGAGTTCCTGGAACTCGAACTCTCCGAGGATGAGAAGGGTGAGACCATCGACTGGAACACGGAGCGATTCGTGGACCTGGCGGAGCGCCTCACCGGGGCGTTGCCCGTGGGGCTGGACGTTGTCGCCATAGCTCCGGTGGAGAAGGGCGACTCGCTACAGCAGGCCGTCACGTCGTGCACCTGGTCAATCGAGGTGGACGGCATGGATATGGAACGGATGAATGCGTGGGTGGCCGACGTGCTGGCCCGCGATGAGATCGTCGTCGAGCGTGAACGCAAGGGCAAGCCGGTGGTCGAAGACCTCCGACCCCATGTTCTGGCGCTCGACGTCACCGGGGCCACGGAAACCGGGGTTCGGCTGCTGGCCGACCTTGGGACCCAACCCCGAGCACTCAGGCCCAGCGAGTTGTTGGCGGCGTTGGATCCGCCGCTGAAGGCCGGAACTGTGTGCAGGATGCACCAATGGATGTCGCAGGGAGACGATCGCGAGGAGCCGTTGACGGCCCCGGTCACCCCTGCCCCGTCGGCCTCGGTGCCGGCGTGATGAGAAGGGAAACTAGATATGTCCGAGAATACGGGCAACGAAACACGATCCGATACGGGTCGTATGGACACGACCAGGTCAGGGGCCGCTGAGGCTCCCGGCGCTCCGAGGGTGGGCGACAGTCGGCCATCACCGGATGGTGGCTCGAAGCCACAGATCGGTGACAGCCGTCCGGCTCCTCAGATCGGCGATAGTCGTCCCGGTGGGGACGGCGGTGGCGGTCAGGACCAGCCCGGCTCGGGTGGTGGACGCAAACGCCGACGCAGGCGTGGCGGCCGCGGCCGATCCGGTGGTGGTGAGGGCGGGTCCCCAGGTGAGGGCCGCCGTGACCAGGGGCGCCGCCAGGGACAGGACAACCGTCCCGTGGAGGCGATAACCGACGACGCCCCGCTGGAGCTCGACGAGGACACCCTCAAGCGTCGCCGCGGTCGTGAACGCCGCGGCGTACCCATTGGCCGCTACCTCATGTGCGTCAGCGTGAGCGGTGGTGTCACACAGATTGCGGTCATGGAGGGTCGACAGCTCATCGAGCACTACCTGTCGCGTCCGGCTGACGATGTCAGCGAGATCCATGGAAACGTCTACCTCTCGAAGGTCCAGAACGTCCTCCCGGGCATGGAGGCGGCCTTTGTCGACATCGGTACCCCGAAGAACGCCGTGCTCTACCGGGGCGACATCCAGTATTCGGACTCCGACTTCGACGGCAAGGGCAGGCCGCGCATCGAGCAGGTGCTCAGGGCGCGCCAGACAATCATCGCCCAGGTCACCAAGAATCCGATTGCGCACAAGGGCGCCCGGTTGACCCAGGAGGTCTCCCTCCCGGGGAGGTTCGTCGTGCTGGTTCCCAACAGCTCGACCTTCGGAATCTCGAAGCGTCTACCCGACTCGGAACGCAAGCGCCTTCGGTCGATCCTGGATGGGGTCAAGCCCAAGCAGCACGGCATCATCGTGCGCACCGCAGCGGAGAACATCACCGCCGAGGAGGTCGAACGCGACGTCCGTCGGCTCCTCACGCAGTGGGACGAGATCGAGGCCCTGGCGAAGCGCTCGCAGTCGCCGAGCCTGCTCTACAGGGAGCCGGAGATGGCCTTCCGGTTCATCCGCGAGGAGTTCAACAAGGACTTCCGTGGAGTCGTCATCGACGATGTCGACATGTACGAACGGGTACGCACCTATGTGGAGAGCGTAAACCCGGCTCTGGTGTCACGCATCTCGTACCACGACCCCGAGACCGAAACGCTTCCGTTGTTCGAGCGGCACCACGTGCACGAGCAGCTCCGCAAGGCACTGGACAGCAAGGTCTGGCTGCCTTCCGGCGGTTCGCTCATCATCGAGCACACCGAGGCCCTGACGGTGATCGATGTGAACACCGGCAAGAACGTCGGTAGGTCCAGCCTCGAAGAGACCGTGTTCAGGAACAACCTGGAGGCCGCCGAGGAGACTGCCCGGCAGCTCAGGCTGCGGGACATCGGCGGCATCATCGTGATCGACTTCGTCGACATGGAGGTGAGGGCCAACCGGGAGGCTGTGGCAACCACATTGCGCCACGCCCTGGCCCGGGACAAGACGAGGACGCAGGTATTCGACATCTCCGAGCTGGGCATCGTCGAGATGACCCGGAAGCGCATAGGTGAAGGCCTGCTGGAGTCGTTCAGTACGGCGTGCGCCGACTGCTCCGGCAGCGGGCGGATCCTGGATGACGAGCTGCTGGCCGGTTCCGGCCGGGCAGGGCAGCGTTGAACGAACTGACATCGGGCCAGAGGGCCGATCAGTGTGCATCAGTCACACCGAGTGTTTGTGGTGGGCGGTGGCGCCACAGGCGGCCCCGGATATCGTGAGGACACTATGTACGCAGTAATCGCCACAGGCGGAAAGCAGTATCGGGTCGAGGAGGGCCAGCGCGTCGTCGTTGAGCGTCTTGGCGCCGTCGACACCGAGGTCCAGTTGACAACCGTGATGGTCGTTGACGGTGACGAGGTGCTCGCCACCCCTGAGGCCCTCGCAGGTGCCAACGTCTCGGCCCGCATCGTGGCCGACGTGAAGGGCCCCAAGATCAGGGCTTTCACCTACAAGAACAAGACCAACCAGCGTCGTCGGTGGGGACACCGCCAGCATCTGGCTGAGATTGAGATCACCGGGATCACAAGGGGCTGAGGGCATGTCAAAGACCAAGGGCGGCGGTTCAAGCCGCAACGGCAGGGATTCCAACTCACAGCGTCTCGGCGTCAAGGTCTATGACGGTGGTCGCGTGACCGCCGGCAGCATCATCATGCGGCAGCGTGGCACCAAGATCCATCCCGGATCGAACGTGGGCCGCGGCAAGGACGACACCCTGTTCGCAACCGCTGACGGCGTCGTCAAGTTCGGTAGCCGCGCCGGCCGCAAGCTGGTGGACATCCTCACCGACTGAGACGTCCCTCAGGATTATTCCTGGTGGCTGTCAAGATTGACAGTCAGGCCTTATCTTCTGCTGAAGAAGTCTCGTATCACGTTCTCGGACGGCAAACCGGATATCTCGACACCGGGATGTATCCACCCGCCGGCATTGGCATCTAAGCAGAGGCCGTCGCTCGGCTGGGTCAGGAAGACATGCCGAGTGCCGCGGGGAGTCGATCGACCTCCCAGTCCAGGAGTCGCATGGCGCTCCTGCAGGCGTAGCGGTCAGTCATACCGCTGACGTGCCGGACCGCAGCGAGTCGCACCACGTCGCTGCCCGAGGCGTCCGGTTCCGGGAGCGCATCTGATGGCAGGTCCGTGGGTTCTGCCGTGAAGTGGTCCACGAGGGCCCGCAGCAGGTCGATCACCCTCGCTGCCTGGTCCAACGATTCCGGCCGGAGGTATATCCGCTCGTAGTCGAAGCTCCGGAAGGCGCTGAGGGCATCGGCCATGTCTGCATCCATGCCGATGCGACCGCACTGCGCCGACGCCGTCACCACGCTTCCTATGAAGGCCCCCAACTGCTCCCGACGACTCGTGCCACAGCGGTCCCGGACCAACTCGGGGAGTTCGTGTGCAGCGACGATCCCGGTGTGCTCGGCGTCCTCGAAGTCATGGCAGACGTAGGCGATCCTGTCGGCCCAGCTCACGACCTCACCCTCGGGAGTGGAAGGGGCGGGGAGCGACCAGGAATGGTTCCGAATGCCGTCAAGGGTCTCGCTGCAGAGGTTCAGCGGTGCCAGCGTGACGTCGGCTCCCCAACGGGCGTGGTCGTAGCCGCCATCGACGTACGGGCTGAGTGCGTCCTCACTGGCATGTCCGCCGGGCCCATGCCCACAGTCGTGGCCCAGGGCAATGGCCTCGGCGAGGGGCACGTTCAGGCCGAGGCTCGATGCGATGGCCCGTGCAACCTGGGCCACCTCGAGGGCGTGGGTGAGTCGGGACCGCTGGTGGTCCTCGGGGAATACGAAGACCTGGGTCTTCCCGGCCAGGCGCCGGAATGCGGTGGCATGCAGGATCCGGTCGCGGTCACGCTCGAAACAGGTCCGTAGCGGGTCGGGCTCCTCTGCGACATGGCGATCTCCGGCACCGTCGGCCCGGGTGGCGCCGTCGGCCAGAGCCACCTCGGTGTGGCCTTCCCGGTCGATGCGGCCAATGGGTGCAGCGACAGCGATGGCAGCGTGGCTGTCGCTGTGCGCCGTCCGGAGGCTGAGTGCGCCATGCCCGTCCATCGTCGATGCCCATGTCGCGGCCCGTTCGGTCTGGTCGGGCCCGCTGGTCGGGTGGTTCTGGTCCTGCACCGGGCCACCCTAGAGAGGCTTGAAGTCCAACGGGCCGGGCCAATGGTCTCAGTAGGCTCTCGTCCATGTCCCAGTTCGTCGACGAATGCGGGCTCAACGTGCGCGGCGGCGACGGAGGGGCGGGATCCGTGTCGTTCCGTAGGGAGGCCCACGTTCCCAAGGGCGGACCTGATGGCGGTGATGGCGGCGATGGTGGCGGCGTCTGGATGGAGGCCGACCACAACGTCGCATCCCTCCTGTCGTTTCGCGATCACCCCCACAGGCGTGCAGGTAGCGGCACCCACGGGTCGGGTGCCAAGCGCCACGGACGGGCAGCTGACGACCTGATCGTGAAGGTCCCCGAGGGGACCACGGTGCACGACCTGCACACGGGCGAGCTTCTCGCTGACCTGGTCAACCACGGTGATCGTTGGCTGGCTGCCGAGGCGGGCCATGGCGGCCGTGGCAATGCGAAGTTCCTGAGCAACAGACGCCGGGCGCCGTCCTTTGCCGAGCAGGGCGAGGAGGGCGAGGAGCGGTGGCTGCGCCTCGAGTTGCGCCTCATGGCCGACGTGGCCCTCGTGGGATACCCCAACGTCGGCAAGAGCACCCTCATCTCCAGGATCTCGGCGGCCAAGCCCCGGATAGCCGACTACCCCTTCACGACGCTGGAACCCAACCTCGGGGTGGTCCAGCCTGACGGGCGACCCGAGTTCGTGGTTGCCGACATCCCCGGTCTCATCGAGGGTGCCAGCGAGGGGAAGGGACTCGGCCACAGGTTCCTACGCCACATCGAACGTGCCCACGTGCTCCTGGTGATGATCGACCTGGCACCCACCGCCATGGAGACGCCTGAGCGCCAGCTCGAGGTGCTGCTCGGGGAGCTGGGTGCGTACCGGCCGGAACTGCTGGATCGACCGCGCCTGACCGTGGGATCGCGCTCCGACGTGGCCGAACCGGACGTGGTCTTTGATGGCGAGAGGATCTCGTCGATGACCGGCGTGGGTCTGGACCCGCTTGTGCACGGTCTGGTGGACCTGGTCGTGGAGGCCAGGGAGATTCCGCCGGAGGGGCCGGCCGTGGTGGTCCACAGGCCCGTCACGGAAGACGTGAACGTCGTGCGCGGCGAGGACGGGACCTGGGAGGTCACGGACCGGAGGGTGGCGCGCGTGGCGAACCTGAACGACCTGACCAACCACGACGCGCTCTACTACCTGCAGGACCGCCTGAAGCGAATGGGCGTGGACAGGGCACTCAAGCGGGCCGGGGTGCGCGACGGCGAACCTGTGCGTATCGGCCGGCTCGCGTTCACCTACGAAGAGGACTGATGGCACGCCGGAGCGACACCGCTGTCGTGAAGATCGGGACCTCGTCGATAACTGATGACGAGGGCGTCATCGACCGTTCCATGGTCGCCAAGCTCTGCGACGAGGTGGCGGCCCTGCGTTCCACGGGCCGGCGCGTCGTGGTGGTCACCTCCGGTGCAATAGCCGCAGGCCTCCCGGAGCTGGGTCTCGGTGGGTCCAGTCGCCCCAGGGACCCGGTGACCCTCCAGGCGGTGTCAGCCGTCGGGCAGGGTGCCCTCATACGCACCTACCGCGAGGAACTGGGTCGTCATGGGCTTGTCGCAGGCCAGGTCCTGCTGGCCCCGCTGGACTTCTTCGTGCGGGCCCAGTACCTGCACGCCCGGGGGACCCTGAACCGTCTGCTGGAACTCGGCGTGGTGCCGGTGGTCAATGAGAACGACGCCATTGCCGACGATGAGATCCGGTTCGGCGACAACGACCGCATCGCCGCCCTTGTGGCCCACCTCGTCGACGCAGCCACCCTGGTGCTCCTGACCGACACGCCGGGTCTCTTCACGGCCGACCCCCGGATGGACGCCGAGGCTTCGCTCATCGAGGAGATCATCGAGATCGACAAGGAGCTCGAAGGCCTCGCCGGTTCTGCCGGATCGGTTCGGGGCAGCGGCGGCATGGCATCGAAGCTGGCCGCAGCCAAGATCGCCAGCTGGTCCGGAGTCCGGACCGTGATAGCCGATGCTGGACGGGTCGGCGTGATGGTCGACGCCTGCGACGGTGCGCCGGGTGTCGGGACCGTGGTCCACGCACGTGACTCCGACCTGGGGGCTAGACGCCTCTGGATCGCCTTCGCCGTCGGGTCGGCAGGACGCATCGTCGTGGATGCCGGAGCGAGGCGGGCCCTGGAGGAGCGGAGGATCTCGCTGCTACCGGCCGGCGTGGTGCAGGTGGACGGCACCTGGGAGGCCGGCTCGGCGGTCGAGTTATGTGACACCACCGGCACGGTGTTCGCCAAGGGCATGGTTCGCCACGATTCCGCCCTGCTGCGTGCGCACATGGGCATGCGAACCTCGGAGCTCCCTGAAGGCATGGCACACGAGGTGATCCACACCGACGACCTGGTCGTGCTTCCGGCCTGACCGAAGGCCCTGTGCCTCTGTGGTCAGAGGTGGAGCCGACGGCGGATCGGGTCGGTTATCAGGCCAGCCTCGGCCACCCCGGTGGCCGCAGCCACCAGGACGTAGGCGCCGCCGGCCAGAGCCAGGCCGATCGGTGCCACAGCGATTGCAGGCAGGCCGTCTGTGGCCCACCTGGCCAGGAGGGCCACTACCACGGCGGCGCCGGTGGCGGGCGCCAGGCGCGCCATGACCGCAGGCGGACCCGAGGTTCCATCGATGGATCGACAGCACCGACGGCTCAGCAACGCCAACTCCAGCCAGGCGGCGCAGGCCGAACCGAGGGCCAGGCCGACCGCACCCAGGTGGGGGTCCGGTGATCCGCTCCGGATGCCGCTGCCAAGCGGCCCGAACCAGCCGACGCCGTCGAGCCCGAGCAGCTCCCCTCCGTGGACGGCCAGCCTGTCCAGCGGAAACATCAGCGTGACCCCGACAACGGCTGCCAGCCCCACGCGTATGGCGGCGATGCGGGCGGGGCCGCTGGTGTCGCCAATCGCATAGAGGGTGTTCTGGAAGATCCGCGACGAGGCGACAGCCGGTAGGCCTAACGAATAGGCGGCCAGCACCAGGGCGACGGTCCGCGTGTCGTCAGCGTCGAATGCGCCCCATCCGAAGAGTGCTCCGACGATGGATTCGCCGAGCACCAGGTATGCGACCGTGCAGAAGACCACGAAGAAGGCGGTCCTGCGCCGGGCGGCCAGTGCACGGTCTGCCAGACCCGCCGTGGAGGTCATGCGGGACATCTCCGGAAGTTCCGCTGCCGCCACACTGGTGGCGAAGAGGGCCACCGGTAGTGCGTAGAGGATCTGGGCGGACAGCAGCCCGGCGACGGCTCCCGTGACCAGCAGCGAGGCCAGCAGCAGGTCCAGGTATCCGGAGAGCTGCAGCACGCCACGGCCCAGGACCGCTGGTCCAAACCGCCTACGGACGTCGGCCACAGCAGCGTTGCCCCGGCCGAAGGAGGGGCGGATATCGGGTGCGAGACGCCAGACGGCGATGGCCTGCACGCCGAACTGGAGGAATCCGCCTGCCACGAGGCCCCATGCGAGGGCCGTGGCGGCACGGCGGGGGGACCAGTCGCCGAAAGCCGCCGCTGCAAGGACCGCCACCTGTGCGGCGTTCCAGAGGACCGGCGCCACATAGGGCAGGAAGAACCTCCGGTGGCTGTTCAGGACGCCCAGGCACCAGGCCGAGAGCACGAGGAGTCCCAGGCCGCCGGTGGTGATTCGCAGCAGGTTCACCGTCAGGTCCAGGCGGTAGCCCTCGAAGCCCGGAGCCAGGATCACGGCCAGTGGTCTGGCCAGCACTATGGCGCCCACGACGAGGATGCCCGCCATGGCGGTGAGCAGCCCCGCCACGGCACCTGCCACCCGACCGGCCTCGTCGTCGCGTCCTTCGCCGAGCAGGCGGCTGTAGACGGGTATGAACGATGCCGAGAGAGAGCCCTCGCCGAGCAGGTTCTGCAGCAGGTTGGGGATCCGGAGGGCGGCAGCGAAGGCATCAGCGGCAGGCCCGAGGCCCAGCACTGCTCTCAGCAACGACTCACGCGCCAGGCCGGCAATGCGGGACAGGGCGATTCCCGCGGCTACCGCCGAGGAGCCTCTGCCATCCGGTCGATTCGACCGGTCGTCGGTATCCGGCTCCATCAATGCCACGGTACCCGCGGCCGGGCCCGGCGGACCGACGCCCCGAGGGCACTGGGTAGCCTGCCGCCCATGTCCGCGACACCGACCCCGATACCCGAACTGGCTCGACGTGCCAGCTCTGTAGCCCCGATCCTGGCTCGGACGCCGACCGACCAGAAGGACGCGGCCCTCCTGTGTGCAGCGGATCACCTGGAAGCCGATATGGCAGGGATCCTGGAGGCCAACGCCGATGATGTGGCGCGTGGCGAAGCCGCCGGCATGGCCCCCGGCATCCTGGACCGGCTTCGACTGGGCCCTGGCCGGATCGCAGGCATGGCATCGGGTCTCAGGCAGGTGGCGGGCCTCGCCGATCCCGTGGGCCTCGTGGCGGACGGATGGACCCGCCCCAACGGGCTGGAGATCACCCGGGTCCGGGTCCCACTCGGAGTCGTGGCGATCATCTACGAGAACCGACCCAACGTGACGAGCGATGCCTTCGGTCTCTGCCTGAAGTCCGGCAACGTCGCCTTCCTACGGGGCTCTTCCGGGGCCCTGTCGTCCAACATGGCGATCGCCTCCAGCATCAGGTCGGCACTCGTCGATGTCGGCCTTCCCGCCGATGCTCTCGTCCTCGTCGACGACGTGAGCCGTGAGGCCGCAGTCCAGTTCATGCAGCAGCGGGGCCACATCGACTGCCTCATTCCCCGGGGCGGCCCGTCGTTGATCCGCGCCATCCTGGACAACGCCACGGTGCCGTACGTGATCGACGGCGACGGCAACTGCCACGTGTACGTGGACGAAGCGGCCGACCTGGAGATGGCGACGGCGATCCTGGTGAACGCCAAGATGCAACGCCCGTCGGTGTGCAACGCAGCGGAGAGCCTGGTGGTGCACTCCAGCGTGGCCGGACGGTTCCTACCCATGGCGGTCGCCGCCCTGGAGGGCGTGGATCTCGTGGGCGACGAACGGGCCCGCACCATCGTGCCCGGCATCGGTGTGGCGACCGAGGACGACTGGTCGACCGAGTACGGCGACCTGAAGCTCTCCGTGCGGGTGGTCGACGACCTGGACGAGGCGATCAGTCACATAAACGAGACCGGTTCCGGCCACAGTGAGGCCATCGTGACCAGCGACGAGGGGGCCGCTGCCCGCTTCACCTCCGAGGTGGACGCCGCAGCCGTCCTGGTCAACGCATCCACCAGGTTCGTGGACGGCGAGGAGTTCGGCTTCGGCGCCGAGATCGGCATCAGCACACAGAAGTTGCACGCCCGCGGTCCAATGGGCCTCGAGCAGCTGACCACCCAGAAGTACGTGGTCATTGGTGACGGTCAGATTCGAGCCTGATCGCGTGCTCCGGATGCCGGAGCGGAAGTGACCGGTCGGTAGCCTCGCCGCATGATCGAACAGCCCCCACGGTTCGCCGACCTCGACTCGGTACGCAACTCCCTCGCCGACGTCAACTACCTCGCAGACGACGGCATTGCAGGTGTCGTCTACCTGGCAGACCGCCTCGGCAAGCCGGTTCTGGTCGAGGGCCCGGCAGGTACCGGCAAGACACAGTTGGCCAAGAGCGTGGCCGAGCTCCTGGGCGCCCGGCTAATTCGGCTGCAGTGCTACGAGGGCCTCGACGAGTCCAAGGCCCTGTATGAATGGAACTACAAGAAGCAGTTGCTTCGCATCCAGACTGAAGGCGACGGCGCCAGTTGGAACGAGGTCGAGGACGACCTCTTCTCAGAGGAGTTCCTGCTGACCCGGCCCCTGCTGGAGGCCATAAGGGCGGAGGACCCTGTGGTGCTTCTCATTGACGAGGTGGATCGCGTCGAGGTGGAGACCGAAGCCCTCCTGCTTGAGATCCTCTCCGACTACCAGGTGTCGATCCCCGAGTTGGGCACGGTCAAGGCCCTCCAGATTCCGCTGGTGTTCCTCACCTCCAATGGCACCCGGGAGCTCTCCGAGGCGCTCAAGCGCCGCTGCCTCTACCTCTACATCGACTACCCGGACCTCGAACGCGAGCGCGAGATCGTGTCCACGAAGGTGCCGGGGGTGGACGCCAACCTGGCCGACCAGGTGGCACGCATCGTGCGGTCGATCCGTCAACTCGACCTCAAGAAGAACCCGTCGGTGTCTGAGACATTGGACTGGGCCAGGACTCTGGTCCTGCTGGGGATCGAGCAGATCGATGCCAAGACCGCCACCGACACCGCCAACGTGCTCCTCAAGTACCGCACGGACATCGAGAAGGTGGTCAAGGAGTTCGCTGAGAACCCGGTGGAGTTGACCGGCGCCGACACCGGTACCGGCACCGCCACCTGAGGCACAGGTCCCGGACCTCGAAGTGATCGTCACCGAACCGGCTGCCGCCCCGTCGACTGACCAGCCGCTGCTGGGCCTTATCAGCGGCTTCATCCTGGAACTCCGCAACGCTGGGCTTCCCATCAGCCTCACTGAGAACCTGGACGCCATGGAGGCGGTCACCCACATCCCCATAGAGGACCGGGAGGCTTTCAAGTACGCCCTCGGCGCCACGCTCGTCAAGAACCACAGCCACTGGCGGGCCTTCGAGGTCGTGTTCGAGGTCTACTTCTCGCTTCGGGGCCCCGAGTACGAGATCGTGGACGGCGACGCCACTGGCGACCCCTCAGATGATGAGGACGCCACGATGCCCGGCGACGGCCAGGCGCAGGGTGGTGGCGGTGGCGGGATGTCGGCCCTCACGCCGGAGCAGTTGGCTGAGATGCTCTTCAAGGCACTCATGAACGCGGACGAGGCGATGCTGCGGGCCCTGGCCCGCCAGGCAGTGATGCGCTTCGCCGGGATGGAGCCGGGCCGCCCGGTCGGTGGCACCTACTACCTATACCGAACGCTCCGGAACCTGGAACTGGACGAGATGCTGGAACGCCTCATGGAGGCAGCCCAGGCCGACGCTCCCGCCAAGCTCACGCAGTTGGAGGAGCGTCTCGAACGCGACGAGTTCAGCGACCGTGTGAACCGCCTGAAGCTCGAGATCGAGGCGGAGATCCGTCGCCGGCTGGTGGCGGACCGTGGGGTGGAGGCGATGGCCCGGACACTTCGAAAGCCGCTTCCCGAGGACGTCGACTTCATGCACGCCTCACGCGAGGAGATGGCCAACCTGAAGAAGGCCATCTATCCGCTGACACGCAAGCTGGCTGTACGTCTGGCACGTAAGCGGAGGCACGGCCGGAAGGGCCCGCTGGACTTCCGCTCCACGATGCGCCACTCCCTGAGCTACGGCGGTGTGCCGGCCGAGCTGAAGTTCAAGTTTCCCCGCCCGGCCAAGCCGGAGATCATGGTGGTGGCGGACATCTCGGGATCGGTGGCCGCCTTCGCACGCTTCACCCTGCACCTCGTGTACGCACTCAGCGGGCAGTTCTCGAAGGTCAGGTCCTTCGTGTTCATCGACGGCCTGGACGAGGTGACCGGATTCTTCGAGGGCGTGGAGGACATTGGCCATGCGGTCCACAGGGTCAACACGGAGGCCGACGTGGTCTGGGTGGATGGCCACTCGGACTACGGGCACGCCTTCGGAGTCTTCTGGGAGCGCTACGGCAAGGACGTAGGCCCCAAGACCACGGTCCTGATCCTGGGCGATGCCCGCAACAACTACCACGCGTCGCAGTCGTGGATCATCAAGGAGATCGAGCACCGGTCGCGCAAGGTGTTCTGGCTGAACCCCGAGCCGAAGGCCTACTGGGACACCGGAGACTCGATCGTGGGGGAGTACGGGACCTGGTGCGACGGTGTGCACGAGGTACGAAATCTCCGCCAGCTGGAAGCCTTCGTCGAGAACCTCATCTGAGGAGGAGCGGACCACCGCCTTGTGGCGTCACTCCGGGTGGGGTCAGTTGCCGCCGTTGCGCAGGAGTTCGGCGAGACGGAACGCAAGGTCGATGCTCTGACTGCCGTTCAGGCGGGGGTCGCACATCGTCTCGTAGCGGTTGGCCAGGTCGGCGGTGACCAGGTCTGAGCCGCCGCCAAGGCATTCGGTCACGTCGTCGCCGGTCAGCTCCAGGTGGACGCCACCGGGGTGGGTGCCGGAGTACCTGTGGGCGGCGAAGAATCCGGACACCTCGGCCAGGACGTCCTCGAAGTGCCTGGTCTTGCGGCCGTCGTCGGCCGTGAAGGTGTTGCCGTGCATCGGATCGCAGACCCACACCACGGGATGGCCGGCATCGCTGACTGCCTTTAGCAGGGGAGGCAGGAGGTCCACGACCTTGGTCGCGCCCATTCGGGTGATGAGGGTGAGACGGCCGGGCTGACGGTCCGGGTTGAGTGCCTCGCAGAGGGCCAGGACCTCCTCGGCGGTCGCGGTAGGTCCGATCTTGCAGCCCAGCGGGTTGCGGACTCCCCGGAGGAACTCAACGTGTGCACCATCCATCTGGCGTGTCCGCTCGCCGATCCAGAGCATGTGGGCCGAGCAGTCGTACCAGTCGCCGGTGAGCGAGTCCTGGCGTGTGAGGGCCTCCTCGTAGTCGAGCAGGAGGGCCTCGTGGCTGGTGTAGAAGTCGACCTGCTGAAGATCGGTGAGGGTGTCGCTGTTGATGCCGCATGCGGACATGAACTGGACAGCCCGGTCGATCTCGTCGGCAAGGGCCTCGTAGCGTTGGCCTGCGGGGCTGGCGGCGACGAACTCACGGTTCCATTGGTGGACCCTTGAGAGGGAGGCGAAGCCACCCTTCGTGAAGGCCCGCAGGAGGTTCAGGGTGGAGGCGGCCCGGTTGTAGGCCGTGACGAGGCGCTGGGGGTCGGCTATGCGTTCGGCGGGCGTGAAACCGACATCGTTGACGATGTGGCCCCGGAACGCCGGTAGCTCAACGCCGTCGATCGTCTCGGTGTCCTTGGACCGTGGCTTGGCGAACTGGCCGGCGATACGACCGATCTTGACCACCGGGACGCCGGTGAAGTACGTGAGGACCACGGCCATCTGGAGGATCACCCGAAGCCGGTCGCGGATCGAGTCGGCAACCGTGTCGAACGACTCGGCACAGTCACCTGCCTGCAGGAGGAAGGCCTTCCCCTCTGCGACCGCAGCAAGGCGTTCGGTCAGCTCACGTGACTCGCCTGCGAAGACCAGCGGGGGCAGCACGCTGAGCTCTTCGAGTGCGCGGGCATGGGCGTCGGCGTCCGGCCACTGGGGTTGCTGAAGGGCGACGCGGTC
>Ga0209089_10000796_pt1 | contig 28723 bp, 16 predicted proteins | sample ArcticOcean_MG_C_FD_187431 | JGI IMG/M metagenome (GOLD analysis project Ga0209089, IMG submission 187431) | Marine microbial communities from western Arctic Ocean - ArcticOcean_MG_CB2_150 (SPAdes) (version 2) | ecosystem: Environmental > Aquatic > Marine > Oceanic | place: Arctic Ocean: Canada... | reverse complement strand
GTTATCGATCAACCCGAGTTATAGATGCCGCTTCTAAAAGTTTTAATGGTGTAGTAAATGCCAAATACACAAAAACACATGCCAGCGGAGCCGCTTTCGAAATTGTTTTAGAAAAATGTGTATTTACAGTTGATAATTCAACTAAATTAACAGATAGTTTGGATCCTTATAAGGTTACCGGATATAATGGTGTTAATGCAAGAATGGGTGTATATGATTTTACGTATTATCCAGTTACTTCTTCTCTTTCAGCAAGTACCCTTGATGCAAGCATAACCAAAGGTACCGATTCTAATGGAAATTATACATACATTTTTACATTTAGTGATGGGGTAATACCTGCTATAAATTTACCTGCAGATGATACAGTAATGTATTTGTCTGCATTTAATTACAAAACTGATGAGGAAGCCGGCAATAGTACTGTATCGGATAGATGGGAAGAAGTAGGAGAAGACGGTCTATTTAATGTTCATGTAGCCAATGCAGGGACAGATGATTGGTCTGTTTATAATCTTCAAAATAATGATTATGGTGTAGAAGAAATTTGTAAAGGATATTTAACGGGAAACGAAGCCCTTATAAAATTAACTAAATCACATAATTTAGTAGAAGGTGATTATGTTATGATTCAAGGGGCAGAAAATAATCCCGATTTAAACGGTATTCATAAAGTAACAGGGTTCCCAACAGGATCCGATTGTGATACATGTGGATTCCGAAAAGATAAACAATTCTATATAGACGAATATGTTAATTATACTGAAATATATGGAAAAGTGTTTATGTTTAGAAAAGTAAGATTTGAAAAATTGTCAGAATTGTATGACTCTATTTCCGAACTTAAATTAAATTGGCAACAAGGAGATTGGGCTTATGCAGATAGTTATTACAAAACACAAAAAATTATAATAGGTACAGTTGATGTAAGCGGATACTATAATCCATTTTCTGAACAACAAGCATTTGTTTCTGTTACTTCATATGCGTTACTTTATGCAGCAACCGATAACGATTTGGCGATATACATCACAAAAAATAAAATTCCATTATTACAAGGATTTAATGAAACCAAAACATGGGAAGTTGTGGGATCTCAAATTGAATTTTATCCTGCAAATATTGGTACTAATTGGTCTGCAAGTACCGAGATACTACTTATATTTAAAAATCAAAACCAAGGATATGGGTCATTTAAGTATGATTCGACAAGTAAAGTATGGACTGAAACACGAAAACAACAACCAAAATCGGATATTGGCCAATTAGCCAATATTATTGTTTATGATTATAAACAAAATAGAGAATTAGCAAGAGCAGAAACATGGGATCCTTATAAAGGTATTATTCCTGGCATTGCAGAAAAAGAAATTGAAATTATTTCGAGTTATGACCAAGCATTATATAGTGCCACAACCCAAGATAAAGAAACATTAACAACAACTCGCCATTGGAGTTCAACAGAAGTCGGGACTACTTGGTGGGATCTAAATACAGTACGATATTTAGATTACGAACAATCTGATGATTTAGATTATACATTTAAACATTGGGGCAAACAATTTCCGGGTTCTTCTATTGACGTATATGAGTGGTCAAAGAGTATAGTTACCCCCGATGAATGGATTGCTTTAGTTAACGGTGAGTTTGAATTAGATGGTGAAATATGTTCGGGCGAAGCATACACAAAAACATTAAGTGGTGTAACACATTATTATTGGTCAGAAGAAGAGGCAATTGATCTATATACTGGTCAAACAATTACATACTATTATTTTTGGGTTAAAAACAAAACTTCTATACCTAAGTCTCGACCTTTTAGAGAATTATCCACAAAATCTATAACAGAATACTTAAATGATCCGACAGGTTCTGGTGTTTTTTGGGCATCACCTGGTGGTATATCAAATATTATAACAGGGAATGTTGCAGATCATTTAACTCAAACATCTGTTTTTCAAATAAATTTTATTAGTGACATTGAAAACACACACAAAGAATGGATTACTATACGAGAAGAAGGCGCTGAAACAATAATACCAGATAGGCTTGCTGAACGATTGCACGAAAGTATATTAGGTATTGATCAAAATAAAGATATATTGAATGTTGCGGGAATTGAAGAAAACCAAACTTATGTGTATGATAATGGATTGGGCCCAACAATCGATAATCCAAGTACTTATACTGCTAAGAAACTTAATTTTGAATGGAATAGTAAATTAAATTATAGCAAAAATGATGTAGTAAAAGTAACAACTAATATTGATGCAAAATTATATAAAACACATCAAGATATAAATTTAATATCAACTAATTTAAAATTAGCAATAGATAACCAACTTACTACACTTGAGTTTAGAATAGGTGGTAAGGCAACAGAATTAACATTTCCTGGTGCAATAATAATTGATCCACCGCCATCAGCATCTAATTCATTTGGATTACCATATGAAGATATAACAGCATATGCTTATCCAACAATAATAAACGGAACAGTAGATGAAATTGTTATAGTTAGAGGCGGGGAAGGATATTCGTCAACAAATAAACCTAAGGTTTGGATTAATTTTCCGATCGATCAAACGAGCATGTCTGCTCAAGCAACTGTGAAAGATACAGATGTAACAGTTACAGCCGGAAAGGTTACTAGTATAACTATTGCTGATGCTTCTAGAAAAGGATCTGGTTATATAAATTCATATGCAATTATAGATGAGGGGGAAGTAGAAGAAGAAATCGTTGAATTAAAATATTTTGATGAATTTGCCTCCCGCAGATTTCGTTCAGATGTAAATTTATTACGCAATGGTGGTTTTGAATTAAACAACGTATCTGAGTGGTCTACTAAATTTGGTTCTATTGCACCGACAGGCATGGTTACCGGTGGAGTAACTATAATAACACCAGGGCTCGGATATGTTGATGGAACATTTGAAAGTGCAGGCGGAAATGGTTCCGGCCTCTTAATAACTATTGTAACAGATTCAGCTACTTTTGAGGTTAATATTGCATCATCGGCTATATTTACAAGCACAGAACACGGATTGGCGGCAGGTGATGTTTTACAATTATCTACTACTGGTGCATTACCGACCGGATTAATTGAAAACACAAATTATAATGTTTCTTTTATTGATTCTAATACATTTAATTTATATCCAATTATAGGTACAGGTTTTGCTGTTACAATTGCATCACCGGCTGTATTTATAAGCACAGAACACGGATTTACAGGAAGTGAAATATTACAGGTATCTACTACTGGTGCATTACCGACCGGATTAATTGAAAACACAAATTATAATGTTTCTTTTATTGATTCTAATACATTTAATTTATCAATTGATGTTAATGCTACTGCAATTGTGTTAGGAACTGAATATACTATTAAAACACCCGGTGATACCGATTGGGTAAATGATTTTGGGGCAGCAGATAATAATACAGGGACAATATTTACAGCAAGTACTAACGGCTTAGTTGGTTCGGGCACAGGGGTAGCAACTACTGGTTCGGGCACAGGGGTAGCAACTACAATTATTAATACATCTGGTACACAATCGGGAGTGCATCAATATATTCTGCCTATTAATACATCTGATCCACAATCGGGTGTGCATTCATATTCTAAGGGTAAGATTCAAACAGCCGTTATAGCAGAGGGCGGCGGAGGTTATGCAATTAACAGTATTGTATCAGTTGTGGGAGGCGACGGAACAGGTATAATAACAATAGATGCTGTTAATTCTACAGATATAATCTATGGTAATTGTAGTGGGGTATATACAGGTACAGGAACTAACAGTACATATTACGTGGGTCAAAAAAGTTTAACCGCAGAGTTAGGTATTGCCGCAAATACAGTATATATTGCAAAGGTATTATTTAAATCTAATACAAATTTAGATTCTGTACAATTACGGTGTGGACATGCAGCAACTGATGTAGACTTTCATGATATGATACCAATTACGCTAACCCCTACATTATCGGCAATAAAATCCTCCACAGGATCAACTACAGTATATGGATTATCAGGAGAATTTGTTACCCTTACAGATCCGTATCATGCAATTTGGTTAGAAATAAAGTCAGGTGGCAATGCTTTTGAATTGCTTATTGATAATTTAGAATTTACAAATCCTGTAACAGGGGATAGAATTATTGTCGGAAGAGCAGCACAAAGTACATTAGCAGGAACAGCAATAGCATATGATCATATTCAATATGCAACATTTAACGCATTAGGAAATTTTACAAGACAGCGTTGGACAGAATTATTAAATTATGACTGGATAACCGACCAACAATTAACTGTTGATTCTCCTAATATGGTACCTAGTTTACGATTAAATGAAATATTTAGATATGGCGGACAAATTCGTCCATTTAAACAAAGTTGGATTATAAGCAAATTAAATGCTATTAGAACATTTGTACAAAAAGCAAATACATTATTATTAACTATTAATTTAAGTGATTCACAATTAAATTGGCGTAAGCGGTTGGGTAGTCCTTTTGTAAAAGGCAGTTCAACATTTGATACTAAAGATTATTGGGAGTATAAAGATTGGTTCCATCCCGACTATACAATTAGTTCATCTACTGTTCCTCAATATACTGTTACAGAAAGAAACGATTTATATGATGTTGATGAAGATGTATATTTTATAGTAAGAGTCGATAGTGATGACGCAGATGGTAATTGGGCATTTTATCAATGGGTAAATGATCAATGGTTTAAGATAGGTAAACAAAATGGTACTATTCAACTTAAAAATACATTATATAATGTAACAGATGTTGATGCAGGTTGGGATGCCGCCGAATGGGATATTGCAGGTTGGGATAAAAATTATACAAATGAATTATTAAATATTCTTATTGCATTGCGAGAAGATATATTTGTTGGACCTTATAAACTTTATTGGAAAGAAATGTTTTTTGCAATTTTGCGATACATTTATTCGGAACAAACAAACTTAGATTGGGTTGCAAAAACTACATTTTTACAATTAAATCGAAAAACTCCTGGCGAACTTATTCCTAAAACATTTGATGTAGGTGCAGAAAAAGATATATTGGATTATTTAGATTTAGTAAAACCATATCATTCTAAAATAGAAACAATTTTTGATACTAGAACATTTAATGAGGATGTAAATGCATCGGCAGATGAAGTAGTTGATGTTAGAGTGCAAACAAATTTTAGGTCAACAGTAACCGAAACATTTACTGCAACACCTAACCAACAAACATTTACATTAGTATATGCATATACAGTAGGTACAGTAGAAGCCTACTTAAACGGTATGAAATTAGTTGAAGGCAACAGTAACGATTACGTAGCAATCGACACAAATACAGTAGTTTTAAATACCAATGTGGCTAGTGGTAATGTATTGCAAACAATAACATATGATGATACAATAACACCAACAACCGAAACATTTACTGCAATAGCAAACCAAACAATATTTACATTAACAAATTCATATATAGTAGGCGGAGTAGAAGTTTACTTAAATGGTGTTAAATTAATTGAAGGCCTCGCTCCGAATGGCGATTATGTGGCAGTTGATACAAGTTCCCCATATACAGCGGTACTAAATACTGGTGCAGCCGATGGTGATGTATTACAAACGGTAGCATATACAACAATACCAACAACAGAAACATTTCTTGCAACACTAAATCAAATAATCTTTGCTTTATCACCAGAAACTTCTTATATAGACGGTCGATCTCCTTTTGCAATAGAAGTTTACTTAAATGGTGTTAAATTAATATTAGGTAGTGATAATGATTATACACTTTCCAATAACCCATATACAGTAATATTAAATACTCCGGCAGCCTATGAAGATGTGTTGCAAACAGTAACATTTGATGAAGATCCTCGTGCATTTAGAATGTTTATAGATAACACAGGCACTAGAATATATGAAACAATTATTAATGATGATAAGACTACTGTTGCAGTAGATATAGATGCTAGTGAAACCTCAATTACGGTTGCTGATGCTTCGAAACTTATAATATTGCCTAGTAATACAGGAGCAACTTGGACAAAAGTAGATTTGTCTGGTTTAGGCCTAAGCTCCGCCACCCAAATGGACTGGAACGCTGGTGCAGTAAATGGAGCAACTATCGTTATTGCAGGTGAACAAGGTAGGGTAATAATCTCAGAGGATGGCGGCGCAACTTGGAGAGTTCAAACCCTTTACGGCAATGCTCCCGCATCAAAGGGTCAAGTTAATTATGGTAACGGGTATTTTGTTTATACAGATGAGTGGACTGCCACTTTTTATGCCAGCGATGATGATATTATCCAACAGGCCGCCTGGACTACAAGCAGCGACCCGGCCCTTACCGGACATCTTGCAACAGACGGCAACGGTACGTGGATATCTGCAGATAGCAATAATTTAAAGAAGTCAACAGATAACGGAGATACTTGGGCCACCCAAGCTGATGCTAATTATAATTCAATTAATTCTATTGCATACGGAGGAGGTAAATGGATTACTGCTACTTCAGGTACCAATCCGGCAATTGTTGGAATTTCATGGACCGATGATTTACTTTCTTGGACTAATGTTGATTTGACTAGTTACTTAACCCACCATACCGATGCAGATCCTCTATTTATAAAATATGTAAATAATAAATGGTTTATAGGTTTAGAATATGGCCATCTATTAACATCAGATGACGGAGAAACTTGGTCAATAATAATATTGGATGCAAGCACTTATGCTGATAATGTTAATGGGATTGCATATGGCGGTGGTTTATATACGGTAATACTTTCTACTACTGGATGGACCGAAAGTATTAGGACTTCGACAGATTTAATAACATGGACTGATCAGTCACAGCCATTTGGTGCCGCCCACCTATTTGCAGGTATAGTGTATGCTCCCACAACTAAAAAATTCTTAGGATTTGGTAAGACATATACGTCAGGCGGATCAACATTAAGTGGTATGATTGAATCATCTGATGGTCTTTCTGGTATTTCGTCAGGAACAATAGTTATAGATGCAGAACGAATAGATTTTACAGGTGCGTCAACAAATACATTAACTGGATGTACACGAGGCATAGCAGGTACTGCGCCAGCAACTCATACCTCGGGAGCCTCTGTGATATCTGCAGGTGCATTACATGCTCTTCCTGTTGAACCAGATCCAGAAGCATATAATGCATTTAATGATGATGCAACAACACCATTACATCTAAGTACAAACCCACAAGCAGTTCTCATAAATGTAGGCAAAGGAACCATATAAATATTGTATAGGGTAAATTATAATGAAAAGTAATCTTAATATAGACATGCAAGGACACGTTAAAATAGTTGATGTAGATACAGGAGAAATCCTTGTTGATAAAGCAAACAAAATACATGCAGAAAATATGAGCAGGTGTATTGCCACTTCTTTAAGCAATAAAGATTATTTTACATTATATGAAATGCATTTTGGAAATGACGGAACAGTTATAAGTGCTCAAGGTAATATCACATATAGAGAACCTAAAATTACGTTAGCAAATGATGATTTGTATAATGATCGATTTTTTAAAAATTATGATATATTAGATGCTGATAATACAGATACAGCAGAAAACAAAATAGATGTTGTTTATACAGATGGAAATGCATATACTGATATAGTTATAACTTGTACTTTAAATTACGATGAACCTGTAGCCAGCGATACAAATTTTAATTTAGCAGGACAAGATCAAAAAATGGAAGATGCTATAAAAGACGGAAATTTTGTTTTTGATGAGTTGGGATTAAAATCAAAATTAGGTGATGGTCGAAATAAAGGATTATTATTAAGTCATGTTGTGTTCCATCCTGTGCAAAAAAGTGCAAACAGAAAAATACAAGTTATATATACAATTAAGGTAAGAACTAATTATACAGCGAGCTAAAGGTAAAAACAATGCCATATGATATAAAAAATTACAAAGGTGCTTCAATAGCAAGCATATTAGAAGGAACAGTTAACACACAAACTAGTTTAAATCTAGTGGGGCAAAACTATAAAAATTACGGACAACTTATAGCAGAAAATTTTATGCATATAATAGAAAATTTTGCTAGAGATATGCCTCCGACTAATGCATCTGTTGGACAACTTTGGTACAAGCCAAAAGATGGCCATTTGTATATTTTAGATCAAGATGTAAATAATAAAACTAAATGGAAATCATTAGCAACACTAGAAATTCAATCTACAGATCCAGCTATTAATTCAAGTGGAGGCGGATATACGCCTCGTGAAGGAGACTTTTGGTTTAATAGTGCATCAGATAAAGGTATTCTAAACATACGATATAAAGACGACGAAACCGGAGTATTAAAATGGGGACAACTTAGTGTACCAGTATCTTCAGATGCTACATTGTTTTTCAAAACAGTTCAAGATGACACTGGAAATGCAAATCGTCCTCCCAAAGGACATGGTACAATTCAATTTGTTGTCGATAATAGAGTTCTTGCAATATTTTCGTCTGCTGAAAAAGAATGGACGCCTTTGAAAGAAAAATTGGGTGTTTCTAGTGGTGGTACTCTTATAGAATATGAGGTCGAACTACATCCAGACTTTACACCTTTACACAAATCGTTTCCATTAATACAAGCAGGATTAACATTATCATCTCCATATGATCCTGATCTGGCGGTAAGTGGTGCATCAATAGAAGGATATGTATATCAAGTACAATTTCCAGCTCCTGGCCCAGGGGGTGTTCGGGCAGAAGGTTATCCAGTAATTAGTTCAGTTGATGGAAGCATTCAATCTATTACAATTACAAATAAGGGTAGTGGTTATGATTCAAATACTGTTTTAACAGATGTTTTTGTACCTCAAGGACAAGGAGGATCATCCCAAACAGTACCTGCACTTACAATAACATTAGGGGCAGCAGGAACAGAATTTGAAGATAAAATTACATCTGTAACTGTAGGCTTTGACACTAACCCAACTGGCTCTGTCCTGGGAGGATCGGGATATTATACTCCTCCAATAAAACCGGTTCTTAGTGGTAGTGTTAGAATAGGCGCTGAGCGTACTAATTATATAGATTTACGTAATCTTCAAGCAGGGTTTGGTCGAAAAATTGTAGATTTAAAAATATTAAATGGTGGTTCCGGATATGACAAAGATGTTCATATCATTACAATTCTTGCTCCTACTGGACAAGGATCTGTGAGTCAGGCAACCGCTATTATTACAGACGTAACTGACGGTGTTATTACAGGTGTTCAAATAGATAGTCAAGGAGACGGTTATACATATGCACCATCTTCAGCAAATAGTGAAATTTTTACTGATGGTAGTGATGATGCAAAATTTTTAGCAGTCTTGGGTGATAATAGATTAATATTAGACCCTAATGCAATTAGTGGTGATAAAATACATGGCGGTAACATATCTGATTTTGAATCTTCTGCTATTGCTGATAACACAAATTGGCAACGTAATGATCCTGGAATAGATGGTCTTACAATAGAAGATGGTTATACAACTGCTAGTACAGCCAATACAGTGGTTCATGCATCTGATTATGCTTTATGGGGACCAGGAGGCGACGCCAGCGAATCTATTTCCGGTGCTAATCCATATTACATGACAGTTGACGCCGACTCTCTTGCACTAACTAGAAGACGTGCAGGATATGTAGAAGTTGCATTTGAACGAGAACAAACTATCTCATCTGCAAGCACCGTCACGTTAGCAGATGGGGCATTTAGAGTATTAGGTGGAGCCCATGTTCAAAAGAATTTACAAATTGAAGGTAATTTGTCTATTAAAGGAAATCTTTATACAGGCGGCAGTGTAACAACGTTAGAAACAAGTAATTTAGTAATTGAAGACAATTTAATAGAACTTAATAAAAGTCAATCCGATGCAGGTGAGCCTTTTGTAGGTGTTTCGGGTTTATTTATAGATAGAGGAAAAACAGGTGTAACACAACAACCATTTGCTACAATTCTGTGGGATGATACTAATGATGCATTTAGTGATCCGGATTTTTTCAAGGTAGGATCTTTTTTAGGACACACAACGAATACAAATCCAGAAGATCCACCGGTAACTGCCGATACAGTCGACCCTCAAGATTTTGTTTTAGGCAAACTTGATACATTAGTAATACAAGCACAACAAGGTGGAAAACTAGATATTATTAGTGATTGGAGAATACATGATAATGTTTCTACCTCTAATGCTCCTAGAGATGTTGGTGGACATTTATCGGTTTATAATGGTTGGGATCAAGATATAACACTTTCTGGTACTAGTATTATCCCTTCTGAAACTTATCCTTATACAGCAAAAGTAGAACAAGGTGAAACTGGTGCAGAAATAGTTGAACATGGTAATGATCTTATTTTAGTTGATACAGATGAACGCATTATACGAGGAGAGTTTCATTTTTATAGAGATGCTTACCCAACCGATGGTAGCGATTCTTTAATTAATACCGGAGTTGCAATATCAAATGGTGGAACAGCAACAGGAAGAGCAATAGATCAAACTACTATTGTAGACACTAGTGTAAGTAACATGTTAATAACACGTAGTAGTAATGTGCAGGCCACCGGCACAGGATACTTTAGGGGATCAGGTGGACCAGGTAGTGTATATGGTGATCCAGGTAACCCCCCAACCGTAACTGTAGCAAGTGGTAATATAACAAAGGCACATAAATCAGATGCAGCAGGGATTTTTTTAGAAGATCCGGCTTGGTGGGTAGATAATCACAACGGAGTTGTTTGTGCATTACGTGAAGGTAGAGCCTTAGGATGGCAAGGTCCTAGAGTTCATGTGCATTCTGGTGCTAATACACCTGGTACCGGAGCATTGATAATGCCATTTGTTAATACTGATGGATCATTAGGCCAACCAACACTTTTAGCAGGCGGAAAATATTATACAGGAACTCTATTTTGTGCTGTGGTTGGAGAAGCAAGAGATACATCCACTGCCTCGACAGGTTCAGCAACAACTGGCAATGTTGGGATTTCAACTTCAGGGGGTATATTACATACTCCAACAGGTTCTGGCTCTGGTTCTAATTATCGAACCCCCAAACCATTTAAAGAAGTTAATTCAACAAAATTTAATGGAATATTATGTGCAGATCCGACACAAACTAATAATAGTGTTGGTATTGGTAAAATGGGTAATAGCCCAGATGCAACCGACAATACAAACAAATATGTAGGTTTATATCCCATAATGGATGGGCATAATACATCTACTGCTGGTACTTTGCCGTATGATGGTTCGGGTATGACAATCGGATATCAACAAGGACATTTTGTTGATGCATATATTAAAAATATTAGAGTAGAAAATCCATGGAATGCTAGAGAAGATTTAACAATTATTAATAGAGCAACCAATACCGGCGCAGCAACAGATTCAACGATTAATGTAGTTGCAGAATGTGTCGGAACATCAGGTGCAGGTAATATAAACATTCAAGCAAAGGGTGGTATAAATGCTGGAACAGGACAATTAGCAAAAGTATTCGTGCAAGCCCTTTCATATGGTGGACTTACATCAAATGCTAGTGATGCCCTTGTTTTTATAGAAGCAAGAACAACAGGTGATACACTTGCAAGAACAGATATTGTTGCAAGCACTGATGGAAATCAGACTAAGGAAATACAAGAAAGTAAGGTATATGTAACAGCAAAAGGTTCACAGACCGCAACAGGTACAACAACTGCATGGCCATATGGACAATACACAAATGATGCAGATGGAAATGTTAGTGGACTCCAAACAGCCGATGATGGTAACGAAATTCACATACAAGCAAAAGATATGGTTGTTATCGAAGGAGTTGATGCTGATGGTCGAACACAACATACAGCAACAGGATCAGTAACAAGATTTGAAATAGATGCTATCGATACACGAATTAATGGACATGTACATTTAGGTGATGGCGGCATTACAACAAGTAATGAATGGGATAAAAATATTTATTTTAGTGCAAATATTGCATCTCATGTGTTTCCGGATGAAGATAGTGACGATACTAATGCAATTACTAGTGGAGCAGGCTGGGATCTAGGTGCAACAGCTTATGGTGCAAGAATTACAGATCATCATAATTTATTAACTGATCCTGCACTGGATCCGGACATGGATAGGCGTTGGCGTACAATATATGTAAGAAATATTAGTGCAGGCTCTAATTCTTCTACAGGTACAATTACAGGCGATTGGTCATTAACAAGCGGATCAACATTACAATCAACTTATACTGCTGACTTAGCAGAACGATATGAAGCAGATGCAGTATTGGAAGCAGGAACAGTTGTTGCAATAGGCGGTGATAATGAGGTTACTGCAACTACAACAGAAAATGACGAAAATGTATTTGGTGTTGTATCAACTGAACCTGCATTTATTATGAATAGTAAAGCAGGAACAGACGAAACACATCCTATGGTTGCTATGACCGGGCGTTGCCCATGTAAGGTTGTTGGTAAAATAGATAAAGGTGATAGGTTGGTCTCAGCCTCAACAACAGGCAGAGCAAGAAAAGCAGACTTGACAAATGATTCAGTTTATGCTATAATAGGTAGAGCGATCGAGGCTCATGATTCTGATGGTGAAGGCACAATAGAAATTGCCGTTACTAGAAACTAATAAATACGTATATAATTAATAGCCGTAACTAGAAACTAAAAAGGAAACTAGATGGCAGAATATCAAGCCAGAACTGGATATGATCCATCCACAGGAACAGGAACAGATCCAGCAGACACAATAGAATCTCAATGGATAAGAGCATTAGAACGAGACTTATGGGCACGATTCTGGGGTCCAGGTGTTGCTTGTGCTAACTATGATTCGGGCACTGAATACGAAAGATGTACAGGTTGGGATCAAAGCGGTACAATTGCTCTTTCAATGGGAGATGTAACAGGCAATCCCTTTGATCATCATACAACGCAAGGAACTTGTTCGGCTGGAGGCCACACAAATCAAGACACATGTGAAGCTGCCGGTGAAACCTGGACAGGAGTAACATCAAATGATCCTCGAGGTACATTACGAAAAATAATAACCGGTGCGACTAGTTTATTTGATGTTAATGCTACTGCAATTGTGTCTGGAACTGAATATACTATCAAAACACCCGGTAATACTAGCTGGGACACCGAATTTGGAGCAGCAAATAATAATGCCGGAACAACATTTATAGCAAGTACCAACGGCTCAGTTGATGTTGATGTTATTGCTACTGCAATTGTATTAGGAACAGAATATATTATTAAAACACTTGGTCTTACAGACTGGACAACAGTAGGTGCTCCTGCCAACTCCGCTGTAGGAACAAAATTTACAGCAGATGCTAACGGTTCACCTCATACTACCCCAGGTACTGCAACTGCTGGTTCAGGCACGGGGGTTGCAACTAACGCAAATTCTTGTGAGGTTACTTGTGTTGGCCATGCCCTTGTATCTGCTTTTAATTACATACAAATAACAGGTGTGCCGGACACAAGTATGTTTGAATTAAATGAACAATATTTTTATGCTAAGATTATTGATGTTGATACATTAGAATTATACACTGACTCTAGCCTTGTTAACGGATATGATGCTAGTGGCAATCATGCATGGTTAGGAACAGAAGGATGGGTTAATTTTGTTGTTGATAGGGATCCGGAGGCTGCTGGTAGAGAACCGAATACTGCCAGCGACATGACAAATCATGAGTTAACATCAACTGTAGCATTACAACAACACCTAGCAATACTAAGAAGAATTAATGAGTCAATACTACGCACAGCCCACTCAACTGGCGGACAAGGCGGTGCCTGTGTACAATTACCTGAAGTAACTAGATGGGGAGCCCTTAGGGGATCAAGTACCACCCTAGAAACAGGCTTGGCTGATGATTTAAGTAGAGTTAGAGATGATCATGTTAATCAAATGAGTGCAGAAATTGAATCCATTGGCTCGCCATTAGATTCTACGTCAATGGGTACATATAATTTTAATAAAATCCATACAGTAGGTATACATGGTAATAGTAATGCCGATGTATATAACCAACTCAATGAGGAGGTTGGGGGAGCGTGGATCCATAATTGGGGTAATGATTACGATGCGAATTCCGGAGCCGGAGCCGGAACACCATGGAGCTGGACCACAGGAACAAATTGGGGGAAAGAGCGACCATTTGCAGAGGCTAGGTACAGATTTACAGATTGGGAAGACTTCCGTTATTTTTTCAATCAAGGTGGAGAGGTCCGGATTAATCCTATATATAATTCTGATGATTCGTATGGAGGTAACCATTGGGAAAATTTATGTGCAGGAGAAGTATACATAGGCCAACACACATCATATGCAGAAGACCTAGGCCATGGTACTAATTTTGTTCAAGGAGGATATGCATTAAGCGATTCTGTTACTGCTGACGCACCTAGAGCTCATGCAATTGCTGATCAACCTAATCATTATCTTACCGGCACCTTTAGCGGCAGCCAGACAATCACGTACCCCGGCACCGGAGCGACTATGGAATTAACGGGTTTTTCTTCAACAACAGGGATTGCCGCAGGCGATATATTACATTTTAGTGACTGGTTTGGCGAAGTAAGGGATATAACAAGTACCAAGATTTCGTTTCGACAATTTCCACGACTGCTAGACGGAACGGTATATGGAAGTGGTGGGCCAGGCGTAGGCACAACTTGGTCTTGCAGTAAATGGTACCGGGCATGTCATTATGATGGTTATACTGGGTTATATGGAGAATCGGTGCCTGCCCCCCACACGCCCCCTGCCTCCGCAAATACAATCGGAGATGGTTATATATTATTTGATTGGAGATTAGATTTTTTAGATGGACCAATGGATTTATTTGTTCGATGTATGTATGCTAATACCTTGCATATTTCAATTCATGGTGGCGGACAAATATGGTTTGGTAGGCGAGAACCAAAGAGTATAGCTTATTTTGAAGCAAATCACCCTCTCGTATCTATAACTAAAGATAATGCATCAACATCTGAAACTATAAATAGTCGTTACAGAGCGTAAATAAAAGGAGAATATGGATGAAAAATTAGAAAAGGCATTAGACTTTTCAAACTTTAGACAAACACTTTTTAATCAACAACAAACCTTAAAAGCAAAAGTAATAAACGAATTATTACTAACATATCAAGACTCAATATTTAAAGCAACACCAGAATTAATAGGACTAGTTAAAACCATTGCAGATTTTAATTATCCTACAGTTATTATAGATGACATAAACGAAAATCCTGTTAACATAAAAAATCCTACAGAATTTTTAGAGAATTTAATAGCAACTTATTCCAAAGCAAAAAACTCTCATTATATAGGATATGCCAAAATCAAAAAAGCAAGATCAGTTAAAAAACTCGTCAACTTCGAGTAAAGGCGCAATATTCTTAGCATATAACAATGAAGAAATAAATTATGTTAAGTTGGCATGTTTAAGTGCATCTTCTGTACGAAAGCATTTAAATTTGTCTTGTTCTTTAATTACTGATACCGGCTCATTGCGGCACTTTGAAAGATTAGATCGTATACAAATAGATAATATATTTGACAAAATTATAATAGATGAAAAAACTGATGAAGATTATAAGAAAGATCATTTTTATTCTAAATACAAAATAGGCAATACCGATAATATACGTAAATATTATGATACACCATATTCTACGTTTAATTCTCAATTTAAAAATCTAACAAAACATAATGTATATAATTTATCACCATATGATCAAACTATACTCTTTGATGTTGATTATCTTGTAAATAATGACATTTTAAATTTAGCATTTAATATTGATGCTCCTGTACAATTATATAAAAATGCACAAACATTAAAAAATACAAAACCAGATCATTCTACCGATACGCGACTTAATGATGTAGGTATTCCGTTGTGTTGGTCAACTGTTATATATTTTGATAAGTCACCTATGTCAAAAATATTTTTTGATATGTGGGAGCATGTAAAAGAAAATTACGATTATTATCAATCAGTATATAAATTTCCTACAGGGTTGTACAGAACAGATTTTGCAGTTAGTATTAGTATGCATTTATTAAAAGGGTTTGTAGATTGTGTTGATGATGTATTTGCTGAACTACCTGCATCACCAATGAAGTACATGGCATATAAAGATGATATTGCTCGGGTAGATAAAAATGGTATTGTATTTTTTGCTAATGATTATAAAGAAGAATGGAATAATATTTTAACATATAGTGAAGGTGAAAATTTGCATATGATGAATAAACGTGCTATCGATAGGCATTATGATAAATTAATGGAACTATATGTCTAGAGGTTATGTAATATATGCAATAGATGAACCATATACTGGTATGGCAAATACTCTTAAAAAAAGTATGGAATATCACACAGATGATAATGTTACAATAATATCTGATAATTTTCCATATGAAGATATTACTAAAAAATTTGATAAACAAAATAATAATACATATATTAGTAATTTATTAAACATGTGGCAAATATATTGGATGTCTCCATATGATGAAACTATTGTATTAGATGCCGATATGTTATTTTTGAATGATTATTCATATTGGTGGAATTACCTATCTAAATTTGATATGTTATTTCCCAATACAATTATAAATTATAAACAAGAAATAATAAAACACGATCAATATGATAAAATTTTAACAGAACATAATACTCGTCCAGCATATGAAAAAATGTTTTATTTTAAAAAAGGACAATTTGCTCAAGAATTTTTTACAATGTTAGAGCAAATTCTTAAAAATTATAGATCTATAAGTTTAGAAATGTTTCCTAATACTAGGCCACAAACACTTAGAGCGTGTCATGTTTTTCCTACTTGTATAAAAATGTTAGGCATAGAAGATGTTGTATATGATAAAAATAATGTATTTAAATATATAGATATGAGATTATCATGTTTAAATGCTAATGTTATAAAATGGGATGAAGATTTAAAGCATTGGGGTGATTATAAAGAATTTTATATAGAAAATTTTAAACAATATTATCCACTACATTATCGAAATGCAGAAATTTTTACACTATAATAAATGGATCGGCCAAATAACCGGGCATGATTTAACAAAATTAGATTATTGTATATCTATTTTATCTGAAGAAATAAACAATAAAAACTTACGAGATTATATTGTTTATAAAAATAAATTAATAAAAAAAGATAACATAGTACGAACATTAAAAGAAAAACAATTTACAAATATTGAATATGGTAAAAAGGCTACAGTAAAATTAAATATATTTCCGGATGATGCAATTATAAAAGTAAACATAAATAAGTATTTTTTACAACAATATATAGACCCATATCAATTTGATAATATACAATTTACAGAGCCAATATTAAAAATATTTGTCCATTCTAAAAAAAGTCCCAAATTATTAGGTACACTTGAAGTAGATTTAACTGAATATTTTAAAACAGGAAAATATGAACAAGATATTTCTACAATTTTAAGTAAAGTAAATGTAACGGATTTGGTATTTAAAACACAACGATGTTTTGAAAAGTATGCATACGAAATTTTCGAAAAATCAGATATTGTTGATAGAAATTTAGTAAACGACGAATACCACATTAAAATATATAATACTGGTAAAGAATTACTAATACAAAATAATATAAATTATTGGGATGAATTAGAAGACATAATAAGTTATAAATTTATTATAAGTTTTTTTAGTAAAAATAGAAATTATTTAGAATATTATATACCTTTTGCTCTTCAACAATTAAAAGATCGATCTCATATTCATATTGATATACCTTCGACAGTAAATTTATCAAATACTAAAATACATATCAACTCAAAAAAAATAAAAATAAAATATGAAAATACCGATAACTGAATTAGATATCATATTCATATCCTATGACGAACCTAATGCTAATGCAAATTTCGCAGACTTGCAAAGCAAATGTCCTTGGGCAAAAAGATCTCATGGTGTGTTTGGTAGTGATGCCGCACACAAAGCCGCCGCAAAATTATCCGAAACAGATAGATTTGTAGGAGTAGATGGTGATAATATAGTAGACCCTGATTTTTTTAATATAGAAATTGATACTGATAAAATAGAAAAAGATTGGGTAATTAGTTGGGCGGGAAGAAATGATGTTAATGGGCTTGTATATGGAAATGGTGGATTAAAATGTTGGCCAAAAAAAGTAGTAGAAAATATGCGAACACATGAGGCATCAAATATACTAGGATCGAAAAAATCACTTATAGAATTTTGTTGGAATGTACATTATGTACAAATGAATAATGTTTATAGTTATGTAAAAAATAATGCATCACCATACCAAGCATATAGAGCAGGCTTCCGTGAAGGTGTTAAAATGAGTTTAGATGAGGGTGCAAGACTTGAACACAAACCGTTAACATTGATACATGAAAAAAACCTTAAACGATTATTAGTATGGATGACAGTAGGTGCAGATGCACTTAATGGTTGGTGGGCAATATACGGTGCTCGATTAGGATGTTGGATGACAAATGCAACCGATTGGGATTATACCCTTGTGCGTGACTTTAAATGGCACACAGAGTTTTGGGAAACAAACGTATGGCCTAAGTTTGGAAATGACATTAGTCATAAAAAATTATTAGAAGACATCTTTGATTTGGGAGATAAAATACGAAATGATTTAAGATTGCCAGTAGCAGAAATGGATGCACAAAATAGTAAATTTTTTAAAAAAGTATATGTAAGTCCCACACGAACTGCTCCATTAATTAGGGAAGATCAAATTGAATTATAATGTATTAGACCACTCACATGCCTACGCCAAAGAAACAACTGTTATAAATTGGTTATTAGGAAATAAATGTAATTATTCTTGCAGTTATTGTCCTGATTTTTTACATAAAGGACATATAACATGGCCTAACATTAATTTAGTAAAACAATTTGTATTAAAAACAATAGAGCATTATGCTCCTAGAAATGTATATTTTGAGTTTACGGGCGGTGAAGTTACTTTATGGAAAGATTTAATACCTTTAGCAAAATTTATAAAAAAAAATAAAGGAACTATAGGCATTATTAGTAATGGTACCAGATCTCCTAGATGGTGGCGAAAAAATAAAAAATACTTTGATCATGTTTGTTTTAGTTTTCATTCTGAGTTTGGTAATTCCAGTAAATTTTTAAATGTAATTAAAGAGGTAAATGGTAAATTTAGAACTCATGTTAATATAATGATGAATCCTGAGTTATGGGATGAATGTGTACAGTTAGCGGAACGAATACCAAACGAATGTCATAATGTAAGTTTAGCATTACAACCATTAATGGAAGGGTTAGGAGAAGAAGAAACAGTATTTCCGTATACAAAAGAACAGCAAGAAATTTTAGATAGGCAACATCATTTATATGGCCAACATATAAAATGGTATACAAATTTTCCAATACCGAGAGGTGCTATGGAGATGATCGATACAGAACATAATAAAAATGAAATAAGTTCAGCACATAGATTTATATCAAATAAAATAAATGATTGGTCTGGATGGAATTGTTATGCAGGTATAGAAAATTTAATAGTAGATTGGGATGGTTCTTTATGGAAAGGTTGGTGCAGGCAAGGAGGATCATTAGGTAATGTGTTTAGTGAATTCGATTTACCACAAAAACCCCATTTATGCACTAAAACTTTTTGCCATTGTAATTTTGATATAATGTGTAAAAAAGAAAAGATATCGTGTTAGATATTATAAGAAATAATAATCCTTTATTAATTGTGTATCCTGCAGGAGCAGGAGGCGAATTTATTTCTAAAACAATAGCAAATAATTCGCCTAGTTTTAATAATTTAGAATATGTATTGAACGAATTAAATAACCAAATTCATGCTAAGTCTATTGTTAGATATTCATCAATGTGGCGGCTGCCTGATGTTGATACAATAATAGATTTTAATGTGTTTAATAATATAGATCTTCAATTAAAAAATGTAATAAAGGATCATCCTTCTTTAGAATCATGTGATTTATATAAAAAGTATATACCTACATCGGAAATTTTATATATATCACCTATTAAAGAATTATTATATTTTTGTAAGTTAGCATATGTAAAACTTGCAGAATTGATACCTACACCTATCAGCAATGAATATTTTTTAACTAAAGTTAATAAAAATATAACAAAAGAAGAAAAAGATATTATACGAAAATTAACAAATCCCTTTCCCAAAGTATGGAGACATGAAATAGATATATTAAACACAAAAGTATCATATAACAAGGAAATTAATATTATTTTTAAACATGAACATAATTTATCAGATGCTATTTCTAGAGCAATAAAAGGTATTGAAACGGATGATTATTTAAAAAATGTCATGCCTGTATATAAGAAAAACTTTAAAAAATTTATGTTTATAAATACTGATGAGTTAACTATTTCTTCTAATTATTTTTGGTTAGAAATTAAAAAAATTATTCCTGATATAAATGTGCATTCTGCTATAACTTCAACAGATAAATGGATTAAAAAAAATAACAAATTATTAGAAATATGCAACAGCCTACATTAGAAGATAAAATAAACACATTCGATAAATTTTGTTCTAGGCCTTTTACTGAATTAGTATTATGGTATGACAAAACATATAAACCTTGTTGTGTTTTTGATCCAATGGGTAATTCTTCAATTGCTCCTGATCATATTGATATAAAAGAAATATGGAATTCTAAATTTCTTGTAGATATTAGAGAAAAATTTATGAACAACGAATTTCCGAAACAATGCAATCATTGTGAAAGAACCGAATTAAGAGGAGATTCTAGTTTAAGAAATGAAAGTAATACCTTACTTTTTAATAACCAAGGAAATAAAAATATTATTATAGATGCAAAAGCAGGTGCATTACCTTATGATTTACCATTAAAAATAGAATGGAGAATAGGAAATAGTTGTAACATGTCTTGTAGAATGTGTTTTCCATTAGTGTCTAGTTCTATAGCAAAAGAATATCTTGAACACAAAGACGAATTTGACGAGGTTTTACAAAATAATCCTTCACCGTATAGAATATCTAATCCTACTAATAATAAAGTTATTCGCCAAATAGAAATGACTGGTGTAAGTGATTGGTTAGAAGAAAAAACAATCGATGGTATCTGTAAACAATATAGTGATAATCGAGAATCATTATTAAAGGCAAAATCGGGCGAGGGTAATTCATATCTACCACAATGGAGTATCGTAGGAGGTGAACCTACTGTTACACCCGGATTTTATACAATATTAGAAAAAATAAAAGAATATAACATTCAAGATTTAATGCAAGTAGTTATTATAACAAATGGTTTAGTTTTTAATCAAAAATTGGTAGATTTATTAACAGGTATAGGAAAGTTAGAAGTAACTATAAGTATTGACGGAACAAGAGATGTTCACAATTACATACGATATAAAAAAAGTTTTGATCGAATTTTACATAATTTAAAAAAATACGAATCTATTGTTTGCCAAGGATTATCGATAGAAACTACAATAAGTTCTTTAAATTTATTTGATATTCCTGATTGGTGTAATTATATTACAGAAAACGAATTATTATTAAATAAAGAAACAAATCAATCCAATATAGGTTTTCATATAGTTGAAAATCCTGATTTAACTTTTTATACAATTCCTTTATCAATTAGAAAAGAATTTAAACCAAAATTACAAGAAGCATATAATAATATGATTATAAAACCGAGAAATTTAGATGCTATAATATCTTCTATAGATCTTGAAGTCGATAAATTACCAGAAAGGTATAAACTAGAAGGTGCATTAAAAATGTTTGTTGATAGAACATTAATGTTAGATAAGGTAAGAGGACAAGATATTTTTTCTATAGATAAGTATGGTTATTTTAAACAAATGATAGATATGGTGAAAAATGATAACAATTGATTGGGCTAACTTAGATAATATATTACAAGCTGAAAACACAATACCAGCAGAACGTATTTCTATTGCATTGCATCCAGACATACCTCTAACTAGATTGGAAGATTTTGCTAGGTATGATGTCGAAGTTAAAGTAATCGAAGCTGCAGGATTAAACAAAAAAGCAACAAAAGAAATTATTGATATTGTTACTACACGATTAAAGTGTTCCAAAGAAGAATTTCAAGAAAAAAGAGATAGATACACCGAAGAAGTAAATAAGAAAATTTTGGCTAATTTTTGTCCTATACCATGGAATCATGTTTCTACTAATCCCGACGGTACACTTAGAATATGTTGCCAACATGTATTTAATGATATCGAACCACGCCGAGGAAAACTTACAAATACAGAAGGTAAAAGATTAACCCATGCAGACGATTTAAATAAAAATAGAAATGCGCCAGAATGGAAACAAATACGAAAAGAATTTATTAATGGTCTTCGACCCGATGCATGTAAACTATGTTGGGATGAAGAAAAAAATGGTATAGGTAGTAGACGAGAATGGGTATCAAAAACATACTTTGATGACCATGATGAATTTATAACAAAAGTAAAATGGGAAACAAAAGAAGACGGGACAATAAATCAAGAACAATTTCCGATAGAATATTGGGATTTAAGATTTGGTAACAAATGCAATCTAAAATGCAGAACCTGTGGTCCCACAGACAGCGACCAATGGTACGATGATTATTTACAACTAGCCGGCGATACATTTACTAGTGCATCTGGTATGCCAATAAAAATAGAAATAGACGAACATGGTAAAGGCTATGTAGATAAAGTTTTTGATTGGTATAAAGATTCTAAATTATGGGATTATATTATAGATAATATAGATAAAATTAATAGATTATATTTTACAGGAGGCGAACCTACTATTAATGCTAAACATAAAGAGCTATTAGATATTCTAATATCAAAAAACTTGGCACCTAATGTATGTTTAGATTATAATTCTAATGTTGCTAATGTTCCGACTGCAATATTTGATCAATGGCAACATTTTAAAGAAGTACAAATAGGTATGAGTGTTGATGGTATATTTGAACATTTTGAATATATAAGGCATCAAGGAAAATGGAAATCAGCCGAGAGAGCAATGAGGAGGATTGATACAGATCCAAAATTAAAAAATGTTAAAGCATCGGTAGCACTTACACTCAGTGTTCTTAATGTATTACATTTTGCTGATATGCAGTGGTGGATGAAAGAACAAAACTGGGAAAGAATTCAGGAAGATATTATTGTTCATAATTTATATGGTCCTGATTATTTAAATATTCAAAACTTGCCGGGTGAAATAAAACTTTATATAAAAAAATATTATGAAGAATTCCTCCATGCAGTCGGGGCAAGATGGTTCGATGATACACGATTTGCTTTGGGAGATAAACGCAAATTTTTGTATCACATTAAACAAAAATGTGATACTATTATTCATCATATGTATGATGAAGAGTCTGATAATGAAGTATGGAAAAGGTTTGAACCTGAGACATTAAATCTAGATAAATTGCGAGGTGAAGATTGGAAAAAAAGTTTACCCGAAATAGCCGAATTAATACAACAATACAATGACAAAGCAAAACGAAAACAGTCAGTTAAATTGCAATAAAAACTGGGAAAAATACATTGATAACAAAAATTTCTGCATATTGCCTTTTACCCATATGAATGTTGGCACAGAGGGAGAGACTTTGTTATGTTGTATAGCATATGGAGATAAACCAATAGATTCTAATATTGTTGGTAAAGATGTAAACGAAGTGTGGACAAATGACGCATATAAAAAAGTTAGACAAGATATGCTTGATGGTAAACCAGTAAAACATTGTAACAGATGTTATAAAGAAGATGCGGAAGGGGGTGGAAGTGATCGTCAAACACATAATAAACGATTTAAAACAAGAAAAATACGCAATGATGTTGATATAAATGTAGAAACAGGTAATAGCTCTGGAGCACCAATATGGGTCGATTTAAGACCTGGCAAATTCTGTAATTTAGCCTGCACAATGTGTGCTGTTAGAATTAGTAGCGGCGTGTATGATGAACATATTGCTCATCCTGAATTAGGAGAAATAACAGGAACAGATGAGTATGATCTTTCACAGTTGATTACACAAGATTGGATAGAAAATGATATTACATTTGAAAGTATAAAAAAATGGATACCTAAACTAACAACCATAAAACTAGCAGGCGGGGAACCGTTTTTTATGCCGGGTGTAATTAAATTACTTAATTGGTGTGTAGATACTAATAATACACATTTACAGTTGGACATAACAACTAACGGAACTTTCACAGAAGGAAAAGTTTTAAAATTATTGAAAAAATTTAAGTTAGTCTGTATTCAATTAAGTATGGATGGAATAGGTATTACTAATGATTACATAAGATATAACGGAGATTGGAATAAATTAAATAATACATACGACACATATCTTTCAACATCAAAAAAATCCGGAGGATCGTTTAATGTAAATCTATTAAGCACAGTTCAAGCATACAATGCATTTGAATTAATAAACATAATTAAGTATTGGATTAAAAAAGGTAAACAACATCTTTTGTTATTTAATTTTGTAGATTGGCCTCCTGATATGGGAATTGATATTTTACCTATAGCAGATAGACAACAAATAGCAAAAAAAATAGAAGATCTAGTAAAAGATTTTTCGAAAGAACTAAAAGAACAGAGTAGAATAAATGCAGTAATATATAGATTAAAAAACAATAAAGAAAATACTAATCTACAAAACAAGTGGGCAAAACGAACACAAATGTATGATAAAATTAGAAATAAAAGTATATTTGATGTACATCATAAGTTAGGAGAATATTTTAAAAAATGGATATAAATTCCGGTGACAGAGACCAAGTTCTACTTAAAATAATAGAAGAAGATAATATAAATCACGGTACTTCTCATTTAGGTGGTATAAATTCTACCAATCGAACAGGAAAGTATTGGTCAGAAAAATTTAATAATTCTAGAGGATATACCTATTGGTCGGATTATCAAACCATTGAATTTTGCAAAGATAAAATTAGTTTAGTATTGGCCCCAATGTGGGGTACTGTTTTCCCTCCATATAATATAGCAAGGTTAACTGGAATTCTTCGACATTATGGGTATAATGTAAAAGTTTATGATACTAATGTTGATTGTTATATAAAAGTTAAAGGTACCCAGCATGATAATTTATGGAAAAGCCAAAGTTATTACCAATGGGATAGTTATACTAGATTTTCTAAGTATGTACTCCCAATTATTAAAGAAGAGTTAGATAAGGTGTGTCATGATATTATACACGATAAAAATGATATAGTCGGATTTACTATTTACCAAACTAATATATATGCAACTTTTTATATGATAAAAAAAATAAAAAAGGCAAATCCTAATGTGTTTATAGTTACAGGCGGGCCCGGAGTATTTGAAGATTGGTTTGGTGAATTAGGTGAAGGTAGGGAGTTAGAAGGAGAAGACGTATCAGGTTTAATAGATTATAGAGTAGTAGGAGAAGGAGAACAAGAGTTATTAACTTTACTAGAAAATTATACAGAATGGGGTAAACCAACCACCACAAAAACATTAGGAAATAGACAATCTAGGCTAAATTTAAATGAGTTACCTTTTCCAGATTATTCAGATTATAATTTATCATTATATGACCAAAGCAATGGCACTAGTATAGAAACTAGTAGAGGTTGTGTGGCCCAATGTTCTTTTTGTTCTGAAACTTGGTTTTGGAAATATCGATCGAGAAAAACCAATAAAGTTATAGAAGAGATAAAATATCAAATCGAAAAATATAATATAGATAGATTTTGGTTTATTGATAGTTTATGCAATGGTAATATAAAAGAATTTAAAAATTTAGTAGAATCTATAATATCAGAAAATATAAAAATTCGATGGAATAGTTATGCTAGATGTGATGGAAGAATGGATTTAGAATTCATGCAAAAAATAGCTGATAGTGGTTGTGTGGCGTTAAGTTTTGGTGTCGAAACAGGAAGCGATAAAGTTTTAAAAGACATGAAAAAGAAAATAAAAATATGGGAAGTTTATAGTAATATTAGAGATGGTGCTATAGTCAAATTAAAAAATCATATTAATTGGATGGTCGGATTCCCTACAGAACACACAGACGATTTTTTACAAAGCCTTCAAGTGTTACATAATATAAGAAATTGGGCATATGCCGTTAGTCCTGGTTATGTTTGCGGCGATGCGGCCTTTAGTGATTTACAGAATAATTGGAGAAAATATGGTATTACATATGATAAAATGTTAGGTGATAATTATTTTTTAAATTGGTGGTTTACAGATAACTATAAAAATACAATACTTCATCGTTTTATTAGGTTAAAATTATTAGGTATATGGCTTATGTTATCAGAAGAATTATGTAAAGGTATAATGCAAAATGCCCAACGTAGACCTAATTTAAAAAATATGTTCAATTTAAAGTTTTTAGATAATCCTGAAAATTTTGTAAATTGGTCAGATAGACGCGATAGCCAAAACTTAGATTATTTCTCAGGTAATAACGAAATATCACAATTATCAGCAAGTTTGGCAAATGAATGGATAGGATTTGGTTGGTTAATGTATAAAATATTTGGATCATTTAAGATGACAATAAAAACTAACCCTGAATTAGATTTAGAAGAATTCGGAGATAAGGTATATTCGGGTCCTTTTTGGTGTACAACAGATTATAATATTATTAATGGAATTTATAATTTTAAATGTAAATTAGAATTTGAACACAAGGGCAATACAGAACAAAGATGGGTAGATTTTAGTAAAGAATTGGACCGCAAAGATATGAGTTTTGATCTAGTTGAATATAAATTTAAAAAGTCGATTTCGTATTTTGATGGGAAGAATATCGAAAATCACGAAAAAGAATTTGGTACATGGTTTCCGACAGATGAAGAAAAATTATCATGGGGCAAAGATTATTATAAAGGACACCACGAACTTCGTGCAGTTATTGGTAATCAAGAACAAGTAATGGAAGTAGAAGTATGATTCAATTATATAACGAAACTTGGGAAATACTTATTCGGTTGTTTGAGGTAACAAACCGCCGTCAAGATTTTACTCCATATTGTATAATTAAGTCCTTGCACGATTTCATATTATCAATACCTAAGAAAGAATTAATATACGATTTAGGTTGTGGAGAAAATAATTTAAAATTATGTTATAATGCATTTTATAATAAACAAATTATAGGTATAGACAGAACGCCTGAGGCAGATATTTTTTCTTTTTTCGATGAAGATACATGGAATAAATTAAATCCCGTAAATTATATTATAGCAGTTAATAGTATTCATTTTGCCAGTAACCAAGACCAATTAATAAAAAATATAATACATGTTATAAAAAAATTAAAACCAGGTGGTAAATTATTTTTTACTTTAAATGATTTAACCCATCTCGATAATTTACAGTACAAACAAAATTGGGTAGATTTGGGTATAGGTAGTATCGAATATTTTTGGTGTGAATTACCTAATGCAGATTTATTAAAACTTCACATAAAAGAATACCTTACAAACGATCATTACCTTAAGCCATATTTTGCTGGCCTAAGAGAAGAATTTGATATTGATCAAAAAGTAAACAAGATTTATAATTCTGGAGTTATTATAGATCCTTATTATGGAGTAGTAAGGTGTATAATTAAAAAGGAATATAATGATTGAAGTAGGTAGATATTTCCCTTCATTTACATTAGATAATTTTTTTACAAATGAAGAATTTGAATATTTAAGTAATTTAGATTTTTCAGATCATACAGAAAAAAATTTAAATCCAGAAAAAATTGCACATAAAAATTTAGATATAATTCGAACAGATATACAAGAAGAAATTATGATGGCAATTTATCATAATTTTGATATGTATAACGATAGTAATATAAAAAAAATATTTTCTAGAATATTTTCTGACGGATATAAAAATAAAGAGCGGATAAAAACTATTTCCGAAGATAAAATTCGAGGGGCAAAAGATTATACATATGAAAATCCTAATTGGTATACAACAGATGATAATATTTTATTTTTTCAAGGATTAAAAACTATAAATTTACATATATTACAATCCTTTAATCCATATACTATTCATCATGATTTTCAGCATGAACCAAAACAAGATGTTCCAAATCCTGCATGGACAATGATTATACCTTTAGAAGATTATAACTCACATACAATTAATTTTAAACAACAACCAAATAATCCGTTAAGCAAAACAGTTGATAAATGGATTAAAAACGAAAATCCACCTATATTAAATAAAATAACAGATAAAGAGTATGAAAAATATTTCAAAGGATGGATAAGTTACGAATCGCTTAAATATTTAGAAATTGATAGAGTTTTTAAATGGAAGAAAAATAAATTATATGCGGCCAGTAGATTCAATTTTCATTGTAGTGATTATTTTTTTATGAATAATCTTACTGAAAAACGAGCAGTTGTAATGTGGACCTGTTTTTAATATGATAACTTGGGGAATATCTGCACTATCACATGATGCGGCATTAGCAGTCTTTAAAGATAAGCAATTGCTATTTGCTTCACATGCAGAACGATACAGCAGAATAAAAAACGATAAAAATTT
>Ga0209089_10000794_pt1 | contig 28767 bp, 26 predicted proteins | sample ArcticOcean_MG_C_FD_187431 | JGI IMG/M metagenome (GOLD analysis project Ga0209089, IMG submission 187431) | Marine microbial communities from western Arctic Ocean - ArcticOcean_MG_CB2_150 (SPAdes) (version 2) | ecosystem: Environmental > Aquatic > Marine > Oceanic | place: Arctic Ocean: Canada... | reverse complement strand
CCATACTGATGACTCTTCGTCGCGGGGTGGAGCAGTTTGGTAGCTCGTCGGGCTCATAACCCGAAGGTCGTTGGTTCAAATCCAACCCCCGCCACTACACGGAAACCCTGCCCCGGCAGGGTTTCCTGCTTTTTAGGAACGACTCACGCGGAGTGCCGTAGATCGCTCAGGCGCCGTACAGGCCGCGACTGCTTCAATATGTGCCCGATCGCAACAGTGCCCTTTAGGTCGGGGTCGGTGTGTGGTTGAACCGAAGCTGGTCGCCGATGCCGTCAAGACCGCCGAATGATGCGAGGAGGGCCGCTTGGTCCTCAAACGCTCGTGCACTGACCTCTTCGGGGTCGACGATTTCGCGCAGTTGTCGCTCAAGGTTGGTTCGAACCGTGGCGTGTTCTGGGGACAAACCGAGATCGTCCAACTCGTCGGGATCAGCGGCCAAGTCGAACAGCTGTGGCCGGTCTCCGACGTAGTACACGTACTTCCAGCGCCCCGAGCGAACCATGAAGAAACCAGTGGTCGCTCCGCCATCGTGGTACTCCGAGAACGTGACGCGGTCCGGGTCATCGGGCGAGTTTGCGAGTTGCAACAACGATGAGCCGCGAGCACCGGCGTCTGCACCCCCGACTAGGTCAACCACGGTGCTGTGGACATCGACGAGGTTCGCAGGTGTAGAGCAGACAACATCAGTTGGAACACCGGGTCCCTCGATCAACAGGGGCACGCCACAGGAGTCTTCATACATGTAGCTCTTGGCCCAGAGTCCACGATTCCCGGCCATATCACCGTGGTCAGAGGTGTACACGATCGTCGTATCGTCCCTCTGTCCTGTCGCATCGAGAGAGTTGACGACCTTGCCAACCTGATCGTCGAGAAAAGAGCAGAGGCCGAAGTACGCGCGGCGACCATCTCGAACAAGCTGGTCATCGAAGGAATCGTGGTAGTTGAAGAACCGAGCGAGCTGCTGCACCTGCGGGTGGTCCTCATCGAGCGCCCCGATCTCAGGTCCGCCAGCGTCGCCGTATTGGTCCCAGTACTTCTGCGGCACCGTCAGCGGAAAGTGCGGTGACACAAAGGAAACCAGCAACACCCAAGGTTCGTCATCATCACCATGTCGGTTGATCCACCCGACAGCCTCCGCGGTAATGGCCCTGTCGTAGGACACATAGCTCGACTCTCCAATGCCAATGTCTGCCGCGAATTCGTAGGCCTCTGGAAAGTCAGCTGCGGGACTGCGATCGAGGGCCTGGACCCATCCAACCTCATTTACTACGTGCATTGGCACGATCTCTTCGTCAAAGCCGTGGTCTTCGGTCGGGGCGCCGTAGTGAAGCTTGCCAATCGACGCTGTGGTGTAGCCAACGGCGCGAGCGATATGTGCCCATGACCGTTGTTCGCCTCGATATGGCTCAGCGCTCCCCCACGTCCCGAGCTGGTGAACCCAGCGTCCCGTCGCGAGACTCGCCCTAGCCGGTACACAGATCGGCGAGGGCGTGTATGCGTTCGAGAACCGAACCCCGGCAGCGGCGATCGCGTCGAGGTGAGGGGTCTTCACGACAGGATGACCCGAGCACCCCATGAATCGAGGTGAGTGCTCATCGGAGAGAATAATCAGCACGTTTTCCATGACTCGGAGTCTTACACGAACCCAGCTACGAGAAACTCTGGGTGCAGAGAACTCATCCGCCCCGTATTTCAACGAAGTTCTAGGTGGCGAGGTTGATCCAGGTGGATCGCGTGGGGTGTGGGTTAAGGGTTGCATACCCCCCTCCGACACGAAGGGAAGCGCCATTTGATGGCGGTCCTTGTCGCGTCTGGGATCTTGTTGGAAGGAATCTGGCAGGAAAACGGCTTCGCGTAGTCCTCATCTACCCGCCCTCACTAGTTCGTCCGCTCCCACACCTTGCGGTTCAGCCCCGATCAGGGTCGTTGCGCCTCGGCAGCGACCCTGACGTTCTCAGGCCGCGTACAGGCCGCGAGACATCGCGAAACACCGCGAATCAACGAGAACTGGCAACAAATAAATTGCTAGGTGGGTAGCGGGTTTCGGAGTGTTTCCCCTGGTCAGCGACTTGGGCTGTATCGATCTCATAACCCGAAGGTCGTTGGTTCAAATCCAGCCACCGCCGCCATACAGAAAGTCCCCTATAGGTAGGTCCTTCTTCGCCAGAAGAGTTAGCCGCCCTACAATCATTTGATGGTTCGATTAAGTGATCTTCACCCGGTTGAGTCGGAGCATCTTCGTATGCGAGCGGAAGCGATGCCGGCCATAGGGCCAGGTGAATGGGTCACTCCGCCGCAACTTGATCAAGCAACGGTAGCGATTGTTTCTACCGCTGGTCTTCATCGACGTATAGACCCACCATTCGCTGTTGGTTCGTTGGATTATCGGATCATTCCAGGAGATATCCAGTTTGACGATCTTGTACTTTCCCATATCAGCGCCAATTTTGATCGCAGCGCATTTGGCCAAGATCCCAACATCGTTTTCCCAATCGACCGTCTCAGAGAGCTTGCCTCTGCTGGGGAAATCGGAGGAGTAGCGCGTTGGCATTACTCCTTCATGGGAGCGATGCCTGACCCGTCTCAGTTTGAGGAAACAGGAGAAGAAATTGGTCGGTTGATGGCTCAAGATGGAGTTGACGTCGCCTTTTTGGTTCCTATCTGACCTGTTTGCACAGGTGCGGTCGGCGCCTTAGGGAATTACATAGAACGCTCTGGGGTAGCGACTACTTCAATCAGTTTGATTCGAGAGATGTCAGAAGCAGTTGTACCTCCAAGGGCTTTGTGGGTGCCCTTTGATCTTGGTCGACCTTTAGGCGCAATTGATGATTCAGAGTTCCAAAAAAATGTGATGCGAACAGCGTTCGGACTTTTAGATACTGCGGTAGAGCCGACTATTGAGGACTACCAAATTGAAGCGCCAGATAAGGGCTTGAGCGACACTTGGTCCTGTCCGCTGAACCTAACCTCTGAGTCTTCAGGCTCATTGGGTGAACGACTTTTGGCGGAAGTGGCGCGACTTCGGCCGTGGGCTATCGAAACTAGACGGCAACGAGGACGAACTCTTTTTGGCATAAGTGGAGCTAGAGAAGATCAAGTCGATGAGTTGGCCCGCCAGTTCGCGGCGATCGCCGAAACGGGTGAAGTCACGTCTGAACCTGTGACCGACGAAATCAGTTGGGCATTTGAAATGCCTCTGCTTCTGCGCCATATCGCAGATGACCTTCGCACCTTTTATCACGAGGCAATAGCGGCGCAACCCGGCGGCAATGCTCCTGATCATGACGCGTTGAGCCGATGGATATTTAGTGACACAGTTCTTGGAGAAACGCTGGTACTAGTAGCCGATGGTTTAACGAAAGCGCCTGACTCGCCTATGGCTCAACTCGTGAGGGGACTCTTGATTCCAGAAGGTCATTACAGAGGTGGGAGCGCCTTTCCCAAAGAGACTAAATTTCCGATAGATCCGGCAACATAGTTGTATCGACGCGGGACCGAATGAGAGAACCCCATGGTGCCCCTCGGACAAATAGCTAAGTCGCTCGGTGTAATGCTGGTGGCCCCAATCAGGGTCCGGCGGCACCCGCCTCAACCCCCTAGCGCCGCTGATCACTATGAGATACCGATACTGGCACTGACGCTCGGTTCGACGGTGACCAAAGCTGTCGATCTGCCGGTGGTGTGTACACCTCCCGGACGGTGGAAAGAATGGCCGCCATTGGTGTTGGCTGGTTGCGACGAACCCCTAGCGGAGGATGTACCGGATCTCCGCGGAGTGTGGCAGGTATACAAGGGCCCGTTGAAGGGCCACATTGAACGCAACGAACAGGCTGGAGCCCGTGTCGTCATCACCGGCGGCGGGGTGATTCATGACCTGACGGCTGACGGTTCATTAATGAGTGATGAAGGGGTAGGTGGCGCGAGAATCAGCGTCACCGCGCGCTACGAGGACGCCCGTCTCAATCTATATCTCAATGGCAAACGGCTTGTAGTCACCCGATACCGAGATGGCGACGAGATGGTATGGCGTTGGGGTCCATATACAAACTATCTGCGACGTCTGGCCGCTCCTAGCGACGCTGTGTAGTCACCGCTAAGGATGATTTAGTGGGCTGTGCTGCGGGGGCCGCGGAGTAACTGCCCAGGGTGGAGGCCGGTGGCCACACCCTCACGGAAAATCACTTCGCCGCTCTTGATGGTCGCGATGTACCCATCGGCTCGTTGAACCAATCGACGTCCACCCGCAGGTAGATCGTGAACCATTTCTGGTGGATGGAGTTTTAGTCTGTCGAAGTCGATGACGTTGACGTCGGCGACCATTCCGGTCTCGAGGGTACCCCGATCTTCGAGTCCAACTTGGCGGGCAGTGTCGCGACACTGACGCTGCACTAGATACTCAAGTGGTAACCGTTCGCCCCGATCCCGATCGCGAGCCCAGTGGGTCAGCATGTACGTGGGGAAACTGGCATCGCAAATCACGCCACAGTGAGCTCCGCCGTCACTTAGGCCAGGCAAAGTGCCCTCTGCAAGGTTCATCTCGCGGAGAGCATCGTGATTGCCATCAGAGAAATTGGCTAAGGGAAAGAGCATGAGTTCCCGGCCGTTACGGCTGAGGAGTGTGTCATATGCCAGCTCAACTGGTTCGACTCCGGCTGTCTGGGCTCGACCAAGAATGCTGGTTTCGGGCTCCGGTTCGTAGTCAGGTGGATCACCAAGTGGGAACATTTTATGGAAGGACTGGGCGATCATCCCCGACATGCCGCGAGTTCGATCGGCATGTTCACTAATGAGAATCGCTCGCATCTTCGGATCCTGCATTCGCTCGACCCGTTCGTCTAATTCAAGGTCGGCTAACTCCTGCCGATAAGTAGGGCAGGTGATAAACGGGTGCATGGAACTTTGCAAACCCAATAGCAAAGTGACCGGACGCGCCGCTATCTGCGCGGTGATGTCTTGACCGTCGGCCCGTGCCGTCTTGATTCGGTCAAGAACTTCGCGCCACTTCTCAGGTGCTCGGTCGTCCTGGGTGAGTAACACCGACAGTCGCGATCCCGCAGCCTCCGTCATCCCCTCAAAGATTTCGAACTCGACGTCAAGGTCTCGAAAGTCGGACACGATTTCCATGTGGCCGGCCTCATGGTCGGCTAGAGCCTGGCTGATACCCCATAATTCTGAGGGCGCGCTAGTGAGTGTGGGGATCTGGTTGCCGTCGCGATCTCGATGATTGATTGTTCGCGAGGTAGTGAAACCCAGGGCGCCTGCTTCGAGAGCTTCACGAGTCAGCCGACGCATTTCGGCGATCTCTTCTTCGGTGGCCGCCTCATCGTGATCGCGGCCTCGATCGCCCATGACGTATACCCGCAGTGCTGAATGGGGCATCTGGGCTCCGATGTCGATCGAGTGCGGAATCGCTTCGACGGCGTCGAGGTACTCAGGGAAGGTCTCCCAGTCGAAAGTGACGCCTTCACTCAGCGCGGCACCGGGAATATCTTCGACCCCTTCCATGACGCTGATAAGGAAATCATGGCGGTCTGGGCGAACAGGGGCGAACCCGACACCGCAGTTGCCCATAACGATGGTCGTGACCCCGTGCCAACTCGATGGGCTCAGGTCGGAATCCCAGATGACTTGACCGTCGTAGTGAGTGTGGATATCGACGAACCCTGGAGCCACCAACGCTCCCGCAGCATCGATCTCCTCTCGTCCAGATGCAGGTACTTCGCCGACTTGGGTGATGATGCCATTGTCTATGGCGATATCGGCTTGACGTGCAGGCGCTCCGGTGCCGTCAACGACCTGACCGCCTCGTATCACGAGATCATGCATAACGGTTCCCCCTCAACTCTGTTCCCAGGCTAGGCGAGGAGTGCGCGGGCTTTCTTTACTTTTATATCGTCAACGATTTCTGCGTTCATCGTGCCGGATTTTGTAATTTTAGACGTGGCCTAACCCTGCCCTGTTTCGTGACGTCATTTGCACTATTTATGTCGTCGTTTGTTGCTTAGCGCTACTGATCGCAATCGTGATATTTATTCGAAACGGCGGTAATTAGGTTTGAACTGAAGAATTCGACACATCGAGAACTAGCCCGTCGATGTTTGCAGAGTCGTCCCACGATAGGAAGATGTGTCAGATACTGATCACGTGTAGATCAATGCGCCGTCATCCAAATCAGCTACTCGCAGCTCGTCTTTATCGGTCCAGTAATCCTGTGTGTGTTGCCATGGACCAGCGCTCCCTTGCTTTGGCATGAGATGCAGGGAACGCATCAAGTACCCGGGATTGAAGTTTTCAGGATCTACCCAGGGGAGAAGTTCCATATTTTGATCTTCGGATCGCAGAGTAGGAGTAACTGCTTGAGCTCCTCGTCCATCCATATGGTGCAGAAGTCGGCAAACATATTCGGATATCAGGTCAGCGCGAAGCGTCCAACTGGCCCGAAAATATCCAAAGACCCAGACCATGTTCGGGATACCGGTGAACATCATTCCTCGGTAGCCAACAGTTTCTGAGAAGGCGAGAGGCTCGTTGTCAACTGTGAATTTGATGTCCCCCAAAACACTGAGGTCGAATCCGGTCGCGGTGACAATGATGTCTGCTTCCAACAACTGTCCGCTCTTGGTCTCAATCCCAGACTCAGTGAAAGTCGAAATCTCGTCCGTCACGACCGACGCGTCACCAGCAGCAATCGAGTGAAATAAGTCGCCGTCGGGAATCAGGGCGATTCGTTGCTGCCATGGCCGGTACGCAGGTTCAAAGTGGGCCGAAACGTCGTAGTCGTCTCCCAAGATTGCTTTTACTCCGTTGTAGAGCTCTTGCCGCACTAGGTCGGGGTATTTGAAAGACATGTCGACGATTTGTTGCTGGTCGTGCAAGATTTTTTTTCTGACTATTTCGTGTGTCCATTCGTCGGGGATGTCTAGCTCGCGCAGAGTGTCCGCCAGCTCATTGCTATTTGGACGAGCAACGAAAAAGGTGGGTGATCTTTGGAGCATTGTCACGTGCTCCGCTTCGTCTGCCAGCGCCGGTATCAACGTGGCAGCGGTAGCTCCGGAGCCGATAACGACTATTCGCTTGTTCGCGTATTCAAGATCATCGGGCCAGTTCTGGGGATGAACCACCTTCCCTTGGAACTGATCGACGCCGGGCCACTCGGGTGTATACGGGTCGGTGTGCCGGTAGTACCCCTGGCACATCCAAAGGAACCCGCAAGTGAAAGTGAGCTGCTCATCGCGGCCTGTCTGTGTGACTTTGAGAGTCCATAACTTGGTTTCGCTGGACCATTCAGCGGTCTCGATGGTGTGCTCGTAACGAATGTGATGTGCAATATCGTTTTCTTCAACCACCTCTTCCAGGTACTGGAGAATTTCCTCACCAGTGGCGATTGGCGGTCCAGTCCAAGGCTTAAACCCGTAACCAAACGTGTAAAGGTCGCTGTCTGATCTGATACCCGGGTAAGTATGCGTTTTCCAGGTGCCGCCGAAACTGTCCATGGTTTCGAGGACCACGAAGCTCTTCGTAGGGCATTGCTGCAGCAAATGGTAAGCCCCGCCGATTCCTGAAATTCCTGCGCCGACGATCAGGACGTCGAAATGTTCAGTGGTTGCCTGATTCATACCTCTAGCGTCGCCCATAGCGGGCACCAGTAACAAGTTGAAATCTCTATTCGCGTGAAATCAGTCAGGTATTGGCTGCACATCTGACGTTTTGGCAATGTCCTTAGAGATGGTCAACCCGTCGCAGCACAAGAAACCACGTTAAAAGCGCTGACGTGAGCACAAGCACCAACGCCATGATGCCTGCTTCGGCTACGAAGGCCTCTTCGAAGGACCCGAATATTCGGGTGGTTAGGGTCGGGAAACCGATCGGTGCCACGATGAGGCTGATGGGGAGTTCTTTCATCGTGGATAGTACGACTAAGCCACCAGCAGCTAGTAGCCCAGGTCGCATGACTGGCAGGTCAACGCTGCGGAAACGCCGCCATCTGTCGGCCCCCAAAGTTGCTGCGACGTCGTGAAGATCGTCGGAGACAGTTGTGACTGCAACTAACGCGATGCCCATCGCCAATGATGCGAAACGAACGACATAGGCGAAAATCAAGATGGCCATTGAGTTCTGTAAAAGATCCCCTAAAAATCCAGAACGAAGAGTCCAAAATCGTAAAGAAAGGGCAATCAGAATTCCAGGAACCGCGAAAGTTGCGATTACAACTGAATGAGTAAAACGTCCAATGCGGTCGCGGTATCGCCCCACGAGAATAGCGATCGGCACAACCGCGATGAGGGCGACTATTCCGGTGATGACACTCGCGGAGAGGGTGTTAGCCGCGGCCTCAACAACCTTGGAAGTATCAATCGTGAGAGGTCGTCCGCCTCGTTGAGTTCGCAACAGGCCATCAGCAGCCCAATCCAATAGAGCTGCCATGGGCGCCAAAAAACTGAACGTGAACGTTCCGCCAACCAAGAGAATAGCGGGGGTTTTCCAACGACTGAGTTCGTATTTGACGGCTTCGTGCGCCCGATGAGTTCTGACTTCAGGCAAGCGCCGATTTACTGATCTTTCGGCTGCCACTACGAGTCCCGCGAACACCAGCAGTATCAAACTCAACGCAAACGCCGTCGGCGGGCGAGCTAGATAATTCGTTTCGATGGCTCTGGTCAGAGTGTCATATCGCATCAGCTGTACAGCGCCGAAATCGCTGATGGTGTACAGGAACACCAAGAGCGTCCCCGCGCTTAACGAACTTAAAATTTGAGGGAGTACCACACGGCGAAATGTCCGTGGAAGAGAGTCGCCTAGTACCAGTGCACTTTGTTCTAGGGAACCGGGAAGATGACGGAGGCGAGCCGCGACGGGTAAATAAACGTAGGGATAGCAGAACAACGTTAGAACTAACCATGCTCCTAAAAGTCCTCGGAGTTCGAGAGTTCGATTAACTCCTATCGAACTAAATAAGTCATTAGCAAGCCCACCGGGATTGAGTGTTCGAATGAACGCGGCAGCGCCGATGAAGGTCGGGAATACCAGTGGAATAGGCAGCACTATCCGCCATAGTTTGCGAAACGGAAGATCGGTCCTGGTTGTCAACCACGCCAATGCGGTACCCAGACACGCGGCGGATAGTGAAACCAATATCGCGAGCCGGATGGTCCGCCAGAAGGGTTGCAACGTTTGATTCGTAAATAACAAACTCAGGGGGTCGGCCCCCGATGTGAAGTTGCGCCAAATTAGATATAGCCCTGGAAAGGCGAACGCTAGAGCGAAAACAAGGCCAATGGCCTGGAGTTCTCTCGGTGCCCGTGTCTGGTTCATTGGTTTTGTATGCCACTCGCTTCGATGATGCGAGCCGTTTCGTCAAACCCGCCCCCCAACGCATCAAAATTCACGGACCCAATTTCCAGCGCGGTGAGCGGCGGGAGCACGGCGTTTGGTTCAACACCGGCAGCAAGGGGATATTCGAGTGTGTGGTTTGTGAAGTAACTCTGGACAGGCGCAGTAAGCAGATAGGCCAATAGGTCGTTCGCTCCCGCCGGATTCTTCGCTGACTTTAAGATAGTGGCGGCGGTGATGATGAGAAGAGAACCGATGTCGTCGTCGTCGAGGTTGTGGTTCTTTGCTCGGTGATCATCGCCAACTGCGACCACCTCTTGGTAGTTGTAGTAGTGGTTCACAAGCCCGACTTCGATTTCACCGCGCCCTGCCGCTTCCACGATTGAGCGGTTATTGGGGTAGTACCGAGCATCATTGGCGACCATTTCGTTTAGCCACTTAGTGGCGACGTCAGTTCCGTACTGGTCGCGAAACACTGTGAACCAATCCATGAACGAGCCGTTTGTCCCTGGAATAGCTACCTTGCCCTTCCATTTTTCGTCCGTCAGATCAAAGACCGACGTCGGGAGTTCCGCCTCGGCTACCAGATCGATGTTGTGGACGAGCACTCGCTTTCGTCCGGAGAATCCCACCCAACTTCCCTGACTTGACCGGTTGTCTTCAGACACGAGACGTAGGACATCGTGATCTATGGCCCCCAAAAGCCCTTTTGACTCCAAGAAACCAACTGGTCCCGGAGACTGACTGAGGAAAACATCTGCCTGGCTGTGGTTGCCCTCCTCATCGATGAGCAAAGCCAGTTGTGTTGAGCTTCCCCAACGGACCTGGACGCTGACACCTGTGGCGCAGGTAAAAGCGTCGAGTACAGGTTCAATGAGGTTCTCTTTTCGTCCAGAATAAATCGTGACCTCGTCACCGGTGCCGTCTACGCATTCGCCGGGAAATATCTCCGCTGCCGATGCGTCGATTTGGAATTGGTCGGAACCACATGCCGCGGCAAAGAGCGCGAGTGTCAACACGAGTGGAAGGGCACGCTTAAGCATGGTCCGCAAGATTACATACACTTGAGAAGGAATGTAAAGATAGCTTTACATCATGAAGTTTGCAGCATGAACTTCTTTGGTTTGTGCGGAACTATCTGCTGACGCCATCTGGTGTTTGACGTATTTTGGTAGATGAATATCGCTGAGCTTCGGTTAGGTGAGTTCAAACGCGGATGCGATGTCACCTGTGAATGTCACACGTACGCGGTCGCCGCGAACATAGGGAGCTGTAGGTCCGCACCGAACTCGCAGGTGCTCATCACCGAGGCTGACGAAAATCATGGTGTCGTGTCCGTAGTATTCAACGAGTTGTACCGTGGCAGCCCCCTGTGGTTCTAGGGATAGCTGTTCGGGACGGAGTATTACCTCTACAGGACCTCGGAGTTGCGGCTCTACGGCTAAAGATCCGAGGGAGCATTGAGCCGTGCCCGAGTGGGCATCGCCCGCCAACACAGAGATGGTGCCAACAAATTCGGCTGTCCACCGGTCAACCGGATGGTGATAAAGAGCCTGGGGAGTATCGGTTTGCACGATTCGACCGTCGCGCATGACCGCGACACGGTCTCCGACGATAAATGCTTCATCCTGATCGTGGGTAACGAAAATTGATGTAATGCCGAGATCGGCAAACAGCCGATGAACTTCTGTACGAACCTCGGTGCGCAAACTCGTGTCCAGATTGGAGAAGGGTTCATCGAGCAGGAGCACGCCTGGACGAGGGGCGAGAGCTCGCGCGAGAGCGACTCGCTGTTGCTGACCACCCGAGAGAGTCGCGGGCATGCGGTCTCCCAGATCTGCGAGGTTCATCATTTCGAGCGCCGCAGCAACTTCGATATCCCGTGTAGCTGATTTTGTGATTCCATAGGCAACGTTATTGGCAACTGAAAGATGTGGGAATAGGGCCCAATCTTGAAACACCATCCCGACGCGGCGCCGATCGGGTGGAACCCATGCGCCGCCTGCTACGAGTTCGCCACCGATGTGTATTGATCCAACCGTAGGTTTTTCGAGACCTGCAATAAGTCGGAGCAGGGTCGTTTTTCCGCATCCGCTCGGTCCGAGCAGCGCTACCGATTCCCCTGGTTCAACGTTGAGACATAGCCCGTGTAACACCGGCTCCTGGTCATAAGAATGTTCAAGGTCATCAACCGTGACCCCGCGTGCTGCGGCCGTCGTCATGCGCCGGGGGTTACGACAATGCGCTCTGCCGTCGGTCCGCCGACCCCGAATGGGTTACCGTCAAGGTCGACGGTAGCGGTTCCGTCCGGAGCAAAAGATAATACGATTCCAGACCGGCCTGGCATGAGCCCGGTTCTTTCCAGAAATGCAAGTTGACCAGCTTCCCACTCCAACTCCTCGGGAATGCGGATGACTGTGAAAGGGTCGCCAGCGCCGATTTCAGATAGCCCGACTGCCCCTTCGGGCTCTTGGTAGCCACTTCCGGGTATCGGATTTCCATGGGGGCACGTCTCGGGGTTTCCCAAGGTTCGTAACATCGCGGCTTCAACGAGAGGGGAGATCACGTGCTCCCACCTTCCGGCCTCGCTGTGAGCATCGGTCCAGTTCAACCCCAGCACATCTGTAAGAAAACATTCGGCAAGACGATGCCGCCGGACGATAGTTGTAGCTAACTCTCCGCCCTCGCGAGTAAGCGTGATTTCACCATCACTCCTGATGTTGACGAGATCTTCGCGCTCCATCCGTCGAATCATTTCGCTTACCGCAGGCCGGGACACCTCGAGACGTTCGGAAATTCTGGCTTGAATCACCGGCACACCATCTTCTGCTAACTCGAAAATCGCTTCGCTGTACTCCTCGAAAGCAGGATGGTGTTCGGTAGGTTCGTACGCCACGCTCCGACCTTATCAGCAGCTATGTACGAATCCCGATAACTATTTGTTAGGGGCTCTTAACACCAAAAGCGAACTGTTTTTGGTGTTTCGATGAAGCAGATGGCTCGCGAACAGCTACGGTCGGCGCCTGATGCCACAACGATCCCGGTTCATTCTTGGACGAATCTTTCAAGTTCGGACCTTTGGACGACAACTCGCGGGAATTCGTCTCACAGAGAATCAAACCTTCGCCTTCATGGCAGTCGTCATAGGGCTAGTTGGAGGCTTAGCAGCGGTCGCTTTTCATTATTTGATCGACTTTCTCAGCGAGGAAGTCTTCGGTCGACTTGCTGACTGGTCCGATGGCCTTGGAGCTTTTCGATACATACCAGGAATTGTCATAGGCGGACTTCTTGTCGGACCCCTGGTAAGCCGCGCTGCTTCAGAGGCCAGAGGTCACGGTGTTCCCGAAGTCATGGAGGCAGTGAATCGCCGGGGGGGACGAATCAGAACACGAGTTGCTTACGTCAAAGTAGTTGCTTCGGCCCTCACCATCGGCTCAGGAGGGTCGGCGGGTCGAGAGGGCCCTATCGTCCAGATCGGCTCGGCCCTGGGTTCGACCCTGGCACGTTTATTTCGAATGTCAGACCGGCGACGTTCTACCTTCGTAGCAGCCGGAGCCGCCGCCGGCGTTGCCGCTGTGTTCAATGCGCCGTTAGCCGGGGTTTTCTTCGCCCTCGAAGTGGTGCTCCGGTCTTTCACTGCGCGCGGGTTTTCGACCATAGTGATATCGGCTGTGGCAGCTAACGCTGTGTGGCGAGTTCTAGTAGGTGACGAGTCGGTTCTAACCGCAGAAGTTCACCAGTTGGTTCATCCCACTGAACTGATTTTCTACGCCCTACTGGGCGTAGTGGCGGCCATCGTCGCCGTCGGGTTCGTACGGCTTTTGTATTTCGTAGAGGATCGGTTTGACTCGCTCCCAGTCTTGGCCGATTTTCGGCCTGCAATCGGCGCCCTAGCGGTAGGCGTATTGGGTGCCATCTCATTTGATTTACTCGGGTCAGGGCTGTCAGGCATAGACAAAGCTCTCGCCGGGGAGTTCGCTTTCCGGCTTTTGTTGCTTCTTTTGTTAGGCAAGATGCTGGCAACAGCATTGACCCTCGGATCCGGAGGATCTGGAGGCATCTTTTCGCCAGCGTTGTTTATTGGTGCTCTCCTGGGTTCCGCCTACGGTCAGGTAGTTCACGAACTTTTTCCTGAGTCCACAGCTCCTGCTGGAGCATATGCGGTAGTCGGAATGGCGGCGGTCTTCGCTGCGGCTGCGCAAGCGCCGATGTCGAGCATCTTCATAGTTTTTGAAATGACGAACGACTTTGGTTTGATCATGCCGTTGATGGCTGCTTGTGCGGCGGCCACCGTTGCCTATACAGCAATTAAGAAAGACTCTATTTACGAGGTCAAGCTCCGACGTAAAAACGCGCTGGGACCCACACTGTCAGAGGGTGAACGCCTCATGAGTCAAGTGGCGTTGGTAGGAGCCGCTGAAGCCAAATACGCGGCAACCCTCAAAACAGCGTCGCTGCGACAAGCGATAGAGATAATGAAGCGAGGACGCGAGGAGATGCTTCTCGTGGTGAGCGCTGACCGTGCTCTGGAGGGTGTCGTCTACCTTCGTGACGCTGAGATAAAACTCGAAGAGTCGCCGGATGCGAAAGTTCTAGAAGTCGTTCGCGACGATCACCCGGTCGCCCATCCCGGTGCCACTCTCGAAGAAGGCATGCAAATGCTCGAAAACGCCAACACGGACCTTCTCCCAGTACTCGACTGGAATGACCGCGTTCTTGGCGTGGCGAACAGAGTTTCCATCGTGAAAGCCTACGAAACTAGCGAACCGCGATAATCAAGCGTTACTCAGTTAGGCAAGCCCAGCTGCCTGAGCTATTACGCCAAGGTGCTTGTCGAAATCTTTGGTTGGAACCGCTGGCGCGAGCACAAGCTCATCAACTTGAAGTGACGCCGCGATCTCGACCTTAGATTCGATCTCAGCTGGATCAATTCTCGATAGCGGAAGTCCGAGCTTAAAGTCGAAATTATCGTCGGTCAGGTCCCTGCCGTGAGCGTTCAAGATCTCACCGAGTTTGCCCAGATGGGCTTCGATGTCAGGTTGAGCCCACCAGCCGTACCAACCATCCCCAAGGCGCGCCGCGCGTCTCATTGCCGCAGCCGAATCTCCACCGATGATGATCGGAGGCCCACCCGGAGTAATGGGCTTCGGGTTCATCACTGCATCCTCGAAATGAACAAACTCGCCCTGGTAGGTCGCTCGTTCTTGTGTCCACACGACACGCAAAGCCTCTATGTACTCGTCTAGACGTTGACCTCGCTTCGCGAAGTCAACACCAAGAGCTGCGTACTCCTCCCATGACCAGCCAGACCCAACCCCGAGCTCGAACCTTCCATCAGTGAAGTGATCCAGCGTCAGTATTTCCTTGGCTGTCAACAGTGCAGGCCGTTGAGTCAAGATCAACACACCGGTGAGAAACCGCAAGGTATCTGTGCAATGTGCAGCGGCCTGGGCAACAAATAGCGGGTCAAAAATTCCAGTCTCGGGACCCCAATTCGGTTCGCCATCATCGGTATAGGGGTAATCAGACTCATAAGTTGGGAAAAAGACCACATGTTCAGGCAGAGAAAGGGTTCGAAAGCCCAAGCCCTCCACTGTTTGTGCAAAATCCCTTACGAATGACAAATCTCGACGCGGCGAGTTACCAAAAAAGCCGGCGATGCTGATTTCCATGATGAAGCCCCTTTAAACAAACAACAGTCTGACCGTTTCTCACGTTCACTGTCGAAATTCAGGCCACAGCCTCATATAGAGGCTCATATGACGCAAATTTTGGTAACAGGATCGCTAACTTCAATAGTCGTGTCCGACGAATTTTCTCCAAATACTGATGAACTAGTCGTTCATAACAACCATTTCGCCGAAAACTTCGAAGATGGTGATCTGGCTGTCGCCCCGATTATGCGCCTAGCAGTGGTTGCTTGTATGGACTCTCGGATGGATATCTTCAAGATTCTTGGGCTGGAAAACGGTGAAGCACATATCGTTCGAAACGCCGGCGGCGTTATCACTGACGACGTCATACGATCCCTTTGCCTCTCCCAAAGATTCTTGGGTACCCGCGAAATCATCCTTTTGCATCACACCGACTGTGGTCTGCAAATGGTCAGCGAAGACGAGTTCAAGGCCGAACTTGAAGCGGAACTCGGTATCAAACCTCGCTGGTCCCTTGAACCCTTCGCTGATCCATACAGCGACACCCGCCAATCGATGCAGCGGCTTTTGATGACTCCCTTCGTCGATGCCCAGCATCTGCGTGGCTTCGTATATGACGTCACCGACGGACACTTACACGAGGTCTCACAAGCAGAATAGGGTGCACTTCACCACCGTCTCGACAAGATGACCTGTCGAGATATTTCCGGAAAGACTCCGATGAATCGACGAAGGCATTTCCCGCTTTATCTGTGTGGAATTCTCGGGCCGTTCGGCGGTTCTGTGTTGTCCCCGATGATTCCCGAGTTGAGAGAGGCTTTTGACACGACCACAGCGACCATTGCATGGGGGTTCGGCGCTTACTTCTTTCCTTACGCGATGCTTCTCTTGGTCTCAGGAACCCTCGGCGAAAAATGGGGTAGGGGGCGAACTGTCAGGGTCGCGGTTTTTCTGTATGCGTTGGCGTCATTGAGTTGCGCTTCTGGTGCCTCGTTGTGGTTGTTTTTTGGAGGTAGAGCAGCACAGGGGGTGGTCAACGCGTTTATGACCCCATTGCTCATAGCAAGCCTTACCGACATCGCCCCAAGAGATCGAGTAGGTCGTGCTGTCGGCACTTACGCGGCTTTTCAGGCAATTGGCGGGGTTCTGGGCATGTTGGTCGGGGGTGTCGCCGCCGACGTTGGTTGGAGGTGGGCCTTTGTGGCAATTGCGGTGGTGGCAGCAACCTTGAGTTGGATGCTTCCCAAAGCCCGCACCCCTGAAGTTCCCGCTGTGCTGGGAATGCGATCAGTTCTGAATCGACGAATGTTCCTGTTGGGGTTGGTAGCGCTGACACAATCTATAGGTCCGGGTGGAGTGCAGCTGTTGGTAGCTCTCGTCAGTCGAGACGTCCTCAGTTTGTCTGGCTCTGCTACTGGCGCGTTACTGATCACGGGTTCGTTGTCGGCGGCACTCTTGACGCCCAGGTGGGGTGCGGTCATTGACCGGTTCGGCGCAAAACGTGCCACAGTTGCCGCTCTCATCTTGTCGATGTTGGGAGCAGTCGCTTTGTCGCAGGCGAACACGACCCTGTCATTGATCATGGTCTGGGCTGTGGTCGGCGCGCTCGTGCAATGCATCTCAACGGGCTTCCAGGCACTCGCGGCCACAGGGGTACCAGGAAACAGAGGGGGAGGGATCTCCTTTGTCCTGTCACACCGTTTCCTCGGTCACGCAATTGGACCACTGATTTGGGTGCCTGTATTCGAACGCAACGTGTCGTTTGCTTATCTGGGAGCAGCGTTAGTGGGCGTCCTATCCATTTCGTTTGTCTACGCGGCCCAACACGACACTCTCGCTGGTGTCGAGTAACGCCGAGCTACCGAGTCGGAAGCCAGTCAGCTATAGCGGCCCCGATTTCATGAGGGCTGTCTTCTTGAACGAAATGTCTGCCGCTCACGGTGACTTCGGTTTGGTTGGGCCAAGAACGCGCGAACTCCCTTTGCGGGCCGGTCAGTATGGAGCCGGGATCGGCGTTGATGAACAACTTTGGTACATCCGAATTGCTCAACCATTGGCCATAATCCTGAACGATTGCGACGACGTCAGCCGGTTCGCCCTCGATAGGTATTTCGCGAGGCCAGGTCAACGTAGGGCGACGATGTTGTGGGTCAAGAAATGGTCTGCGATATTCGGTCATTTCCTCGTCAGTAAGTTCGCGCATAACGGCACTTGGAAGAACCCTGTCAACGAAGATGTTTTTTTCGATAACCATTTCCTCACCTGCGGGTGAACGAAACCCCTGGAACACCCGTCGGCCCCCTTCATCAAAGTCTTCCCACAAAATGGCGGCAACGACTGCCTCCATATACGCGATTCCAGCGACCCGATCGCGGTGACGGTTGGCCCAGTCGAAACCCAACGCGGATCCCCAATCGTGAATCACGAACGTCACGTGGTCACCAAGGTCCAACTCGTCCAGCAGCCCGTCTAAGTATTCGCGATGATCCACGAATCGGTAAGTCCCGGGACTTACATCGTCGAGTTTGTCGGAATCTCCCTGCCCGATGAGGTCAGGGGCGATGCATCTCGCTTTTCCAGATAGGTGGGGGATGATGTTGCGCCAGAGGTATGACGACGTCGGATTGCCATGCAAAAAGACGATCGGGTCACCTTCACCAACTTCGTGGTAGGCCATCTGTTTCCCCAAGACGGTTTTGTATTGCTTGGAAAGCGGTTCGGTAGAGAAAGGCGCGTCGGACATCTTCACTCCTGTGTGATGGCTGCGTTTACCTTTCCTACACCAGTTCAATTCTCATTTCCAAAATCGCGGCGAGAACCACGGTCCGGGCCAAGAGTTTGGTTGGAGGGGTTTCTGTCTCAGCCTGCACCGAACATTGAGATAGCCGCAGCGATAGTGGATTCGAAAACGACGTCTGATTCCATCGCAGCTTCCAGCCACTCTGGCCGTCCCATAGAGACAACAGCGATGGCTTTATCCATGTCCGACAAAGCCGCAACCTGGCGGACGTGTTCCGCGGCATAGTCAGGAGGACGAGTATCGGAAGCTAATTCCAGCAAAGCCCAAGGATCAGGCGTGTTGTGTCGTGTCTCGTCTTGTGGAACATAGAGAAGCATTGGGGAGGTGGGTCGTGCTCCACCTCCATCCAATCCTGGACCGTCCGCAATCACCAAACCTCGTATGTCGCGAGGCCGAGACCCGAAAAGAAGTAGCCCAACGTAGGCTCCGAGGCCGTAACCCAGCAAGGTAACCGGACCGAGTTCGGCGATGGCGGCGTCAGCATCGGACATCAGAGCCTCGCAGGTGTACCCGCCTCCAGCGGGCAGGGTCGAGTCGCCATGCCCAGTGAAATCCAAACCGAAGACCGGACCGGCCCAACTTTCTGTGACGGATGGGGCAGTTGAAGGTGAGCGTTCTCCGAGCCCATGCAGGACCAGTAATGGGCGCCCGCTACCTTCCCGAAGTTCGTGAAGCGCGAGTTGGCTCCGCACATGATCGAGAAATGTCGTTTTCATAAGGCGCGTCCAAGGAAATCAACGACAATTTCTGCGATGTCTTCGGGTCGTTCAATGTGAACGAAATGACCGGTGTTCGCCAATGCATGGAACTCGGCCCCCTCGGGCAAGATAGGTAACGCTTCGTGGGGAGTGGTTCCCCATCCCATTTCCTCTTCGATTGTGCCGATGATTCCTAAGAACGGAACGTGAAGACCTCGAAGCCGGGGAATTGCCCAATGAGGTTTCCATGCCCCCGATGGTCCGAACCGCAACGCGGGATCGATCTTCCATCGCCAGCCGTCGGTGTCTTTTCGAGCGCCCACGGTCACCAGATACTGCAACCACTCAACAGATAACCGCGGGTTCATTATGCGGCGGCGTTCAGCTAACCCTTGGAGGGTGTCGGCTCGACGGTTTGTGCCCCCAGCGCGACGTCGATGATCCAGCCAGGCCGCCAATTCTGTGTCGAGCGCGGCTACGTCGGTTCGATCAATCTTTTGTGCGAAGCCGCGTTCGTTAGGGATGCCATCGAGGTTGATGACGGCGCCAATGCGGTGTGGGAGCACCTCGGCAAGCTGGTCCACCATTCCGCCGCCCTTGCTGTGCCCTAACACCGGAACAGGATCTGTGGCGTCGAGCGAAGCAAGGACCAGCGCCGCGTCACGAATATCGGCTTCCCATGTGTACAGCGCAGCGAGGTCGCTATCCCCATGCCCTCGCTGATCCCAAGCCACTGCTCGAAATCCCGCGGAAGCGAGCAGTGGTCCTAAAATGTCGAAAGTGCCTGCGAAATCGAACCCACCGTGTGCAAGTAGTAACGGTTGATTTTTTTCATCTCCCCATTCAACGACAGATATCTCAATGCCGCCCACATCCACGCGGCGCGTCCGATCAGGACGTTGGGCTCGGGGTAAAGACGCGCGGATAACTTCGATTTCGTTGTTCATAGCTAAGGGGGGGGCTTACTTAGCTAGCGCAGCTTGCATCGCAGACACTGTCTCTACGATTGTCTGTGCTTCAGTTTCTGTCACCGATGACCAAGCGGGGACGAGCATTTCATCGGTGAGAGTTTCTGCTGCCTGCCACCGGGTTCGGTGGTCGTCGGTTACCTCTACTCCCTCGTGCCAGCCGAACATGGCGATGTCATCGGGGCGTCGGACTCGGTGCGCCATTTGTGGAGAAAGGCCACACGCTGCGAGAGCCGCTAAATGGACGCTGCCGCGCATTTCGCGAAGCACGGTAGTCATCTGCATTGCCACAGCTGCTGGGTCAGACGCCAGTGGTTCGGCAGCAATGCCTGAGAAAAGAGCTAAAGCTGCTGGATCTTGAGCTGCGATGACTTTTTGGGCCGCGTCAGCGTATGCCGCCAGCCCATCGAGACCTGAAAATTTGGTTTCCCCAAAATTTTGTGCACACGCGAGATATTCCCGCCCGGCCTCGCGAGGTTGCACACGATCGCGTGCCGAATCCCAAAGTTTCACTACCATGCCGGGTTCGAAATATCCCATTGCGCTCTGAACCACTTTGGGTTCCACATCGCCAAGTACTCCGCATCTGCCGAGCAAGTAAAAGCGGAAACCATCAAGGCCAAGTTCTTTTCCTCGGGCCAAGGTGGCGGGGTCGAAGTAGAAAGCTCCGCCGATGCCGCCGATGATCGGAGACGCGGTCTGAACGAGTTCGATGGGGGTCAAGGTGGGATCTCTCCGGAGTGCAGGGACCCCTTCAGACTGGCACAGTCGCTCGTTGCTCGCGCTATCGCGTACCTTGCTGTAATGGCAAACGACATTGATATTGGACTCTTCTCAATTAACACTGACCATCTCGTCGACGCTGAGGCGCTGTCTACGGTAGCGATAGCTGCGGAGCAGGCAGGTTTTGATTCGCTATGGACCGCTGAGCATGTGGTTTTACCTGACCCCCAGACACCTCCGTCGCCTCTCCCTCCAGACGCTCGGTTACTGGACCCAACCGTGGCCTTAGGGTATGTCGCAGCTGTTACTACAGAGATCAAATTGGGAACAGGAATTATTATCCTTCCGCAACGCAACCCGCTTGTGTTGGCCAAGGAACTAGCGAGTGTTGACGTGCTTTCCGGCGGTCGAACAATTTTTGGTGTGGGTGTTGGGTACCTTCAACCGGAATTCGACGCCCTTGGCGTTTCGATGGAAGATCGCGGTTCCCGCGCTACCGAATATATCGAGGCAATGCGTTCGATCTGGAATGACGACGATCCTTCCTACGACGGGGAGTTCGTGTCGTTCTCAGGGGTGAAGGCTTACCCGCGACCGATTCAACGACCAGGCCCTCCAGTGGTGATGGGGGGACATTCGAAACCGGCGTGGCGGCGAGCCGTCACTCACTGCGAAGGCTGGTACGGCTTTATGCTGAATCCTGAAGCCACAGAAGAAAATCTTGCAGGGCTCGCCCGCGCTGGAGAACAATATGACCGACCGGATTGGATGAACGAACTTGAAATCACCGTGACGCCCCGCATGCGACCAGGACCAGAAATGATTGACGCATACAGCCAACTTGGAGTTGATCGACTTGTACTCCTGGCTGGCGCTCAGTCGGTCGACGAATCCCTGGCCTTTATTGAGCACATCCACGACACCCTCTTGAGCTAATGAGTGAGCAACCGCTCCACGGGATCCGAGTCATTGAACTTGCCCAAGGAATCGCGGGACCGTGGGCTGGTCGACTTCTCGCTGGTTTCGGCGCAGACGTAATCAAGGTCGAGCCCCCAGAAGGTGACCGCTCTCGAACGCTCGGTCCCTTCCCCACGGCCGAACAACACCCCGAAACTGGCGCGCTGCACTTGCATTTGAACACCGGCAAACGTTCAATCGTTGGCCGAGTCGGGGACCCCCTCGTTGATCGTCTGATCGCTAGCGCTGACGTTGTACTGCAGTCCGATGTTGACCTTGACCCAGACACGGTCGAGGAAGACCATCCCGGCCTTGTGTTGGTGACCGTCACCTCGTTCGGTTTGACAGGAAAATACGCGGGCCGCCGAGGCGAGGAAATTATCCACTACGCGATGGGCGGACCGATGTCCGCGAGTGGCGCGCCCGACCGTGAACCTCTAAAGATGGGAGGTGATCTTGGTCAGTATCAGTGCGGCACCATTGCCGCTACCGCTGTCCTAGCGTCGCTTGCCGCTGCGCAGCGAAACGGGCGGGGGATCAGCGTTGACCTCAGCAACATCGATACCCAAATCATGTCGATAGACAGGCGAATGACCTATCTGTTGTATTGCGCCTACCGGGGAGAGGATGTTCCCCGAAGCGGCGGCTACGCCACGTCGATCTTCCCCGGGGGTTGCCGCCCAACTCTCGACGGGCATGTGCAGATCTCCACATTGATGAATTGGTTACCGCGAATGGTTGCGGTCATGAACGATCCCGAAATGACTGCCCTATACGATGACCCCGCCTGGTTTTTGAACGAGGCGCTTCCTGAAGCAGCGGATAGCCGCCTACTGGGTTGGTCATTGGAACGCCAAAAACAGGAGGCAATGGAGGAAGGTCAGGCAGGAAACTGGCCCGTGACGGCCGTGAACCGGCCAATCGACCTTCTTGTTGATCCCCACTTCCAAGCCCGGAAATTCTTTGCTGAAATCAACCAAACGATCGCAGGACCAACACTGCAACCAGGGGCTCCGATTCGGATGACAGACGGGTGGGCCGTTAATCGTCCCGCGCCGACTATTGGCGAACATCAAGCGGAGCTTGAGGAAGCGGAATTTTCAGCCCGAACGGTCGGCCAGCACGCCGACGACGAATTGCCGCTTCAGGGCATACGAGTGCTCGACATGACGGTCGTTTGGGCCGGCCCGTACACCACCCAAATTCTTGGAGACCTCGGCGCTGACATCGTCCGGGTGGATAACCCATGGATTTTTCCGACAGCTACTCGAGGAATCTTTCCGCGGCCCACCAAGGAAATGATTGCCGACATCGGCGGCATCGGGGGCGCTTACCCAGATGCTGACCCTGGTGAACGTCCATGGAATCGCTTTGGGCTATTCAACGTACATGCAAGAAATAAACGAAGCGTGACGTTGGACCTTCGAAAAGAACGAGGTCGAGAAGCGTTTCTTCGTTTAGTGGATGTCAGCGACGTGATGGTCGAAAACAACTCCGTAGATCTGATGGACAGATTGGGAATCGGGTGGGACGAAATTCACGCCCGAAATCCGCAACTAATAATGATTCGCATGCCGTCCGTGGGTCTCGAAGGACCGTACCGTTCGTTCCTTGGCTTTGGTGTCAACTTCGAAGCCCTCTGTGGACTGGGAGCCATTCGCGGATACCGAGATGCTGACCTTTCCGAAAACGAGTCCGTCTTTCACATGGACGCAGCTTCAGGATCCGCAGGCGCTTTCGCGGCCCTAACGGCGCTACGACGACGCGAGACAACTGGCGTCGGCGAGTTAGTTGAAGTTTCGCAGTGCGAAAACATGCTGAATCACATTGGCGAGTTTTTGGTGGATGCAGCCCGGAGCGGCGTAGTTCACGAACCTCTCGGAAATCGTCACCGAGTCCACGCCCCTCAAGGCTGTTACCCATGTCGTGGAGAAGACCAATGGGTGGCGCTATCAGTCACCAGTGACGAGGAATGGGGCGCACTTGTGGAGTTGTTGGGCTCTTCCGACTGGGTCGCGGATACCGATCTCGCTCATGTCGAAGGTCGCCAAGCTCGGCACGATGAAATTGACGAACACCTAGCTACGTGGACCTCAGCGCACACAGCTCAACAGATTTTCGACTTGTGTCAACAGGCGGGTATACCCGCTGCTCCGCTTTTACACGAACAAGAAGCCTTAGCTGAGACTCACTTTAGGGAGCGCGGATTGTTCGCCCCGAACGGCAACTCCGAAATCGGTATCCACGATTATCCGACCCACTTGTGGCGTTGGAGCGGGCCTGACATGCGCTTTGAATCTCTCCCTGTGCTCGGAGGTGACAACGAGACAATTTTTAAAGGTTTGCTTGGCTTGACCAATACCGAATACGACGCTCTCGTTGAAGAGGGCCACATATCGCTTGACTACCTCCAGCCGGACGGCACTCCCTATTAGCTGACGCCAGAATCAGTCGGGTCGTTCTAAACGGAACTGATCACGAGTCGTCGCGTAATCCATTCCAGCGAGACGGCCAAGAGCGTCAAGTCCGACCGGGTCGACTCGAGTTCCGTCAAGTATTTCTTCGTCAATGTGGAAGGCCACGACTTCGCCGAAGGTAACGACATGATGGAGTTCTTCGGGGTTGCCGAATTCAACCTCTCGAACAGCGACACATTCAATGACTGCCTTTGCTTCTTGCACTCCTGGCGCATCGATCGAACCAAAGTTCGAGGCAGTTAAGCCAGTCACCGCGAATTCGTCGACCTCATGATCGAGAGTCGCTGAAGTGTCATTCATCGCGACCGCCAGATCATGGTCAACGAGATTGGCGGTGAAGACACCCGTCTCGCGAATATTGCGCAGCGAATCTTTGATCACTCCATCAAACACTCCGGTAGAAAACAGAAGAACTGGTGGATTGGTAGCGACAGCATTAAAAAACGAATACGGCGCAAGGTTCGGGACCCCGGAAGTGCTGCGAGTTCCGATCCAACCAATCGGGCGAGGGATGATTAAGCCGGTCGTGAGTTTGTACAGATCCGTGGTGTTGAGCTCGTCGACACGAAAAGAAGTTCTATTCATATCTCCTCAACTTTGGGTTGGTCGAAACCGGAGGAGGGGAGGGCCGGGTTCGCCGTCGCGGTTTAACGCTTCTTCAAACACAGCCTCAACTGAATCTCCAATTGAAACGGACTCGGGATCGCATTCCACGATGTTGGTCATCACGCGCGGGCCTTCTTCCAGTTCGACGTATGCCAGCACGAAAGGCGTTACCTTGCCCCAACTTCCCGGGATTCGCCTGGTAGTGGTGCAGCTGTAAATAGTTCCTCTACCCGAAGCTTCGAACCAGCCGACTTCTTGTGAGCTGCACTCCGGGCAGATCTCCCTGGGGAACCAAATAACGAAATCACAGATGCTGCATTTAGGAAGAATCAGGCGACCTGCTGTAGCGCCTTCGAAGAATGGCGCGTTTTCCGAATTTGATTGGGCTGCTCGAGCTGGCAGTCTCATAGCGACCTTCCCAAGATCATGGTCGAACTTGCTGAACGCGTCGCCAAACTGCCTCCGGTTCCATGGGCTAGAGCTAGCTCGCAATCACCAACTTGCACGGGAGTGTTCGCTTCGCCACGCAGTTGTCGAACGGCCTCAATGACCTTGGTCATTCCCCCGCGATTGGCGGGGTGGTTGTTGCACAAACCACCGCCATCGGTGTTGAAGGGAAGTGCTCCATGGGGTGCCTGAAGATTCCCGTCACTGACGAATCGTCCGCCGTCGCCGCGTTCACAAAAACCTAAATCCTCAAGTGTGATCAATACCGTGATTGTGAAGCTGTCGTATATGGATACGTAGTCGATATCGCTTGGCGTAATTCCTGCTTCGGTGAACGCCAGGGGCCCTGATTTCACTGCGCCGGTATGGGTGAGGTCGATGCGCCCAGATTGAGAAGATTTGACGTAAGTCCCTGTTCCCAGAATAGGAATGGAGTGGCGCTCCAAACTGTTGGCGACAGCTTCGCTGACGATCACCATCGCTCCGCCACCATCAGTGATGACGCAACAATCAAGTCGATGCAAAGGATCAGAAATCATTGGCGACTCGATCACTTCTTCCACCGTCACCAGATCTTGGAGCAAGGCCTGCGGATTGTGTTGGGCGTGTGTTGATGCTGCCACCTTGATTTCCGCTAGCTGTTCAGACGTTGTTCCGAATTCGTGCATGTGTCGTTGCGCTGCCAGCGCGTACCCACCAGGTACCGACATGCCCCACTGACTCTCAAACGGTGCTTCGGGTGCCCCCCCGACTCGTCCGCTTCCTCCCGGACCCGCTCCACCCGTTAAAGGCTTACCGGCCAGGGTGATTAACGCCACATCGATGTGACCAGCGGCGATTGCGGTAGCTGCGTGCTGGGCGTGTAAAAGATATGAAGAGCCCCCGGTTTCGGTGTCGTTCAGGTAACGACATTCGAGACCCAAATAGTCAATCATTGACAGCACCCCGAACCCTGGCGCGTCACCGGCCGAATAGTAAGCATCAACGTCGGAGGTAGAAAGACCCGCGTCAGCCAACGCTCCGAGTCCGACGTCAGCGTGAATTTGTGGAAGAGTTCGATCCGGCAGATGCCGTCCAGGGTGCTCGTAGATACCAGCGATGAACGCTTTGCCTTTTATGCTCACCTACTGGAAGCTACTGGGGATAACAGCGAAATGCCGTGCTTGAATAGGCACCCACAAAAACTCGACCATGATCGGTAACACCTCGCCTCACCGTCGTTGGTGGGTGCTTGCCTCGCTGTGGATGCTGTATGCCTCCTTTGGGCTTGTAGCCGGATCTCTAGCACCCCTGCTCAGTCACATCCGAAATGATCTCAACATGTCCCACGCCGCTATGGGTGCTGCCCTTGGCGCATGGCCGTTCGTTTACCTGGCGGTGTCGGCGGTTGTTGGCAAGTTGCTGGATCGCGTTGGTGTTCGGGTGGGGTTGGCTCTTGGAGCGGCGTTGATTGGAGCCTCGGGTTTGCTGCGCGGTGCCGCCCAGTCGGGGACCGGCTTGTGGTTTGCTGTAGCGGTGTTTGGGCTCGGCGGGCCGTTTATCTCTATAGGCGCACCAAAATTGGTGACGCAATGGTTCACCTCTGAGGAGAGAGGACTTGCCGTCGGCGTGTATAGCAGTGCGCCATCGGTGGGTTCGATTGTCGGACTTGTCGCCGCCGATCCGCTTCGTATTTTGTTCGGGGGTTGGCGATGGGTGATGGTGACATTTGCGTGCGCATCGTTACTCAGTGGCCTGTTCTGGATCAGCGTGGGTGGCTCAAATTCTGACGTCGCGATGCACAGCTCACAAAGTGAGTCACGCAGCGGACTGTGGGCAGATCCAACAGTTAGGCGGATACTGGTTCTAGCTTTCATGATTTTTTTCGTCGGACATGCTTTGACGGGATGGATGCCTGAAATGCTGCACAGCGGACTGTGGTCAACTCGAGGCGCAGCTTGGTTAACGGCTACTGGATTGGGGATGGGGGTTATTGGATCGCTACTGATCCCCGGGCGCGTTGCACCTCGGTCACGCTCCCAAGTGCTTGTCGCCATGTTCGGAGCAATGGCAGTAGCTGTTTGGGCCTTAGCGATAACACCTCAATTAGTGCAGGTGGTTGCCGTTGCAATCATCGGCATCGTTCGAGTTTCGAGCGTTCCTATGGCAATGCTGCTGCTGATGTCCGCTCCTCGAGTATCAGATGTTCGCATGGGTGCTGCTGCTGGGTTGTTTTTTACAGCCGGGGAACTCGGCGGTGTAACTGGGCCCTGGTTTATTGGAATCGCCCGACAAAATTCTGTCGACTTCGTTCCCGCTGTCGCCATGTTGTCTTTGGTTGCGCTGGTGTCGGCGGTCGCATGTTGGCGGTTTACAAGATCAGGATTTTTTAACAATGCTTGAGTTAAACCCTCGAACCACGGAGTACTCAGTTGAGCGGTGATGCTGCACAGGATCGATGGGACGCCATCTACAGCGACCATGACAAACCCGGCGATCCCGATTCCTTTGTCACAGAGTCAGAGTTTTTGCCTTCACCTCCGACCACAGTTGCCGATTTTGCTGGCGGAACTGGTGGAACAGCGCTCTGGTTGAGGGAGCAAGGTTTCGATGTCACATTGATCGACGTTTCACAGGTAGCGCTTGATATCGCACAGCATGAAGCGACACGGCGAAAACTTTCGCTTTCCACCGTCCACCAGGACCTGGAGTCTTCCGACTCGCTCGCAGGCATATGGGACATGGCGGTGTGTTGCGATTTTCTTGACCGAGCCTTGTACTCAACGTTTCACCGACATGTCGCCCCACATGGACTGCTGTTCGTGAAGGTCGCGACCGTCACGAACCAACAACGGCATCCGCGACCGAGCAAAAAGTATTTGGTGGAGCGTGGGGAGCTGCTGGGGCTGCTGCCAGGCTTCACGACTGTCGATTACAAGGAAGCGTGGTTCGATAACCGCCACGAAGCGCGAATTGTTGTTCGCCGTACGACCGAGTAACGCTTAACGCAAAGACACTAAATCCACAACGAAAATCAAATGTTCGTTTGGTCCAATGACGCCACCAGCGCCTGCGCTTCCATAAGCCAAAGCAGGTGGAATTGTGAGTTGGCGTCGACCTCCGACGCGCATGCCGACAACTCCCTGATCCCAACCGGAAATGACTTGGCCGCCGCCGAGCTTGAATTTGAACGTTTGTCCTCGATTCCAAGAAGCATCGAATTCGTTCCCAGTGTTCCAGGACACACCCACATAATGAACTTCTACAGCGTGACCCGCCGTTGCTTGATCGCCGTCTCCAGGGATTAGATCAACGATCCCTAGTTGCTTACCGGTTGGTTCACCTTCGGGGACGTTGACTTGGGGCTTGTCGGTCATTGCAGCAGCGTAAACGCAACCCAGGGCCGGGAAAAGTCAGTTGAGGTCACCTAAGAAGGCCACCATCGCTGAGCTGACTTGTGATGCGCACTCTTGTTGGAGCCAGTGACCGGCGCCTTCAATGATCTCGCAGTGACGTAGATCACCCAAAGTTTGTTGCATGGCGCTGATTGCTTCAGGGGTGTTCCCTGCGATCAAGTCTGTTGAACCACCCATATAGAACGAGGGCTGTTCGATGGTTGCCCCGAGGAAAGGAGCTGTAATTGCTGGCAGCCTGTTGATATTTCGGTACCAGTTAAGGCCACCTCGAAAACCCGTTCGAGTTATCTCCTCAACGTAGAAGCGCAGATCTTCCTCAGTGAGCCACGAAGGCAACTCATCGGGTGATACGAGTTGGTCAGTCAAGGCTTGACCAGCGGGGAAGTGACCGTCGAATGGTTCGCTGATGTCGCCGTTGCGGAGCGCATCGCCACTGATGGCATACAAGAAACCGCGCATTGTCTTATAAATGTCAGCTTCGAGGTCTGCTTCTGCTTTCCCTGGTTCCTGGAAGAACAACCGGTAATAGTCCCGGTCAGGTCCCGCTGTTTGAGCCATGAGCCCATTCAGATCGATACCTTCGGGAAGAGCCCCGATTGGACCTGTGTAGGGCACACTCAAACAAGCCACAGCTCGGAACAAGTCGGGACGCATGAGGGCAGCAAACCAGGCGACCGGCGCACCCCAATCATGACCCGCAACGACTACCGGT
>Ga0209089_10000793_pt1 | contig 28785 bp, 28 predicted proteins | sample ArcticOcean_MG_C_FD_187431 | JGI IMG/M metagenome (GOLD analysis project Ga0209089, IMG submission 187431) | Marine microbial communities from western Arctic Ocean - ArcticOcean_MG_CB2_150 (SPAdes) (version 2) | ecosystem: Environmental > Aquatic > Marine > Oceanic | place: Arctic Ocean: Canada... | reverse complement strand
GACCATGACGTGCAGGTGGCGCGCAGCCTGGGCGCTGACGGCTTCGGTCACGCGCGGGTGGGCGTGCCCGAGGGCCGACACGCCCATGCCCGACAGGAGGTCGAGGTATTCCTTGCCCCCGGGGTCGTAGATCAAGCAGCCGCGTGCGCGGTCAACCACCACTCCCACCGGGGTGTCAGAGGTCAAAGCGAGGCTGCTCGAGAAGCCGGAAAAAACGGCCCGGGGCGTCACGCCTGCTCGTCCCTGTACCAGTCCAGCAGGTCTCCGAGTCGTTGGTGCCCGTCCTGCCTCCAGCCGAGCGGCGGGGTTTGCAGTTGGCCGGGCACGCACACCAGGGTGGCGTCGCAGGAGTAGACGTCGTTGACGGTTTCTTTCCAGTTGCGGCTGTCCGAGTTCATGCCGAGGGCCACGCCGGCGATCGGCACCTTCGAGCTTTCGAGCAGCTCGAGGGTGGCCTGGCGGTCTTTTACCGGCACTATCTTTACAACTCGCAGCCCGCAGCCGGGGTCGAGCTTGGCGCGCGGGTCAACGTGCACGACCCAGCCGTCGTCGCGACCCCTGATCAGCAGCTCGTCTTGGTTGCCGGCCGACGACAGTTCGGCCCGTCCTATGAAGGCGCGCCTCGAGGTCTCGAGATCGAGGTCCTGGGGCCCACGCGGCCACAGGCGCTGCAGGCGCGACAGTTCTATGCCCAGCTTGTGGGACATGCGCGCGGCTCGGTCGGCGGGTCCCTCGACCAGCAGCAGCGACATGCTCAGGCAGCCCAGGCCCTCGTACATGGCCACGTCCTGCGCGAACCCGCGCGCCCACTGGTCGGTGTCGGCCTCGGCCGGTACCAGCCCCAACGATACCCTGCTGCCGTGTTCTACTATTGACCTGCCGCCGTAGCGCGAGGCCATGCGGTCCACGGTTTCGTCGCTGCCGTAAAGCTCCACCCGCGAGGCCACGCGCATGGCAGTGGACTCCATGCGTCGGTCGCCCGCGTCCCACTCGGTCGCCACCACCATGGAGCCGAGCAAGGGGTGTACCGCGGCCAGGGTATCGGCGAAGGCGCCGCTGATGATGGGCTGCCGCGGGCTGTCGCGCAGCAAGCAGCAGGATCGCGCCAGCAGCGCACACACGATTGCCGGCACGCCCATGCCGGGCACGTTACCGGCCAGGGAGTGAAATACCAGCGATGGGCCGCGCAGTCTCACCGACTCGCCGGCCTTGTTTATGGTCGTGCGCTCAAGGGCCGGCGCGTCGGGGCATTCGCGCTTGAGAAGGTTCTCCATGGAGCTGGTGGTGATGGCCGAGAAAACAGAGCCCAGTCCCTGTTCGAGCATGGCGGCCGACATGTGGCGGTGCTGGGCCAGGAAAGCCGCGGCGCCACGACGGAGCTCGGAATCCTGCTCGCTCCAGGCGCTGGCGGCCTCGGCGAGCGCCGCCACGATCTCGGAGTTATCAAGCGTGGACAGTGCCGTCTTGCGCGCCTCCTCGGCCTCGCCAAGTTGCTGGCGCAGCAGCATTTCTACGGATTCGGACTGCGATGATTCCACTTGTTTGCGTTCCATGGGTTCAGGTCACCGCCATCGTCAGCAGTTGTGAGCAGCCGCGCAGCTGCGCGGTGCTGGCGCGGCCGACAAGCTGGAAACCGTCGCCGACCCTGCGCGCAAGGTCCAGGGTTTGTAGCGCGCTCACCGATTCCCAGTTGGCAAGATCTGTATGCCTGAGCAGGCCGACCTCGCCGTCGGCCACCGGTTGGAGGGTGGCTGGGCTTACTACCACGTGGCGGCACCATCGCGGCCCGGCCTTGATTCTCTGGTCTATACGTCCGCGGTGGCGGCCGACCAGTGCGTCATCGTAGTACTGGGAGAGCATCTCGGTCATGCCATACTCATTCACGCACATGTAACCCGGAACGTGCAGGTAGCGCCAACAGGCCTTGCGCATACCTGCTGCGGAGTAGGTCGGGGCGGCACCTTTTCGTCCGCCGGTGTCTACTATGCGGCTGCCACCGGGCAGGCGGCAGGACAGCTTTTTTTCGCGCATGCGGGCGAGCAGGGCGGTGAGTGCCGAGCTCACCGCGAGCAGCAGCACCGGCCTGTTGTCCGAAGACATCCGCCCGAGCCACTCCAGCGCGGCGGTGCTGTCGAACTCGCCATCACCGTCGAAGACCACTTCGGAATCGGCGTTGGCGGTCTCCTCGTAGACCCAGGAAAACATTCTGCCCAGTGAGGAGTCAGGGTGGCTGTCCACGCCCGGTCCGGCCAGCAGCACGCTCATCGATCCCGGTTCGTCGGGTAGCACCATCTCGTTGAAAAAAGTCATGGCTGACAAGCGATAGGTTGACAGCGTGGTCAACTGGTGACGGCTGCGCTTGTCCAGGCCCTCGCTCGTTCCGCTACTCAAAAAAACGTGGGCCTCTTCGCCGTGGTCTATGAGCTGTTGCTTGAACGCGTCGGCGGGCAGGGCGGGCACCTGTTGCCACTCACTTACCGAAGAGGGACTGGCCTGCCTCGCGTCGCAGAACTGTCGGTACAGCGGCACGCGTTCGTACTGGTATTCAAATAACTCGAGGGCGAGTTCTTCGAAGCTGTACTTGTCGTCGTTAATGTCGGCGGAAATGAAATTGTCGATTTTTTTCTGCACTTGCGGTTTCGCTGTAAACCGGCCTACGACGGGCCACTCGCAGCCGATTGTATCACGGCGCCGCGGGTGGTCCGGCTTTCGGGCCTTGCAACTAGCCGTACAGATACTACTCTCACTGGCGTAGTGGCAAGCCCGGGCGACGACAAGGATATTGAGCAACTGTTTTACGACGGCTGTGACTTGCACGGTGAGCGCCGCTACGACGAGGCCATGGCCTGTTTCGAGGCCTGCCTGGAGCTCGACTCCGACTACCGCGACGCGCTACTGGGAAAGGCCATGGTGTACATGGAGCGCGGCGAGATGGATGACGCCATCGGCATGGCGCTGCGCCTGGTTGAGCTCGACCCCGACGACATACTGGCGCAGACCAACCTGTCGATGTTTTACCAGAGGGCTGGTCGTATCGAGGAGGCCGAGACCGCGGGTGCGGCGGCTAAAATGCTGGACTGGAAGCGTCAGCTGTCGGGCGAAGACGACTGAGTAGTACCAGGGGAGCTGGAAAAGATCGTGACGAAGCGTGTGATGTCAGACGAAGAAATGGTGGCGAGGCTTATCGACCGTTGCATACTGCTCGTGGCGATAGACGATGACATGCCCACCGAGCGCAAGCTCGAGCTCGAGCCAATGCTCAATGAGCTCGCCCAATCCCTGTCGTTGCCCGAGGGTGAGCGCGACAACGCTCGCGTGCGAGGGCTGTTCGATCTTTCTCTCGAACTCGGCGCCGAAAGTCAGGACGCCCAAGCCCTGCTTGGAGCCGTGAGAAATTTTGTGCCGCTGCTGCAGGACTGACAGCGGGGAGCGGGAGGCCTCCCCTTACTTGCTCTTGAGAGTCCTGAGTTCTTTGCGACAGACTTCTTTGTCTCGCAACTCACGGGCTATGCGGGTAGAGAGAGTCTCACGCTCGTTCTTGAGGTCAACGATAGTGTCGTTGGCTTCTCCGAGCCCCACCTTTATCTCCGTGTAATCCTTGGACTGGTACCAGGCTGCAAAATACCCTGCACCCAGAAGGGCCAGGGCTAATACCAGCCGCTGCATCCAGAGCCACATGGCTTCCTGTAGTTCCTGTTCGGCTGTTCTATTTTTTTCTGACATCAAGCTCTCCTTTGAGGGGGTACCGTTCGTATTGGCCCGGCAAGGCTAACAAAAGCCGGGCCCGGGGCCAAGTCGGGGTTTGCCCACGGGGCGGGCGGCTATTATCTTTGCTCATCATGGATCAAGAGGGAAGGTCAGCAGCAGGGTCAGGCAAGTGGGCGGTAGTGCTGGGGGCGTCGAGCGGCTTCGGCTCGGCGGTTTCGGCCCGGCTGGCCGCCGAGGGCTACAATATATGCGGCGTTCACCTCGACCGCCGTTCGACCATGGCGCTGGCCGACCGTGCCCGCGAGGCGGTGGAAGAAGCCGGCGTGGAGTCGCTTTTTTTTAACGTCAACGCTGTCGACCGCGACAAGATGACCCTCGTGCTCGACCAGCTCGAGCCCCTGGCGGGTGCCGACGGGGTGTCGCTGTTGTTTCACTCGCTGGCCTTCGGGTCACTCGCGCCGCTGGTGGGCGAGGACGCGAGCGCTTCGGCACGCGATTCGCAGATGGCCATGACCCTCAACGTGATGGCCAGCTCGCTGGTCGCGTGGACGCAGGAGCTGGCCTGGCGGCGCCTGCTGGGTGAAGGATCGCGGGTGATGGCCATGACCTCGGCGGGCAGCACGCGTGCGGCTCCTTCCTACGGGATGGTGTCGGCCGCCAAGGCCGCGTTGGAAGCTTACGTTCGCCAGCTCGCGCTCGAGCTCGGGCCGCGCGGAGTGGCTGTCAACGCCATACGCGCTGGCGTCACCGACACCCCGGCTCTGGCCCACATTCCCGGCGCCGCCGATCTCAAGGAGCACGCCCGCTCGGTTAACCCCGGTGGCCGCCTGACTGAGCCCGGCGACATAGCCGAGTTGGTGAGTCTGCTCATGCAGCCCGGCGGCACCTGGCTGACGGGCAATGTGCTGGGCGTAGACGGCGGCGAAGACATAGCCGCGGGTTAATACGGGGTCTGCGGGGACCTGTCGCCGTTTGAACTACGCAGCACTTACCACCCCCCCGGCAGGGGGGGTGGGCAAAAAAAGAACTTGACCGAGGGGTTGTTGGCGTGTGATGTTTCGTGGGAGGGGCTTTCGCAATCTATCTGCCGGTAAAACATTCCTTTCTAACAGCCCAGGTGTTGACGGCGCTGCTGTTGCTGCCGGCCTTTGCCTGGTCGGCCACCGTGGCAGGCGGCGGCAGCAAGAAGACCGACTGCATGGTTGTGCTCGACGCGCCGGGTGCCAACCACCCCGCTCCCCCCAAGACCCCCCGCGGCGTGAAGTGCTACGACGGCGACTTGTCCTGCGACGCCGACGGCCTGCGCAACGGTCGTTGCGAGTTTGAGCTGTCGGTGTGTCTAAACTCCAGCGCACTGTCGCAGTGCAGCCCCGTGCAGGTAGACGAAGTAGAAATCGACCACGCGGTCGACGACGGCGATCCCAGGTTCGACGTAGATTTCCAGGCCCTGCAATCGAGAGTAGACCTGCTCGGTTTTCCGGGCAACGACATCGTCGATGAGTGCACGCTCACCAGCAGCATCAACGTGCCCTTGCGTGGCCCCAACAGTTCGGACCGCATGCGCGCGGGACGCAAGAAGCTCAAGCTTTCGGCAGAGGGCACGACCGCTGCTGGCACCCAGCGCGATCGCGACCGGGTCAAGTTCAAGTGCCTGCCCGAGGGCGACAAGATCTACGAGCCGCTCGATCTCTACGATGGCACCTTTGATCGCATAGCCACCCAGGTGTTTGCCGGGTCGTGCGCGGTGTCGGCCTGCCATGATTCAGAAAGCAACGCAGGCGGCCTGACACTGTTGCCCAACGCGGCATACTCGCAACTGGTGGGAGTTGCGCCCACCAACACCGCGGCCGCCATCGACGGTTTGCTGAGGGTGACGGCCGGCGACCCCGACGCGAGCTTTCTATATCTCAAGGTCACGCACGACCTCGCGGCCGGCTACGGGCTTGGCATGCCGCTTGGCACGGGCTTGATCGACAGCGAGCTGCAGGAGATCATACGCCTGTGGATACTTGGCGACGGGGTACTGGGACCCGCGCCGCAGGCGGGCTGGGTAGAGGGCACGTGGTGAAGCAACGCGCTACAATGGAACGCGGGCCAGCGCTTGCGCGCAGGCTGAAAGGAGAACGGCGATGGCGGTAGCATGGACAAGGGACAACGCGGCCCATCTTCTCAGGAGGGCTACTTTCGGAGCTCCCTCGGGGGAGATAGACAAGTTTTTTGATCGACACGTGTCGATCGACGACGCGGTAGACAACCTGCTGTCGTTCAAGCCCAGCAAGAGAAAACCGCCCGCGGTAAAGGACAACGGCAACGAGGACAAGCTCAAGATCCAGCGCTGGTGGACCAAGCAGATGGCCAGGCAGCGCAAGCCTGCGAAGGCCTGCCTCGAAAAGCTCGTCCTGTTCTGGCACTCGCACCTGGTCAGCGGCGGCAACGTGCTCAACCAGTTTGGTTGGATGTCGTACCAGCAGCAGCTGTTCAGGCTCAACGCCGGGGGTAACTTCAGGTTCCTCGTGCGCGAGTTCAATCGCGACCCCGCCAACATGTACTACCTCGATGGCATCAAGAACAAGGCCAGCGATGACGGTGTGCACGTCAGCGCCAACGAGAACTTCGGGCGCGAGTTGATGGAGTTGTTTACGCTCGGGGTGTTCGAGCTTGCCGATGACGGCAGCCCCGACACCCAGAAGCCCACCTACACCGAGGACGACGTGCACGGCATGGCCCGTGCGCTCACGGGTTGGACGAAGACCGACAAGATCGACGGTACTTACAAGGGCGTGTTCAAAAACAACCACTGGGACGGCGGCCAGTACGACGACGACGGCGATGATCTGCCCGACCCGATGGTGATCTTCGGGCAGGTGAGCAATGGCTTCAAGATAGGCGAGGAGGTTGCCGGTACCTCCGACGACGTGCTGGAGCTGATTTTCTCCCGCACCGACGACGTCGGCAACAACCAGGTGGCCATGTTCCTTACCAGCCGGCTGTGGAATTTTTATGCATACCCCCCACCTGGGCCGAGCCTGAAGGCCCTGCTGGCCGGTTTCGCCGCGGAATTTGCCAACTCGGATTTTGAGATCAAACCCTTGCTCAAGGCCATCTGGACCAGCGACGAATTCTACAGCGATCGTGCGCGCACGCGCCGCGTGAAAAGCCCCGTTGATTTTGTCATCGGTGCCATGCGTTCGCTCAACGCCAAGGGCGACGGCCGCGAGATCGGCGACTCGCCCGAGGAGATGGGCGAGCTCATGGCCGAGATGGGGATGGACCTGTTTTTTCCGCCCAACGTGGCCGGCTGGCCGAGCGGCCTGGGCTGGATCAACAGTGGCACCTTGCTGCAGCGTTTCAACTTTGCCCGCTACCTGGCCTCGGCCAGCAGGGGGCCGGCGCGCTTGAAGCTCAAGCGCATAAAGGCGCTTCCGTGGAAAGACCCGGTGGCCGACCCCGGGGTGGTGCTCGACGCGCTGATGTACGAGCTCGGGCTCGACTCGGGCCCACTGGCGCTCACCACCGGGCAGCGTGACTCGCTGATCGACTACCTCACCGACAGCGGCGCGCAGGCAACGCTGGATCTTTCGACCGACGATACCGATGACGTGAACACCAAGGTGCGCGGCGTACTTTCGCTGCTGCTGCAGACGGCCGAATACCAGGTCGGGTGAGGAGAAACTGAGATGGCCCCGTTTACAAGGAGACAGTTCATCAAGCGTGGTGCGGCGGCGGCTGCCGCTGCGGCTCTGCCGTGGTCGCGCGTATTGCCGGGTACCGGCGTCAGCTACGCGGCCGGCCCGGGCGACGCGATAGTGGTTTTTGTACAGCTCAACGGCGGCAATGACGGCCTCAACACCGTGTACCCCCTCGGCGGCAGTCAGCGCAGCAACTACGACCTGTTTCGCCCCACGCTGGCCCTGCCCGACACCCAGGCCGGCCTCACGTCGTGGGCGGGCGAGGGCTTCAGCGTGTCCGACGTGCTCGACATCGGCGCCAACGACGACGGCAACAGCTACGCGTTACACCCGGTGATGGGTGCCATGCATGGCCTCTATCAGCAGGGCGACCTCGCGGTGATCAACGGCGTGCACTACCCCTTTGCCAACCACTCGCACTTTCGCAGCGAGGACATCTGGTACAACCTCGACCCCGTCGGTACGGGCAACGGCGGTTGGTTTGGCAGCTACCTGGACTGGGCGGGTTTCCTTGGCACCGACGTGGCTTGTCTCAACATGGGGTCGTCGGTCAACCCGGCTTTCTCGCCCACCGACACCAGCGTACTGGCCATCAAGAAGCTCTCGGAACTCGACTTTCCGGCTTCGGGCGAGAAGTCGCTCAAGAAGGATACGGTGGTCGACCTGTACACCGCCAGCGGCCTGGCCGACCCTGCGCTTTACCCGGAGCTGGTCTCCATGGGCAATACCGGCGCAGCTACGATCAACAAGATGGAAGAGTACTACCTGCCGGGCAACGGCCTGGGCAACGCCGGTAAGGTGGAGGCCTTGATGCTGTCGAGCTCGGGCAAGTACAACAAGAACAACGCCCTGGTGTACGACTCGGCGCTGAACAACGACGTTAACCCCGAGGTGGCCTACGGTGGCGGGCTGGCCCGTGACCTGAGGCACGTGGCGGCCACCATCCGCTCGGACGTGGGTGCGCGCTTCTTCCATGTGTCGACCGGCGGGTTTGACACCCACGCGAGCCAGGAGAACGGGTTCTTTCACTCTTACCTGCTCAAACAGGTGTCCGAGTCGCTGGTGGGCTTTTACCAGGACATGGCCTCGCCGGCCACCATGCCGTCGGGCTACACGGGTTATCTCGAGGGCAGCCTGATTGACAAGGTGCTCATCGTGGTCTGGTCGGAGTTCGGTCGCACCATACGCCAGAACGCCTACGGCGCGGGCAGCGCGGGCACCGATCACGCCACCTCAGCGCCGGTATTCGTGGCGGGTGGCTCGACCGTCGGCGGTCAGTACGGGGTCTACCCGCAACTGGACAACCCCGGCGTTGAGAACGAGGACGACCTACGCATGACCTACGACTTTCGCGACGTGTTCGGCACCGTGATGGAGAACTGGCTCAACGTACCGGCGGCCCAGCTCGTGCCCGGCGGAGCCTTATTGCCGTCCACCGTCGCCACCGACCCCGACGGCGACAGTTACACCGCCTACAATTCTATCGGGTTCCTGTAGGGAGAATACGAATGGTGGAGCAGAAGGGATTTGAACCCTCGACCCCCACGTTGCGAACGTGGTGCTCTCCCAGCTGAGCTACTGCCCCGTATTCCATAACCGTTCGGTCCGCTGATTCCTGGTAGCCTGGCGGCGGTTCCCCATTGACACCACCCTCAGGCGGGGTGGTTAGGCTTGTTCTCTTTTTGTTCCTGGCTTTCCTTGCAGCCTATGCAGAGCGTGGTAACAGCCCTGGCTCGCAGGCGGCCGACCGGGATCATTTCGCTGCATTCCTCGCATTCGCCGAAAGTACCGTCGCTTATGCGCGCGAGCGCCTCGTCTATTTTGCCGAGGAGCTTGCGCTCGCGGTCGCGAATACGCAGGTCGCGTCCCGACTCGCTCTCCCAGGCCGCGCGGTCACCGGGGTCAGCGTAGCTCTCGTCCTTGTCGGTCATTTCGTGGACGGTGCGGCCGACTTCTTCCTGAAGCTGCTGCTTCTGGTGCTCGAGCTGCCGCTCGAACATTATGAGCTGTTTCTTGTTGAGCTCTCCCAATAGTGGGTTTCCTCTGCTGCCCCTTACGGGCAGACTAAACACGGAATCCTAGCACCGCGATTGGGTCTAGTAAAGGCGGCAGCGAGTAGCGGGGCGGGGTGCTGCCAGCTGTTTCGTGGCAGAAAGACGATGACAGGAAGGCAATGAAAATAGCGTGGTTTGATACTCCATCGGGCATAAGTGGCGACATGACCCTGGCCGCGCTGCTTGATCTTGGCGCAAGCAGGGGGGTTGACTCCCAGCGGCTGGAGGACGGGCTCGCCTGCCTGGGGGTGGACGGCTGGAGGCTGGAGAGCAGCGAGACCAGTGTCGACGGGCTGCGCGCCCGGCGGCTCGACGTGATCGTAGCCGAGGGGGTCACAGTACGGCGCGACTGGTCGAGCATACGCAGCTTGCTCAAAGAGGCTCCGGCCCGGGGCTTCCCGGCCGCCGCGGCCGACATCGCACTCAGGATATTCGAGAAACTGGCCGTGGCCGAAGCCCGGGTGCACGGCTGCACGCCCGATGAAGTTCATTTTCACGAGGTCGGTGCGGTGGACTCTATTGTCGATATAGCGGGCGTGGCCTGGTGCCTCGACCGGCTGGGGATAGAGCGGTGTTTCTGTGGCCCGCTTCCTGCTGGCAGTGGTACCGTTGTTTGCGATCATGGCACTCTGCCGGTGCCGGTGCCGGCGGTGGTCGAGCTACTTGCCGGTTTCGAGCTCGTGGCGGGCGACGGCCAGGGTGAAACCGTGACGCCAACCGGCGCGGCCATACTCAGCGCGCTGGCGGTCCCCGCACGCCCGGTGTTTACACTAGAGGCTTGCGGCAGTGGCGCGGGCAGCCGGCAGATGGACGACCGGCCCAACGTCCTTCGTATTTTCCTGGGCCACTGCGAAGCTGACGATGACGAGCAGGTCATTGCCATCGTGGCCGATGTTGACGACATGACGGCCGAGGCCATTGCCTTTGCGGCCGAGCGCCTGCGCGGGGCCGGCGCTCGAGACGTCAGCGTGGTGCCGGTTGGCATGAAGAAAGGGCGCCTGGGAAACCGGCTCGAAGTGCTGGCCGATGTAGGCACGGTGCACGAGCTGGCCCACCTGCTGCTCACCCACAGCTCCACCGCGGGGCTACGTTTTCGGGCCATGGGCCGAGTGGTACTGCCGCGGCGAGTGGAATTGATCGACACCGAGTTCGGCCCGGTGGCGGTCAAGTTCATTGCGCGCCCCGATGGCAGCGAAACGGCCGAACCCGAGTTCGACGACCTCGCGCGTATTGCCCTGCAGCGGGGCGTTGCCTTCGATGAGATAAGGCGCGCGGTACTCGCTAGCCTTTCTCTCTGAGCTGTCAGCGACTGAGCTGTCAGCGATTGAGCTGCAACACGATTTCGCTGAGCGTCAGCAGCGGTGCGGAACCGCAGCCGTTGATCCTCGTGTGCAACATTCCCGTGCCGTTGGCGGTGGCGAACTTGCCCGTGCCACCGGTGATTTCAAAGTTGACCACTCCCTCGTTGGTGGTGCAGGACTGGGCCACGTTGACCTCGACTTCGCAGATAGAGCCGCCCTTGATAACGGCGGTTATTTTATTACCCGGGTCGACCACGCCTTTTTTCAGGCGCTCGATGGTCACCGTAGAGTCGGTGGTGAAGGCGCCGGCGGAGCCGGTGCTGAAAGCGTGGGAGTCGGTGTTAACCAGTGCGCAGGGGTGCGAGCTCGAGTAAGAGCTCCAATCCCAAGATGCACTGGTGGAGACCTTTGCCCTTCCCACCTTGGAAATCTTGCCCGTGGAGCTGCCCACGGCGCCAGCGTTGTTGTCGCCGCTCTGTGTGTGCGTCACCACGTTCGTGGCGCTCACGCTGCCCAGGCTGCTGACCTTGCTCTTCGCGGCTGCATGGGAAGCCGACAGCGGCAGCAACAGTAGGGCTGCTACGATGAACGCTGCGGTCGTGCGATGATTGGTGGGCGAATTTCTGCTGTATCTTCCCATGAGGTCCTCCTTGAGCCCCCCCCCTGACGGGTAAAGCCTGTTTCTTCAAGGGAGGCGCCACTTGCCGAAGCTTGTCAAGGGTTAAAGACCTGCTGGCAGATTTAGTCCCTCTGAACGGGGGGGTGAGCGGCGTCGAGCAGGGCGTTTATCTCAAGCTTGGCCTCGCCCAGGCGCGCCAGGTGGCCGCTGTTTAATATCTCTTCGGGCGTGAGGGCCGTTAGCATGCCCAGGCAGGGGGGGGCGCCCGTCAGGTGACCGAAGTCGGCTATCGCCTGGCCGTTGCCACCCGGCGAGTCATCGTCGGCCAGCTGGTTCATGACGTAACCGGCCAGCTCCACGCCTGCGGATCTCAGCGCTGACATGGTGAGCAGCGCGTGGTTGATGCAGCCCAGTCGCGACGCCACTACGCAGACCACGGGCATGGGCGCGCGGGCGAGGAAATCAATCCAGGTCAATGAGGGCGCAAGCGGCACCAGCAGTCCACCGGCCCCTTCGACCAGCACCAGCTCGTGCTCGTCGGCCAGGGCGCGCACATCGGCGGCCAGTGAGTCGACGTCTACTGTTTCGCCTCGTTCGGCGGCGGCCACCATCGGCGCTGCGGGCAGGCTGTACAAACGACCCGCCACCTGGTCAGGCGACTGCCCGGTGACGCGGGCCAGTGCCCTGCAGTCGTCACCGACCAGCTCGTTACTGGAGCCGGGCACGGACGAGCAACCTGTTTCGACGGGTTTGAAGGCCACGGCGTCGACGCCGCGCGCGCGCAGGGCGGCCAGCAGGGCGAGCGAGAAAATCGTTTTGCCTACACCCGTGTCGGTGCCGGTCACAAAAAGGCAGCCCATGGTCGCGCGTCAACCGGCCGTCGCAGCGGCCACCGATTCGGCGGTGGCGGTCACGAGTTCATGCATGAGCTGCTCGGGCAGGGCCGGTGGTGGCATGAGCACCATCGTGTCGCCCAGCGGCCTTATGATTACGCCGCGCTTGCGCGCCTCGAGCACGGCGCGGTAGGCGCGACGCTCGTCGGTGGCAAAGCGAAGGCCACTGTCGGGGTCCTTCTGTATTTCGAAGGCGGCCATCGTGCCCACCCTGCGCAGGGCTGCCGTGTGGGCCAGCGGCGCAATGTGCTCGGCCAGCAGCTCGCCCATCAAGTGGCCGCGCGCGGCTCCGGTCTCGACCGTGTTCTCCTCGTCGAATACATCGAGGTTGGCCAGCGCGGTGGCGCAGCCCAGCGGGTTGCCGCCGTAGGTGTGGCCGTGAAACAGCGCCTTGTAATCCGAGTAGCGGCCGCGGAAGGCATCAAAAACCTGCTCGGTGGCAAGGGTTACGGCCAGCGGCAGGTAGCCGGCGGTGAGACCCTTGGCCAGGCACATGATGTCGGGGCACACGCCGGCCTGTTCGACCGCGAACATGCTGCCCGTGCGACCAAAGCCGGTGGCCACCTCGTCGCAGACCATCAGGGTCCCGTAGCGATCGCAGAGCTCGCGCACGCCGCGCACAAACGACGGTGGCTGCGGCCATATGCCTGCCGCGCCCTGCACCAACGGTTCGATGACGACGGCGGCGATCGACTCGCCTTTTTCGGCCAGCAGTTTTTCGAGTTGGGCGAGGCTCGCTGTGCCGGCTGTCTCGAGCGCCGGGGTTTCAATTCCGGCCACCACGGCTTGCTTGCCGGATCCCTCGTTGATGGGCTCGCACATCCAGGGTGGGTTGAACTTGAAGACTTCGAAGGTGATGGCTCCGTAGCCACGGTGAAACGGTTCGGAGAAACCGAGGCTCACCGAGCCCATGGTGTCTCCGTGGTAGGCTTCGGCCAGGGTGACAAAACGGTTTCTCTGTTGCTGCCCGCGCTGTCGCCAGTACTGGAAGGCGGTGCGCAGGGCGACTTCCACGGCCGTGGAGCCCGAGTCCGAATAGAACACGCGCGTGAGCGCCGCGGGAGTTATTTCGACCAGGCGCCGCGCCAGCTCTATGGCCGGCACGTGAGACAGGCCGAGCATGGTGGAGTGTGACACGCGGTCGAGCTGCTCTTTCATTGCGGCCGTTATGCGCGGGTGGCCGTGGCCGTGCACGTTGCACCAGATCGACGATACGCCGTCGAGGTAGCGGCGGCCGTCGGTGTCCACGAGGTGAAACCCCTCGGCGCGTTCGACGATCAGCGGGTCGTGGGAGTTCCACTCCTCGGCCTGGGTGAATGGGTGCCACAGGTAACGGTGGTCGTCTGCCGCGAGGTCACGCGGGCCATCGGTGGCGGGGGCGGTTTCTGTCATGCTCGGGCTCCATTTTTTGCGGCGGTGTTTGTGGCGGCAGAATCATCGAGCGCGCAATCAATGATCGCGTCGCGCAGAGCGTCTATTTCCTGGCTCGTGTGCGTCGCCATCAGGCTCACCCTGAGCCGCGATGTGCCCGGGGCTACGGTCGGTGGGCGTATGGCGGCCACGTAGAAGCCCTTGGCCCTCAGCTTGTCGGCGGTGGCAACGGCGCGCGCCGCGTCGCCCAGCAGCACAGGTATGATCTGCGAGTCCGCGTTGGGTACCTCGAGGCCGGCCTCCCTGAGCGCCAGCGCCAGGGACGTGGCCCGTGCCAGCAGTCCGGCCGCACGCTGCGGTTCTCTTTCGACGACCTGGATCGCCGCCAGTGCGGCCGCTGCGGCCGAGGGTGGCAGCGCCGTCGTAAAAATAATCGAGCGGGCCTTGTTTACCAGCAGGTCGACCAGCGTGCGGCTGCCTGTGACATAGGCGCCAAAACTACCGAGCGCCTTGCCCAGGGTGCCCATGTGCACCTGCACCTGGCTTTCCAGCCCGAGCTCCTGCACCAGCCCGGCTCCGCGATTGCCGAACACGCCCGCACCGTGCGCCTCGTCGACCATCAGCCAGGCGCCGTGACGTCTGCAGGCCTTGCTTATGTCGGTGAGCGGCGCGAGGTCGCCGTCCATCGAGAACACCGACTCGGTGACGACCAGCACCCGCTCGGCGTCGCGATTCTCGCACAGCACGCGCTCGAGGTCCTCGAGGTCGTTGTGGCGGTAGACGACGGTTGCTGCCTTTGACAAGCGCGCGCCGTCAATGATGCTGGCGTGGTTGAGCTCGTCGCTCACGATCAGGTCGCCGGGCCCGGTGAGCGAACTGATCACTCCGATGTTGGCCTGGTAGCCGGTGGAGAATACCAGCGCCGCCTCCTGGTTCTTCCAGCGAGCTATCTTGTCCTCGAGCTCGGCGTGCACAGTCATGTGGCCCGAGACCAGGCGCGATGAGCCCGAGCTTGCTCCCCAGCGCGCAGTGGCCAGGCGCGCCGCCTCTACCACTTCGGGGTGACAGGCCAGGCCGAGGTAGTTGTTTGAGCAGAACAGCAGCAGCTCGCGGCCGTCCAGCCTTACCCGCGGCAGTTGGGCCGACTCCACCTCTCGCAGCCCGCGCAGGAGGTCGCGGTCGCGCAGTTCGGCCAGCTCGCCGGCGAGCGCGTGGTCTAGCCTGGCGCGTGGCGCCGCTTGGTCGCGGTCTTCGCTCGTGGTGGGTGTTTCTTCTGTATGTTCGCTCACTTGAGGATATCGCTGCCCGGGCCGCGCAATCCTGTTCACTGGCCGCCTTGTTGTCAACCTCACGTACGGCAGTTGGTTTACAACTGCCTGCCTTGGCAATCCCGTGTTGCCGGTGGTTTACAGGGGCAACTCGTTGAGAAGCGCTGGCGACGGGTAACCGGGGCCGCCTCCGACGAGGGCAAAGGTCATGGCAGGCAGAAGCAGTCGAAAACGCAGCGTCTACACCTGCCAGGGTTGCGGTCAGTCGGCTGCGCGCTGGCTGGGCCGTTGCCCGGGCTGCGGCGAGTGGAACTCCATGGTCGAAGAGCTGCAGCCGGCGACCAGCCGCGGCAAGGCTTCCGTAAAATCGGCCGCGGCCGCCGCCGAATCCACTGTGCTCCTGGGCGAGGTCGAAGGGCCGGGCATCGAGGGACGACTGGTATCGGGCAGCGGCGAGATCGACCGCGTGCTGGGCGGTGGACTGGTGCCCGCCAGCGCGGTGCTGTTGGGCGGTGACCCTGGCATAGGAAAATCGACGCTGGCCCTGCAGCTGGCCTCGGCGCTTTCGGCCAAGGGAGCTTGCGTGTTGTACGTGGCCGGCGAGGAAGCTCCCGCGCAGGTGCGCCTGCGCGCCGACAGGCTGGCGCGTGCCGGGTCGGACAAGCTGCTCGTGCTGGCCGAGACCGACGCGGCCGCGGTCATCGAGGTAATGCGCAAGAAGCGACCGGCGGTGGCGGTAATAGATTCGATACAGACCCTGTACTCGAGCGAGGTCGAGTCGGCCCCCGGCTCGGTGTCGCAGCTGCGCGAGACCTGCGCGCAGGTTGTGGCGGCGGCGCGCGAGTTGGAATGCGCGGTGATTTTCATTGGCCACGTGACCAGGGAGGGCACCATAGCCGGCCCGCGCGTCCTTGAGCACATGGTCGACACGGTGCTGTACTTTGAAGGCGACAGTAACCACGCGTTTCGCATACTACGCGCTGTGAAGAATCGTTTTGGAGCGGCCAACGAGATCGGTGTCTTCGAGATGGCAGCCGACGGTCTGCGCGAGGTGCCCAATCCCTCGCTGTTGTTGTCGGGTGGCGCTAAGGAAGGCCTGAGCGGCTCCTCAATCAGCTCGTGCATGGAAGGCAGCCGGCCAGTGCTCGTGGAGATACAGGCACTGGTGTCGCCGGGTACAGCGGGCAGCGTGCGCCGGACCACGCTCGGGGTCGATCACAACCGCGTGGCGATGTTGGCAGCCGTGATGGAAAAACGCCTTGGGCTGTCGATGGCCAGCCACGATATTTTTGTAAACACGGCGGGCGGTGTGCGCCTCGATGACCCGGGAGTCGATCTTGCGGTCATGGCGTCGCTGGCCTCGAGCCTGCTCGACGTGACCCTGCCCGCGGCTACCGTGGTGCTGGGCGAGGTGGGGTTGACGGGAGAGGTGAGGGCGGTTTCGCGCCTGCACGCGCGGGTGAAGGAGGCGGCGCGGCTGGGTTTCAAGCGCGCCGTGGTGCCGGCGGCCAACAGCGATCGGCTCGACGACCTCGAGGGCCTCGACGGCCTCGAGCTTCTCAGGTGCAAGGGCGTGGCAGACGCGTGGCGTCTGCTGTCAGGCTGACGCCCAGGCCGGGATAGCGGTCAGGGGCGGACGCTGGCCACGAGGTCCGGGTTGTAGGTGATGCTCGACCTTTCCTTCAAGTAGCTTACGAAGGCCGTGTAGGCCTCGAGGCTGCGACCCCGTTCGAGTTCGGCCAGGCGCTCCTCCTTGACCTCGTCAAAGTCTTCTCGCGTAGCTTCGCTGAGCTCGCCGCGCGCGAGCACGTAGGCGTTGCCCCGGTGAACAAAGCTGCGCGGTAGAAGCTCTCCATCTGCGGTGGTGCGGTAGATCGCCTCGACCACGGACGGCAGCGCGCCGATGCCCTTGATAAAATTATTACCGCGTCGCACGGGCCCGGCCTCGCTGATTTCAAGGCTGGCTTCTTTCGCCGCGTCGGCCAGGTTTGACTCCCGGGCGCTGGCGAGAAACTCGTCGGCGCGCTCGCGCGCCAGGCGTGACGCCCCGCGCTTGCGGAACTCGGCCTCTACTTCTTCGCGTACGTCGGCCAGCTCGGGAACGTAGCTCGCCTGCTGGTCAGCCAGCTGGAGAACGTACCAGGTGTTGCCGGCCTTGACGGGGTCGCTGACCTCGGTTTTTGATCCAAGGGCGAGTGCAGCCTCTATGAACGAAGGCGCGCGTCCCACCCCCGGCACAAGCTGCTGATCGCGGTCGAGCAGGGGAGTGCTCTTGATGGTCAGCCCGTCAGCCTGGGCCATCTCTTCCATCGAGGCGCCGTCAACCATTGCCACGCTGGCCTCGGCTGCTTTGTCGAAGGCGATGTCCGTGGATTTTTTCGCTGCGAGCTTGTTGCGGATCTCGTCGCGCGAGTCTTCGAGCTCGCGCTCCTGCGGCGCCTGCCTTTTGTAAACCTTGATCAGGTGGAGGCCGAAGCGGGTCTCGGTGATGCCGCTGACCTCGCCTTCGGCAAGAGCGAAGGCCGCGTTTTCAAAGGGTTTGACCATTTTCTGACGGCCAAACATGCCCAGGTCGCCACCGTCGCTGGCGGTCGAATCTTCGGATTCCGTTTTAGCCAGCTCTTCAAAATCGGCGCCGTCTGCGAGCTTACTGGCTACCGCTTCCATGGCTGCCCTGGTGGCTGCCTTGTCGTCGTCCGAAGCGTCCGTGGCCACGCGCTTGAGGATGTGCCGCGCGCCGACCTGTTCCTTGGTGGTGAACTCGGTGTCGACGTTGAGCAGGTAGTACTCCTCGATTTCTTCTTCGCTCACGCCCGCGCTGCCCTGGAAGGACTCGGGCGAGTAGGCCAGGTAGTTGACCCCCGCGCTCTCGGCGCGCCGCCACTTCTCTCCTTCTTCTTCGAAGAACAGCTCGATGTCTTCTTCGCTTACTTCCACCGCGTCTTCAAAGTTCGACGACTTGAGCTGAACGAAAGAAAGACTGATCTCAGAGGCACCCCGCTGGAATTCTTCCCACGCGTCCTCTTCTGTGACTATCACGCCCTGGGACACGACGTCGCGCAGCTGGTTGACCAGCATCTCTTCTCGCATCGAGGTCTCGAAGGCCGATGGCGACAGTCCCTGCCTCTGGAGTACGCTGCGGTACTGGGCGGGTGAAAAATCACCGTCGCGCTGGAACACGTCTATGCCACGAATTTCGCGCCGCACCGTCTCGTCGGGTATGAGCAGGTTCAGGCGGTGTGCTTCCTGTGACATCAAGGTGGTGTCGACCAGTCGGCTCAGCGAGGCCGATGGGATGTCGAGCGCGTCGAGCATCTCGGGACTGAGCGAGTCGCCGTACAGGTCCCGGTAGTAGGCCTGGTTGTTGAGCTGGGCCCTCTCGAAGTCGGCTATCGATATTTCGGTGGAGTCGACCACCGCCACCGCAGCCGGGCCGCCACCGATCTGTCCGCCCCCGCCCATGAAAAAGACGAAGACGAGACAGATAATTCCGAGCGCGATCTTGATGAACCAGGACCGCGCATTTCTACGCATGAAGTCGAGCACGTGATCAGGCTAGTAGACCACGTTGCTGAAGGCAATCCCTGTTCGTCAGGAAATTGCCTGGTCGAGCGCCTCGGCCAGCTTGGGCTTGGCTGCCGCGCCCACGATCTGCTCGGCCACCTGTCCCTGTTTGAACACTATAAGGTTGGGAATGCTGCGAACCCCGTAGGTGGCTGCTACCTGCTGGTTGTCGTCAACATTTACCTTGACCACCCGGGCGCGGCCGTCGTATTCGCCGGCCAGCTCTTCGAGCACCGGGGCTATGGCCCTGCAGGGCGCGCACCAGGGTGCCCAGAAATCCACCAGTACGGGTACCGACGAGTCGAGTACTTCCTGTTGAAAATTGGCGTCTGTTACTTCGGTGATGTCTGCCATCTTGTTTTGTCTCCTGTTATCCTTGTATCGTGAGGCGAATGTGCCGGAGGTCGGACTCGAACCGACACGAGGTTTCCCTCACCGGATTTTGAGTCCGGCGCGTCTACCAGTTTCACCACTCCGGCGTGGTTCACAAACGCCATACGGCGGTTCCGCCTTCGCGGAACTTACCGCGGCGGTGCCATTCGTCGCTCAAGCTCCAGCAGGGTTGGCTGACGGTTGGGAACAACGGCGGCGCGCGCCTCGATCTTCTTGATAGCATCACCGGCAAGTTGTTTCACCTGCTGGTCACTGCTGGCCTCCGAAAACCTGCTCAGCGCTTCGGTCACTTCGGGGGTGCCAGATTCGCCCAGCGCGTAGAGGGCGGCAGACCTGACAGTGTCGGAAGTGGAGGACTTGGCACAATTGAGCAGCTGTTTGCTCGCCCTGGGGTCGGCTATGCGGCCAAGGGCTATGAGCACCTGGGTGCGCTCCTCGGCGTCGACTTCGGACAGGAACAGCTTCTGCAGCAGCACGGGAACGGCCGCATGTTGGCGCCGCGCTCCAAGATAGTTGACGGCTTTCACGCGCACGCGTTGGTCGGCGTCGGCCAACGCGTCGATCAGGGGGCCGAGGCTTTCTTCCATGTCGCCCTGGCCCAGCGATTCGACGGCCTCCAGCCTGATGGCCACGTCTTCATCAGAAAGTCGCTTGGCCCACTCGGCGGCGTTGGCACCACGGCTGATGCGGTTGTATCGATCTCTCACGCGGTGCGCGTATGATTGGGCCTCGGACTGCTCTACCATGAGGCCCGGTACGGTAGGCAGTGCTATGATCACAGCAAGGATGGTCATGGCAAGGACGATCATGCCCGGGGGGATCCCTGCGCTGGTTCTGGACTCTTTCATGCCGATTTACCAACAGGAAAACTGTCGCGACTACCGGGTAAGTGCAAGCCGGGCAGTCCGCGGGGTATTGCGGGTACGGCGGGGTTTGTGCTCAAGCCTGGTCGGCCTGGCACTGCTCTGCCTTGCCCCCCACGGGGTTGCGGCCGCGGCCATCGAGCCCGGCGAGGTACAGGTAAGCACGCCGGTTTACCAGTTGCCCGCCGACGTGGAGTGGCCCGATGAGCGCTGGGATTACCACTTCCGCTGGTCGGGTATCCCGGTGGGTACGCTTTCTATCGAGGCGGGCGGCCAGCCGGCCGATGATGGCGGCACTGGCGTCGGCGACACTGGTGCCGGCGATAGAGGCAAGCGCCTGACCGTCCACGTGCTCGGTACGACCAACAGCGTGGTTGACCTGTTGTGGAAGTACCGCCTCGACGCTCGTGGCGTGGTGGCGGTGCGCCCTTTCTCCCCGCGCGAGTTCATCATCGACGAAACCGAAAGGCGCAAAGACAAGTTTACGCATATCCGCTTTGACGCCGACCGCAACGTGCACTCCATCCGTCGCAAGAACGACAAGACCAGGGAATACCGCTTTGCGGGGGGCAACACCTTCGACATTCTCTCCACGGTGTTCCTGGTGCTCAACCTCGACTACGTGCTGGGCGACGAGTTCTACGTGGACACTTTTACGGGCACCAGCCGCTACCTGGTGACCATCAGCGTGGACGCAAAGGAAGAGCAGCTGGCCGCTGGCATATCGGTGCCGGCCTGGAGGTTGTCGGTGCATACCCACGAGCTCACCGACCCCGAAGAGGAAGGCAAACACCGTGAAACCATACTGTGGGTGTCGCGTGACAAGCCTCGCCGCCTGCTCGCCGCGAGAAGCAAGACCTTCGTGGGAGCCATAGAAGTCAATCTCGACGCGGTGGTACCAGCCCGGGAGTTAGCGCGGACTGCGGGCGCCGATGACCTGGTGGCGCAGCCGGCGCCAGGCTCTCTGGATTAATATATGCTTATCGCAAGCATCACTTACGCTTGCCTCCAATGTTGACAAGCAGCCCACTTTTCCGTAACAAGGAGACAGACCGGACCTCTTTCCGGGCACCTGAAAAGGGGGAATGTCTCGCGGGCGCGTGTTGTGCCGGCGGGCTTCCACGGGTGCCCATTTACAGACGACTGACCAGTTTGCCACGGCGGAGCCGCGACTCATGTCTGATGAACATCACCAAGAATTGAGCTGGGTACGAAAGTACGTCTTTTCGACCGACCACAAGGTCATCGGCATACAGTACGGCGTTACGGCGCTGTTTTTCCTGTTTTTCGGGTTCTGCCTGATGATGCTGATGAGGTGGCAACTGGCCTATCCCGGTCAGCCCATCCCCCTGATCGGTTCGCTTTTCAGCGACAGCACCGCGCCGGGTGGCATCATGCTTCCGGAGTTTTACAACCAGCTGGGCGCCATGCACGGAACCATAATGGTGTTCCTGGGCGTGGTGCCGCTGGCGGTAGGTGCCTTTGGCAACTACGTCATGCCGCTTCAGATCGGCGCGCCTGATATGGCGTTTCCCAAGCTGAACATGGCCAGCTACTGGGTCTACTTCCTGGGCGGCGTAGTGATGCTGTGCAGCTTTTTCGTTCCCGGTGGTGCGGCCCAGTCGGGCTGGACCTCGTACCCGCCGCTGTCCAGCATCGCCTCCGAGGGCCAGACCTGGTGGCTCGTGGGCATGCTCTTCCTGATCGCGTCCTCGTTGCTGGGCTCGGTCAACTTCATCGTCACCATACTGCACCTTCGGGCGCCGGGCATGACGATGTTCCGCCTGCCGGTCTTCGTGTGGGCGCAGCTGGTTACCTCCTTCCTGCTTCTGCTGGCCTTTCCGGCCCTGCAGGCCGCGAGCACCCTGCAGTTCATGGACAGGGTGTTCGGATCGAGTTTCTTCCTGCCCTCGGGGTTGGTGGTGGGTGGCGAAGCGCTGGCCGTAAGCGGCGGCGGCAGCCCCCTGCTGTGGCAGCACCTGTTCTGGTTCCTGGCTCACCCCGAGGTCTACGTACTCATCCTGCCGGCCCTGGGCATAGTGGCCGAGGTCATCGCCACCAATACGCGCAAGCCATTGTGGGGCTACCGCTCGCTGGTGTACGCCATGATCTTCCTGGGCTTCATGTCCTTCATCGTGTGGGCTCACCACATGTACATGACCGGTATGGGCACGACGATGAGCAACTTCTTTCAGACCACGACCATGATCATTTCGATCCCATCGGTGGTCATTCTCACGGCGCTTATTATTTCGCTGTGGGGTGGGGCCATACGCTTTACGGTTCCCATGCTGTTCGCGCTGGCCTTTCTTCCCATGTTCGGCATAGGCGGGCTCACCGGCCTGCCGCTGGGACTGGCAACGCCTGACATCCACCTGCACGACACTTACTACGTGATCGGCCACTTTCATTACGTGGTGGCACCGGGGACGATCTTTGCCCTGTTTGCCGGCGTGTATCATTGGTTTCCAAAGATCACCGGCCGGCAGATGAACCAGACCCTGGGCAAGCTGCACTTCTGGACGTCACTGGTGTTTATCAACGGTGTTTTCTTGCCCATGTTCTGGCAGGGCATGGCCGGGGTGTCTCGCAGGTTGTACGACCAGACCTTCTACGCCCACGGCGCGGCGGTGCAGGACCTCACCATCATATCGTCGGTGAGTGTGTGGCTGCTGGGGCTGGCTCAGCTTTTCTTCATCGTGAACTTCTTCCGCAGTATCTTTGCGGGACCGAAGGTCGAGGATGACAACCCGTGGCAGTCCACCACGCTTGAGTGGGCCACGCCCACGCCACCGCCGCACGGCAACTTTCTCGTCACGCCTACCGTTTATCGCGGGCCCTACGAGTACAGCCAGCCCGGTGTAGAAGCCGACTTCACGCCGCAGAATATCGCCGACGGGAATATAGCCGACGGGGGCACCACCCCCGGCCGGTCCTGAGCGAGGCAGGAGATAACCGATGGAAATTCCTCACGTCGTTGAAGTCCACCCGGAAACGGGAATAGCCAACGCCAAGTTGGGCTTGTGGCTGTTCCTGGCATCGGAGGTCATGCTCTTCGGCGCCCTGTTCTCGTCGTACATCCTGCTGCGCGTAGCCGCGGTCGAATGGCCAATAGGCTCCACGATACTGAGCGTCCCCATGGCGACCTTCAACACCCTGGTGCTCATTGCGTCGTCGGTGACGGTGGTCATGTCGTGGGTGTCACTCAAGTTGAACGACTTCGCCAAGTACCGGGTCTACATGGGCATCACCATCGTGTGCGCCTTCATCTTCCTGGTCGTCAAGTACTTTGAGTACACGGCCAAGTTTGACCACGGGCTTTCACCGGCTACCAGTACTTTCCTGGCGATCTACTTTACGATCACCGGCCTGCACGCCATCCACATAATCGGTGGCATCGTGGTCAACGGTTACCTGCTGGGACCCGGCGCGCGCATGTGGAAGACCGACCCCGAGCAATTTACCGGCCGTGTAGAGGCAGCCGGCCTCTACTGGCACTTTGTTGACCTCGTCTGGATCTTCCTCTTTCCCGTACTGTACCTGCTGTAGACGATAATTTTCAGGAGACGATGATGTCAGCACACGCCGAAGACATACAGGCCCACGTAAAAACCTACGTCGTGGTGTTCGCGGTCCTGGCCGCGCTCACGGTAATTACCGTGGCGATATCCTATCTCGACCTGTCTACGCCTATGGCCATAGCCGTGGCGCTGTTGGTGGCTTCCTCCAAGGCCGGCCTGGTGGCCCTTTTTTTCATGCACCTGATCGACGAAAAGAAGATCATCTACGCAGTGCTCGCCCTGGCCGTGGCCTTTTTTGCCGTGTGCATGTCGATACCCACCGCGTGGCACGTGGGACTGGTGAAGAGCGGTTCTTTGTGGAGCAGCATGGAGACTGGTAGCGCCGCGGGTGGCCACGAGACTGGCGGCCACGGGGACAGCAGCGGCCACGATCACGGTGGCCACGGGGACAGCAGCCACGACGATCACGGCGGGGGCCACTGACTCGGTGTCACTGAAGGCCTTCCACGTTTTTTTCGTGTCGGTTTCCATCCTGCTCTTTACATGGTTGGGCTGGGGCCGCGCGACGGTTTACGGCGATACCGGCGAGGTGGCCGTGTTGTTGCAGTCGGTGGCGTCTTTTGGCTTCGCCGCGCTGCTGGTCGTTTACGGTCGCTACGTGCTGCGCAAGCTGCAGGGGATAAGCTACTTGTGAACCAGAGCCGTGCCTTGATCGCAAGGGTCCTGCGGGCCCTGCCGGGCGCCTTTGCGCTGCTGCTTGCCTCGGCCTTGCCGGCGCTGGCCTGCGCGGTGTGCTTCGGCGACCCCGAGTCGCCGCAGACCCAGGGCATGAACTCGGCGATTCTTTTTCTCATGGGGGTGATCGGCTCGGTGCTGGCCGCCTTCGCTTCGATGTTTGTTTACTGGGCGGCGCGCTCGCGGCGAATGGCCGCGGCGAATCACCAGGGAGTGGAGCTCTGAGAAGGGCGGAGTAATGACATGGAAAACGTAATTTATGGGTGGTGGTTGCCGCCGGACGTATCGACGCACGGGCACCAGATCGATTTCATCATAAACCTGGTCCACTGGTTTATGCTGGTGCTGTTCGTGGGCTGGAGTATTTTTCTGGCGGTTGCGCTGGTTAAGTTCCGTGCGAGGCCCGGTCACAAGGCCAACCCTACCGGCGTGACCAGCCACCTGTCGACTTATATGGAGGTCGGCGTTGCCGTGGCGGAAGTAGTACTGCTGGTGGGCCTTGCCATTCCTACCTGGGCCGAGCAGAAGACGGCTATCCCCGCTGAAGACGAGGTCGGGCTGGTTGTGCGTGCGGTTGGTGAACAGTTTGCCTGGAACTTTCACTACCCGGGAGCCGACGGCAAGTTTGGCCGCACCGATATCGAGTTGGTGGACGGCGGCAACCCACTGGGCCTGGACAGCAGCGATCCGGCTGCTGCCGATGACATCACCACCATCAACCAGTTCCACTTTCCCGTAGGCGAAAAGGTGCTGTTGTACCTGAGCTCCAAGGACGTGATCCACTCGTTCTTCCTTCCCGTGATGCGCGTCAAGCAGGACGCCATACCGGGCATGACCGTGCCCCTGTGGTTTGAGGCCACGGAGACCGGTTCCTTCGAGGTGGGCTGTGCCCAGCTCTGTGGCCTGGGCCACTACCGCATGAAGGGCTACATGACCATAGATACGGCCGAGTCTTTTGCCGCCTGGATGAAAGAACAGGCCGAACTGGCTTCCTTCGAGGACGACTACTACTAGCCCTGCGCCCCCGTTCGGGGGGGTGGGCGCGAGCAGGCCGCAGGCCACCCGACTGTGCGCCGCTTGTGGAAAGCGGCGCCGAAGTGCGCTGAACGCAAAAAAAGCCTTGCAATGACTGGGTAAACCACGGTTTAATGGGCACCGAGTCCTTGCTGCTGCCCACCCCCGCAGCGAGGACCACGAACAATCTCCTGGAGGACTTAAGTGGTCAACGATCGCAAGACTTTAGTATTCGCCGCACTGTTGCCCTTTCTTTTTGCCTCGCTTGTGCTCACTACCGGCGCCGCGTGGGCTCACGACGACCCCAGCAGTGACGGGCTGATAGACGGCGGCGGCAGTTACAAGACCGACTGCGTGTCCAAGTTCCAGACGGGCCTTGAGCTCAACTTCCCGGCCTCGCCGAAGAAGGCCAAGGAGCTCGCCTGCATTGACGGCGACCTTTCCTGCGACGCTGACGGTGCGGTCGACGGTAGCTGTACGTTCAACGTTGGGCTGTGCCTGGCCGACGACGAGGAAACCACCTTGTGCCTGCCCGCAGGCGTGCCCGTGGGCGGGGTTGAAATAAATAACAAGCCGCTCGGCCACAAAAAATACGACGCTGACTTGCAGGCACTGCAGGACGAGGTTGACACCTTGCTGGGGGCCACCGGGGTCCCTTGCGCGAACCCTGGCGCCGGTGGTGGCAACTGTTTTACCTGCACGGCTTCGCAGGTGCCCATGATTACTTCGTTGTCGGAGAAGAAAGGGCGCAAAAAGGTCAAGGTCAAGGTGACCACCGAGCCCGGTGGCCTGAAGAACAAACCCATCAAGGACAAGGACAAGCTCAAATTACGCTGTATCGAGTGCGAGGCCGCCGGCACCTTTGAGCATATAGTCGAGATCGTCTTCAAGACCGGCTGCGCCGCGTCGGGAGTGTGCCACACCGGGCCCACAGCGGGGGCCGGTATGAACCTGGACCCCGACCAGGCGGGCGGCCTGGACGCCTTGTACGACGAGCTGACCGTCGAGGCGGCGGGTTCCCTGGGCGCCGGGGCCCTGGGCATGGAGCGGGTTTTTCCTGGTGATCCGAACCTGGGAACGGCCGCTTCGGCCAGCCTGATCTACGAAAAACTGCTCAAGACGACCAGCGAGCTTGACCAGTTGTGCACCGACGGTGGCCAGCTGGCCGGTTGCCTGGGTACCAACATGCCGCCGGGATCCGACATATACTCGACCGGTAAGCTTGAGCTGCTGCAGACCTGGATAGAGGCAGGCGCGCCGCGCGACGGCTGGGTGGCCGGGACCAGTTGCGGCGATCCGGAAGACATCTGGACGCCTATTGATCCTCCCGCCGCGCCTGCGCCCGGTGAGGGCTTCCAGGTACACATGCCCGCGCCTGCGGGTTTCACGGTGGAGCCGGGCACCGAGTTCGAGGGTTGCCAGTGGATAGAGATGCCGGCCGAGATAACCGACACCTGGTACATCGAGCGCGTGGAGCTTTACGCCAACTCGGGCACCCACCACGTCATACTGTGGGAGACCACTAACTCCGCTTCCGGTTACGGGACTTCGTTCGACTCGGGCGATTCGCTCTGCCGCAAGAAGCAGTCTGAGTTCGGGGTGCCGTTCAGCTTCCGCATCGGCTTCCAGGACGCGCTTACCGAGCTGCAGCTGCCTGCCAACGTGAGCTACGCGATGGATCCCGGCAAGGTGTTTGGCTTCAACCCGCATTACACCAACCCGTTTAACGTGCCCATCTATCCCGAGGTGTGGGTCAACTTTTACGGTTCGACGACTCCGAGCGTGGTGGAGGGAGAAGACATCTTTCCGGGTGACAACAATTTCCAGATACCACCTGGCACCAAAGGAACGGGCGACCTGACAAGCTACACCAATAACGAGGGCGTAGGCCAGTGCTTCTACTCGCTGGGGTCGCACTCGCACAGGCGCAACACTGGGTTCAAGATCTGGACCAGCCAGCCGTCAAGCTGGGCCGATACCAACGACCTCATCTACTACAATACCGATTGGGATCATCCCGCGGTGATCGAGCCCTCGCCCAGGTTGTACCTGGCCCCGGGCGAGAAGATGTGGTTCCAGTGCGAGTGGGACAACGGCGTGCTCAACGACGTGAACAGGCGCTGCCGTACGCTTGCCGATTCGGGAAACGGCGCCCACCAGTGCGCGTTCCTTAACGACAAGGTCTGCATTAGCGATGCCGATTGCGGAGTTGGAACCCTGGGCCTATGTCGTGATTGCAATATCGACTTCGGCTTCCTGGCCGAGGACGAGATGTGCTTCATGCCCGGCCTGTTCTACGACGAGCAGCCCGGCCCGGATCCCTGCCCGTACTAGCTTGGGAGGACGGGGGAGGGGCTTGGCCTCCTCCCCGTTCTTCGAAGAACGGCTGGTGTCTCTGCCCTTAGTTGTTGGGCGCGCCCGAGTTGATCCAGGAACGCACGCCGTTGCGGAATTCCTGGGTCAGGGTGGGTACGAGCGCCGCGGGCATGGCGGTGCCGCACCAGGTTTCGCAAGTTCCGGATACGCAGTTGCCGTCGCTCGTGCACAGTACGGTAGAGTCATCGCTGCAGCGCTGGGAGACATCCAACCCCGACAACGTACAGTTAGCAGGTGTCGTCGTTACCCAGGGCGTGGCGTCCAGCTTGTCCATCAGCCAGCTCGCATCCGCGTTGCCCGGCTCTACAATATTGAGGCCCGAATGCTCTGCGCTGGGCATACCCACCATGTCGGCGTGGGTCATCAGTACGCAACCACCGAGGGCCGCCAGCTTTCCCAAGCAGCAGGACGGGCAGGCGGGCACCGTACTCACGGCGTGACAGCCAAGGGAGGAGGCGCAGCCACCTGTCAGACTCGGCGGCGCCTGGAAGATGGCCGATATCTCGGTCCAGGTAAGCGCCGGTGCGCCCAGGGTACTGGACGTGGTGCTGGTGGAGCCGGTCGTACTGGTGGTCGACGTCGTGGGCGGGCCGGGGCAGGTCAGCGTTACCGGCTGGCCCACGGCGCTTTGCAATACGCGCAGCGCGTCCGACGCTGTAGCCGTGCCGCCGTTGTCAGCATCGCAGGTGGTGAGGTCCGCGGGCTGACTGCCTACAGCCATCTGCAGGCAGTAAAGCGCGTCGGCGCCGGTGACCTTGCCGTCGCCTAGGGGCGGCGGGGCCGGGTCGCCGCAGCCCGCTGCGGGGGCCTGCAGGGGCAAACCCACAACCAGCAGGCTGGCAGTAATAAGAGAGAAAGCGGCTGCAAGAGCCGTGGATCGAACTGTATTGGTCATGGCTTGTAAGTGGCTGCGGGGAACCGGCAGCTCGCTATCGTATAACCCGTGCAGATGGGTTATGTCTAGTCTCAATCTGTCGATGCCCCCTTCGGGGGGGGCGTTCGATCCGCGTAACTTTTTCACCCGATGCTCACGACGACAAAGAAAATTCTCTTCTACGTCGTCGTCGTGGCGCTGCTTGCGGAGCAGGTCTGGGTATTCGGACCAGCGGTGAAGAGCATGCTGTTTCCGCCCCACGAGGACGTGGCGCAGGCGGGGGCCCGGGTGGCCCTGAGCATGGGCTGTCCGGCCTGTCACGGTGCGGCCGGTGGCGGCGGTTTCGACAACCCGGGCAGCGATAACGGCGTCGTGCCGGCCCTGTCGGGTGGCGAGATGATGATGTGGGCCGATGAGCCCGAACACCTGCGCGAGTGGATACTGTACGGCCGCCGCCTGGACGACGAGTCGCCCAACGACCGCTCGGGATTCACGGCGGGGCAGGGCAGTGCCCGTGCGGTGGTAATGCCCGCCTACGAGCC
>Ga0209089_10000781_pt1 | contig 28946 bp, 23 predicted proteins | sample ArcticOcean_MG_C_FD_187431 | JGI IMG/M metagenome (GOLD analysis project Ga0209089, IMG submission 187431) | Marine microbial communities from western Arctic Ocean - ArcticOcean_MG_CB2_150 (SPAdes) (version 2) | ecosystem: Environmental > Aquatic > Marine > Oceanic | place: Arctic Ocean: Canada... | reverse complement strand
TATGTTTTGGATGCGAGCTGGCTCAAGCACGCAACCACCAGCAACCACAGTCACCGTGGTGCTATTTGGAATCAACCCACTTAGTGCGGTCAGATCGCCTGTGACCAAAAAACCTTCCCAGGCGGGTGAGTCACCGCCGCACGCACCGGCATCGCCGGACGTAAAAATAGTCGATTCTACAAACTCTTCGGTGTACTCGATATCTGTGATGGTGCGCGTAAACGCTAACGGCCTGAGGCTCAGGTTTGAAGCGGCGCAGGTAAATGTGAACGTGTATTGCGTCCCATCGCGCGTGATACTTTCCAGGATGACTTGATGAGTACCATCTACGAAGCCATTGCCATGCCCAAGAATACAGCCGAAATCTACAACGATGCTTGACGGTAACTCACCGCCACTAGACAAAACCAGCGTGCTATCCGGGGTGAACGGATAGTTCCGGTTGGCGTTATCGTTATAGAACCCGGTCCGTGGCATTACCGCTCAACCTTTTGACCAACGACTTCAATTTTCAGTGCTCCCGCGTCTTCAAAGATGCGCAAAATTGTGTCTTCGGCCAGGTCATCTCCGGCCGTAATTTTGAAATCACCGAATGCGTCCGGTTCGATATTATTGATAGTTTGCAGGAAGGTGGGCTCAGGGAACGGGTCGGTTGGGTCGCCATCCGGCACTTCCTTGGTGCACAACGCACGTTCGAACAGCGGGTCGCCGACCAGGTCGATCCTCACGTTTCCGTTATCGTTCCGCACGACGACCCCGTCCTCGCCGACAAGCCACACAGCGCCCGTCATCAGTTCGCCTTTGTCCGTGAGGAATCCCCGTATACCTATCGCCGGGGTGGGTACCACTACCGACGCAGTAAACGTGGTAGCTGCGGAAGCAAAAAGATGACTACCCGCTGTCCATGATTGAAATAGTGCTAGGCGAGTAGCGTCGCTGAGCAGTAGCCCTGCGGGGCGTCCGTGTGTATCTGACAACGTGATAGTCGGCTCCGGTGTAAGAATATCAAACGTACCGGTTGCCCTGCTGCCCTCATCCGCGTCACCGATGTAAATTGTTGCGGTACGTGCATCGATTACAATTTGCGAGATGTACGCATTCACCTGCAACCCAACGGCATAGATCGAAGCGTCGATGAAGGTGTTTGCAAAAAACTGACCGCCACCAATAGACGACAATGTTGCACCATCTTCAAACGGATAATTTGACTGTTCGTTTTGGTTACGAAAGTCAGGATGTAGGACGCGTTCTGGCATTAGCTGGTCTGCTCAAGATTGAAGTAGGAGAAACGACTGAGGCAGAAATTAGCGCACAAGCCGTACTTGCCATCCGAGGTGGCATCACTGATGGTGTCGACATCGACGGTAAATGTTCCCGCCACGTCTGGGTCATTTAGTCCAACTACAGAGCACTCAACTGTACTCTTGGCAGCCGGGTCTGCTTCAGATGGGCGCACCGCGACTGAAAGCTTTAACCAATCTCCGTGCTGCATCCCTGGAACAGCTACATATTGCAACGGGCTAGGAGAAAACGTGTGACCTGCGAATCGTTTTAGTTGAAGCTGACCAGCGTGTAGGTCGACAGCTAGCGCCAAGAAATGCGGGTTGCCCGTCATGGGGTGCTGGTGCCAGTTGATTACAATGCTCCCGTTGCCTTGCGGGCTCATAATTTTGACTGCCGTCTCACACTTCTTGTCACGCACATCCAAGTACGAGCAGCTATCCCATAACGCCACGTTACACTCACCTACTGCGTCAGTCTGATACGACTTGGACAACGGTGTAGATGATCCTTCCTGTGTTAACCCGCACGGCTCACCGGGACTATCGTCTGTAACAAACGTAAACGAACCACTTTTTACGGCAAAATCATCTGGCAGGCCGCTGTCGAATGATTCACAGTGTGGTAACGTTGATAGACACTCTTCGCTAGCCTCCTCCGTAAGAGTTTCATTAATCCAGATGAATGTTGCTGGCTCATCAGTGGCTGCCAGTGAAGAAGATGAGCACGGATCCTCGTACTCATTAGGTAGTGTCCCATCGCTGCCCGGAAGCAGATCCACTGGGCAAGCCTCACTCAACCCAACACCGGTGTTCACAAGAATACCACCCACATCATCTTCATAAGGGGTGGCATGCCCATGGCCCACAAAGTTGATAGTGATGTTACCGTCACAATCCGGCATCACGTCGTTTAGGAACCCGATACCCGGCGGGTCACATGAATTACTTTCCGGCCTGCCCCCGCATGCGCCCCGCATGAGTTTCAACAGGTTGCGATCAAACAAGTCAGATAGCCGCAACACCAGCACATCACGTTCGAGGCCCAGGATAGTGCGTGTCGCTTTGATAACTTCTACTGTTTGACTGCTTTCAATCGTCACCAGCCCAGTCAGTGCAGTACTCGTGTCTTGCTTCCTGATGCTGCTAATTGGCAGTGCCCGGTAGTCGCGGGATGCCTTGGGGGCAAGAATAGCCTGCTCTGCCGTGGTGAACTTACCTTCAAAGCTTTCCTCGACCCCGGGACCAAACACGACCCAGCCGCCCACGCCGGGGTACATGGGGGAAATGGCGTGATGCACATAGTAGTCTATGGGCTTCGTTAGCGTGATTGCTGCTACGGGTACGAAGGTGTCTGTGGCAAGCGCTGCCGGTGTCTCAAAACTTGTCGTGTTGGATGCCAGGAAAGTGAACGTAACCAGGTTTTCCGTGACGGTTGCACTACTGATATGCAAGTAGCGCCCAACCGACTCTGGATAGCGAATATGGCAATCCAGCAAGATATCGTTTGGCAGCTGTGTGCCGCTGTCAGTTTCGCCCGTAGCGTTATCGTCTAACGGGTAATGTCGGGTACTGTTCAGGTTGTACCAGTTGTGATTCCTGATCATGCACAGTCCCCACAATCCAACGCTAACGACGCGCTCGTAGGCGTACCTACGGTGCCCCCGACGGTTGGAGTAGCTGTGGCAGTGACAGTACAGCCGTCAATATCATCGCAAGCGAACGAGAACCTGGCGCGGACATTCACTGCGTGGCCGGGATTTACCGACCCCCAATTTACCGTGTAATTAGGCCATGTACCTGCCAACTGGTGCGGTTGTCTTTGTGGGTTGGAACTTGTGGTAATAGCCACATTGCAGTTATCGGGATTTGCTGGAGATGGTGAACCGATCGTGCCGCCGCCACTGCCGCCGCTTGGAGAGCAGCTCGCCGTAAATACGAGCGTAGCTGAGGCTGTGTCACATTCATCACTGGTATTACAAAGTGCTACCGCTACATCCAGCAGTAAATCGGTCCCAGAAGGTGTTGCGGCCATTGCGACACGTGCAGGACTTGCAGCGCGGCACGTTTTTTGGTCCTTCCACCTGGTGATTGATTCCTTATAGGTATCGCGTGTTTTTGTTGCGGTTTTTCCGATTTTCCCATACTGGTTGTGTACGTTAGTAACGCCTTTGTACACGCGCATGTAGTCCGCGCATTCACAGCACGGTGTACAGTCGTTACCGATCTGAAGTGTTGATGCTGTATTCGTCGATCCTTGTCCACTTGGTCCGCCTACTGGTACTTCATTATTAACCAGTTTAAATCTAGCGGCACCATTGGTGATAGTAGCTGGGCGCCGTATCCAATAGCACTGCGTAGCCGCCAGAATGAAATTACCATACTCGTCTGGGCCCACATTGTTGATAGTGCGAATAGGTAGATCTGTTTCCAGACACTTCTTAAACCTACCGTCACCATCTCCCGGATCTGCGCTAATCGTAATCCTGGTACGGAGACGTTCTCCGGGGGCCGCGGCAGCGGCTTGGCCCGGCCGCAGCACAGGTGTGATGTTTGGCTCCAGCAGCTGCGGACGAGGATCCACGCCAGAAAACAAGTTGACGTTATAACCTCCGCGAAACCGTATAGCCTCTGACGTAGTAACAGCTGCTGCGCGTACCGAATTTACGCGCTTCGGCAAGAGATGCGCGGTACGTTCATCAAGTATGCTGCTTTCCGGTATGATCACCGTTGGAAAGATCTTGAAGTTTTCAACATCTTCAAAAGCTGTGTGCTGTACGACACGGCATACAGCGTCGGCGTTCCGCCACTCGTGTATGCGTAAACGGTCACCGAAATTTATGGCCCGGTAATACGTAGCGGTGGTGGAGTCGAAAATAACGACGTCGTTAGCATCCAGAATACGTAAATCCACAACATTCGTGATTGGTGGATACGGGCCGATTACAATTGGACTAGGTATAGCTGCCGCCGGGGTCACGATACTTGCGGGACGAACGTCCACGGCACCGGCCACGTTTACCGTTGGACGCGCTATCTCGCCGTCATCAAGTCCGGATGGTGTGAGCGCATCAACAACGGGCGGCGGATATCCGAAGGCTGTATCAAATCCGTACATCCAGTCTATACGCAGCGGGAGCACCGCCGTATGCACCTCATGACTGAGGTATACATCGGCCAGAAGACCTTGGATATCTTCGCTGGGATTCAAGAACGGGTAATCGAGTCCTTCGGGATTGACCCCGATACCACGACCACCGCGAACGACATACGACGTCATTTAACACTCCACGCATCAGCACTCGACGCATCCTTGATCATTTAATCGGGATCCAAGGACCGTCGCTGACATTTGGGTAACTTCTGCTTCCAGCCTATTGATGAAATTCTGCAGCGTCGACGCGGCTGCACCGAACCTCTCTAGGTCCTGCGTGATTGCTTCAAGCTCTTTGCAACCACAGCAAGGCTCAGAGCAAACGTCTTCGAATGATAGTCCATGAGATATAGTATCGATCGTCATGCAGTCGTTACCAAGGAGTGTGAAGTTTCCCTGGTCTGTGGGGTGAATACCGTTGATCGTCAAAATCGGCGTAGCTGTCTCATCGCCCTCACAAATGCAATCCTCGATAAGCCCTTCGCCTTGAATTGCATCAATTTGAATGAATTCCGTGCCGCCGGAAGTGAGTCGCGTGAGACGGATATTTGATCCAGCTACAAGCTCGACATCACCATAGATCTTCTCGGTCTCATCAGAGCCTTGAATCAGGCTGATGGAGCTGACACCGCGCAACATTGGCCGAATAGCATCCGGATCCAACTTGCCAGCGGCATAGTCGAACAAGTACTGCCCGGCCCCAGCAACATCCATGTCATCGGTGTTGCCGAGAACAAGTTTGCCTACGGAATCGTCAAAACCACCAGAACCAGCCAACGCATAGCTCGTGTTTTCCGTATGCGTTGACTTGGCAATATTGGCAGCCGTAACAAGCGGAGGCGCAGCGGTACCATCGTTATAAGAGATGGCGACGTTGTACCCAGTAGCGAACACGGAGATACTACTGATGTAGAACTGGTCTGGCTCTACATTTAGTCCGGCGTGCACCGGAAAGTAGAGAGCCACGATGAAGCTATCCGGGATCTCAAAAGATCCAGTGCTATCGATCTGTGTGGCATCCTCAGCCAGCGGATATGCGCGCTGACTGTTGTGGTTTAGCCACTCAAGGTTCCAGTTTCCTTGCGGCATTGCCCTATCCTGACGTGATGACCGCCCCGATACGGATAACGCCGACTTCTGCGTTATAGCCTGTTCCTGCAGGTCTACTCAGCTTTACAAGAAGCGTATCACCGGCGGCAATTGAAATTGAGGTACTTTCCACTTCAACGTACGTATCCGCGGTCGCAATGCCGAGCACGGTATTAAACTGCGTGGAGTTCCACGCCGTATCTGTTGTAGGCAGCACAGTAAATGCGGTGGGCCTGGCGATGATACGGTAACTAGCGTTCATGGCTGGCAGAGAGATGCCAGCGCCTCCAATCCTACCAAGCAACACTACCCGTAACTTGAACTCCGGGTTAGTAGGAAGTCCGGAGGGTGGCACGTTGAACCTATAACGAACACTGCTCTCCCTGCCCTGCGGAAAACCGATATAGGTCACGTCCTTGTAGAAGCGCTCAACCACGTCGTCCAGACGCACAATCTGGGGGAGCATTTCTCTGTCAAGCGCATCAAGACTACGGGATACGGTAATGCGCCCCGCATACAACGTTGCCCCGTCGACAGTCTTAGTCGAATCGGAGGACAGTGAAATATCTCCACCAGCCAACAACCCCTCGACAACAGGTCCTCGCTTGTACTTGTTGTCAGCGATCTCCTTAATAACCTGGTAACCGTCTAGGTCATCGTCTTCGGTCAGCAGGTCGAAGTTTGCATCGATATGCAGGTCACCAGTGGTTGCGGCATCGTCATCGCAATTGGTGATTGTGAGTACGCTGGTGGATGGCGTCTGCAAACTGGTTACCACGCTCTTGTCCGTGGCGAAAACCATCCGAGCGTAATGTAGTAAAACCTGCACCGCCTCTTCCCGCGGACATTGTCCGGTGGTCGGATCTGCTGGTGGGCTGGCTGAGTTGTAATTCTTGAACCAGGGTACGTCGCCGTAACACTTGGACATCCACCAGATGCCGTTGGCATCCACGATAGCGCCACCTGTAGGGCCCAGTTTGACGTTGGTGCCGCCAGATTGACTAATACCCTTATCCCATGTGAGCGCTGCGGCGCTAACCGGAATTGGTGGCCAGACCCTTTCAAGTTCTGAATGAGTTGCCAGGTTGTACCCAAACTCCGCGCCTGTTGGCGCCGTGCTGTTGAAACTAGCGTGACTAGCGGGAAGCCACCCCTCCAACGTAGCGTCAGGACTGGAAATCGCGTGATCTTCAGCGCTGGGCGGAGGACCTACAACGGTGGCACCATTACCTGAATCAATGTACGCAGCAGTACCGGCAGGCTTAGCCGTAAGCTCAAAGGTGTAGTGAACATGATCTTCGATGAAGTCGCGAAGAGCGGGCGAGAGCATCACGTTGCCCTGCCCATCGGCAAAAAGCACCGGTACGCTCACGGGAGGCCGCTGGGTGGTTAGCTTACCCGCCTCAGCAGAGGACAGGTAATATCGCCCAGCCGCAACCGTACCGTCAACCGCGTTGTCGATGTCCAGTGCCACCCAGCCCAGGTTGACCACGTCAGCGAGGGTGGAGTTCGTTTTACTGTATACGACACCGATAACGTCAGAAGACGCTTTTGGAACCAGCGTGTTGGACTCCGCGTCATTTTCGACGGCGGCTAACGCTGCTTCGAACTGCTGGTTGACGGAGTGCCAGTAAACTGGCTGCCCCACCAGTACAGTTGAGGCAACTGTCACGTCACGCAGGAATAACGCCTGACCAAGCAGCGCCGAATCGACAACCTCGCGCAAGTAGCGCAGGTTCCCTTCCAGCGTTCTGTCCGGGCGCCCAGCTACACCCGAATTTACCGCTTCGCCATCAACGATGTGGCGAATGTTGTTGTCCCAAGATTTTGCCATCCTTGGCCTCCAAAAGCGCGCGATGTTACTCGAACGGCAACTCCCAGGTGATCCCTACCTGGGATGATGCCTGTTTCACCGTTTGATCTGCGGTTGCAAAGTACGCTCTACTAAACACGATATCCTTAGTACTGTCAGCTGCAACAGGTGCGGCTACCAGGGCTGCCCCATAGATTTTGCTACTTGCGGCGTTTGAAAATGCGTTACTGAGCACGCCAGTCGTGCCTGTAGACTGCGCAAAAAATGTCAGAAGATTACCAGTCACGTCAGCCGTGAAGTACGATTCAAATCCCGATTCAATAGAGATGGTAGGCTGACCGATCAGCGGTACACGCAGATAATCCTTGTTACCGCTCAACCCGCTGTAATACGTCAGCCCTTCAGCTCGATCTATGGCAGGTGCTGTTATCGACCCAGACGTATTTTCATACTCAATGTACATCATGTTAACGCGGTAGGCAGGGTCGCCTTGACCAATAGTCTTGGCCGCGATAAATCCCCACTCGTATAGAACCGTATTCAGTGTAACTTCCGACGCAGGGGTCCAAAGAGCATCAGAAGTGACATTGAATAACTGTAGCCTACCTTTCGGCGGGGACAGGATATCTTGCATCACGTAACTTCCTTGTTACTGGCACGTTCCAGAAACGGTATGAATACTAACGCGCTCTGTTCCGACAAGTGCGCCACTCTCAGGGGAAACGCTTGAATCCCCCGGAATTTGGTCTTCCAGGGGTGTTAAACCGGTAAACGTACCTAGTGTTTCGACATCATTTCCCAGTGTAACAGAATCGCGAAATCCTTGTAATTCGAGTAAGAGCAGCATTCCTGTGTGTGGAGGAATGACACGGCGCAACAAGTGCCCGTACTCAAATCCCAAAGCTTCTTTCCCGATATCGCCCACTTTTAGCGTTGCGAGAAACACGTTGCCTCGCAGAACGTTCTCTACGAGGAATTCGAAGGGGTTGATCGTTGTAGGTAAGTTGGCAGCGATGGGCTCCCCAACTTGCACAGTCCGTATATCCATCAAATTTGCCAGGGTCTTGCCCCGTGCAATTCCGTTGGCATGCATGTCATCAAAAAACTTGGTGACATCCAACGGGTGCCCGCTAACGGGGAACTCCAGCCGGGTACGTGCGGTGACGTCGTTCTCAATGACTGTCAGGGGCTCAATTTTATTCTCAAACTGCAGGGGACCGTAGTACCCCGTCGCCAAGTACCCCTCTTCCAACGCGAGCGCCCGTACGCCAGGAAGTGTGCCACGATTTAGCTCAAAAATTTGCAGGGAGTCTACAAGCGCCTGGCCAGCAATCACCTTGTCGCCTTTTGCCACAAGTGTTGTGGCGCGCTTACTGAAGCGATACACGTTCTTATCGGTGAGCACGAGGGTGTGGCTGTGATCTTTGGTAATCTCGACAACCTCTTCCGCTTCTTTTGCCAAGCTGATGTCAGTCAACGCGGATAATGCCTGAGTGACCTGCTCCTTGGCGGTGCCATTGGTGACCGCGTCCATGACTGCGTTCAGCAGTTGGCGCGCGTGCGCGCTGGATGGCAATTGCGTGTTGAATATGTGCGAGAAATGCGTGTAGACGTGCAGGTGATCAAACTTGGCATTGTGTAGCCACAGATCGATCTCTTTGTCCGTGACGACGTCATCCGTCAGTACGTCACTCTGCACGAACAACTCATTATCGAACGGATTTTTCTTGAACGTGATGGTGGATTGTGCGGCGTTGACGATGAAATCAATACCGTTCACCAGCGTGCGCGACGGGTCGGTAATTCGGTTTGTTATCAGGTATACATCGACCAGGTCTGCCGGTAGTGGGAACGCCCAGTGCTCTACCTGTGCTCGTCCGTAGAAATGCCCCGAAGTGCCGAAGACACCATCACCGCCAAAACGAAGCTGCGCCGCTTCCGTGGTATCACGCGAGCTTTCTTGCAGCGAAAGCTGGTAATGCCGTTCCGTGTGAAATACCGGAACGGTGAGGCGCGAAATTGAGTCTACGGCTTCCTGTAGATCCACGAAGCCTTGTTGTTCCAACTCACCCCGCGCCGACACGTAATCCTCAACCTGGCTAACACCAGCGTACACATCGCTCCAAAAACTGCCCAATGTGGACAGCAGGCGCTGACGTTGCTGAAGATCATTAGATGGGTAGGTGAAGTCTGGCATTTAGATCACCGTAGGTGCATCTACGGTCTCAATCGTGATTCCAATATTCTGGGGATCCAGCAAAAAGGCCACGGTGCGTCCGGAGACGCCTAGCGCAGGCTCATCTGGAATATCTAGCACGTCGTTGTCACGGATGATGCGTTTTGTTCCATCAGGCCGCAGGATGCGCCCCAGGAGATCTATCTTGGCGATGGCCACGCTGCTATCCAGGTTATCCTGGATTGCGTCGGAGATGAGTGACGCGTGCAACTCACCTGGAAATTCCAACTTGTTGACGGCTGCCGCTACGGCCAACCTAATAGCGTTAACGTTGGGGTCCGCCGCGCCTGACCGTTTACGCAGGGAGAAGTTAACCGTCAAGAAACAGGGCACAGCTCCACGTACCAGTACATCACCAGCGGGATTTCGCACACTGCGACTATCCAGGAATTCTTGGATCTCGCTTATCAGGGGCATGCCGCGAAACGTGACTGAGTAGCTTTGCGTGGATTGATTGATCGTAAGTGCCGCCGTTGATGTGTTCGTGTCAAGGAACTGAACGGTGGCGGTCTGAAAACTACTGAACGCAGCTTCTTGAGCAGTTTCAATATCTGGCTTAAACCCGGTACCGCTGATGTCAAATGACCGAGTTGTTGTAGTGACTTCGTACCCTGTATCAGTAGCAGCAGCGGATGCGAGTGCAACTCGTGCCACCTCATAAAACCCAGGTACGTCATCTCTAGCGACGCTGAACTGCCAAACACCGCCATTCTCTACGGTGGCTACCAGGGTGGCGGTGACGGTCTTGGTGGTTGAGAGTGGCAAGGCTTGCGATCTCACGTACACATCGGTGCGGCCGCCGTAAGAAATTGGAAGCAGAGAGTGCTGATCTCTAAACATCTCGGCGTCACCCATGCCGACAATGGACGTACCGACAATATCTTCAAATTGCGCCTGGTCGATGATTAGTGCCGTGATGGTTGATCGGTTTGACCAAGTCTTGGCAGCGATACCAGATTCAAAGCGTGCGATAAACTCCTGGTTCGTCTCAATTGACGTGCCCTGCACAAAATCAGCTGCGGCGAATGCCCGTGACAGGTGTGCTGGTGGTATAGCCACCGCGAACGCTGTACCACGTAATACCGTGTCAGACGCGCCCGTATTTTCAGCAATAACCGATATGGTGAAACTGTACGTACCGGCACCTACCTCAGCTATCACAACGTCGTCAGTGGAGACAACGAAAGCCGCATCAGTCCGAGCTGCGAACGCACGCTCAGTGATGAAGACCTGACCCAGCGTGGTGAACCGGGCCCCGGCCACAATCGTGGTGGGTAACAATTTATCCAGCACGATTGTGATTTGGCCTGTAGCCTTCGCGCCAACTTTCCGCGTCACGCGAAAATTCGACAGTACAGCGTCAACGAGATCCGTGTCCGCGAGGGTGGGGTCAGCGTTGATTGCCTTCAGGCTCATCGAGCTGCGCACCCGCGCAATCTCCGTATCCTTGGCAGCTGCCAGGATTGCCGAGAAATACAGCACCAGGTCGTGCAGCACCCCGCGACGAACATCCAGGTCAGGATTCTTTTCCTGTACCAGCTGGGTGACGAGCGCTAGTGCGCTTGTGACATCGGTTGTTGCTAGCTCATCGAGCTTGGAAACCGTAATTCCCATCCTTGGGTACTCCGGTCTAAGTTAACGTGGAAATTGGAAGGATGACACTGCGAGTGGTCTTAGCTCTGCTGTTCAAGGTGATGTACAGCTTAATGTGGTCAGGGGTGAATGCGATGTTTGTTAGCTCCGCGAACAGGTAGCGCTCATCGTCAGGATCGGTGCTGTTCTCTTCAGCTAGCAATGCGCTCTCGATACTCCCTAGTGCTAACTCAAATGAAGTGAACACATCAACCTCTGTGCGCAGCGAACCAGCTCGGGCGTTGGCCAGAAATGTGCCGCCACGCGCGGGCAGGTATTTCATTGATCCCTTGTCGGTGAGGAATTCGAGCACGAATCGTTGGGCCAGTTTCTGCATCCCAGTGATTACTAGGCCGCTACTCTCCGTCTCTGCTAGCACTTGGCGTAGCTGTACCTCTCCCGTGGCCTCTACGCCATGAAAGGCCGAGACATCAACGGTGCGCCCAATATAGTCTGCTAAGGTACTCATCTAGACCTAATCCTCGAATAAAACGCCACGCGCTTCAGCTGCTGCTTGATCGTCAGCTTCACTGGTATTTGTCTTGGCCCCGGCGCCTTGTTGCAAGATATCCACAATGTGGTTACGTACTCCGCCCTTGAAGACACCTTTCTCATTACCATGTCCGCATGACCGGCCTGCCGCCGCAAACGCGCACCGTGCAACTGAGGCATGGCGCATACGGTAGGAGCGCTCCAGTGCACCTATCCAGTCGATTTGAAGCTTCAATGCAATTGAATCCGATACCGTGCCCTCGCCTGCGGTGGAATGCGAGTCACGGTAATTCTCGTTGATTTTATCGCGGTTAAACGCTTGGGTTATTCCCTTGATATCCAACGGATTACCGCCCCAGTCGTCCGGACTGGGCACGAACCAGACTGGCTGCCCTTTACCGGTTGCTGCCTTGTACGATGCGTCCGCATATTGCGCCAACAGTTCCAGCGCATCATTCATGCGGTCATGTAACTTTGCTTTAGGTGTTCCTGTTGCCATTACAATCCTAACCCTAGTTCTTCACGTTGATTCAATTTTGCCTGGATACGTTGTGATCGTTGACTGATGGCGCCCGGACTGATGTTGAGCTTCTTAGCGATTTCTGTGGCAGGCAACTTTTTAATGCCATGCAGGCCGAGCGTGTACTCCATGATCGCCTTGTCTACTTCATTGAGGTCGTTGTACACAAACTCATGCCACCCCGTGGGATCATTCTGCATCACTGCTGGCATAGCAGGAGAACCGCCTTCTCTTTGCGTGGCATCCTCTAGTGTGCCCTCTGCCAGTGGGCTCCGGTACTGGCGTACATACGCGAGTCGCTTGAGAGAAATGCCGGTATGATCTGAAACCTCACGATCAGAGGGGTCACGCCCCAGCTTATCCTGCAATACCATGCTTGAGCGGTAAAGGTGCTGGTTGTCCAGCATCACCTGTTCGGGAACAGATAACACCTGCTGCTCCTGCGCAACGTGTCTACGCAACCCCTGTAACTGGTTTAGCAGGTGTGTCTGAAGTCTAGCCTTTTGTGGGTCATATGATTCCAGGGCATCGAGCGCAATTTGACGCGCGTGGCTACGCACATTCGGGCTTTTGTTCCCACTAGCATAAGACGTAATAGCCTTGTTTATCACGGGGTCAATCTGCTGCAGCATAACGCTAGCGGATTCCTGGGTCCCGGTAGTTTTCCAGTCCTGGTAGAAACCAGCATACTGCTGCTCTAGGCGATTTTCTGGTTGTGTAGGCATGGGCTTTAATCGAAATCGTCACTAAGGGAAGTACCAGTCCATGTCGCGTCATAAATTGGGTGCCTATCAATAGACAACCCGTCTTTTGCGTTTTCTTCCTCTGTGCGGATGTGTGACAGCACGAATGATGTGCTCGCTTGCCCGTATTTTATTGCAATTGTAACACGGAGGATGTGCGCATACAGCGACCCTCCCAAACGATCCTCCGGGATAAACGCGTCACCAGCTACCTCAATCTTGACAATAGATCCCGGCGCGATGTCAAAACGCAACTTACCAGTCAACGAACCCTGTCGCGATTTCAATGCCTCGTGCACATAAATCGCTTCCGCATACCGATCCAGCATGGTTTTCAACGTTTGCGAACTGGTAGTTATATCAGGTTGCGTTCCTTGTACGCCCCCTCCAGGCTGGGACGCGCTCCCGACAACACCAGTGGGTGCCGCTGACACCGCCGCAAAACTTGATGGAATCAGTGCGTACTGCAGCCAAGCCGGACCGCCGCGTATCATGATCAACCCGTCCGCGTCCTCATCAGGTGAATACCAGCCACCAATTCCAACTTCATTGGCAAATACGCCAGTTAACGCCGCACCTGACGCGACTATACCAACACCCTTGAGAGGTTGCTCCAATCGCGCGCCCATGTCGACCGACGCGTACTCGTCTGCTTCGATAGAGTGCCTGAATGCGCTACGGATGCCACCAATACGCGGAGCCACGTATGCGTCGGCAATACGAGGGACAATACTGAACAGGTAATTGCCGCCAAAATCTCGAACAATCTTGTTCCAGAACGTCGTGTTGGCGAACGCCATGTACGTAGTTTGTTGTACGTCCTGCTCAATTGCGGATGCGATAGTGTCACTATCGACTGCTGCCAGATCCAGCACCAACGGTTTGTAGTCACCCACCAGGCTAAACCGTTTTAATGCCGCTAGTGCCGCGGTGTTAGGACGTTCGCCAGCACTAACAACGATGGGATCTATCCGTTCATCGTACGAATCGTAAAAGTTTTCGTTCGCGGTATCCTCTAACCACGGTAACAAGACGTCGCCCCACAAATCGCCGTCGCTACCGATTTCTTCGGAGATGGCTGAGTCAAAACCGTACGGAAGTTGTCCATTAACACCCAGTGCGCCACCCCCCGATGCAACACGCAACGGGACTATTGACGGATATGTCAATTGCGCGGGGTTCATCGGGTGACTGTCTGCGGACAGGCAGGACGAGTAAGTCAGCTGCACCAGCCAATGCTGCACGTGCAAAATGTAACTCACCTCGGTAACGCTTTTACGGAAACCGGTACCTGACAGGAATCCGTCAAAAATTAGAATGTCTCCCGCAGGCCAATCCTCGTCATCCGCCCCGCCGGGCGTCCCCACGGACATATAGACTTTTACCACGTCGGAAATCTTAAATTCGCGTACGCTGGCGTGGATTTGAGCGGATTCCGATGTATAGACGTTACGACCAACCGGTACCGCGATTTGTGCGGTTGGAATAGCATTAATCTCGAACGAGGTGTTGAAGCTGGTGACTTGGAATTCCTTGCCATCAACCGTGCACCACACACGAAATTTTGATACCGCAATACGCGTCATCTGGACTCATCCATTCTGTATGCTAGCGCCAACAAGAGGCCGCCCAACTTATAACTCAGTACATCACTCTGCTCCCACAGGTTCTTGAATGTCTTATATGGCTCAGCGCTGGCCGTGCCAAAGATATCAGTCAAAGCAGAAACACCGGCACTACGCCTGATGCGTTCAGGAAGTACCCCTAAATCTATGTCAGGTTTTCGAAGAATCTCCACGTTCCAGCTGTCACCTACCTGTGGATTGGATACCGTGAATAGAACCTGGGTGCCAGGAAGTGCGATATGGTCTGATAACCCATCAGATACGGTGAGCGATACCGCGGTTGAATCAAACGGCTTTGTCTTCTTGGTAACGGAAAGTGTTGTACCACTGGCTATCTCCACGGCGTAGCTGTCGAATAACTGGCCGTCACGACTGGGAACAGGCTCAGTTACGGCGCTGAGAATCGCTCCGGTGGACACAGTACTGGTGATAGTCGTGCCAAAAATCTCGTCGTAGAATGACGGACCATCTGCGATTGCGCTGCTTGGCCAGTAAGTGATGCGCGGATCCTTGGCCAGCACAAACTCCTCCAGCTCCGTGGTATGCAGCAGTGGCATGAACTGGGCCAGGCGATAGTTCAGCATGTAACGGTCTGGATTATGTCCAAACAGGATGCCGCGCAATATAGCTACCCCTGCTGGCTGTGAAGAAGGTGCCCACTCCGAAGATACGTATTCTTCTCCCACCAAATCTACTGCGCCCTTTTGCGCAGTTGAGGTATTCAAAAGTATGGTGCGAACGTGATTAATCATTACTACTCTCCCCCGGGCCTGCGCGCAGGGATAACATTGAACGTCAACGAGAAACTTCCTCGTTGCGTGGAGGGGTCATTCGCTTGTACGGAACATGCCATCAAGAAGGCATTGAACCTGCCAACGCCGTTTAGTCCAATTTGAAGGGTAACAGGCTTGCCAGTCGCGGCGATCTTTTTGACATTGTAGAAATCAAAAATGTCATCCGAACCTGTGTACATCCCGTCGCCGCCGCAGGAACCGGAAAAGAAAATTCCATCAATGGTCGCCGCGCCAAACGTGTCCCCGAAAACGTAGACATAGATGAAGTCTTCCAAGGTCTGCAGAAACTGCGCGGCGCCTCTTTGAGTGACGGCAAACTTCGTGATGATGGCACGAGTGGTCGTGGGGCTAAACCCATCGATAGACACGACCAACGGAGTTGCCGCACCCGGCAATACCGCTACGCTGCCAGGGACGTTGGAAATGATAACAGCCATATGTACTCCTTCACTCAGCTAGTCAGAGTGCCCTCTGCAGTAAGTTCACCTGAACCATCTCGCGCGAGCACAACCTTAGCCATCCGCGCCTCAAACTTGACTGGCCTCCTCGCGGTATCCTCGGCATCCTCGCCATCCTTGTCAGTTTTTGGTCGGCCAGTGGCCGCACGTCTTGCTGTATCGCCGCGTCGGCCAGACTCTCCCGCTTCCTCATCAGTCGTATCACCAGGCTCAAGCCCACGTGCATGCTCATCTAGTTTCTCGCCACCCTTGTCCAACGCCTGCATGTCAGATGTAATGCCCTGCATCAAACCACGTGCAGCTTCCCCGTCTTCGCCCTGATCATTGAGTAACTCTGTGACAGTCATACCTTTCTCTTTAGCCATCGCGCGCAGTTTTTGTTGCCGGGATTGTATGTCGGTTAGCACGGCTTTACCGGATTTACCCGTGCGCTCTGCCAGGTCTTCATCGCTGGTCAGGACATCGGCAGATCTCATGACAGCCATGACGTCTTTCTTCCGCGAAATGCTGCGGCCTGTTGCAAAATCCCATGCACTGGAACTGGTTATCTGATATCTAGACGCGGCTTTTCCTCCTTGCTTCACCTCGGCATCCATGATCTGTCGCTTCATGCCCTCCATGACTTCATCACGTTCTTTAGTGAGCCGCTGACGCTCACCACGGGAAGTGTCAGGATCCTTTATCCTTCGATTGATCTCCTCCAGTTTACTTTTTCCCTCCTCCAACGCTTCTGTTAAGTCCGGATCTTTCGGGTCTATGCCGCCAAGTGCTTCTCCTATGAATTCCCCTATATCCATTTCTCCAATATCCGGGTCATTCAACAGATCCATGATGCGCTTGATAGGCCCGCCAGGTGGCCCTGCGTCTGACATAGCTGTTTGCTGTGACTGCACCCTGTCCCGTTGATTTCTGACAGCCTGCGCATCCCCGCCAGCGTGTGTGCCATACAGTTGAAGCATCTGAGTAGCGCCGCCATACCCCGAACTACGCGCACGTTGGTCGGCATTCTGCCACGTACGGTTAGCAATAGTCCGCGCCATCTGGTCGGCACGTCCACCAGTTATGCCAAAGCGCGCTAGCGGCCCACGTAACTTGCCCACCATGTACTGATTGAACGATGCCTCATTTTTCAGATCCTCCGGACCCGCATCCATGACAGCCTTAGCCACGATCGGGCGCAGTTCCAGTGAAATACGCTTCCGTTGCTTTCTGTCCGTCATTCCGCCCTCTGCGAGCGTACGCGAAATAGCTCGGCCAGCTGCTGGGGCAAAAATACGGCGGGATACGTCAATCTGCCCCTGCATTTGTGCAGTTGTTCCGGCGATACCGTACTTGGCAATAACGTCCTGGTTGGTACCGCTGTCCATAGTGTTTTCACGCACTACGTTAGCCTGGCTTTGTGAAATAGAACCTGATTGCACCTCCTGGTTCAGCAGACGCGACAATCCACCCGGCGTCACGAAATCGGCTAACGGCTGTCCATCAACGGTCGTCTCACCTGCCTTGATAGCACGGCCAATTTTTGCGAGCTGGCTATTTCCCTTTGCGAGTTCTGGATTCCTATCCAGCAACCGCATAATTGATGCCTGAGTATTTGCTACCTGGCTTCCAGCTCCACGTGCTGCTGTTTGTGCGCGCAATACCCGGATAGTTGCTTCGTCAGAAGCTCCGCGGACACCCTGCCAACCACCGGTGCGTATACCAGCGGCATGCGTCACGCCAAACTGCCCCGCCTGGGCAGCCACGTCACGACGTACCCCTAACGGGTCTCCTGCCTGCGCGGCTGCGGCAGACGCAGCCATCACCGTGTCTATACCGACTTGTGTTGTTGTGGCGGTAGCGTGTGCGCGACGAATCAGATTTTCCATCCCCGAGCCGCTCATCTGGAACGCAGCGCCCTGTGTCATCTGTTCCAGGCCCTGGAATAATTCGGTGATGGAACCGACACGACCCTGGGAACCGAAGATCTCCTGCATTGCACGCAGAGAACCCGTCATGTTCTTTATCTTTTGCGTCATCCCGTCTGCATTTTGAGTCCTGACCTGTTCTGAGTCACCAAAAGAGGTCTCAGGAGAGTAACCACGTTGCTGCATTTGCTGGAAAATTTGACCAGCAGCGCCCATACCAAAATGATGCATGGACTGCATTCCACCCGGCTCGCGATACGACTCACGGAGGCTACTTTGTTGCGCAGCCAGGGCCCGGCGTCCTCCTGGGCTATCCCCCATGCCAATATTGCCCGTAGTGGGATCTACCCCAAAACGGCCGCCTCGCCATATGCCGCCAGCCATGACACCCGCGCTACCCGCGCCCCCGTGCAATGCATCAACCTGCTCAGGGAACATCTGCCCAGCCATGTTCATGATGCCCGCCATACTGTTTGCACCAGTCGCCAGGTTTTCAGGGTTGGTCATGCCTGCATTGCGCAACCAATTCATATACGTGGGCCTATCCTGCTGCGCACCTTGCTGCTGGAACAGGAGCTGATTCTGATAGTCGCGCTGGTTACGCTGCGCGTCGTATATGTTCTGCTGGCCTGAGAATTGGCCGGGAACTAAGCCCTGCTGGCCGAATGCGTTCTGGACAGCAAATTGCAATGCCATGCCCATCGGACCCATGGAAGAAAGGTCCCCTGGCATACCACCAGCTTGTCCGGAACCTTGCGGAGGGCTGGACGAATACTGGTCGTGCTGAAATCCATTCTGCATGTTATCGCGTCCCTGCTTGTCTTGACTGATCGGTTCTCCTTAACCAATCAGCAGTTGCCTTGATCTTCGCTGCAACTTTCGGATCTTTCGGGTCACCCCATGCGGAGACCCAGGCCTCTCTTAGCTGTGCATGTACAGATTTTTGTTGTGAGTCGTTGTCATCTTTGCTACGCCACGGGAACAATACGTCAGTCGTGTCATCGATGAGCTCGCTTGCAATTTTCCATGAATTATCGAGTGAGTCCTTAGTCATATCAGGATGCGACAACATGGAGAGTTGTTGCCGATGCTGCATGTCTAATACTCGTAGATGACTCTCCCTGTCTATTTGGTTAAGTACTATTTTAAGCCGAGTCCAGGATGTGATGCTATGTGGATTAAACTCCTTGAAATCAACAACCCCCGCAGCGGCCGCCTTGACCATCAGACAGGAGAATCGATCTCCCTCCAAAAATCCGAGTTATTAACATTTGCCTCCATTCTCTCGACAAGACGCTGAACCTTGTAATGCGTCTGGCCGACAACGCGCCTGATCGATTCACTCTTCAATATCTCTGTATTCACGTACTCCAATAATGATGGTAATGCAGTCTGTGGCTTATTAGGCACGTGTGGATCATCCCACTCAACCTCGTCAACCGGCGGGACCGTATGCACGCGTTCTTGGATAAAGATCTTGTCAATGCTCATGCAAAGTCGGTAATCAGCATGCTGCCGGAAGAAATCTGCCTGGTTATCGATTTTCCCGTCACGGTAGTCGTATGAGCATTGTGTCAGCGCCAGGTCAGCTTCCCGGGTGGTCAACGTACGGTACTGTACGGAAACACTCCCGCCAAAAAATTCTACCTTCTTGTAGAAGCGCGCCTCTCCAAGAATAGCCGTCATGAACCCGTACTTATCTTTATCTGACACTTCAAGCGCTTCTTTGTCAGTGGTGTCCCACCCGCAGTTAGGGCACATGGGATTGAATGCGCCGGATTCGTCGTTACCCCGGAGGTCCTCGCCTTCGGCTGGGTCATCAGGGAGCGTGCCATCCTCTTCAACGTCGTCATCAACAACGACCTCAATGTCCCCCTCTTCTTCGTCTGCGGCTAGCTGAATAGCCGCATTAATGCCTTCACCACCTGGTTCTGACAAGATTTGCTTCGATTGCTTTTCGATACGATCGTACTGCTCTTTTGCATCGGCAACGGCTTGCGTCAGGCGCCCCTGATGCTCCGGGGAAAGTTGGTCAAAATCCAAAACCTGGCCAGGTTGTACATGCGTTTCATCAGCGTTTGTCATGTCATCCAGCACGTTACTTTGATCTTTCTGGATCTCTTCAACCACCGATGTCAGGTTGGGAACGGGATCTCCGTCTTTCCACCCAGCCTTTTCAAAAAAGGTTTTAACGTCGTCTGGAAGATTGATTGGCTTACCGGCTTCCAGCGGCGGCTTCCCTTGGAATACGCTTTCAGTCTCCGCCGCAGATGGCGCCGTCTTCTGATCTTTTCTCAGATCAAGCTTGGCCATGAACCTCTCCTTAGATAATCGTGTACGACTCGTTCAATTTTTTCGTGGTCACCGTCAGTTTCGGATCTTCATAAACTGGATTGGACGTCGGCGCTGCCAGGATTTTACCATCGCCAATCTCTCCTAGCTCAGACCCTACAAACTTCATGTCCCCATTCAAGTCATACCCGTCCTCATCTGTGCCAGGATACGGGAACGTAATCTGGGGGACTTCAGCGCCGGGACCAACATCAACTGCCTTCTCAGTCCAGACGTTAGCGTAACCGTTCAAACGAGCAAGTGCTTGCCATCGATCTTCGAAGAGAGTGAATTCTTTAGTGTGATACTGCTCACGACTGCGCATGCTGGTCATGGCGCGCGCAATCACCTCTTTATTGCCAGGACGCTTCTCGTCATACCATCTGTCATCAAACTCAGTCTTGTAGAACTTGTCTCCATCTTTCTGTAACTGTTCCTGCCTGTCTGTTACGGCTTCTTGAATATGCCGTAAAACTTCCTTATGTCCTCCGCGGAACGTAAGGTCACCTATCAACCCGTTGTACTGATTAGCGAGCTGGGTTGAGATGTGCCCGCCAGCAACAAAAATGTTGCCGTTCATGTACAGGTTGCCATTTATCGTCGCAAAGTTATCGACCAGCAGCCTGTTACCCAATGATGTCTGTGCGGCGGTAAACTCATTTACAACATCCACAGTACCAACGCCACCGGGCATGAAGTTGTGATATGCCCCTGTCTTCAAAAACATCTCGAACGTGTTGGAAGTTGTACGAATAGACCCGGATCCAGTCTCGCCAAGAGTGTCAAGGACGATGTTACCAGACGCGATATCGCCGCCGTCGCTGCCAGTTCTCATATAGATGTCTGGCGCCCACGTAACGATCGGCCCGCGCTGCGACCGAAGCATCACACCAGTTGACTGGATATCCTCGCCAACCCCCTCGAAATTGTACTCGCCAGCTCCACGACTCTCCAGCAGAAGCCCACCAGTGCCGCTATTACCAGCCAGCACCTGCATATTCTTCTCAGCCTTAATACGCACGTCCTTGTCGGTGGCCGTGATATCGATCGAATTCTTTGCTTTGGTTATGACGTCATGACCTGCCCAGCTGTTGACGTTACGCCCACCCTTCATCCATACATCACCAGGCGCTGTAATAAACACTGATCCGCCCGTCATGCGAATTTCAGCGCCAAACCCGTCACCGATAACCACGCCACCATCATCCAGCAGTGTCAGGTACGACTCATTCTTGTAGTACCGCACAGAGTCTCCGTAACGGTGATCCACTTTTTCTTCAGCATATGCAGCATCATCAAAATACTGGTTGGATGCCAGGTGCTTGAAACTGGGTAACTCGATACCAGCCGATATCGGACATTCCTCGTCATCTTGGTTGTCCCAATCTTTCTTGTGGTAGACGAAGGGGTGGTTGGCTTCCCAGTTGAAAAGGTAAGCGTGTAATCCATTGAGACCAGCTGCCTGCATCAACGAAATTGACTCATCTTCTGGCGTCTCCAGCCGATCAGTTACCTTGTGTGCAACAGCGCCTTCCCCGCCAAAGTCTGAGCGGCCTGCTGCACGATAATCGGTGGCACTGTCTCCGTCCTTATGCGTGGGAAGCTTCATGCACTTGGCTACGGGGATATTTGGTCGCTTGACCAGAGAGATACCCTTGGCGCTGCGCAGCGTGTACAAGCCTGTTAGCGTAATATCCTCAGAAAACACCCCGCGAAGCTGATTGGGACTACCGTATTGCAGTACGTCCAGGCTAGAAGGCGGCAGGATAATCTGGCGCTTGCCACCCTGACCAAGGTAGCCCTGAAAATGACGGGCACGATGGAAAGGCTGCTGGTCGTCATACTTGGGCTCTACCGGGTTGTACTCTTTTTCACCCTCGACCTGGATTTGCTCCGCAGTGTACTTCCTGAACCCTTCAGCGCTGGTTGTCAAGAAGCCAAGTTGCTCCCAGAAATACGGAGTGTATCCCTGCAACAGGTTGAACTCACCCTCGTCGTTGAGGGCTGACATGTCTGATCCAGAAGACCGAATTTCAAGGTTATGCCCGGTAACTCGTAGCAACGAGTCGAGGTAAAAACCAAAAACGCCACAAGCCTCGTTGACGGCAACCTGGAACATGAACGGATCAGCAAAGAACCGCACACCAGTTTCAGCAAAGAATCCCCACTCACCAACCATCGTACTGTCCAGCGGTTGGTTATCAGACCAATCAGAGACGCCACCAGCTTTTTCGTGGGACAGCACGAACGGGTGTGCGTCATCTCCCTTCCAACCACACGTGAGCCCTAGCCCGATTTGATCTGGGAGTGCTTTCGTCGGGTCGGTGGAAAATGGGGGCTCAACTCCGATGATGACACTGATATCTGGCATCAGGTGGTGTTGCATGACCCAGACAGTGACGCCAGGCGGAAGAGTAGTCACCTGCCGCATACCTATAGCGCCTGTTGCAGATTGCGCTAGGTGAATGGCAACAGATGTCGCGCTGGCTTGGTCAAGCTGCACTTTGTAGCAGTTAACGTAGGCGTATGCGTCAACAATCTTGCCGCGGCGTAATAAGAAGCCGCGCTGCAGACTCATGGTGTGTTCGTTGGATGCTGATTGCGAATCAGAGGCGGCGGATGACTCCAACGGCTGGGTATTCCGCTTCTCTTCGAGGTTCGCGTTTACTTGCCCTTTGACAAGTTGGCCGATGAACTCAACCAGGCTATCAAAATACTCAACAGCTAGCTGTTCACCTTCCGCCATCTTTTTACCACCTTACGGTGAGGTTACGGGCACAAGGCCCCCAGGGAATAGTGCACACGTTCGGTACACTATTCCCTGAAATACCGCGCATGAACCACTGACTGATTCCCTAGCCACCGCTCAAGATCAAAGCGATGTACATGAGAGTCAGTGATTCATTGATAATCATGTCATTTGCCTGCACCGAGACCTGGATCGAGGTGATCACAGCTCCACGTAGCGTGAAGGCATAGACACCGCCGGTGAAGGAATCAGCCCCACCAGCCTGGCAACCCGTGTCAGCGACGAAATCAATGTTATTGCTCGCCGCGTTACAGACGTTGCCGTACTTCTGGTAAAACGCGAGTTGCACGGGACGTGGCCCGAGCACGCGCGCCAGGGTAGCCTGACCCTGCGCACGGCCCGCGACGTAGAACGTCTTCTGCGAGCCAATCTCGTACATTCGCGTGATACTTTGCGTGTAGTTAAAGGACAATGATTGCGTCAGTAGTCCAACGCCGCCGTCGTTCAGGTCAGTGGCCGAGAAGACCACCTTCGCTGCATCGGCCGCGAACGAACCACCGAAATCCTGGCCTTGTCGTGAAAAGACATCAGCAGCCATGGCTATGTAACCTCCATGTCAATCGGCGCATTCTTGCCAAGAACGAACCAGTTTGTTGGTATGACACCTGTGTACCGCCAAAGCGGTTGGCAAACCAAACGTCAGACGGTCAAATGCACCTCAATGTTGTTGGCGGGGTACGGGATTTCCAGTGAAAGCGTGATGAGTACCCTATCCTTCAGGAGCGGATGCTGGGCAAGCTCAACAATGTCACCGTCAATCAACTGACCACCAAGACGTTCAACAAAACCATTAGATTTCAAGAACTCTATCGCCGACACCGTTTGCACTCGCATCAGGTTGAGCGCGGACGGAGTAACATTCGCCTTCCCGATGAACTGCTCAAGGCGGTTCAGGAACAGGAAGGACATCGAGTCCACGTTACGCACAACGACTTCTTCACTGGTGTTGAGATCAGTGTTGTCGGTCGTACGAGCGTGACGCGTGATAACGCTTCCGGAGCTGTCCTTCGTAACCACCCAGGTGCCGCTATCTGCCAACGTGTCAAGGTGTGACGCGTTGAAGAAGTCGACTGAGCGTGGCAGGTCGGTAAACCCGGAAATCTCAGCGTTAGTCAGACCCTGGTGCGGAACAACGCCACTGGCGTATCCTGCCAAGGCTGCGCAAAGGAAGTAGCCCGGATTGCTGTCAACAACATCTGGCCACACGGCGTGGATCCGCCGATTACCGTAAGCACCTGCCGCAGCAGCAACCTGGGCTGCCACTTCGGTCTTGTTACGGTTGTGGTAGATCTCGATCCTTCGAGTCACGCTAGTCGCGCTATGCGCGCTGAACAGAATGAGTTCAGCACTGTTGGTGACAGAGTCCACAACGAATTCGGTATACGAATCGTTGCCAAAACCATCATCATCGAAGATGTAACGCACAATGTCACCAGCTGCGACACCTGCTGTCACGAGGTCGATGTTACCACTGGTAACGGTAACTCGTGTCAGCTTGCTGTCCGCCGGATTTGCGTCCAGTTTGGCCTCCACGTGGTTACCGTCCGTAGCCTCCGCGGAATTCACAACAGCGAGCTCTTCGACGGCCAGGATGTTGTACCAGGCAGCGCGCCAACGCCCAGCGTTGGCAGATGACTGGCTGTTCACGTGAGCCGTGAACAGATCCAACACAGCCTTGGTACGCGTCAGCGGAACCAGGCCATACACGTCGTCGCGACCCACAACCAATCCCAGGGCGTCAGCCCATGAGTCCGTACTACTCGGATCAGCGATTGACGAGTACTGCACGGTAGTTCCGTTAGAGTTCGCCAGGGCTTTTGAGACACCCCACTTGAGGGGGTTATCAGGATCCAACGGACCGGGAATCACGGAAATGTTGGCCACGTCACGGATACTGGAAACGGTCGTTGACAGAGCAACCAACCACTCCCGGTATTCCACGTACAAACTACCGGCCGTGACATCCAGGTCAGTATCTGCATCGTAGCCCGCATCACGAGCCACGATACCGGACTTAGACGTGAACTGCGTGGCACTGGTATCCCAGTTAATCAAAGGCGCGTAGCCATCGCGGTTCTTGCCGACTTCGATGTTCTTCTTAACGCTGAGCTTGAGGCTCAAGTCAGAAGCAGCCTGCAGATCGTCTGACAAGTTATGACCCAGGATCAGGGTCTTACGGTTGCCCGCCTTCTTGGCTGTCACGGGGATATACCACTTATCACCTTTACGGAGGTGAGGTGAAGCATCGCCGTGCTCATTATAGGTACCAGGGGTAGCTGTAGTGCTATCGCCTGAAGTATTAAGATAATCATCAAGAGCGCCGTCACCGTCGGAATCATGCGCAAGCGTAAATGCGTTACCACCGCCGCCCGAGGTGCCGAGCAACTTAACCTCGATGCCTCCGTCATTGGCCTCTTTGATGGATTCGAGGAACTCAGAGCCCCAGCCAGCAGACGCACTTGTTGGGAGGATCCGGATAATATCGTCCACAGCAAGAGTATGGGCGCCCCCGCCGGTAGCCGTGGCGGCCACTGTAATCACCGCGGGGTTCTCCTTCGAAATGGAGGTGATGACGCCAGAGCTGTCAGTACCCTCGAACTTGATCTTAACGCCCTTGGTACCAACGTCGACAGCCGTGTCATCGGCCTCTACCAAAGCAGCAGGACTGCTGTCGGATGAGGTAGTGGTGCTGACACTGATCTTGGGAACTGTATCCGATGAGAAGGCGCCGCCTTCGACACACTCCACGATATACGTGGTGTCTTCCGTGCCGGTGTAGGTACCAGACGATACTGGCGCGGCCTTCTCGAAGTCCTGGCTGACTTCGATAGTCCACTTGTCGCCAACAGACAAATCATGAGTGCTGCTGTCGCCAGACTGTGTGAAAGTAAGCGTAAGACCACGCGCTCCAACCGAGAACGCACTACCGGACAAAGCAGGCGTGACATCCAGGTCGTTGTCGTTACCACTCTGGGAAACCACGTCCACCCTTGCCGTGTTGAAAAGACCACCGGACGAAGCATCTCGAACGGTGAGCGTGTAAACTTCGCTGATGTCACCGTCTGCCAGTCCGTCGTAAGTACCGCCCTGCGTCAAGAGCGAAGTGCTTACGCCGCCCGTATCTGGTAGGCCAGGATCCACCGTGGCTGCTGCCTGTGATGCCTCATTAGCGGAATCACTGGTGGCAGGCTCAGTAGTAGCTGCCACATCGTCAGCGACGAATCCGCGCACATGCGTCGACAGGGAGTTACCATCCCCGTCATCGATGTCCACAATATCGCCGACTTTCACATCGCGCTTGATGACCGTCCCGCCGGAGGCCTTGTTCTCAAGGTCTCGGGGGTAGGCCGTTCCGTTGTCAGCAAACACGGCTGTGCCGCTGATCTGGTTATTTTCACCAGAAACTGCTGCCAGCGAGATGTTACCGGAGGGCAGGTTGCAATACTCCAGGATCGCATCGTCGACGAACAGCTTTACATAGTCTGCGTCAACTAGTGAACCTGCAGTGCGGCCGGGCCAACTGTAGGCAACATCAAAATCTTTGTCGTATGCTCCGAGGCTGGCCTCTGCTTTTTCGTCAGCGACCGCATAGCGATGCAGATCGGCGTGTCCGCCTGCAATCCATGCGCGGAGCGGGTTCGTGAGTTCGTTTGGTACTGCTGTGAATTCCTGGAAAACCAGGACTTGAGGGACAACGTAAGCCATTATGGCCTCCTTGCCTAGGATTTATTTTTACGGTTCGAATAGCTTGAGAACAATCCGCTTGAGTTTAGGAGCCTGTGGTTTCAGGGTCCATGCGTCCTCGTGTGAGTATGTTACCGAGACGGGCACCACGAAGTGTTCGTCTGACTCATCTAACTCATTTAGCGGCCCAACTTCGGCTACGGCGAACCGGTGTAGATTGAGCTCCCGGCGGATGACAGGTGAAAAGGTTACTAAGTACCTGTAAATCTCAGCCGCCAATTTCTCGCATTCTGCTCCAGTTAGTGCGATACAAAAGATAGTGTGGCTACCCGTCATGAATGTACTGTAACGGTCGTAACCCTCTAAGCTATTGTACCCCAAGTGCTGGTCATTAATGCCTTTTCGTTCCACTCGCCATGCGCCTCGCTTGATAATCAAGGCAGGACGCGCCGCCGCTTCCGCTGGCTTCCAGCGAGTGATGCTTTCAATCAAAATGCCGCTATCGGCACTCGATTTCCACAAGTAGTCTTTGAGACTGGCATCTTCAATCTGGTCTTTCTCAGCAAAATGCTCCATGAGATTTTGCCGAAGAAAGCCCGTCATCAAGAGAGGACGCATACCTAACGAGCAAAGTGAACTCACTTGATCTACGCGCAGCTCAGTCACAGGCCCGCCTCCTTGCGGGTTACGCTACCAATATCCATCAGACCGTAGTGCCACCAGGCACCTAAGCCTGAAATTCAAATTGCCCCATACTGAGTTTGCCAGAAAGAGACATTTTTGGCAGCAGGCTCGACGTGGATGCCGTGTCTACAGCAGTACCGGAAGGTCTTTTCTTGGGGATTGCCTTGGGATCGCGTCCCCGCTTGGGCTGCGCAGGCAGCTCAATATCGACAATCTCGTAAAATTCGTCCGGAACATGCGGCATTAACAGCCCCTTTCGTCTCAATTACAAGGATACGCTTTTCTACTGCATCCAGCAATGTGAGTTGGATTGGGTGTGCCTAGGATCTTATTGACCAGGATACGCGCTACGGAGGATCACCAACAGTCACTGTCGCGCTCTGAACGCTCTCCGAACTAGCGACACCGGTCAGCCCGGAAGCCTGTGGTTGGTTAGCCTGGGCAGGTAACTCGACGTCGTAGGCAGGATCCTTGAACGAAACCGGACGCATGGTCACGGTGACGATAATAGGTACCGACCGAATCTCAGCAACGTTCTGAACACGATGGATCACATAGCGCTCATCTGACGTCGAGTTCACCCATATGTCTTTGTGATTCAATTGTGGGTATGCGATAGCGCGGCCCTGGATCTCAATGTCGTTAACCGTTCCGCGGTTCGGGTCCAGTTGTACGTAGTTGGTCTCCGGTGAGACGTCTATGAACATCGGAACAGGGGCGAAGTACCCGCCCACAAATTCTGTGCCCTTGCCGTCGGTATTCGAGGACTTGATGATCTCGCCCGTAAGCGGATCAACTACCGCAGCGTCGGGAACGACGGTGCCAGTCCACTTACGCTTGAGCAGAAATCCGTTTGGCGAGGATTTTTTGTTGTGTCGCAGCAGTTCCTTCCTGACGATGGCTCGGGCCAGCAGCCAGTCGCGCTTACCAAGCAAACCATACGTGGCCGCTGGTTCGGAATAGTGAATAGCGTCTGAGGTTGTCAGCTTGATTCGGTAATGCGTGGTGAGACGTTTACCAAATACACGTTGTGTAAAATCAGCCAGCGAAAATATACCGGTACCCGCCTCGCCAACATCTACCCAATCATCCGCAATGCTTACGCCCGTCGCACCAGCCTGCAACTGGTATACGTACGGACCCACTTCCTTGAAATGTCGGCGGAGCGACCAGCTGATGCGTGTACCACCTTCAATTAGGTGATCCACCTCAACACGCCGGAACACGCTGTCACGAGTTTGTGGCATTACTTTTCACTACCATCTAGTGGAACTATAAGGAGAGCCAACCTCTCCGTAAAAACGCTCCAGGTTACTTGCGACCTTACGTCGTTGCGCAAAGGCCTTGAACTCCTGCATCATCTGGGCAGACTTCTGCTCGTATTCTCCAGACTTCCCCTTATCGTCGATCTGCATCCCGCCAGCGTTGTAGGGGAACCTGTTACGGCGGTGGTGCTCTGCGGCTATTGAATAAAGGTGAGCGCAGATACCGATAAGCCAGTGGTAACGATACGGGAAGTTTCGTGTGTCGTAGCTGCCGATAAACGGCGGTATCTCGTTCCAGAACTGAACCGGCAAATACGTAGCCAGGGCAATTTCACTGTCATCAAAATCGACTGTGTCCAGTAATTCATTTTCCTGTTGATAGTCCCGCAGGAACAGGCGCACTTCGGCGACAGTAGGTGGTCCCGTGAGT
>Ga0209089_10000777_pt1 | contig 29007 bp, 27 predicted proteins | sample ArcticOcean_MG_C_FD_187431 | JGI IMG/M metagenome (GOLD analysis project Ga0209089, IMG submission 187431) | Marine microbial communities from western Arctic Ocean - ArcticOcean_MG_CB2_150 (SPAdes) (version 2) | ecosystem: Environmental > Aquatic > Marine > Oceanic | place: Arctic Ocean: Canada... | reverse complement strand
ACAGACTCCTTGCTGGCGTTCATTTTCCAGTTTCCAGCAACAATGGTTTTACGCATACTTTTCGCGACTAATAAAAAGAGGGCAATGTTACGCTAAAATACCAAAAAAATCAATTGGCAGCGCCCCTTGCTTAGCTATTTTTAATAAATTTAATTTTGCATAAGTTGTGGCATTTCACGCATAAAAATCGCCTTCTCAATTTCTTGCTCCAAAGACTCAAAGTTTTCAGCCGCAAGGTGTTCTGAAAAAATAGCATCAGCTATACGGCCTGGAGCCTCAGCGTATGGTGAGCGGTCAGAGCTAGGATGTATCTCAGCCTCTTCAGCGATAACCACGCCCCAAACCACCTTTGGCTTTAGTCTCTCTCATTGTTGCGTGTGCTTGTGGTCTCAAATGGCCCATGCCACAACAATGCGGCACCTGATAAAAGTGATTTTTGGTAACAACGGGGCTAATTTTAACTGACTCAAACAGGACGATATATGGATTTTTTTTCATTATATTGCTCAATACTTAATTAAGAATTATTCTGTTACAGGCTTTGGTTATCTTTTACTCATTACAGGTATCATTAGTATATCATTTTCATATTTGCCCTTACCTTATTATGTCTCAAACCTGGGTCCAGTGCTTAGACTCTCTAAAAAACTCTCTGCCGTTAGGTGAGTTTAGTGTTTGGGTTAAGCCACTAAAAGTCATTGAAAAAAACGAAACTTTAACCCTTCTTGCGCCAAGCGCCTCTGCACTAAAATATATAAACAATCACAAAAACATTTCTACCGCGATTACTCTTACTGTAGCTGATTACGATCGAAAACTAAAGGTACGATTTGGGGTTGTAGCCTCAGCAAAAAAACTGGCCGAGCAAAAAAAACACCACACCACACTCCTCTTTCCTGAATATACATTTGACAATCTGGTACTAGGCAGCGCCAACCAGGTTGCTGCTGCTGCAAGCAGACAAATTGCTGAAAAAATTGGCTCCTCTCCGTACAATCCGTTTATTATTTATGGTGAGTCTGGCCTTGGAAAAACACACCTAATGCAAGCAGCTGGACACCTTGCTTTAGAAAAAAACCCCAACGCTAAAATTATCTATGTTCCCTTAATGGATTTTGTTAGAAACATTACAACCAGCTTAAGACACAATACCATTGAAAATGTTAAACTTTTTTATCAGTCCGCAGACCTATTGTTAGTTGATGACATTCACCTAATAGCAGGAAAAGACAAATCACAAGAGGAGTTTTTTCACATTTTTAACTTTTTGTTTAGCACAAAAAAACAAATCATATTTACCTGTGATCAACCGCCAAAAAATATTAAAGACCTAGAAAATAGACTTAAAACTCGTTTCTCTCAAGGCCTTAATTTACAACTTTCTCCACCAGAACTTGAAATGCGTGCGGCAATCTTGTTAAAAAAATCACAAAACACTCAAATTTCTTTAGGCCTCAGTGAAGATATTGCACTTTTTATTGCGAGTCATGTTGTGTCGAATGTTCGAGACCTAGAGGGGGCGCTGTTAAAACTAAAGGCCTTTGTAGACTTTTCAAGAATTGACCACTCTTTTATAACCAAAGATGTTGTTGAGGGGGCGCTTGGCGACCTTATCAAACCTCAAAAAAGATTTGTTGAAATAAACGAGGTGCAAAAAACCGTTAGTAAGTATTACGGCATTACTGTTTCAGACCTTGTTTCTAATTCACGCAGGCAGCACTTGGTTAGGGCGCGGCAAATGGCGATTTATTTGTGCCACAACCTAACCTCTCTTTCGCTAGCAAAAATTGGACAAAATTTTGGAAACAGAGACCACTCTACCGTTCTTTACTCTTGCGAAAAATTAAAAGAACTTATGAAAACAAATGAAGAAATAAAAAACGATATTGAGAACATTAAAATTAAAATTACTAACTTATAAACAAGATATTAAAAGTTGTGCTGTTGGTAATTACTAAAACATCTTATAATTAACGAAATAATTAACAATTATTCATAATAAAATATTTAGATACTAACAAAATTTTCACTATGTAAAGCACTGATAATATTTAAAAAAACTAAGTAACTAACAATAAAAACACATACTAATAACAATAATAATTAATTTAATAAGACAAGCAGCCTATGAACACTGAACTGAGCGTAGAAGAATTAATTGAACCATTACAAACTGTAATTGGTGTTGTTGAAAAAAAACAAACACTCCCAATACTTTCACACGTATTAATCCAACTAAAAGAACAAACACTTACACTTACAACAACCGACATGGAGTTGGAAATCAGTGCATCTAATAAAATAAAAAGCAAAGAAGAAGTTACTTTTACAATATATGCAAAAGATCTAATAGATATTGTTAGAAAGCTGCCCGAGAAAACTCAAATTAAATTTAAGATTGAGGAATCGAAAATCTATTTAAATGCAAATAAAAACACCTTTGAACTTAACACCTTTAACCACCTAGACTTCCCAGCTCTCCCAAAAACACAAAACACAAGTGTTATCAAAATCAAGCAAGATAGTCTAAAAGAATTAATAGAAAATACGAGTTTTTCAATGGGCAACCAAGATATTAGGGCGTATCTAAATGGTTTGTTTTTTGAACTTAACAAAGATTCACTTACAGTCGTTGCCACTGACGGGCATCGCCTTTCAATCGGAGAGGTGAAACAAAACAACGACCTTGAAGAAAGAAAAACAGTGATCTTGCCAAGAAAAGCAGTTCTTGAACTAACAAAACTTCTTAATAAAAGCACACAAGACACTGCCGAAATACATTTGTCGGATAATTATTTTTCACTGATTGATACAAACACAAAAATAATCAGTCGATTAATCGATGGAAACTTTCCAAACTATAAACAAGTAATGCCGACTGATTTTAGCAATACGATTATTATTGATAGGATGGATTTTCTGTCAAGTCTACAACAAGCATCAATTTTTGTTGACGAGAGAACCAAGGGTGTAAAACTTGTTTTTCGAGACGACAAACTAAGTATTTTTTCACACTCAGAAAGAGGAAGAGCGGAAACCCAACTAGAGGTAACAAAACAAGAAAAAGAGCTCGAGATCGCCTTTAATATTCATTACCTGATCTCCATCTTAGAGAAACTCAAAACAACAAAAATTAACATGGTTATACCTGGTGGTGAAAACAAATCTTGTTTGTTAAGTGCTACCGATGACGAAAGCTATCAGTACATAGTTATGCCAATGAGAATCTAAACAGCAACCTTAAATGGCAATTATTGAAAAGCTGCACATTCTTAGGTTCAGAAATTTAGACAACCAATACTTAGAACTAAATAAAAACATAAATCTGTTTATTGGCTCTAATGGACAAGGAAAAACAAATCTCATTGAGAGTATTTATTATCTCGGACACAACCGCTCTTTTAAGACAAAAAACATAAAAGATGTTGTTCCGTTTGAAGAAGATTTTTTACAAATTAAAGCGGTAGTGGACGATGTTAGTGTTTCACTCAAAAAATCTAAACATAAAAGTGAGATTATATTTGATGATACAAAGATTTCTAGTAACAGCAAGCTAACTCACATTCTACCAACTCAAGTTATTTCACCGGACCGGGGCTTTGTAATAGGGGGAACCCCAAAACTAAAAAGATCTTATCTTGATTGGGGTGTTTTTCACGCAAACAAAGATATGTTAAAAACATATAAATCATATAACAAGGCTTTAAAAAATATTAACACACTATTGTCAAGCAATAACCCCAATCAAGTGGAGGGGTGGTTGTCTCAAATAGCCACACTTTCTGTTGAAATATCGTTAGCTAGAAATAATTATATTGAAAACCTAAAGGCAACACTAAAAAAAGACTTGTTAAGTCCAATGGTAAGTCTTATTGACGCAAACAAGGGATTTAATTTTACTTTTCAATCGGGATGGACAAAAGATGTTGACTATCTAAACAAGAGTGAAATTTATAACTATTTGATAAAAAACAAACACCTGTTTTTTAAAAACAAACACCTAAGTTATGGGCCACACAAAGCAACCCTTGATTTCTTTTTTGATGAAAAAAACGAAAACCACCTTTCAAGGGGTGAGCAAAAAAAACTTTCTACTGTTTTTTGGATGCTCCAAGTTCTTTTTTTAGTCGAAATAGGGGTTAAACCAATTGTATTAATTGATGATATTTCCTCTGAGCTCGATCAAAACAAAATTAACGAAACACTAAGTTTTTTAACACAGCTTGATGTTCAAATCTTTATAACAGATATAGGCAACAAAGAACTACCACTGGATACAAAAAAAACATCAACTTATCATATAAAAAAAGGCGTTATATATAACAACTAACACTGTTTGTTTTTTATTTTCTAACGGAAAATAAAGACGCTTGAATTAACAGATGAATAGGCTGAAAAGTTAGTGCTCGTGGTATAATAAATTTATTTTTAATAGGCCCTCATGACTGAAGAATATCAAGCCTCTAATATTAAGGTTTTAAAGGGCCTTGATGCTGTTAGAAAGCGACCTGGGATGTATATTGGCGATACCGATGACGGAACTGGTTTACACCACATGGTTTTCGAGGTGGTTGATAACTCGATCGATGAAACGTTAGCAGGACATTGCACAAAAATTGAGGTTGTTATTCACGACGATGACTCTATATCGGTGACTGACGATGGAAGAGGCATACCTGTTGATATGCATCCGGAAGAAAATGTTTCTGCAGCTGAGGTTATTATGACTGTTCTTCATGCGGGAGGAAAGTTTGACGATAACTCGTACAAGGTTTCTGGTGGGCTTCATGGTGTAGGTGTTTCTGTGGTTAATGCCTTGTCTGAAACCCTTCGTTTGACTGTTTATAGGGCTGGTGAGATTTATGAACAAGACTATGTTCTTGGTGTTCCAGTCGCTCCAATAAAGACAACTGGAAAAACTGATAAAACCGGTACAACTATTCGCTTTAAACCAAGTGTGAAGATTTTTGCACAGACGGTTTTTAAGTTTGAAACACTAGCAAATCGTCTTAGAGAGTTGTCTTTTTTAAACTCAGGTGTTCATATTGAAATCAAGGATCTTCGTACAGATAAAAAAGAAGTTTTTTCTTATGAAGGAGGATTGTCTGCTTTCGTCGAGCACCTTAATAAGTCCAAAAACCCCATTCATAACGACATAATTATAATAGCCACGGAAAAAGACGATATTGTTGTAGATGTTGCACTTCAGTGGAGCGACTCTTATCAAGAAAGCGTGTATTGTTATACAAACAACATCCCTCAAAGAGATGGTGGGGCTCATTTAGCCGGCCTTAGGGCCGCCATTACTAGAACACTTAATAGTTTTATTGATTCCTCTGGTTTGGCAAAAAAAGAAAAAGCCGCCATTACTGGAGAAGATACTAGAGAGGGGCTTACTGCTATTTTGTCTATTAAGGTTCCTGACCCTAAATTCTCATCACAAACCAAGGATAAACTTGTTTCCTCTGAGGTCAGGGCACCCGTTGAGTCATCTGTAAATGAAAAATTGGGTGAGTATCTGCTTGAAAATCCCGCACAAGCTAAAATTATTGTTGGCAAAATATTTGAGGCCTCTAGAGCAAGAGATGCCGCCAGAAAGGCTCGAGAAATGACGCGACGCAAGGGTGCCCTTGATATTGCAGGATTACCAGGAAAGTTGAGCGATTGTCAAACCAAAGACCCGGCTGAATCTGAAATTTTTCTGGTAGAGGGCGACTCTGCTGGGGGGTCTGCAAAACAAGGAAGGGATAGAAGAACGCAAGCTATTTTGCCACTTAAAGGCAAGATATTAAATGTTGAAAAAGCACGCTTTGAAAAAATTCTATCTTCACAAGAGGTTGGCACGCTTATTACGGCCCTGGGTTGTGGAATTGGCAAAGAAGAGTACGATATTGAAAAGCTAAGATATCATAAAATAGTTATTATGACTGATGCCGATGTTGATGGAGCCCATATTAGAACCCTGTTGTTGACTTTCTTTTATCGCCACTATCCCGAGTTGGTTAAAAATGGCTATTTATATATTGCTCAACCACCTCTTTATAAGATTAAAAAAGGCAAACAAGAGCGATACCTAAAGGACGATTCTGAGCTTAATGATTATCTTCAGCAGGAAGCGATTCACGATGCAAGTTTGTTTGTTAGTAAGGATGCTCCTGCCATTGAGGGTGTGGCCCTTGAAAAAACTGTTTCTAGGTATTATAAAACAATGGAAATTATCGAAAAACTTGGGAAAAAATATAACGAACCTCTATTAAAAGCCACCCTTGGAATGCCAAAGGCAAACATAAAAGACAACAAAAAGATGAATGAGTGGTGTCTTAATCTTCAGGGAAAAATGAATAAACTTAGTTCAATGTCAGAAGAGCACAAAGTTGAGTTTAAAAATAACGAAGTTTGTTACTCTATGACATCGTATGGAGTAGAGGTTGCTTCAACGCGCTTTGACGAGAGTTTTTTTACCTCTAAAGACTATAAAAAAATTGAAAAATACTCTGACGAGATTGAGGCTATGTTTGGAGAAGATAGCTATATCCAAAAAGGCACTAAAGAGATAAAAACGTCAAATTTTTCTTCAGTAATTAATTTCTTACTGAATGAGGCGCGAAAAGGCCAAGGATTTCAAAGATATAAGGGTCTTGGCGAAATGAATCCTGATCAACTTTGGGACACCACAATGAACCCCGAAACACGGACCATGCTTCGAGTTAAAATCGAAGATGATATTGCTACAAATGAAGTTTTTACAACTTTAATGGGAGATGAGGTTGAGCCAAGAAGGAACTTTATTGAGGCCAACGCTCTAAGGGTCGATAATTTAGACTTTTAATTGACCAAAACTCTCGGTGATTTAAATTCAAGCAGTTATGAATTTAATTAATAATTTGCGGTGCCAATTTGTAAGATAATAATTTTAGTTTCTTATAATATCGAAAGTTATGTCTAAAAAACATCCAGTGATTGCTATAACAGGCTCTTCAGGTGCCGGCACATCTAGTGTTAAAAACGCATTTAACCACTTGTTTGAAAGGGTTGGCGCTAAGCCGATTGTTATTGAAGGCGACAGTTTTCATCGTTATGACCGTGAAAAAATGAAACGCGTCATGGAGAAGAAAGAAAAAATTGGAAATAAGTACTTTAGCCACTTTGGTCCAGAGGCAAACCTTTTTGGTGAACTAGAAAAAACCTTTAAAGATTACGGCGAAAAAGGGCACTGTAAGCGGCGCTATTATATTCATACAGATGAAGAGGGAGCTTCGTTTGGAAAAAAAGCGGGTGAATTTACACCTTGGGAGGATGTTGGAAGAAACAGTGACCTTCTTTTTTATGAAGGGCTTCATGGTGGCGTAAAAGATGGCTCTATAGATGTTGCTCAATATGTTGATTTGTTGATTGGAGTTGTGCCAGTTGTTAATTTAGAGTGGATTCAAAAAATTCATAGAGATAAAGAACAAAGAGGGTATTCTGCCGAGGCCACTGTAGACACAATTCATAGAAGGATGTGGGACTATATTAACTATCTCACTCCGCAGTTCTCAAGAACACACATTAACTTCCAGAGGGTTCCCACTGTTGATACCTCAAACCCATTTATTGCTAGAGATATTCCAACACAAGACGAAAGTTTTGTGGTGGTTCGATTTCAAGATCATAAATATTGCGATTTTGTTTACCTTCAAGACATGGTGGCAGGGTCGTTTATGTCGCGCCCAAACACTTTAGTTGTTCCAGGTGGGAAAATGGGTTTTGTTATGGAGTTAATTTTAAGAGAGCAGATAGAAAAAATGCTAAATAAATAAATACCACCAAAAGTGCAGAGTTATTTGATAACTACATTTATTAGTTTATTTGGCACTACGATCACCTTCAATATGGTTTTTCCATCCGTAAATTTAGCAACCCTTTCGTCAGCAAAAACAAGTTCTTGAATTGTTTGATTTTCAGAGTCTACTGGAGCCATTAGTTTTGCCCTTAGTTTTCCGTTAACCTGAACTATGATTTGAACCTCGTCTTGTATAAGGGCTGATTCATCAACACTTGGCCAGAGGACATCCACCATAGCTTCTTTTTTGCCAAGCAATAACCACAAATGATGACAAAGATGAGGAATTACAGGGTTAAGACACTTTAACATAATCTCAATTGATTCTTGTCGAACCAGCAACCCTCGGGGAGACTCATCTGAAAATCTAGAAAGCGTATTGTTAAGCTCCATCATAGTTGCTATAGCGGTATTAAAAGAGTGCCTTCTTCCAAAATCATCGCCAACTTTTTTTAATGCTTGGTGTGTTTTTTGTCTTAACTCTTTTTGGACATTGTTTAATGAGCCGACCTCAAGGGTAGAGACGTCTTGCCCTTTTTTATCCTCAATGAAGCCTGCAACAAGCCGATAAAACTTGTTAATAAATCGATAGGCCCCTTCAATTCCAGTATCTGACCATTCAAGATCTTGAGTTGGGGGCGCTGCAAATAATATAAAAAGTCGAGCAGTGTCTGCCCCATATTTTTCTATCATTTCTTGAGGGTCAACGGTGTTTCCTTTCGATTTACTCATTTTTGCGCCGTCTTTTAAAACCATTCCCTGTGTTAAGAGATTTGTAAATGGCTCGTTGCTAGTTATAATTCCTTCATCTCGGAGTAGCTTCACAAAAAACCTAGAGTAAAGAAGATGCAAAATAGCGTGCTCAATACCACCAATGTACTGGTCTACAGGCAGCCAATAATTAGCACGCTCGTCTAGCATTGCTTTATTTTGATCCACGCAAGTGTATCTCGCAAAATACCAGGAAGATTCAAAAAAAGTATCAAATGTGTCAGTTTCTCTTTGTGATGGTGAGCCACATTTTGGACAGGATGCATTATAAAACTCAGGTATTTTCATTAATGGAGAGCCAACACCGCTCACCTCAACATCCTCAGGAAGCCTAACAGGTAAATCTTCAAGGTCTACAGGAACAGCTCCACACTTATTGCAATTAATTATTGGTATTGGGCAGCCCCAATAGCGCTGTCTTGAAACGCCCCAATCACGCAGCCGATAGTTAGTTTTTAGTTTTCCAAGTTTTCGATTAGAGAGGTTTTGGCCTATTGCCTCAAACGCTTGATCGAAGTTCATTCCATTGAACTCACCAGAGTTAATAAGAACTCCTTTTTCAACAAACGCTCCCTCACTAGTATCAACCAATCCTCCTTCTGGAGAAATAACATCAATCATAGGGATGTTGTATTTTTTTGCAAATTCGTAGTCTCTTTGGTCATGAGCTGGTACGCTCATAACGGCTCCAGTTCCATAACCCATTAGAACAAAGTTTGCAATCCAAATGGGCACAGCCTCACCGGTTATTGGATGGACACAGGACAGGCCTGAATTAATACCTTTTTTTTCCATGGTTTCCAGGGCAGCCTCCGAGGTTTCCATTTTTTTGCATTCGTCAAGAAACGCGTTGATTGTTTCGCTATTCTGGCCTGCTTGAATTGCCACAGGATGCTCTGCGGCTATAGCAAGATAGGTAACTCCAAGTAACGTATCAGGCCTTGTTGTGTATACACTTAAGGCAGCATCATTATCTAATTTAAATTCGATATCAAGGCCAACAGACTTACCAATCCAATTTATTTGCATCATCTTTACAGCGTCTGGCCAGCCACTAAGTTTTTCTATATCACTAAGCAACTCATCAGCGTAATCAGTAATCTTCATATACCACTGAGAGATCTCCTTCTTTTCAATAGGTGCCCCTGATCGCCAACCACAGCCCTCAACAACTTGCTCGTTTGCAAGAACTGTTTGGTCAACAGGGTCCCAGTTTACAACTGCTTTTTTCTTGTAAACAAGGCCTTTTTTAAAAAGCTTCACAAAAAACCATTGCTCCCAACGGTAATACTCTGGATGACAAGTCGCTAGCTCCCTAGTCCAGTCATATCCAAATCCTAGTTGAACCAATTGATTCTTCATGTGTTCAATGTTTTTATATGTCCAGCCTGCAGGCGGAACTTGGTTTTTTATGGCCGCATTTTCTGCAGGAAGCCCAAACGCATCCCACCCAATTGGCTGCATAACATTTTTGCCAAGCATTTTTTGGTATCTTGAGATGACATCACCGATGCTGTAGTTTCGAACGTGGCCCATGTGGAGCTTTCCAGATGGATATGGCAACATTGAAAGACAAAAATACTTTTCCTTTGTTTCGTCCTCTACGACAACAAAAGAGCTGTTTTTATCCCAATATTGTTGTGCTTCTAGCTCTATTTTTTTGGCATTATATTCGTATTGCATTGTGAAGGTTTATTTGTGTGTTTAGTTAAGTTGAAGAGATCCTACTAAAGAGTCTAAATTTTTAAGATTATGGTCTTCTAGGTATTGGCTTATCCCTGAGTTTATTTTTGTACAAACCAAAGGATCATAAAAAAGAGCAGTCCCAATTCCCACAGTATCTGCTCCGGCAATAATAAACTCTATAGCATCTTTTGCTGAAACGATGCCACCTTGCCCTATTATAGGGACATTATGTTTCTTGCTAACCTGATAAACTTGGTGAACTTTTAACAGGGCAATGGGCTTTATTGCAGGGCCAGACAGACCGCCCCGATTGTTACCAATAACAGGCTTTTTAGTTTCGACGTCAACAGCCATTCCCATTACTGTGTTGATTACAGCTAAACCGTCACTCCCTGCCTCGATACACCGTACCGCATTTGCTGCAATATCGGTTTGATTAGGCGAAAGCTTTGTAATGATTGGTTTTGTAGTGTTCTTCCGACATATTTCAACAACCCTAAAAGACATTTCAGGGTCATTTCCAAACGCAACGCCACCTTCTTTAACATTAGGACATGAAATATTAATTTCAATTGCATCAATATCAGTATTGTCAAAATGTTTGGCAATTTCGCCGTATTCTTCAACGCTTGAACCGGAAATATTGATAATAAATTTTGTTTCGTTTTTATCTAGGCCTGGCATAATTTCATCTATAACAGTTTTTGTTCCTGGGTTTTGAAGTCCAATAGAATTAAGCATCCCGTTGGGTGTTTCCGCTAATCTGTGAAGCTTGTTGCCTAAGCGTGGCTCGAGCGTGGTGCCTTTTAGGCACACTGCACCAATATCAGAGTTTGAAAAGCCCTTAATTCGAGTGTATTCCTCTCCAAAGCCAACACACCCAGAAAGCAAAATGATTGGTGAGTTAAGAGACATCCCACAAAAACTTGTTTGAAGATTGTTTTGCATTGACGCCATTATACTTTTATGATGACTTTGCAGACATTAAGTTCGGCTAAAATGTTGCCATGAATGGAGTTTTTATTACTGGCAGCAATACAGATGTTGGAAAAACTACTGTAGGTGTAGAAATTATTAGGCATCTAAGTAAGACTCGAAAGGTCAAAGTTCGAAAGCCTGTTGAAACAAATTGTCAGCTTATTAATGAAACCTATGCTCCTAAAGATGCTATAGCCCTCAATGAATTATGTCCTGAGCCAGAGCCACTTAGTGTTGTTTGTCCATATTGTTTTGAGCTTGAGGCTAGTCCCGAGGAGGCAAGTTCGCATGACGGCACTACGCTCAGTATTGATGACCTAGTAAGTGCTTGTAACGCCGATACTGAAGACAGTTTTGTTGTTGTAGAGGGCGCTGGCGGCCTATACTCGCCTATAGCAGACGCATCTCTTAATTCAGATCTTGCAAAGCGGCTTCAAGTGCCGATTGTGATAGTGATCCGTGATGAGCTCGGCGCAATCAGCCAAGCGCTTTTAACTATTGAGGCTGCTAAGAAAAACAAGCTAAGCGTTTCCTGCGTTGTTTTAAATGAAATTCAAGCCAATAATCTTTGTAACAAAGAGGCTCTTACGGCATACACCAAAATCCCAGTTGTTTCTTTTTCTAAAAAAAACCTAGAGCTTTTTTATTCTGAGATTGAAGGTTTAATCTAAGATAGTCAGGTTCGGTTTTTTGGCCTCTTGTGAGGGGTTTTCTGGCTTATCAAAGAACATGCCTTCTCCATTCTCTTGCGCATAAATAGTAAGAACCGCATCACAAGGAACAATAACTTGCTGTGACTTTCCGTTAAATCTTGCTTTAAAGCTAATAGAGTCATTGGTTATTGCACGCCCTACCGTTGCAGATGAACTGATATTCAAAACAATCTTTCCTTCTTTTGCAAGACCATCTGGAACAAGAGTGCCATTTTTTTCACAATTTACCAATACATGAGGTGTTAGGCCAGAGTCCTCAATCCAATCACAGTATGCTCGGATTAGGTAGGGGACAACGCCAGACATAAGAGCTTTTAATTAAAATCCTTTTCAGCAAAAGTGAGGCTTTCATGAAAGCCCTCTTTTTCAAACAAACTATTTGCATAGGCAGTAATTGGCATTGCTTTTTCGCCTAAAGATATTCCCAGAAGATTAAGGCGCCAGAGTATTGGCGCGATACATACATCAACCAATGTCATTGTTTCGCTTTTAAAGTATGGCTTGTGAGAAAACAAGGGCAATAGCTCTATAAGATTTCCATTAAGAGTTTTTCTTGCTGCATTGGCGTCTTTCTTGCCTCCATTAAGAATGGTATTAACAAGTTCATACCAACAACCCTCTGCTCGAGTAAAGCGATATATTAGGAGCCTTTTTTCAGCCTTTTCAATGGGATCAACAGGCAACAGAGGAGGGAATGGAAAGCGCTCATCTAGATACTCCATAATAACAGAGAGGTCGTATAAAACCATACCTCTGTCAAATAGCGTAGGAAGGGTTTGACAGGGGTTAAGCTCTAAGACCTCTTCAGGCATTTCATCAAGCTTAGCCTCTATAACTTCTCTCTCAATAGATTTATGAGCCATGATAAAACGAACCGCATGTGACTCCAACTCTTGAGAGTGAGAGTAAAGTGTCGTTGAGGCTGGATTAGGTTTAGTTAACATAGTTTTTTCACCAAATAAAATAATAAAATTAGCCTTTCATCTCAGAGAGGCTATAGAAAAAGGATTGTATCAGAAATTAATCACGGGGACGCCAGATACCATATTTGACGTCTTTCCAGTACTCTTTTTTAAGTAAGTAAGCCAAGATAAATAAAATTCCTAGGAATAGCAGCACCCATTTTCCCAGCTTCAATCGAATTAGTTTTGCTGGCTCGCCTACATAGTCGAGGAAGTTTGTTATGTCTCTAACATTTTGATCAAAGTTCGCTTCAGTTTGACCCTGCTTTAACGACCACAATACATCCGGCATAGACGCATTAACAAGAACAGAGTTGTTAACTCCAAAGATTCTTGACTCGTCTTCATAAAAACTTCTTAAGTAGGTATAAATCCAATCAGTTCCTTTTGATCTTGCGACCAGAGACAAATCCGGTGGAGTGCCTCCAAACCATTTTGCTGCAGCATCTTCTGGCATTGCAGTTGTAATTGTTTCGCCAAGCTTGTTGCCAGCAAACATTAAATTTTCAGCAACTAATTCGTCACTGAGTCCAAGATCTTCTCCTATGCGATTGTATCGCATAAAGCTAATGGCATGACATCCAGAGCAATAATTCATAAAGAGTTTTGCGCCATTTTGAAGTGAGGCAGTATTTGATATGTCGGTATCTGCATGATCTAGGCGAACCTTACTAGCAGCATGAACATTAAACGAAATAACGATTAGAGATAGAGCTAGATTTATTATAGTATTATTTTTCATTACCTACCCCGTAACCCTTTCTGGAACCTCTTTGGTTTTCCCTATTGAGGTGTACCAAGGCATTAAAATAAAAAATGCAAAATATAGAGCTGTGAAAACACGAGCCAACAGGGCGTTTAAAGGCGTTACTGGCTGTACACCAAGCCACCCTAACATAATAAAACTAACAACAAAGACACCAAGCACCCACTTATATATAGGGCTACGGTAGCGAATAGATTTAACAGGGCTTCTATCTAGCCAAGGCAAAGCAAACAAGATTAATATCGCTGCTCCCATTGCTAAAACGCCCGGAAACTGTGATCCGAACATCGGCGGAATAGCCCTTAGAACTGAGTAGAACGGCGTTAAGTACCATAGGGGCGCAATATGCTCTGGGGTTTTAAGTGGGTTTGCTTCAATGAAGTTTGCGTGCTCAAGGAAGTACCCATTAAGGGCAGGTGCGTAGAACACTACGGCACAAAGCAACCACAAAAATGCTACCACACCCATAATATCTTTTACGGTGTAATAGGGGTGAAAAGGAATTCCATCCTTAGGTATTCCATCTTTGTCTTTGTTTTTCTTTATTTCAATGCCATCCGGGTTGTTAGAGCCAACAGTATGAAGTGCGACGATATGTAAGAAGACAAGCACAACTAAAATAAGAGGCAGTGCGATTACATGTAAAGAAAAGAATCGATTTAAGGCGGCATCTCCTACTGCATAATCCCCTAAAAGCCAAACCAAAAGGTCAGGGCCAATAACTGGAACCGAGCCAAACAAAGAGATAATTACTTGTGCGCCCCAAAACGACATTTGCCCCCATGGCAAAACATAACCAAAAAAAGCCTCCGCCATTAGAGCAACATAAAGCACCATTCCCAGTATCCATATTAATTCCCTCGGGCCCTTGTAAGAGCCATAAAGAAGGGCGCGAAACATGTGAAGATAAATTACGATAAAAAATGCCGAAGCGCCTGCTGAGTGAAGATAGCGTATTAGCCAGCCCCATTCAACATCTCTCATAATATATTCAACAGAGGCAAAAGCATAAGCCGAGTCAGGTTTATAGTGCATGGTTAGAAAAATCCCTGTAACTAGTTGCATACCAAGCATTAGCATTGCAAGCCCACCAAAAAAGTACCAAAAATTAAAGTTTCTTGGTGTGTAGTATTCTGCTAAATGCTCGTTAAAAACCTTAGTTAGAGGAAATCGTTGGTCTATCCAGCTTTGTTTATTTTTCATAATGCGCTTTTATGTAATTTCTGGGTCAACGCCAATACGAATAAGTGAGTCTGACACGTATCGGTAAGGGGGTATAACTAGATTGGTTGGAGCAGGAACGCCCGCATAAACTCTTCCAGCTAGGTCAAATTTTGAGCCATGACATGGGCAATAAAAGCCGCCCGGCCAGCTATCACCTCCAAGGTCGGCGGCACCTGGTTCTGGACGGTAAGTAGGCGAACACCCTAGGTGTGTACAAACACCTACAATGACCGCAACACTTTCTTTATTTTTGATAGATCTAAAATTAGACGTTACGTAGCTGGGCTGTTGGTTTTTAGAGTTACCTGTCCCATCAGGGTCGTCCAGACTCTTAATGAGCTCATCTGAGTTAAGAGCGTCAAGCGCTTTTTCATCACGCATAAAAATCCAAACGGGTTTTTTGCGCCATAAAACACGAACAAGTTGGCCCGCTTCAAGCTTTGAAATATCAATATCAATAGGGGCACCAGCAGCCTTTGTTTTTGCTGAAGGCTTCATTGTTGACAAAAAAGGCCAAGCTACAAAGCCAACACCTACAGCACCAACCACGCTAGTTGCCTTGGTTAAAAAGCGCCTTTTCTTTAAGTCTATTGTTTGTTCGGACATAAAAATTTTGAAAGATAATTAGGTAAAAAACCGCACTATTATAATGTAAATGATTGATATTTAAAAGCAAAAAACGACACACACTGACTATTATTTGCTTTTTTCAATTTTTATTGAAACTGATTTGGCGTGCGACAGTCCGTCCACTTGCTGAACGATTGACAGCAGCACCTTTCGTTGTTTCTCAGCGCGGAATGCTGCAGAGGCATTTGTCGCCAATAAAGTCACTTTTTGTTCCTCAACTAAACACAACGTGAGGCCATTTAGCTTTGAAGGAAGCGCTTTTTGAAAGAGTGAATTTAAATGATTATGCATTTTTGCTTTTTCAAACAACGAGCCCAAACCTCCTGCCGGCTTAAAATTTGTAAGGTTTGTAGTTGTTTTATCTTGCATATATGAGAAAATAGCCCAGTTTTATTAACTATTGTTTTTTGTTACATGAGTATTATAAATAATGTTTTATCAAAAGTCCTTGGGTCTAACAATGAACGACTTATAAAAAAGTATACTGGACTTGTGGCAAGGACGAGCTCTTTTGAGTCTCAGATGCAGTCTCTTAGTGATCAGGATCTTGCTGATAAGACCAATCAGTTTAGAGAAAGACTTAATAGTAAAGAGACGCTAGATGATATTCTGCCCGAAGCTTTTGCTGTTGTTAGGGAGGCAAGCCAAAGATCTCTTGGCTTAAGGCACTATGACGTGCAGCTCATTGGAGGAATGGTTCTGAATGAAGGCAGTATTTCTGAAATGGGCACAGGAGAAGGAAAAACGCTAGTAGCAACCCTACCTGCATACCTTAATGCACTAGACGGGAAAGGCGTTCACATTGTGACTGTTAATGATTATCTAGCAAAACGAGACGCCGAATGGATGGGCAAGGTGTTTTCTTTTTTGGGTCTTCAGGTTGGGACAGCGATTTCGGGAATGTCTAGCGAAGAAAAAAAAGCAGCCTACGCTTGCGACATTACCTATGCAACTAATAATGAGCTTGGCTTTGATTATCTTAGAGACAACATGGCTTTTTCCCAAGAGCAAAAAACACAAAAAGCCCTAAACTATGCAATTATCGATGAGGTTGATTCGATCCTAATTGACGAAGCCAGAACTCCACTAGTTATATCCGGCCCAACAGACGATCACGCAGAGGTGTATAGGGCGATAGACAAGATGATTCCTAAATTTACACTTCAAACAGAGACAGGAGAGGGAAAAGAAGTTGTGGTTATAGAGCCAGGCGACTACACTGTTGATGAAAAACATAAGCAGGTTTATTTTTCAGACGACGGGCATGTTAAGGCCGAAGACATGTTAATTGAGGCAGGCGCCTTAGCCGAAGGTTCAAGTCTTTATGACGCTAGCAATATAATTTTGATGCAACACTTAATATCAGGCTTACGCGCCCATATTTTATTTCAAAAAAATGTTGACTATCTAGTTAAAGATGACGAGGTTGTCATTGTAGATGAGTTTACAGGTAGAACCATGGAGGGTAGAAGATGGTCAGAAGGCCTCCATCAAGCAATTGAAGCTAAGGAAAATGTAAGCATTAAGAAAGAAAACCAAACATTAGCCGCGATAACTTATCAGAACTATTTTAGGCTCTATGAAAAACTAGCAGGCATGACGGGTACTGCTGAAACAGAGGCATCAGAGCTTCATGATATCTATGGGCTAGAGGTTGTTGTGGTTCCGCCCAATACAAAATCTTTCCGTATTGACAATTCAGACCTAATATACGGCACAATGGGCGAAAAGCTTGACGCTGTAGTCATTGATATTACGGAATGTCAAAAAAAACAGCAGCCAGTTTTAGTTGGTACAAGCAGCATTGAAAGTTCAGAGGGCGTTTCAGACCTACTCAAGAAACACAACATTAAGCACGAGGTTCTTAATGCCAAGCAGCATCAACGCGAAGCAGAAATTATTGCAAATGCTGGAGCGCCAGGGGCTGTTACGATTTCAACGAACATGGCAGGAAGAGGAACAGACATTGTCTTGGGTGGAAGGTTGCCAGAAGAAGCCACTGAGTCTGAAAAGAATACGTGGAAAGAAAAACATGAAAGGGTCATTAGTTCAGGAGGGCTTCATATTATTGGCACTGAGCGCAATGAGTCTAGGCGTGTAGATAACCAGCTACGTGGACGCTCTGGCAGGCAAGGAGATATAGGTTCGACGCGATTTTATTTGTCTTTAGAGGACAGCCTGATGAAAATTTTTGCCTCTGAAAAAACCGCTAGCATGATGAAAAAATTAGGCATGAAAGAAGGGGAGGCGCTAGAACATAGTTGGCTAAACAAGACAATTGCAAATGCCCAGAAAAAGGTTGAAGGGATGCACTACGATGCCCGTAAACATCTTCTTGAGTATGACGATGTGGCTAATGACCAGCGTAAGGTAATTTATCAGTTAAGAGACGAATTAATGGGAACTGATGACGTTAAAGAGCGCTATGAAATTATTAGAGACAGCGTCATTAGCGACCTGTTTTTTGAGTATATTTCTCCGAAGGTGCTCGAAGAAGACTGGGACATAGAGGGTCTCCATAGTGCTTTAATTCTAGACTATGGAGCCGATATACCAATACAGCAACGTTTAAACGATGGTCTCGATGTCGATGAATTATTAAAGATTGTCTTGGAGGGGTTGGCATTAGCTCATGAGGCAAAGGAAAATACAATTGGAAGTGAGACAATGAGGGTTTTTGAAAAAGCGGTCATGCTAAGAGCGTTGGACCACCATTGGAAAGAGCATCTTTCAGTTATGGATCATTTGAGACAAAGCGTTAATTTGCGTGGATACGGCCAAAAAAATCCAGTACAAGAATTTAAACGAGAGTCTTTTTCAATGTTCACTCTTTTGCTTGAGATTATTAACATTGAAATGGTTAAAGCTTTGTGCAGTGTCGACGTAGGGCAAAAAAATAATAATCCTGAAGAAACACCAAGAGCCGAAAATCCGCAGAGTAATAGCGTCGCTATTCAGAATAAGAGCCCTGTAGTTCAGCGCTCTGCAGCAACAAGACGACCAGTAAAGCCTAAAAAAGTTGGAAGAAACGATCCATGCCCTTGCGGCTCTGGAAAAAAATACAAGCGCTGCCATGGTTAAATACTTTACTTTTAAAAAGGCGCTAACAAGCATATGACTTCAGTAACGCTAACTAAACCCGATGATTGGCACCTACATCTCAGAGATGGCGATGCAATGAAGTCAGTTGTTGGAATGAGCGCTGCACAAATGGGGAGGGCGATTATTATGCCCAACCTTTCTCCGCCAGTAAAAAATTCCGTTCAGGCGAAAGCCTATCGCGAGGAAATTATGAGGGCGCTGCCAAAAGGGACTGGCTTCAATCCTCTCATGGTTCTTTATCTTACAGATAGGACAACCAAGGCTGAAATCCTCGAGGCAAGCAATACCCAAGAAGTGTATGCGGCAAAATTATATCCAGCGGGCGCAACAACTAATTCTAAAAATGGGGTTACAAATCTAAACAGCATCTATCCAGCACTAGAGTCTATGCAGGAGGAAGGCATGCCCCTTCTTGTTCATGGCGAGGCGACTGATTCCAATATAGATATTTTTGACCGAGAGGCTGTGTTTATTGACACAACCCTTAGTAGTATCATAAAAGATTTTCCTGAGTTAAAGATTGTTCTTGAGCACATTACAACAAAAGACGCTGTTGACTTCATTGTTGAAAGCGAAAAAAACATAGCTGCTACAATCACCCCACACCATCTGCTGGCTAACAGAAATCACATGCTTGTTGGGGGAATTAAACCACATTATTACTGTTTGCCTATCTTAAAAAGACAATACCCTCATCAGGATTCTTTGATAGCAGCAGCTACCTCAGGAGACCCAAAGTTTTTCTTAGGCACAGACTCGGCACCCCATGACCAGCACCAGAAAGAATCTGCATGTGGATGTGCGGGCATCTTTAGCGCTCATGCTGCAATCGAGCTTTATGCAGAAGCCTTTGATAGGAGGAACTCAATAGAAAAGCTTGAAGGGTTTTCGTCTATTTTTGGACCAGATTTTTATGACTTACCCCATAATAAAGAAAAAATTACTCTAGAAAAGACCACATGGAAAGTTCAAGATAGCTATGACTTTGCAAACACTAGAGTAGTGCCTTTTTTTGCAGGCCTTGATCTTTCTTGGAGGCTCTTAACTTAGGGAAGGCTAGATATATTCTATCCATAAATACAGAAAATATTGCAAAAATAAACCCAGATGAGATAGACTTTCATTCATGAGTTTTGCTTCACAAATAAAGTGTTCAAATAAGAAAAAGTCAAGGAGCTAATGTGTCATCAGGCAGTAAAAAAATTGTTGTCATCGGTATAGTCAGTAATGCCGTAGTCACTTTACTAAAGTTTAGCTCTGCATTTGTGACAACTTCAGCTTCAATGATGAATGAAGCTATTCACTCGTTAATGGATACGCTGAACCAGTTGTTTTTATTATTTGGTTTAATCGCCAGTGAAAAAGCGCCCGATCAAGATTACGCTTTCGGCCATCATCAAAAAAAGTTTATTTGGAATTTATGGTCAGCTATTGGGCTTTTCTCAATAGGCTCAGGTCTGGGCTTGTACCATGCTTACCACTCCTACTCAATTATGGGCGAGGTAGAAATTGAGGCTGTCAGCATCAACATCCTTAATTTCAATATTAGCGGCATACTGTTGGCGTTTATTGTTCTGAGCGCATCCTTTGTGATTGAGGGCAACGCTTGGCGCGTGGCAATCAATGAGTTTCGTCAAAGAACCAAAGACATTGATATTTCTGTTGTGCAATATATATCTGAGGCCAAAGACCCAACGTTGGTGGCGATGATCCTCGAAGACAGTATCGCGATGTTTGGTATTTTGCTGGCAATCATCGGTATTTCTCTTTCTTATATCACTGGTGATCCACTTTGGGATATTCTGTTTTCCTCTCTAATTGCCGTTTTACTAGGCATTGCAGCTGTGTTTTTGGGTAGGGTAAATATGATTTATCTGTCTGATATTCGACACCTGGAAATTGAAGAATCCTTTACAAGTATTTGTAAAGAGCACAGTGAGGTTGAGCTTTGCCACGACGTCAAATCCATTGTGATGGATGAAAACAACATTGTTCTTGTTGCCGAGGTCGAGGTGAGAGAGGAAGCCTTAATAGAAAATATCCAAGCTGACATTGAGCAAGAGAGGGCGCAAATATCAGAATATATCGAACTAAGGGATGAGCGTTCTGCAGTATTTGCTACGGTAAGGCGTATTGATTATATTATTGAGGATTTAACCAATCAACTTCAACAAAAACACCCGCAAGTTCAATCGGTTACCATTGAGGTGGGTATCTATAAGGGTTGAAGGGTGAATTCTAGATTACAAAAAATGCCGGATACACTCCCATGGCGTTGCTTAAATTGACCAATCGACATTAGCATCTTTAAAGTACTGCTTGCTATTTTTAACGTCTTTTTTAATTTGATTTTTTAGCTCTTCAAGGGAATTGAATTTTATTTCTTCTCTGCATTTTTGTTTAAAAAAAACGTTAACGCGACTACCGTATATTTCTTGATTAAAGTCAAAAATGAAGACCTCTAGAAGAACTTTAAGCCCTCCAAGTGTAGGCCTTTTGCCAACATTACAGACGCCCTTATAGGTAATGTTATTTATCCTAATTAGAACGCTAAACACTCCTAGAACTGGACTAAGCTTTCGCCTAATGCTTATATTGGCTGTTGGAAAGCCAATCTTTCTGCCTTGTTTGTCGCCATGGGCAACACGACCGCTAATTGCAAAAGGCCTTCCTAGAAGTTTTTCTGCAGTTTGAAAATCCCCTGAGGAAAGTAGCTTTCTAATTGCAGAGCTACTAACTCGTTGATTATCAATACTCACACCATCAACTGTTTCAACACTAAACCCATAGTCAATTGAGTGCTCTTGAAGCATATTACAATCCCCTAGGCGATCTTTTCCAAAACGGAAGTCATCACCAACATAGCAATACTTAGCTTTAATTTTTTTAACGAGAACGTCTTCAATAAAGGAGTGAGCGCTTATTTGGGAAAAAGACTTGTTAAATCTTATTAATAGGTGTTTGTCTACACCCAATGACTTAAGATATAAGTGTTTATCCCTAAAGCTACTCAGCCTTGCTTTAGGACGGCCAAAAAAAGACTCAGGAGTGACAGAAAATGAAACCACAAGCGATGGTACGTTTAGATTTTTTGCCGTTGAGACTAGCTTTTTAATAATTTCTTGATGGCCTGCGTGGACGCCATCAAAATTGCCAATAGTTAGAGCACATCCAGACTGGTTTTTAAGATTGTGAAGGCCGCGAATTAGTTCCATGGTGCTATTTTACTCATAGCTTTAATGCTTATTAACTGAATCAAGCGCCAATAGTATTTTTTTAGTAGGGACTGGCAAGCCTAGAGATAGTCCTTTAACTTGATAATATCCATTAACGCCTCCTGGGGAGCTAACAACAACTGGCCTAACCCACAAATCGTAATGACTAAAGCTATGCCTAAAGCTAGAAAGTGAGCGTGTTATAGTGGCGCCTATATTGTGTTTTTTAACCATTGCGCTTATTTCAATATCATTGTCATTACACTCAACAAGGCTCCATAGACCTCCCCAGATTCCCTTATGGGGTCTTTTTTCTAGGTAGACATCACCCTTTTCGTTCAGGAAGACTAAGAATGCAGCTGATTTTTCAGGTTTGATCGTTTTTATTTTTTTTGTTGGAAAGCGTTCTTGTTCGTTGCAAAGCCTAGCTTCACAACGCCTCGATATTGGACACTTTGTGCAGCGAGGCTTTCTTATGGTGCAAACAGTCGCACCTAAGTCCATAATTGCTTGAGTGTAGTTTGAATTTTGAACCTTAGGGGTGTGTTGCTTGGCAAGACCCCATAATTCTTTTATCACGCTACTAGAGCTATAATGGCCAGAAACCTTGTGATATCTAGCCAAGACTCTCTTAACATTGCCATCAAGAATTGGAAGAGGCTGGTTACAAGCTAATGACAAGATGGCGCCAGCAGTTGATTCTCCAATTCCTGGAAGAGACAACAAGTCTGAGTAGTTAGTTGGAAAAACCCCACTATGCGTAGTTAAAATTATCTTAGAGCTTTTGTGCAGATTTCTTGCTCGGCTGTAGTATCCTAGCCCAGCCCATGACGCTAAAACGGCATCTTCATCCGCATTAGCAAGGGCGGCTATATCTGGAAATTTTGCTATAAAGTTATTAAAGTAATCTATGACAGTAGAAACCTGCGTCTGCTGAAGCATAATTTCTGACAACCAAACATGATAGATATTAGGGTGCTTAGATTGCCAAGGGAGGTTTTTTCTTCCGTTTTCTTGAAACCAATCTAACAGCTCTTCGGCAAGCGCTGTCACTTCTTCAAATTAAGAGGGTTAGATAAATCAACACCATCCATAAAAGGCTTGCTAATGTCTTCATTGGTTACTTGATATACGCACCCTATCCAGTTATTAATAATTGCATTAGCGCTGTCATGCCATGTGTTGTCAAGCTTGTCCGCAATCAGCTCTTCAGGAAAATTGTCGATCGATGCTTTTTTGGAGTCAAGCTTGGCACGGTATTCTTCTAGAATAGCTTGACTTTGTAACGAAAGGTAATTGCTTGGAATTGGAGGATATTCAGAGCCATTATCTTCAAGATAAATAGCAACCTCTCGTTTGTACTCTTTGAGAAGGCTAATAGAGTCATATTCTGGATGCCCCTGAAAGAAAACAAGTCGAAAAAGATCTGGGCTAACCGCTAAATGAACGCCAATCTTGCTTTTGGCTAAAACCCTTATTCCAGCGTCTGAAAATTGCTCTTCAGAAATTTCATTAAAACGAGAGTGCGGAATATCAAATCGGGTGTTCACCCCTTTGACAAGGGGGTGGCTTCTATTAATCACTTTATGAGGGAAGACGCCCCAGTGTTTTGCGCCAATTGGTTGGCGCTTTTGGCCATATTTAAACTCTAAAACAGCATGCGTTGCTAGGCAAGAGCATAGCGTTGAGGTTACGTTTTCATAAGACCAATCAACAACCTCCTTAAGCTGGTCATAAAATGGGGCTAGCTGAAGGTCTGTAGCAGAAACATTGGCTCCACTAATAATAAGCGCATCCAAACCTTGAGATTTGATTTCATCGAAAGTTTTATAGTGCGTTTTTAAGTGCTCTGACGCTTTCGGGCCTCTTTTAATGCTAGTAAGAGAAAAAGGGTGCATATAAAACTGAGCAATCTGATTAGAATGGCCAACTAAACGAAAAAACTGTCGTTCAGTGGCCTCTAGAGCCGCATCTGGCATCATGTTTAAAAGACCAATATGAAGTTCTCTAATAGCCTGATGTTCAGCCCTACCTTTGGAAAGAATTGTTTCACCTTGATTTTTTAGGCGTTCAAATGAGGGCAGTTTTGAGTGGGCTATTAATGGCATGTTATTTCAACGCGTTAGAGATTAGGTTAATAACGTCTATTGAAGAGTTACAATCATGAAGATCGTCGCTTTTAATTGTACAGCCGTATTTATCAGCGAGAGCTTTATATTTTATAAGCCTGTCTTCAATCAGCCTAGGAAAGACCCAGCCCACAAAGGAGTCTGGATTAATTTGAGCGGCGTAACTTAGATTATTTTCTTTTAAGTAGGACTGAAGAGCGTTTTCAAAAAATGTGGGATTGTAGTACATTGGCTTAGGCCGCCTTTTAGCTCGATCAATAAGTTTACGCTCAGTTTCCTCGCTCGTTTTAATATAAACAATTAGAGTTTTTTCTGATAGAAGCTTATAAAGCTTGTCATCTTCCAGCTCGCAAAGGCTTCCCCCAGCGTCATTTATAAAGTGAGCGTAACCTTTTTCTTGAGATTGGTTAATAAACTGAGGCACCTCATACATGGCCTTTATTTCTGCTTCTAGAAAGAGGTTTTGACGGCGAACGAACTCATCTATTGGAAGGCCTCCCTGTTCAGGGTTTCCAATCTTACCAAGGAACGCAGAGATTGGCGCTAAGTTGTCAAAGGTAACTTGACTATTTACACTTATAGAGTTGCTTTCTAGGAGCGGCCGAAGCCAAGAGTCTTTTTTCATTTTTTGAGCTACATTGTCAATAATCGAATCTCTTAGGTGAGTTGAGCCAATCCTATAGTCGCCTGAAAAATGGAACCACCCCCCTTCTTCTCCAATAATTTTTGCAAGACGCGTCTTGCCTACCCCCGACATTCCAAGCAATGTTAGGCGCTTATTTTTTTCATTTTTAAATTGGTCAGCAGAGGTAATCATATAACACCATCTTCCTTAAACATTGCGCGAATACCACGAATAGCTTGACGAATTCGATGTTCGTTTTCAATTAAGCATATTCGAACATATTCATCACCATAATTTCCAAACCCTATTCCTGGAGATACACCTACCTTAGCGCGAGCCCTTGCTTTTAGTTCATTAGTGATTGCAAGAACATAGGTTGGTAGTCGCTCTATTCTTGCAAAATTCTCATTCATTCTTTTTAGCTTAGTTATTAAGTGTATTCAAGTAGAGAGCGTTAGATGATAGGAGCTAAACTTTCTTATATTGAGTACACCACTGTCTAGTAATAAATATTGACCTTTAATGCCCTCCAAAACGCCTGAAATAGAGGGAGTTTTATCAAAGTTTAAAGAGACAACCTTGGTGGGGTATTTTAGCACAGGGTAGTTGATATTTACGACATCGTCGTGAAGCCTTATGGCGCCAGTCTCGTCAATTTCGTCTGAAATCTCACTTAGTAATGATGCCTTTAAAGAAGGAAGATCTGATAACTCGACTTCATTTTTTAACATGTTTCGCCAGTTTGTTCTATCCGCAATATAGCTCTTTAAGGCGACCTCAATCGTGCCAGAGTCTCGGCGTGATTTTACTTCAAGTATGGGTAGTGCAGAAACCGCACCCTGCTCAATCCAGCGATTATAAGTTCTTTCTTTATTAGTGATGCCGACCTTTGCTTTAGCAGTGTTTGCGAGATAAACAACAGTGGGTTGAAAACAATAGCTAAGGCCCCATTCTGGCTCTCTGCACGTTCCTAGGTGGAAGTGACATTCCTCAGGCTTCATTATGCACATATCACACCTTGCTAGCGAAATGAAACAGGGGTAACAGTAGCCTCCTTGCCAGCTCTTTTTGGTTTTTCTTCCACAATTAGCACAATTTATTGCATCATTATATTTCAGCTCAATACGCTGCCCTAAAAGAGCATTCATATCTATTTTTTCTTCACCAATTGGGAGTTGATAGTAGGCATCTCCATCTATGAGAGAGGTGTCCATTGCTTGTACGTGTCCACTTAATTGCATAGCATTGTTTGAACATTGCGGTATTTGTCAGCAGTTTGAATCATAATTTCCTCAGGAATAATTGGCGCCGGTGGCGACTTATTCCAGTTAAGAGTTTCTAGGTAATCTCTAATAATTTGTTTATCAAAGCTATTAGGGCTTATGCCAGGAGCATAGTCCGCCAAAGACCAAAATCTTGAAGAGTCTGGCGTTAATATCTCATCCATTAGTGTTAATTGATTTTCTGAGTCTAGGCCAAATTCAAACTTTGTGTCAGCAATAATAATGCCACAATTAAGCGCGTGTTCGGCGGCAAAATTATATATGCTAAGACTGACTTTTTTTATTTGAGTTGCAATTTCACTGCCAACTATATTCTCAGTTTCATTGAACGAAATGTTAGCATCATGCCCCCCAACCGCCGCTTTTGAAGAGGGTGTATAAAGAGGGCTCTCGAGTTTTTCGGCAAGACACATTTGAGGTGGAAGTGAAATCCCACAAATAGATCCTGTTGCCTTGTATTCTTTCCAACCAGAGCCAATTAAATAACCTCTAACTACAGCCTCAATTGCTATAGGTTTAAGCTTCTTAACGACAATCGCACGACCATGAAGCGCTTCAGCCTCTTCTTTCGATAAAACATCTTCAAGCCCTATGCTAGATAGATGGTTTTGAATAATGTGATTTGTTTTATTAAACCAGTAGTTTGCTATGGAAGTAAGAATTTTCCCTTTATCTGGGATAGGCTGATCAAAAACAACGTCAAAAGCAGAAAGACGGTCGGTTGTTACAATCAACATGTAGTCTTCGTCGATATCGAAAATATCCCTGACCTTGCCTCGATGAAGAAGTGGCAAGCTTAAATTGGCCTTCACAAGAGACTGCATCTCTACCCTAAATAGTATAAAGTTTTTATTTTAATCGAATGTATTGGTGATGTGACCTTGTTAAAAGGTATGACCCTGAAAAGTCTTACTATACGCCTAAGTCTATGAGTACTTGTTTTGCTCGAGTTTGAAATTCTGCCATTTTGTTGCTTGGTACAAACGACTGTTTGGGTGGCTTCACTTTTTCGGCGTCTTTGTGAACTCCGTTAATTCGAAGCTCATAATGTAGATGTGGCCCAGTTGATTGGCCCGTGCTTCCAACATACCCGATCAATTGTCCTTTTGAGACCTTGTCTCCAGACTTTAGGCCCTTTGCAAACTTTGATAGGTGTGCATAAACAGTTAAATATTCTGAGCCATGCTTTAAGTAAACCACATTTCCATAGCCTGTTAATGTAGCTGTATATTTGACAATGCCTTTTGCGGTGGCGTGAACCGGAGTGCCTGTGGGGGCGGCAAAGTCGGTCCCCCTATGAGAGCGATAAACTCTAAGGGTTGGGTGGTAGCGGCTTTTTTGAAATCCTGAGCTAATTCGATCATATTTGGCAGGAGCAAAGCCAAACGTGTCGTTAAGAGTGGTGCCTTTGGAGGTAAAGTATTTTTTTTCATCAAGAGAATTTGTGTAAGCAAATAGTGCAATGGTTCTTTTTCCACCAACATAAATCATAGAGCAAGGTGTTTTTTCTCCATCCCACGAAAGAATAAATTTGTCTCCCCTTCTTAAGTCTCTACTGAAGTCAATTTCCCATGAAAAGTTATCCACCATCATCTTTGTAACTTCGGCTTCAATGCCAGCTTTTTTGGCATCATAGTTAAGAGACTTATTAATCGTTATTAATGTGTGTGTAAAGCCTCCAGCGGGCTGAGCATTAGTCCTATCGAAACGAAATTTTTTATTTTCATACGTTATAGATAGAGGGACTGAATTAATTGGACTAAATATTATTTTTTCTAGATCGTGGTTGTCATCAAGAGTTATCCTAAACTTGTCACCAGGAAAAATATTATTTAGTCTCTGGGCAGTTTTGCTAGAAGTCATTAGCTTTGTTAAAAGATTTCCAGAAAGGCCAGCACTAAAGAAGAACTTATAAAAAGTATCCCCTCGTGATACTTTAAAGCTCAAGTCATGCTTCCCATCTGCCATAGCTGGTAAGGCCAAGAAAGAGCACAGTAAAAAAAATGCAAGCAAAAAAGGCTTACACAAGAATATTAGTTTATTATTAAGCACTTGATTCAATAACAGATCTTGCTATTTGACGAGAAAGTTGGTCATTTTCCACAACTCTTGCCAGTGTGTCAACATTTGATACAGGAACATCCAAAAGCGTTTTTTCTATGGTTTTGCTAATATCAAGAAAGCCAATTTTGTTTCCAAGAAAGGCTTCAACGGCAACCTCATTAGCTGCATTAAGTGTGCCAGGAGCATTTTTTCCTTGTTTTAGGGCCTCATATGCAAGACCTAAACAGCTAAAGACGGACATATTAGGCAGTATAAACTCGAGCGGCTTTTGTTTGGTTAGATCTAGATCTCCTACTCCGGAATCTTGTCGTTCAGGGTAAGAAAGCGCATATGATATTGCGCTTCTCATATCTGGCAGGCCTAGCTGAGATAAAACACTTCCATCATTAAAATAAACGAAGGAATGAATAATGCTTTGAGGGTGAATAACCACCTCAATTTGATTTGAGCTTAATCCAAAAAGAAAGTTTGCCTCGATAACCTCTAGCCCTTTATTCATCATTGTTGCAGAGTCAACTGAAATTTTTTTCCCCATTGTCCAGTTAGGGTGTTGGCATGCCTGCTCTGGGGTGACATGCTTAAGTTCATGAATAGGCATTTTAAGAAATGGGCCACCTGAAGCAGTTAGCTGTATTTTTTTGAGTCCATCAATTCCTCCTTGTAGGCATTGGAAGATTGCACTATGCTCAGAGTCTACTGGAATTAACTCGGCACCAGATTTTTTAGTAGCATTTATTAGTAAATCACCTGCTAGGACTAATGACTCTTTGTTAGCCAACATAACTCTTTTGCCAGTATCTACTGCTGCTAAAGTAGACGCCATTCCTGCGCTGCCAACAACTGCAGCCATGACGTAATCAACCTCTTTATGAGAGGCTATTTCTATGAGCGCATTCTCACCAGACAAAACGGTTACCCCTTCGGGCGCTGTTTTTCGTAAACTTTCAGCAGCATCAGGATCAATTAGTACAGCATAAGTCGGCATATGTGTTTTGCAAAGTAGCAGCATTTTTTTCCAACTTTTTTGTGCACTTAAG
>Ga0209089_10000775_pt1 | contig 29038 bp, 24 predicted proteins | sample ArcticOcean_MG_C_FD_187431 | JGI IMG/M metagenome (GOLD analysis project Ga0209089, IMG submission 187431) | Marine microbial communities from western Arctic Ocean - ArcticOcean_MG_CB2_150 (SPAdes) (version 2) | ecosystem: Environmental > Aquatic > Marine > Oceanic | place: Arctic Ocean: Canada... | reverse complement strand
CCTGATGAGTGACGAAACCAGTTCCAGTGCAGCGGAGATAGACTGGCCAGGTTTTTCGATCGCAACCACCTACTTCGGTGCTTACTGGCAGGGTCTGTTACTGCTTACCTTTGTTGCGGCAATCCTGGTTTGCGTGTCTCCTGCAGGTCGAGCCACGCTAGGTGGCATTGAAACGCCTGAAATGTCCACGTTCAAGTGGGTGGCTATCATCATGTGCACCTTGCTTGCCGGTATCTCTGATTTTGCTTCCTTCCTTGTGGTATGGACCGAAAATTGCCTGGGAAATGCATCTAAGGGAAATGCACATCAAAGAAACGAGTCTGTAGAACAAGACGGGAGAGTGATCAGTGCCTTTTGGATTATTTAAATACGGACTAGCTAGAACTTACCCGGGAAAGAACCTGTTCGGGGAGTCTCGGCCTCTTAAACAATCCTACGACGTAGTGATCATAGGTGCGGGTGGTCATGGCGCCGCGTGTGCATACTATCTCGCGAAAGAGTATGGCATTACCAACGTTGCGGTGCTTGATAAAGGTTATCTAGGTGGTGGTAACACGGCGCGCAACACCGCCGTACTTAGATCCAACTACCTGACCGAGGAAGGTGTTGCTTTTTATAAAGCCTCTCTTGAACTGTACAAAAGTTTATCCAATGAGTTGGGCCTGAACATCATGTTTGAACAGCGGGGGCAGCTCACTCTTGCGCACAGTGATGCTGCGGTGCGCAACCTGCGTTGGCGAGCTGAGGTTAATCAACACCTGGGTGTTCGCTCCGAGCTGATGTTCAACGACGAAATAGCGCAGATGGTGCCGCATCTTCGAATGGACACTGCTGCCCGATATCCGATTTTAGCCGGTCTGTGGCATGCGGATGGAGGCACAGCGCGCCATGATGCCGTGGTTTGGGGATATGCTAAAGAGGCGGCTGCTCGGGGTGTTGAATTCCATCAGTTGACTGAAGCGACGGGGATAGACATTAATCATGGCAAGGTTACTGGCGTTAGAACCACGCGAGGTGACATTAGCTGCGGAAAAGTCATACAGGCAGTTGCCGGTTCAAGTTCGGTTGTGGGGAATATGGCCGGTATCAAGCTACCAATTCATACATTCCCGTTGCAGGCCATGGTGACGCAACCTTACAAGCCGCTGCTCGAACCTCATATCAGCTCGCCTCATCACCACGTTTACATCCATCAGACATCTCGAGGCGAATTTGTTATCGGCGGTGGATCCGATCCATATCCCTTGTACAACACTCGTGCAACGCTACCCATGCGGGAAACACTTTCCGCGGCGGTTCTCGAATTGTTTCCGTTTCTAAGAGAAGCGCGGGTGATGCGTCAGTGGGCAGGCATCACTGATATGACACCAGACTACAGCCCGATCATGGGTGAAAGTCCCGTGCAGAACTATTACCTGGATGCGGGGTGGGGTACCTGGGGCTTCAAGGCAACACCTATCTCGGGTATGACGATGGCAGAACTGGTGGCCACCGATCGGGTTCCGGAACTGATAGCGCCTTTTTCACTGGATCGATTCTACCGATTCGAACAGGTTAACGAAGCCGGTGCCACGGCGGCGAGTCACTAGAGGTTCCTATGGTATGAAAACACTTCTTTGCCCGCTTAATGGTATTCGCAATATCGATGAGTTCATCTACGGTGGTGAATATCATGTCGAGCCTGATCGCAAGCAGGCAGATCGAAAAGCCTGGGCTGAACATGTGTTCTTTGACACGAACTCGGCTGGTGTCGTAACCGAATGGTGGTGCCACACACCGAGTTCGTTCTGGTTTCTGGCGGATCGTGACACGGTGACAGATGAAGTAATCAGCACATATCCATTTTCTATAGATCCTGTCGAGAGATGACAATGCGACTTTCAGCACCTTTTGGCACGCGTATTAAGCGGGACACTCGGGTCTTCTTTAGCTTCAACGGCACGAGGTTGAACGGCTTTGAAGGGGATACGGTTGCGAGCGCCCTGTTGGCTGCTGATGTTCAGCTGATGAGTCGTTCCTTTAAATATCACCGACCAAGACTGGGGCTGACCTTTGCCGGAGACGATGCGGCCACGCTAGTGACGATTGATCACCGGGCGAACTGCTTCGCTGATACTGAAATTCTGTGTCAGGCCATGGAAGTCACATCGCAGAATCATCTTGGTTCGCTCGAACATGATCTGGGAGCCGCAATCGGATTGCTGGCGCGATTTCTGCCTGTTGGTTTTTATTACAAAGCATTCTATCGACCGAAAGGTATCTGGGAGCTCTGGGCGAAATTCTTTCGTCGCAGTGCAGGGCTCGGGCGGATCAATCCTTCGAAGCAAAAGGTCGTGCCACGCACGAAAAGGTACCTGCATGTGGATCATCTGGTTGTCGGAGGCGGCTATCATGGCATGCGGGCAGCGCTTGATATCGCAAACGATGGAAAGTCAGTGTTGCTGGTAGAGCAGGATCCGGTTCTGGGTGGCTCGCTGCTCTACTCGAGAATTGATCCTGAAGGAGTAGTTGCAGGTCGCCTGGCCCAGGAACTGATCGGGCAGATTGAAACTAACAATAATATAGAGGTAATGACGACAGCACATTGTAATGGCTGGTATGCGGATCATTATATCCCGGTTCTGCAGGGACATAATCTTTTCAAGATACGCGCGTCCGGTGTGACTCTTGCGACGGGTAGTCTTGAGCAGCCTGCTGTGTTTCGAAATAATGATCTCCCCGGCGTTATGCTTGGAAGTGGGGTCCAACGCCTGGTGCACCTTTATGGTGTGAAAGCCGGTCATCGAGCGGTCATTATTGCCGGGAATGATGAAGCTTATGGGCTGGCGCTCGATCTGCTCGATGCCGATATTGAGGTAGCGGCGATCATTGAATTAAGAGCGGAGCCAGTCAAATCCGGGGCCCGGTCCGCACTGATGGAAAGTGTGGTTGAGCGGGGTCTGAGAATCATCACAGGGGTCGAGCCCCATGCTGCCGTCGCGCGCCGAGGGCACCTTTCGGCGATCCAGCTTCGTGGGCAGACATCGAAGGAAGTCCATGTGGATCAGTATGAGCCACTGGAGACAATAGAGTGCGACCTGCTTTGCTCATCGGTAGGTTTTCTACCCCAGTATCAGATTCCCTGTCAGGCGGGAGCTCGGCTACGTTTTGATGAGGAAGATAACTGTTTCACACTCGATGGCCTGCCCCGGGGATTCCAGCTTGCGGGTAGCATCACCGGAAAATGGGGCCTGGACGAGCTGGCGCCTGATCCAAACCACTCATGGCCAATCTTTCCACATCCCCAAGGCAAGGAATTTGTCGACCAGGATGAGGATCTGCAGATTGTTGACATCGTAAATGCGGTGGCCGATGGGTTCACACATGTGCAATTGGTGAAACGCTATTCGACGGTTGGTATGGGACCGTCACAGGGGCGGCATTCAGCTCTGGCGACCGCAAAAATCACCGCTGCTGCAAATCGAACCACTATTGATGAAACGGGTGTCACGACAGCCAGGCCGCCGCTTCGTGCGGAGCCCCTGGCGGCCAGTGCAGGAGAAGTCTTTTTCCCTGCCCGATTGTCATCAATGCATGAGGCGCACTCGAAATTGGGAGCACAGTTTCTGCATGCGGGCACCTGGTATCGTCCTGCCTGCTACCCACGGCCCGGTGAAGACCGCATTGTCTGTATCGAGCGGGAAGTCGCTAATGTTCGCCGAAACGTAGGCATGATTGACCTGTCAACGCTGGGTGGTATTGATATCAGGGGACCCGCCGCCTCAGAGCTGTTGAACAGGCTCTACACGGGTGGCTTCAAAGGACTGGCGATTGGCAAGTCAAAGTATGCACTCATGTGCAATGAATCGGGTGTCGTTATTGACGATGGTGTTGCTGCCAGGCTGGCGGAAACTCATTTTTACGTGACGGCTACAACCACTGGTGTCGAGAATGTCTACCGGCAGATGCTTAAATGGAACGTACAGTGGCAGCTTGATGTCGATATTACGAATGTCACGGGTGCCTATTGCGTCGTAAACCTCGCGGGCCCGAAATCTAAAGAAGTGCTGGCTAGACTCACGACAACTGATCTTGACGAGGATGCGTTTCCCTATTTGGGTGTACGTGAGGGTGAGGTTGCTGGTATCCCGGCACGCATGCTGCGAGTCGGCTTCGTCGGCGAACTCGGTTACGAAATCCATGTGCCTCAAACCTTCGGGAGGCATCTGTGGGAGGCGCTTGCCGCGGTCGGAGCAACATTTGATATTGCGCCTTTTGGTGTTGAGGCCCAGCGGTTGCTTCGGTTAGAGAAAGGTCACATTATCATCGGCCAGGACACAGACGCCATGACGCACCTACGCGAATTAGAGATGTCGTGGGCAGTATCTCGTAAAAAGCCATTCTTTATTGGTGACAGAACCACTGCCGAGATTGACACAACCCGGATGACGAGAAGACTTGCAGGGTTCATTATTGAGTCAGCGAATCGCATGGATGTACCGCAGGAATCTCACCTTGTGTTGGAGGGCGACCGGATGGTTGGGCGTGTAACCTCAGCTGCCTATTCTCCGACCCTCGACAAAATAGTGGGTCTTGCGTACGTCCCTGCGACAAGTGCAGAGGGTGATACGATTACCATCAGGGTTGATCACGGTCACGGCCTGCAGGCAACCCTCTGCGAGCTGCCTTTTTATGATCCGCAGACTGAGCGGCAGCGAGTTCCGGATATTTCTGTGGATGTGATAGAAGAGACGCTCCCTGAGCGAATCAGCCTGATCAGTGCATCCCGCAGTGACCTGGGAAATGGTGTCGTCATCGTTGACCGCACCCTTTCAGACCGATGCGGTATACGGGGGAGAACTGCTGCGAGCTGGCTCGAATCGCTGTCAATGCTGGTGCCCGACAAACCAAACCGTGCGCAGGTTCAAAAGGACGGCACGTTGCTGGCACGCCTGTCTGTTGGTGAGTTTCTGTTCCTGGGAGGTTCTAATTACCTGGGATGTCATCCAGATGTGGCAGATAGCAATTATTCGTTGCCCCGCGCTGACAGTCACGCCTGGCTGGTTGTAAGTGGGGCGCACAGTCGCGAATTGCTTCAGGCGGTCTGCAGTATTGATCTTCGCCCTCGCTCATTCTTGGATGGTGATGTCGCGCAGACCCTGATGTTCGGCATAAGCGTGATCTTGATTCAATCGGAAGGAATCTTTCACCTGTGCGCAGATATTACGTCGAGTCAATATTTGTATGACGCCCTCGGGGGGGCGATCAATTCAATGAGTATTTAGATTATGCTGAAGCTCACAAAAACAAAATCAGGAAACTCTTCTAGCTTGTGAGTGATCTCAAGGAACTTGTCATCACCTGACCCGACAGCGGCTTCTATTCTGCAGTTCTGCCGTTTTCGTTGGTCATGGTATTGATGACGGTGTCACTATTGAAATCGTTGGCATTCCGTCGGCGGGGGAACCTGTAAAGATAAGTCGGCTTGTTGGTGCAAGAAGTGGGTGGCGGTAAAAGGCATAGATATGCCGTCGGGTGTCGCATTGTGGCAAGGCTTTTTTCAAGTTAAACGCGTAAGATCGTGTGACGTACCCAGAGGATTGAGCATGTATTTTGTCGATGGCCTGCAGTACAGCAACTGGTCTGAAAAAATATTCAAGGAAATGAATGACGCCGGTCTTGCCGCCGTGCACGTAACGATTGCCTATCATGAAAACTTTCGTGAAGTCGTCGCGAATTTTTCAAAGTGGAATGACTACTTTGAAAAGTTCAGCGATCTCGTCATACCCGGCACTTGTGCTGCTGATATTGACCTGGCCCGTGAGAGTCAGCGCACGGCCATTTTCTTTGGATTCCAGAACCCATCGCCAATCGAGGACGACATTTCCCTGGTTGAGATTTGTTATCAGCTTGGTGCGCGATTCATGCAGCTTTCCTATAACAATCAAAGCCTGCTTGCGACCGGCTGCTATGAAAGTGATGACCCCGGCATTACCAGAATGGGCAGGCAGGTCATTAAGGAAATGAACCGGATAGGGTTTGTGATTGACATGAGCCATTCTGCAGAGCGCTCAACCCTTGAAGCGATAGACCTGTCTGAGCGTCCAATTACGATCTCGCATGCCAATCCCGATTTGTGGCACGCAGCGCTGCGTAACAAATCTGACGTGGTCTTAAAAGCACTGGCGGAGCGCGGCGGTATGCTTGGTTTTTCCATGTACCCGCATCATTTAGATAATGGGTCTTCCTGCACGCTTGAAAACTTTTGTCAGATGATTGCTCGTACGGTGGAACTGATCGGTGTTGACCATGTTGGTTTTGGCAGTGATCTCTGCCAGGACCAGCCCGACAGTGTGGTCGAATGGATGCGCAATGGCCGCTGGACCAAGGAAATTGACTATGGCGAGGGTTCTGCTGACCATGCTGGATTCCCCCCGCAACCGGCATGGTTTGAAAATTCAACTGGCTATCCCGGGATTGCCCAGGGCCTTGTTGAAGTCGGTTTTGATGACGCAGAAGTTGCGAAGATCTGCCATGGCAACTGGTACCAATTTTTTGAACGCTCATTTGGCCCTGAGCTTTGAACCATGTCAGGAGCAGAATCAATCAGACTTGAGCATTGGGTACACCGAAAAGGTGCCTGGGAAGTATTGCGGATAGCACCTACTTGAAAAAGCTCGTACCAGGTGCGCTGTTGCGACGGCCTGACGAGATCATGCGCCTTGAGCGAATGGGATCAGCTTTTCAGACTCGTCTTAGTTTCATGCGGAGCCTGACGCGTCGTATGGCGATCGAAAACTGGGAGTTTTCGAAGCCGGACATAGAGCTGGATCGTGAAGGTCGCGGGCGTGTTATCTATTCAGTTTTCACCGGTAGCCGTCACTACAGCCTTCTCGCGTTCTCGCATCCTTTGGACCCAATGAAACGCAGTGACCGCGTCATAGCCCATGAATGGGATGCTACGTTCAACCTTTTTGACGGAATTCCGCTGGATAAAGATATTGAGCGGCTGCGGGGGAATACACCCCTGCAGGAAGCGGGGCGTTTTACCGCCAGTGAACTGGTATTAGCGCGAGCAAATATCAGCGAACGGCTTTTTACTCATGTCGCGAACAGTCTGGCAGAGGGGAGGCAGCCTGACATCGAGATGATTGCAGACGTTGGGTACCTGATGCGAACTACGGCAGTCTATGGCGGCGGGAAATTTGGCTGTGCGGACTGGGAAAAGATCGCTGACCGAGCGGACCTTGGTAGTGCCTTCCAGGCCGAGATGCTGGCCGTTTACCTGATCAGGTTGTTTTCTCTAGACCTGGTTGAACATATGGCCAGACAGAAGGGCGATGTAAAAGCGGTGAAACTGGCGCTCCCGATTCGACGATTTCTTGGTATTGGCAATGCAACAGGGCTTGGCATGGCGCCTTTTCTGATGAATCACCAGGTGCTGGTACACCAATGGGTTTCAGCAAAAGAGCATGCCCTGGCAGCTGTGCGTGGGGTGGATAGTGTATCGGTGGCTCAGGTAGAAACGCTCAACAGTGTGCTCGCAAAGTGTCGGGTACAAGTGAGCGAATGGCAGGTCGATGACGAAGTACAGTCAGCAAGGATTGAAAAACTGGCTGTGGATCTGACCGCGTTGGCATACCACCTGGCCGCCAGCGACCGTTTCGACGTGGCGTTACCGGTTGACGCGATCTTCCGCTGGGCGTCACAGCATCTCGGCCTGGAAGCTCAGGAGCTGGTCGTCAGTCTGCTGATCGAACCTTTTGGTGAGCTGGTTGATAATATGGGAGAGAGGTTCAATGCCGCTTCCGAGGAGGACGTATGGGAGCCAGCGATGCGCCTGACACAATTGAATACTTTGATCGACAGGCACTATGGTTGGGTAAATAAAATAGACTTCCAGGACCGTGAGGAAACCGATCGACAATGGGTCTACTCTGAGGAAAAGCTCGAACCGCGACTCGGTCCTCGTGCTAATGATGGTGTCACGGATAGTGAAACAGAAATGCCTCTCACCGTTGGCTGGGATATTGCACGGTTACGGGGGGCACTACAGATGTCAGATCTTGGACAGAGTGTTCTTCAATTCTGTGCACTGCATCCGAGATTTCGCCATACGATCCGTCGCATTCAAAATGCGGAGGCCCATCCCTATGGGGAGGTGGCAGACAATGTCATCGCCGCCAGGTTTCGACCGATTGATATTCTTCGATTCAAACTTGCGTTTTTTGGGGTCAGCAAGTTTGACCCCAAATCTGACCTATGGACTCGTGTCAACATGTATCAAGGAGCACCGTTTCCCGATGAGTTGAACTCACACTGGGCGGATCAGTGGGCATTTACCTGCAAGCCGGGGCAAATAGAATGAAGTTTTCACGCAATGAACTGAAGTTTGCGGTGCGATGGGCGGCGCTTGGTCGGAACGTACCCGTTGGTCTTGCAGATGACCTGGCAAAGGCAGCAATGGGACTTGCGGCAGCGGGTATTGATCCCCTTAAGAATATCGTCTCTGCACTGGGGCAACTAGACAAGCATCATCGTTGGGGAAATATGAGTGATTCAGCCAGGCTATCTGTGATTGAGGCGGGTCCTGTCTTGTCGGATAGTCTGGTAACCGGAGAAACGGTACTGCCCCCTAACGCTGTTCTTGATAACCCGGTTTTGCTGGCGGGCTATCTTTGTCACTCACCCATTGCCCCGCCGGTGAAGCTTGGGTGGCAAAGTCGCGGTTCGGAATGCGCGCTTGTTGTGGGGGAATCGGGACTGAGTTCTGTTCTGGGTGACGGCCTGGAAACACTTCACGTCGAAACAACGGTTGATTTATCATATCGCTCAGCAGTGGAACCACCGGAGTTAATCTCTGCTGAATCTATTAGGCAAAACCGCATCACCACACGTGAGCACGGTGTCGAGCTATCCGAAGCCGACTGGCATTCGCTTTGGCGCTTTACCCAACAGGCTTTGAGCAAATCCTCTAAAGAGTCCCGATTGTCCGGTGCCGGTGCAAGCCTGGTTGATATTGATTAAGGCGTTTTGGCGCTATGCCACTACGGTTACAAAGCTGATTGGTCTGTTGTAGTCGTTTTCGGTGCGGCAGATGTCGGTATCGGGTTGGTTCGGTGGCCAGTGATTTACCTTCTGGGGCACATAATGTGTTTTTGTTCGCTCTGGAGCGGCAGCGAAATGAAGTTTGGACACAAAGTAATCAATGGCCGCGATGCAGCCGATAAGATGTTGTCCGTTTTGAAAGAAGAGGTGGATTCCATCCGGGCCAGGGGCTGGCAACCGAGCCTTGCGTCGGTCACCGTGGGAGACGTGGACGAAGTTAAGCTCTATGTCCGCAACCAAAAACGATTCGCCGCGAGAATAGGAATCGAATTTGAGGAGCGTCAGTTCGCATCATCTATCAGCGAAGCAGAACTACGGGCTGCCATTGCGACGATGAATGTCGATCCTCGGGTTACAGGCATCATAATTCAGCGACCGGTGCCGGATCATATCTCCATCCGGAGCCTGCAAGAAACTATCCATCCGTTTAAAGACGTCGAGGGGATGCATCCGTCATCAATTGGTAAAATTGTTTACGGTTCGCCGGAGATGGGGCCGTGTACAGCGATGGCTGCTGTTCATCTGCTGAAATCTACCGGCGTTGAGCTGGAAGGACTTGAAGTTTGTGTCGTAGGACATTCGGAGATAGTTGGCAAGCCGATCGCTTTTTTGTTGATGGCTGAAGGGGCAACGGTCACCGTTTGTCATCACATGACACGATCAGTTGCTAACCATTCACTAAAGGCGGACGTTGTCTTTGTAGCAGTGGGTCAGCCAGGACTTATTACCGGTGACATGATCAAGCCTGGATCCATCATTATCGATATCGGCATCAACCAGGTATCTGATCACGACGGGAAAACAAAAGTGGTTGGCGACGCGGATTTTGAAAGCTGTGCCGAAGTCGCAGATTGGATCACGCCGGTGCCAGGTGGAGTAGGTCCGATGACCGTTGCTTACCTGATGAAAAATGCAGTCGTTGGTGTAAATAGGCAATCTGGTTACTACGAAGACCTCTTGGGTCAGAACACGTTGACACCTACCTGATTTGCGCTGTCGTTTCCGAGCTTCACATTGTCGTTTATTTGCAAGCATACCCAGAGGTAGTGGATCAAAATTTTGTGTACCCAATGAGGGGTATCAACCCTGTAATTTCAAACAGATGGGAACAGGCATGGGTAGACCAACAAATCGAAGAACCGGTGGGCGTGCGGGTAGAATCGCAGCCAGGCGTTCTTCTGTATCTGTTGAAACCGCGACTTATATCAGTCGTCAGATTCCCTATTCCGGTGTATTGAACGAAGAAGCGCTGGAGTTGATTGAGCACAATGCGGATACCGTGCTTGAAGAAATAGGGATTGATTTTCGTGATGCTCCTGACGCGTTGGCACTCTGGAGAGATGCCGGTGCCGATGTAGATGGTGAGAGAGTCAGGTTTCCCCGTGGACTGTGCCGCAGCCTGATTCAGGCTACTGCCCCCGCCGAATTCACACAGCATGCCCGCAACCCTGCTCGAACAACGATTATTGGAGGCGACAGGACAGTGCTGGCGCCCGCTTATGGATCGCCCTTTGTCAGAGACCTTGACCAGGGCAGGCGTTATGCGACGATCGAAGACTTCAAAAATTTTGTCAAGCTGACCTACATGAGCCCGAGCTTGCACCATTCGGGCGGAACGGTTTGTGAACCTGTAGATTTGCCTGTTAACAAGCGCCACTTTGATATGATCTACAGCCATATCAAATATTCTGACAAGCCATTCATGGGTTCTGTCACGCACCCGGAACGTGCCCAGGATACGGTGGAAATGGCGCGGATTGTTTTTGGCGAAGATTTTGTTGATCAAAACACCGTGATCACAAGTTTGATTAATGCCAACTCACCCATGACGTTTGACGCCACTATGCTGGGGGCTGCAAAGGTCTATGCTGAAAGCAACCAGGCGACGGTAATCTCGCCTTTCATTCTTGCGGGTGCGATGTCGCCGGTAACTGTGGCCGGTACTTTGATTCAGCTTCTTGCTGAAGCTATGGCTGGTATGGCGTACACACAACTGGTCAGACCAGGGGTGCCCGTCGTGTTCGGCACGTTCGCAAGTTCGATCTCGATGCAGTCAGGCGCTCCCACGTTCGGGACACCGGAACCAGCGCTGGTTTTGTACGGTGCGGCTGAGTTGGCAAGACGATTGAAGGTACCGTTTCGTTCAGGTGGTGGGCTGTGTGCTTCGAAAATCCCCGATGCCCAGGCTGCTTATGAGTCTTCTAACACACTTCAGACAGCGGCGATGGCAGGCGTGAATTTCATGCTACACACGGCAGGATGGCTTGAGGGTGGGCTTGTGATGAGCTACGAAAAATTCATGATGGATGTTGACCAAGCTAACATGATCGCGATCCTCCTTGGGGGGATTGATCTGTCAGAAAATGGTCTTGCAATGGATGCATTGCGTGAAGTCGGTCCGGGGGCTCACTTCCTGGGGGCCAGTCATACCCAGGCTAATTTTGAACAAGCTTTCTATCGATCCACCATCGCAGATAACAACAGCTTTGAACAATGGCTCGAGGACGGTTCGCTGGATGCCAGTCAGCGTGCCAACTTGCTCTGGAAGGAAAAACTGGCCAGTTACGAGCCGCCGCCCTTGGATGATGCGGTTGATGAAGCGCTGCTGGCATTTATGACGCAGCGAAAGTCGTCCTTTCCTGATCAGAACTACTAGTAGCCGGAGATAGGCATGACAGATCAAACGGAAGACGATCTCGATCTCAATGAACTAGACGACGTCGAACTTGTCGATCAGATGCACGATGATCTTTATGACGGATTAAGAGAAGAAATCGTCGAAGGGACTGAAATACTGCTCGCTCGTGGCTGGAGCGCCGAGAAAATTCTCAATGAAGCGCTGGTTGGCGGAATGCAGATTGTCGGTGTCGACTTCCGTGACGGCATTCTGTTCGTCCCAGAGGTATTGCTGGCAGCGAATGCCATGAAAGGTGGCATGGCAATTGTTCGTCCGCTGCTGGCTGAAACGGGCGCCAAGCCGTTTGGTAAAATGGTCATCGGTACTGTTAAGGGTGATATCCACGATATCGGGAAAAACCTGGTTGGCATGATGATGGAAGGTGCAGGATTCGAAGTGATCGATATCGGCATCAACAATTCCGTGGAAGACTACTTTGCTGCGATGGAAGAGCACAAGCCCGATGTGCTTGGCATGTCGGCGCTGTTGACCACAACCATGCCCTACATGAAGGTTGTTATTGATGAGATGGTGGCCAGAGGGATTCGTGACGACTACATCGTTATGGTTGGTGGTGCGCCCCTGAACGAGGAATTCGGTCTTGCGGTGGGTGCGGATGCATATTGCAGGGATGCTGCTGACGCTGCAGACAAGGCGACGCTGCTGGTACTGCAGCGAGGCGCCAACCGTGGTTGAGCAATCGCTCATTATCGCCTGCGGCGCACTGGCCCGGGAGATTCAGCAGGTAAAGGTCGGCAATGGCTGGACGCATGTAGATATCGTCTGCCTGGATGCTTCATTGCATAATCGACCTCAGGAAATACCTGAACGTCTGGCAGAAAAACTCGACTCAATAGGGGGGCAGTACGAGAAAATATTTGTTGCGTATGCAGATTGTGGAACTAATGGCGCGATAGATAGATTGATCGAAGATCTACCGAATGTCAGTCGATTACCGGGCCCACACTGTTTTTCCACTTTTGCAGGTTCGCATCGTTTCGATTCATTGATGGAAGAAGAACCGGGGACTTTCTGGTTGACGGATTTTCTGACAAGACACTTCCAGACGATGGTGGTCAAGAGCCTCAAACTGGATTCTCATCCGGAACTCAAGGAGCTTTATTTTGCGAACTACCGGCGATTGACCTATGTCTCGCAGAACCAGGAGGAAGGTCTTTTATCGGCAGCAGAAGAGGCGGCAATCTACCTGGGGCTGGAGTTCAGACATATTCATGTTGGCATGCATAAAATTGAAGAACCACTCAGGTGGTGTGTGTCATGAAACAGATCACTATTTACTGGCGTGACATACCTTCCCAAATTATTTTAAAGAAAGGCAGGACCAAGACCAAAAAGTTATTGTCGCCGCGCTTTCAGAAGGCAATTGATCGAGCAGCGATGAGGGCCGGAAAGGGTGGTAGCAAAGCCTATATAGAAGAATGGCGCAGAGCGACCATAGAAATTGACAATACCGCTGACCCATCTGTAATTGTACAGTCGGAAGCCCTTGCTATCGAGTCTCGATACTCGGATAGCGATCTGGAAGCGCTCATCAGAAACAGAGGTGTTGCGCCCACTGCAACACTTAATTTATTGGAGGTACAAGAACGTGACTAATACAGTGATCAGTTCGGCGACGCGGGAAGTTGTCATCGGATTCGACCAACCTTTTGTGCTTATCGGTGAACGAATAAATCCGACAGGTCGAAAAATCCTGACGGCGGAACTGCTTGCGGGAAACTACAGCCGGGTAGAGAAAGATGCTCTCGCACAAGTTGAGGCGGGCGCTCATATGCTTGACGTCAACGCAGGCATTCCTCTTGCTGACGAACCTGCGATCCTGGCTAGATGCATTGAACTTGTTCAGTCCGTTACTGATGTTCCATTGACGATTGATTCTTCTATCGTCGCAGCACTCGAAGCGGGCTTGAATGTTTACCAGGGTAAGGCGCTCGTTAATTCGGTTACCGGTGAGGATGAAAGGCTTGAAAGCATCCTGCCGCTGGTAGCGAAACACGGCGCTGCGGTGGTTGCTATTTCCAATGATGAAACCGGAATTTCGGAAGACCCCGATGTCAGGTTCGAGGTCGCGAAAAAGATTGTGGAAAGAGCAGCCGATCATGGAATTTCACACGAGGATATTCTGGTCGATCCTCTGGTGATGCCGATCGGCGCGATAAATTCAGCCGGTAAGCAGGTAATGCACCTACTTCGACGGTTGCGCGAAGAACTCAAGGTCAACACTACCTGTGGTGCATCGAATGTCAGCTTCGGTTTGCCACACCGAAACGGCATCAATGCGGCCTTCCTGCCGATGGCGATGGCGGCGGGTATGACCTCTGCAATAACGAACCCGTTGCATACCGAAGTAGTGCAGGCCGTTATGGGGGCGGACGTGATGATGGGGAATGATCCTGATTGTGCCAGGTGGATTGCCAGGTACCGCGACCAAGCTTCCCTTGAAGGCGCACGCAAAGACAGGGGCCGGCGCAGGCGCAGTGCATAGTTAAGCCCTGAATCATATCGATGGATGAAACAGACATTGTCTCAGTTATATTTACGCCTTCCGGGCGTCGTGGTGATTTCGCCGTCGGCACCCCGCTGCTTGAGGCTGCAAGACAGCTTGGTGTAGATATAGATTCTGTGTGTGGCGGGCGCGGCTTGTGTGGTCGCTGCCAGATTGTCTGCGCAGAGGGTAGCTTTCCGAAACATGGGATCCAGTCAGGCTCCAGCCACTTAAATCCGGTTTCACAGACGGAACTCCGATACGCTGAAAGGAAATCTCCGCTCGAGGAGGGTCGGCGACTCAGTTGCCATGCATTGATTCAGGGCCCCGTGGTTATCGACGTCCCACCGGAATCGCAGGTTCACCGGCAGATAGTCAGAAAATCTGCAGAGGTGAGGGATATTGAGCTGATGCCGGACATTCGATTATGCTACGTCGAGGTGTCCGAAGATTCCATGGAAGAACCTGCAAGCGATCTTTCGCGCCTGCGTCTGGCGCTGAAGCAGGAGTGGAACCTTACCGATCTGGATTGTGATGTCGCTGTGTTGCCCCTGCTTCACAGTAAACTGCGTGACGGCGGCGCCGGCGTTACGGTTGCGGTTTATTCAGAGACGGAGCGATCCAGGTTGATTGCCGTGTGGCCCGGGCTGGTGGAAACAGTCTATGGCGCTGCCATCGATGTTGGTTCGACTACAATAGCACTTCATCTGACCGACCTGCACCAAGGGAATGTTCTTGCATCTGTCGGCAAGATGAATCCCCAGATTCGCTTTGGTGAGGATCTGATGAGTCGGGTTTCCTACGTCATGATGCAGCCTGAAGGTGCGAAGGAAATGACTGCGGTGGTGCGAACTGCGATCAATGAGTTGATCGCAGAAGCTGCTGGTGAAGTTGGCATTGATCCTGAGCTGATTGTTTCCCTGGCGGTGGCTGCAAACCCCATCATGCATCATCTGCTGCTTGGCATAGATCCTTCTCCGCTTGGCTCTGCACCTTTCACTCTGGCTACTGAACAGTCAGTCAGCTTGCCCTCGCGCGAGTTGGGGATTGATATCAACCCGGGTGGCAGACTCTATATTCCACCCTGCATCGCAGGGCATGTTGGTGCAGATACTGCCTCGGTTATTTTGTCGGATCAGCTATACAAGCGTGACGAGATCACGTTGATCATCGACATAGGTACCAATGCTGAAATTGTACTTGGTAATCGTGCGAAGTTGCTCGCATGCTCGAGCCCGACGGGTCCGGCATTCGAGGGTGCACAGATCAGTTGTGGTCAACGTGCTGCAGCAGGTGCGATTGAGAGGGTCCGGATTGATCCGGAATCACTGGCTGTACGCTACAGGGTGATTGGCTCGGAACTTTGGTCTGACGAGGCGGGATTCGCGGACGCGATCGCTGCCACGGGTGTAACCGGTATCTGCGGCTCCGGGATTATCGAAGCTGTTGCAGAGATGTATCTGAGCGGGGTCTTGACAGCAGACGGTGTTATCAATGAAACGCAGGCGGCAAGAACCGACCGGATAATTAAGGATGGGCGTACCTGTTCGTTTGTCCTTACCACTGGTGAGTCGCAGATCGTTGTTACGCAGACGGATGTTCGTCAGATCCAGCTGGCGAAGGCTGCACTTTACGCGGGTGTCAGGCTTCTAATGGATGAGTTTCCGGTGACCAGGGTCGACAGGATCCACATTGCTGGCGCGTTCGGCAGCAATATAGATACCAGGCATGCGATGGTTCTGGGGTTAATCCCCGACTGTGAACTGACCAATGTCAGTTCAATTGGGAATGCAGCGAGTACCGGTGTCAGGATCGCGTTGCTGAACACTGATTGCCGACGGGAAATTGAACAGGTAGTCAGTAAAGTCCAGAAGATTGAAACGGCTGTGAGTCCGGGCTTTCAGCAGTATTTTGTTGAAGCAATGGCGATTCCGCACAAGACTGATCCCTTTCCCTTGCTGTTTTCATCGGTAACCAAACCAGCGACACATCAGTCGCCGGAACCAGGGGGGCAGCGGCGACGAAACCGGCGCAATCGCAGGGACTGACAGCCTATCCATTGACACCAAATTCCGCAGCTGCATCACGCAGCCACATCCAGATGTAGTCGGCGAAACTTCTCCTTATGACCAGTTCAAACTGGTCGGAATCCAGTCGGCGAATGATTACCTGTGCCTGGGCGAGAGTGCTAGTGATCACTTTGCCGGTGTGGAAATTCAGTTCGTGAACATCGTAGCAAGTGGATTTCATCAGTACGTCTAACGCGTGTTTACCGGTCAGATGGACAATAGTCTGTCCGCCGGAGACGTTGACGATGGCAGCATGACCGACGATCGCGTGACGAAGGGATGATTCCACAGAGGAGGTTTCGATTCCGGGGACCGTGACAAGCCACTCGTCCGGACTGATCCAGCGAATACAGATTTTGTCTCTGCTGCAGCTGGTGAGCGGTTGGTCCGGAAATGCCAGATCAAGAACTTCTGCCACAGCGCTCGCGAGTAATGTGGCGTCACCTCGAAGCACCAGGTGGCCAACATCATCGTGTTCTTCAATTCCGACGGGGTTCGGTCCAGGGATGGCGCCCCTAACGACATTAACCAGCGGTGTATTGGCCAGCCCTTTGATTGCTGGTTGTTGTTCCATGGTTGCGTAGGAATTATTGGACATGCTGTTGTTCTCCCTTCGGGTCATAAAACACGCTAGCCGTGATTTCCGCTGTCTCCCAGGCATCAGGTCCGATTGAAACCTGAACGGTCTCGCCCATCCGGTCCAGGCCTCCCTGAACCAGCGCCAATGCGAAGCTCCCCTCGAGTGCAGCACTGTAGTAGCTGGAAGTCACATGACCGACCATCTTTGCCGGTAACTGGTGGGGCTTATCGAATACAATCTGGGAGCCCTCAGGCAGGACCACATCCCCGTTGACCGGAAGTAGGCCGACCAGTTGTTTCCTCTGCTGACGCTGACAGTCCTCTCTTGCCATGCCGCGTCTGCCAATGAAGCTGAATTTTTTGCGGCGGGCGATCGCCCACTCCATGCCAAGATCTTCCGGCGTTACTGAACCGTCGGTATCCTGACCGACGATGATGAATCCTTTTTCTGCGCGGAGCACATGCATGGTCTCTGTGCCGTATGGGGTCAGGTTGTATTTTTCACCGGCTTCAATGAGCCGTCTCCAGAGCGTCAGACCGTAGTTGGCGTTGACGTTGATTTCATAGGAAAGCTCACCCGTAAAGGAAATGCGAAATACCCGGGCAGGGATGTCAGCTACCATAGCCTGACGCCAATCCATAAAGGGGAAGTTTGTTGGATCGAGGTCTAGATCGGTGAGTTCGGCGAGCAGCGCTCTCGATCCGGGGCCAGACAAGGTAGCCGTCGCCCAGTGATCTGTAACGGTATTGAAATAAACCCCGAGCTCGGGCCATTCAGTCTGATGCCAGAGTTCCAGCCACTCGAGCACTCTGGCTGCGCCGCCGGTGGTCGTGGTCATGACGAAATGATTGTCTGCGAGACAGGCGGTCACCCCATCATCCATGACCATGCCGTCCTCGCCACACATAAGACCGTATCGACATTTGCCGACGCCCAGCTTCATCCAGGCGTTGGTGTAGATTCTGTTCAGGAATTCGCGCGCATCGGGACCCTGGATATCAATTTTCCCCAGCGTTGATGCGTCGAGAATACCGACGCCATTACGCACGGCGAGGCACTCTCGGTTGATGGCATCCTGCAGGGATTCGCCTGCCTGGGGGTAGTACCAGGGGCGCTTCCACTGACCGACGTCTTCGAACAGTGCACCAGCCTGCTCATGCCATGGTTGCATCGCTGTGTATCTTTTCAGCTGAAACAGTTCGTTGACATCACGACCGGCCATCGCGCCGAAACTCACCGGTGTGTAGTTTGGTCTGAACATCGTCGTGCCTGTTTCGGCGATAGAGCGACCTGTCGAGCGAGCGGCGATAGCGATACCGTTGACGTTGCTGATCTTGCCCTGGTCTGTGCCGAAACCGAGTGCGGTGTATCGCTTTACGTGTTCGATACTCTCAAAGCCTTCCCTTGTGGCGAGTTCGATTGCCGCCGCGGTAACGTCGAGTTGGTAGTCGACAAACTGCGCCGGTGACCGGGATGTCGGTTTTCTGTGCGGAATGTGAAAGCAGGGCTGGAACGCGCCAACAGTGTGTTCCTGGCAGGGAATCGTGGCCCTGTCTTCGACATCGAATCCACAATCAGCGAGTATGGTTGCGGCCGCCGATGCGCCCTGGCGCAGTGCCGCCGATAATGAAAAATCACCGCTAACCGCTCCCGCTGTCAGCATCTTCTGGTTGGTCGTGCCCGGCACAAACGCAGCGATGTCTTCTCGCCAGTCCGGTTTGATGCCGGTGTGACAGGAAAGATGAACTACCGGTGACCAGCCGCCCGAGCTGGCAATGATGTCAGTAGGAATCGTTTCATCGTTACCGATGAGGGCATTTCGCTCAGAATCCAGTCCACAAACGAGCGCTGCTTTCACCTGCCGCTTGCCCTTTACTTCGAACACGGCTGAGCCGGTTAGAGTACGAATACCTGCGGTTGCCGCGCGTTGTAGAAGTTCGCCATTCACGCTGGTTCTGATGTCTACAACGACAGCACTTTCACCACCTGACTCGATCCAGTCGAACGCAGCTTCATAGCCGTTGTCGTTAGTCGTCATCAAAACGAGACGGTTCCCCGGTCGCACACCATACTGATTAATGTAAGCTGACACTGCGCTCGCCTGCATACATCCCGGCACGTCATTGTTCGCAAATACCAGTGGGCGTTCATGGGCACCGGTCGCAAGGATGACGTGTCGTGCGCGAATGCGGTGAACACGCTGTCTGACAAATCCAGCCGGTGCTACATCTGACAGGTGATCCGTGCGGCGCTCATGGGCAACAATGAAATTCTGGTCGTGGTAGCCGACGGCCGTTGTCCGCGTAAGCAGGTCAACGTTGGCGGCCGCGTTAAGTTCCGCCGTTATTTGCTTCACCCAATCGATGCCGGGTAATCCTTCGATAATGTCATTGCTATAGCGAAGTGTCCCGCCTGGTTCGTCATGTTCATCCAGCAGGATGACCCGAGCGGATGTTCGACTAGCGATGTGCGCAGCAGCAAGACCAGCAGGTCCGGCACCAATGATCAGGAGATCACAATGACGATTGATTTTGTCGTAGCGATCCGGGTCCGGTTCAGTCGGGGCGATACCGATTCCTGCGCCGCGTCGTACAATCCATTCATAGGTGTGCCACAGGAAGCGCGGAAACATCAATGTTTTGTAGTAAAAGCCAGGGGGCATCAGCTTTCCTGCAACATGACCAATCAGTGACATGACATCGAAATCAACACTGGGCCAGCCATTAGTCGTACGACTTGTAAGCCCGTTGAATATCTGTTGTTGGGTAGCACGAACATTTGGTACTTGGCTTGCGGGGGTTGCACCAAGTTGAAGTATGGCATTGGGCTCTTCGGAACCAGCAGACATCACTCCCCGAGGACGGCCGTATTTAAAGCTGCGACCAATGATTTTGATGTCATTTGCGAGCAGAGCAGAGGCAAGGGTGTCCCCTTTGTAGCCTGTCAGTGACCGACCATTGAAGCGGAAGTTGATTTCTGATCCGTAGTCGACACATCGTCCACCCGGTATTCTGTTGGATTGACTCACTGAGTTGACTCCCGCGGGACATGGCCAATCAGATAGGTCTGCTCGACTTCGTATGTAATGGTGTCTCTAACCACATTAAAAAACTTGCGACAGCCCGCTGCGTGAACCCACATTTCCATGTGTCGCCCGCGCGGGTTTTTGCGGAAATACAGGTAGTTACCCCAGTCTTCATCGCTGCAGGAGTCGGGGTCAGATGGTCTTGCGATGTGAGCCTGGCCGCTGTAATGGAATTCTTCTTCTTCTCTGGTTTCCTGACAGTAGGGGCAGTGAATCTTCAGCATCTTAAATCTCCTGCGAGCCCGTTAGTGTGCAACACCGGCCGCTCCGTGCTCGTCGATCAATGCACCTGAATAAAATCGTTGGAGGTTGAAGGGTCTGGCTAATTGAGGTATGTCGTCTGATGCCAGGCATTCTGCAAATACATGACCGGAACCGGGCGTCGCTTTAAAACCTCCGGTTCCCCATCCACAGTTTAAGTAAAGGTTTTCCACCGGGCTTGCACCCATGATCGGACAGGCGTCGGGTGTCGTATCTACGATGCCTCCCCACTGTCGATTCATGCGAACACGGGAGAAAATCGGAAAGAGCTCGACGATGGCCGCAAGCGTATGTTCAATGGTCGTAAATGAACCTCGCTGGCCGTAGCCTGTGTAGCTGTCGATGCCTGCGCCGATGACAAGGTCTCCTTTGTCTGACTGTGAAATATACCCATGTACCTGATTGGACATGACCACAGTATCAAGGACTGGTTTAATCGGTTCAGATACCAGCGCCTGTAGGGGGTGTGATTCAATGGGTAGTTCGAATCCTGCATAACCAGCTAAGACGCCGGAGTTGCCGGCTACTACGCAACCGACCCGATCCGCTTCTATGGTGCCGTAGCGGTTAGTGACAACACCTCGTACCTGGTTCCCGCTCATTTCGAAACCAGTGACAGCGCACTGCTGCAGTAGATCGACACCCAGGGCGTCCGCGCCTCGGGCATATCCCCAGGCGACCGCATCGTGGCGCGCGACACCACCGCGAGGTTGCCATGAAGCACCTAATACGGGGAATCGTGCATTTTGCGATGTATCGAGTATAGGTACTATCCTTCGAACACCGTCCACATCCAGCACTTTGCCATCAATGCCGTTCAGTCTGTTTGCTGAGACACGACGCTCGATATCGCGCATGTCCTGCAGCGTGTGTCCAAGATTAAGAACACCTCGTTGAGAGAACATTACATTGTAGTTTAGGTCCTGCGACAGCCCCTCCCACAGGTTCAGTGCATGTTCGTACAGATGAGCGGATTCATCCCAGAGGTAATTTGAGCGAACGATTGTTGTGTTACGACCAGTGTTACCGCCGCCCAGATAACCCTTCTCAATGACCGCGATATTGTGGATTCCATGGTTCTTCGCGAGGTAGTACGCGGTAGCCAGACCATGACCGCCGCCGCCGATGATGATGACGTCATAGTGCTTCTTAGGTTCAGGATTTCGCCACTGTCTCTGCCAGTTCTCGTGATGGCCAAGGGCGTGCTTGAAAAGGCTGTATGCAGAATATTTTTCCATCAGGTAGATTCCTCTGAAAGTCTACGAAACTCGATTTGATAATGCAGACCAGCTACTAATCGGGCAGTGAGCCAAATGAAGTTTCCTGGCGGGCTAGAATAAGAGCCTCTTCAGATCGGTTTGGCATCAGTCCTGTGGATTCTTCTGTCAATACCAATGAGGATCCAGGGGGGTCACGGAAATCTCGCTCTGCCCTTGGCGAACGCCCCATATGCTTGCGGTAGGAACGGCTGAAGTGAGGTGCAGAAACAAAGCCGCACATGGTGGAAATTTCTACGATAGAACAGGATGTCTGCCTCAGCAATTGTCTCGCCCTTTCCAGTCTTAGTTTGAGATAGAACCGTGAGGGCGTTACCCCAAGATAACTCAGGAACAATCGTTCAAGTTGTCGACGGGATATGTTTGAATAAGATGCCACGTCGCTGAGTTCAATAGGTTCTTCAATGTTTGCTTCCATCAGTTGAACAGCGTCAGCGAGCTTAGGCTGATTGGCGAATATCTGTCGTTCCATCCTTAACCGCTGGGGCTCCTGACTGTCCCTTACTCTGTCGCAGACAAACATGTCTGAAATGGCGTTGCCAATCGCACGGCCGTGCTGGCTGGTGACCAGGTGAATCATCATGTGCAGGGGGACATCTCCTCCGGTGCTGGTTAACCTGCCTCGATCAAAGGTAAACAGGTGGTTGTTGCAGTAGACGAGGGGATGCTCCTCCTGGAGAGCAGCGAGACACTCCCAGTGAGCGCTGCAGGAATAACCGTCGAGAAGACCTGCCTTTGCGAGTACCAGGGGTGCGGTACAGATACCTCCCATGAGCGGCGTTTTTCGGGCGATGGAAGTTAACCATTTGACTGTTTTTGGATGCGTATTTTCCTTCACGTTGATACCCGCGACGACAATGATTAGATCGAAATCGAGCGAATCATCAATTGTGGTATCCGGTAATAGTCTAATGCCGCCACTAGTGCTGACTGGATCAGCACTTTCACCAATCAGTTGCCAGTCATAGAGGCGCTTACCCGTCAGGTGGTTGGCCATTCGTAGTGGTTCAGTGGCCGAGGACAGAGGCATCAGCGTAAATTTTTCAAGGAGAAGGAACCCTACTTTGAAGGTATCTATATCGCTGTTTATCGAGAGAATATCTGCTGGCATTCAGAACCCCTTTGGCCGCAGTACTTTTTGCGACAAGGTAGTTTAGCATCATGAGCAAGCACAATCAGGATCTTGCGCGGAGATTGTCAGGGTCGAGAAGAGGCTGATAACCGACGGCTTCGACTCTGATCGGAAAGTGGTCGCCGAAATATTCGAGGAGCAATTCTTCTCCGACCTTTGCCCTGTTCGCGGGCAGGTAGCCCATCAGAATATTTATGCCCAGCGATGGACCGTAGGCAAGGCTGGTGCTGACTGATCGTCGCCCGTTTTCAGAGACCAGCACCTGTTTTGTTGCGCTGCATAAAATTGGCCATTCACCAACGGGGAATCTTTGGACGCCCTGACTGTCCTGGTTGTCGAGCATGATCATTGTGCAGAGAGTGCAGTCCTGCTGTTCCTTTAATCTTTGGGTCACGTATGTTGGTTTGCCGTGAAAGTCTGCTTTTTTTACAAGCGGTCGTGCGAGATCAGCCTCACAAAGGTTGTAGTCAGTTTCGAGATCAGCATTCTGGAGCCTAAGGCTCTTTTCTAGCCTTCTGCTGTTGGCGTAGGTCTCCACTCCTATTGGCACCACTCCTGCATTGAAAAACGCATCCCAGATTTTTAAGCCATCGTCAAAGCTGAAATAGAGCTCCCAGCCTTGCTCGCCGACGTAAGAAATACGAAATGCCCATACGTCGATGCCAGCCACTGTGATTTGCCGTGCAGTCGCGAATGGAAAGTTTTCATTGCTGATTTCATCCGGGTCTTCAACAAACTGTGCCAGGGTTTCGCGAGCTTTTGGTCCCCATAACCCCAGGGTTGCCAGCTGATGAGTCTGGTTCTTGATCTCGATTTCTGCTCCTCTGACCTCCGCCATCTTTCTGATCCAGGTCAGGTCACGGTGCCCGGTATCCCCCCCGCAGATCACTCGATAAAGATCTGCAGACAACCTTACGATGGTTAGATCTGACCTGATGCCGCCATCAGCACTTAAAAAATGCGTATAAACGCCTTTACCGATTTTCGTATCCCCACCTACCTTCGCGACGGCCAGATATTCGAGCAGTGATTCGGCATCCCGACCCCGGATGTCGTAAATAGCAAAATGGGAGAGGTTGATCATGCCCACGCTCTGGCTCAATTCCAGATGTTCAGCGTTAGAGACTTCCCAGAAATGACGACTATCCCATTCCGCGTGTCTGACGGGCACTTGATCGCGATACTTAGTAAGCAGGGATTCTTCATTCGCCTTGTAACCATGAGCTCGTTCCCAACCGGCGACTTCCATGAAGTACCCGCCGAGAGCGACTTCCCGCTCATAAAAAGGACTGACGAAAAGGTCTCGGCCGGTCGCAAAGGGTTCACGCGGGTGCACAGCTGGAGTGTAAATCTTCTGCGCGATTTCACGACATCTGCCTGCGACATAGTTCTCTTCTTTCTGTGCCGGATAAAATCGAGCGATGTCGATAGCGTGGGGGTCGTGATCCGGCATTCCTTTTGTTATCCAGTCGGCGACAACCTTGCCAATACCCGGGCCGTCTTTTACCCAGACTGCTTCAGCAAACCACAGGCCACCCACTTCGGGTGATTCGCCAACGAGTGAACTGCCGTCTGTGGTGACAGACAGCAGTCCATTGAAGCTGTGTCGTTCTTCCCAGCCCAGTTGGCCAAGAATTGGGGTTAATTCCACGGCTTTTTCGTAGGCGTCCATGACCTGGTCGAGCGAGACATCCAGCATTGATGGGGACAGGGAGGCTTCTTCCGGCTCCAGGATGTCTCTTGGATGGACGAGCCTCGGTTCCTCTGTTTCGTAGTAACCCCATTCGATTCGACCACCTTCCGTGGTCGTCGGATCACCTGTATCCCGAATGTATCCTGAGTTACCCTGATCCCTGAACAGGGGATAGACGATCTCGACCCCTGTTCCGTCGAGTGCCTGATAAGGGCCAAAAAACATCAATGGGTGTTCGACCGGTGTCAACGGGAGGGGGCTGCTAACCTGGTCAGCAATCAGGGGTCCCCAGATACCGACAGACAACACGACCTTGTCTGTTGCAATGTAGCCTCTGCGGGTTTCGACACCACAAACCTTCCCGTCTCTCACGTCAATTTTTGTTGCAGGCGTGTATGGGAATGCTTTTAGTGCGCCAGACGCGACTGCTTCATCAACGAGGTCTCCTGCCACTTTTTGTGATCTGGGCACGACTAGCCCCGCATCAGGGTCCCATAGGGCGCCCTGAATTTCTGACTCATCCACCAGGGGAAATTTTTCTTTTGTCTCTGCTGCTGAAATCAAGCTGGCCCTGGTTCCGTAAGCTTTGCCTTGACCGACTTTTCTCTTCAGTTCAAGCATGCGGGCATCATCGCCGACTCGTGCAACCTCCAAACCGCCGATGCGGACGTAGTTACCTCGGGCTTCATAAAAGTCCTGACTGTACTTGGTTGTATAGGTGGTGAATCTGTCTGCAGCAGTGGTGTAGCAGAAGTCTGACGCGTGTGCTGTTGACCCGATGTCGGTCGGGACAGCCGACTTGTCGAGGCCGACAATATTATCCCAACCCAACTCTATCAGATGGTGCGCGACGGATGAGCCGACGATACCGCCGAGTCCGATGATGACCACATCGGCGTGGTCCGGAAAGTTTGCCAATTGATTGCTCCACGGCATTTTTTACGGAAGTTATCTTACTCTAAACATAGGGCTGACTTGCGATATGCATGATGGCTTATGCCGTTTTTGAGCTTTTTTCTGTCGCGTGTGTTTAACGAATAGTGACTTTGTGATTGCGGATCAATGGTTGACGTTTTGAAGTCAAACTTTGTCGAAAAAAAGCAAGCCCCTTCAAAGAGTTGCGTGTCAAATCAGCGCCAAGTAAATGTGCAGAACTGGATAAGGAGGCACGATTCATGGAAGCTGGGACTGGCTGCTTCCGTAGAGGGTGAGAAGCTGAATGAAGCGATCACTCAAAATTACATCTACGTGGACTGGGGAACGGCGTTTGCCAACTTCCACGCGAAGCGGTTTGGTGAAAGTGTGATCCACCTTCCCCAGCGTGGCGTACATACACATATCAACCATTCAAACACTATTACCTCTCCGCGAAGGGAGCAAGCTTTATGAGTAGCATATTCAGCTTAATAAGCTCTACCACTTTTCTTGTACTCAAGAGCATCTTTACGGCTTATGGCTCAGTGCTGCATTCCGTAGGAATTGCGCGCGGAGTCGAGCGGGTGCCGGAGCTCTCAGGATGTTGAGTATTATGATTCGACTAATTCTCCCGTTCTTAGCGCTACTCCCGATTGAATCCTTAGCCATCTATAAGCCTGAATACGTGGTTTTAGAAAAGGTAGGCGATCTTGAGATTCGCCAATACCCAACCCTGATAGTGGCGCGCACCCGCGTTGAGGCAGATTTTGAGGATGCTGGAAATTTGGCGTTCAGGCGGCTAGCAGGATATATATTTGGGGGCAATTCCGGGCAGCAGAAAATATCAATGACAGCGCCGGTGACGATGGCGCCGGAGTCAGATAGTGAGGGAGCTTACTGGATCAGCTTCTTTATGCCCGCAGAGTACCAGCTTGCCGATCTCCCAGAGCCCACTGATGGCATGGTAGAAATCACGCGTGTGCCTGCCTCAAAAATGGCGGTCGTGGCTTACAAAGGCAATTGGAGTGAGGAGAATTATCATGCGCACAAGGAGCGTCTTATGACGCTGCTGGTAGACTCTCGCTGGTCAGTAAGCGGTGAGCCAGTTTGGGCAAGGTATAACTCACCCTTGCGGCCATCTTTCATGCGTTCCAACGAGGTCATGGTGCCTGTCGAATGAACATGGCGTAGGGGCGGCTACCAGCCAGAACTGCCAGGTTCTCCTTTGATCGGCCCGACTAGGTCATCACTGACCCATCCGCCGTAATAGCCTCCTGGTTGAGTGGAGACGAGTTGTTCTCCGAGGTAACAGTCAACTGTCGACGGATAAAAAGCCACCCAGTAATGGAGAGTTTTAAACTCCGGGAACATTTCTATATAACGCCATCCAACATTTGTTGTCCCGGGCAAAGACAGTGATTGGGCAAGCCCCTTCCATTCGCAGATGGAACGAGAGTCATCCGCTATCAGGGGGGCGATCACATCTTCTGGCGGAAAGTAATAAGTAGGTGCGCCTGCCGTTTCAAGAACGCGGCGTCCACGTTCGGTTGTTGCTATCACCTGTGTTTTAAAGCGGACGGTCATTGTGACGGGTACATCCTCTATGACTGGAGGTCTGGGGAAATCCCAGACGGAAGATTCGCCCCGCTTGGGTTTTGTCGCAAATGCTGGGCGAGATTCTCCTCGGAACTGCCAGTGGGAACGAGCTCTTTCTATTTCGAGTGTCTTTCGGAGTAAAGGTACGCTCATGATGTGTCACGTGGGTTCAAATCTTTGCTCCTAAGCCTGGTCAAGCTAACGATAGTCAATATTTGTTAATCAAGCCGAGACTCAATTATTACAGATTATTTTTGAGGCAGTTAAGTTTTAACGCTTCTGGTTTTTTATTGCGCGGCCCTTGCGGTGCGATGTAAATGATCCCCTCTAGCTGTCTGAACGTAACACAGCAGTAACGAATGGGAAAAAGAAATTTCTATGGTATCTCGAAGACAATTTATAAAACTCAGCTCAATCTCGGCGGCATTACCTTTGCTTAGTCTGGTCAAGCCGATATCCCCTGCATCGGCGGCCGTGATGGTTAAGGTGTCAATCGATGATCCAACTGCTATTGCCTTGAAGTATGTAGAGGTCGCCAGCGCGGCCGTTAGAACGGACAAGATGGGAGTACCCGGTTCAGAACAGACATGTGGTAATTGCAGGTTTTATAAAGATGGCGAGGCACCGGAGTGGGGCGGTTGTACGTTGTTCCAGAACAGGCTGGTAGTGAAAGCAGGCTGGTGTATGGGCTGGATTCCGGCGGCATAACGTTATGGAAAAGCAAAGTTCGATGCCGGAAGTCAGGCAGGTAATGGATCGAATAGAGATCAGCCTGGACTCAGGGGCCTATCGGGTCGGCGACTGGCAGAAGTTCCTTAAGGCATTAAAGGGGTTGGGTCCTGACTCAACTTTAATGTTGCGTCAGGACCTGACACGAATCAGCAATAAACTCCATAGACGCAACCGGTTCCCTGAAGCTCCGGTCTGGATGGGGTTTGTCTTCGAGTATTTTTTACTGGTGATGAGCGTGCTGGCAATGACGGCAGAAAGCCGGCCAGTTCGACTAGTCTCGATCATTTTGCTCGCATTATGTCTTCAACCCTTGACCAAAATTTCAACCGGAATACTCCTTGGCGTTCGTTATTCCTATGTGTATCTCTGGTATTTTGAGCCTCGATTCAAGATGCGCTTTGGGACCTATCATCACCTCGCAAGATGGAAAAAGTTGGTTTTGCAGCTCTCGGGTAGTGTTGGAACACCGATAGCGCTCCTCGTGGGATGGAGGGTCCTGGGTGATGCACCTCTGCTTGCAATGTTGAGCTTGGCAGGCGCACTCATGGTGGCGTTAATGCAGGTGGGCGCTTTTGCTGCTGTGTGGTTTGGCGTCCGAAAGCTAGGACCTTTTCTCCTGACTAACCTGACGACCCCGGCCCTTCTAGCGAAAGAGTGGCAGGAAAGATAGGCCATGAAACGAAACGAGGGTAGCGCATGGACTTTCAAGAGTTAGTTTACGAGGAAATTACGCTACCCATTGTAGCCCTGTGCCAAATTCTGGTCGAAGAGGGTGAGATGGATCAGCATGCCTTCTTTGCTGGGTTATTACCGCTATTGGCAGAACCTGAACGGGAAGAAATGGTGTTGGCAGCAGTGATAGAGCTGTCTAAATGTGCGTTCCTCGGCTTCGAGTTCAGTCCATTGGTAGCGCTACAGATCGACCAGCTTCTCGAGCGATCTATTGACCTTGCCCACACGATGTCTGCCAATGGCATGAATTAGTAGTTGGCATGCTGCAAACAACAACGACCAAATTGATAATCGAATACGACGATTAAATTGAACGGGATGGGCTGAGTTTACTGTCTCGGACCCAGGTGGCGTAGAACAGTCGAGCATGCTTGAAGTACTAACTTCCTTCTAGTTGAACAACTAGTCCATCTTTGTAGTTTTTTGGTGCCGATGGCCGCAGGAGTCTCTATAGATCTTATTGGTAGGGAAATTGAGGTGGGAGGGCCGGTCGGTTCTTATTGGGTGCAGTTTGCATCGCCGCTTGGGAAAACACCCGTTGGGGCTTGGCGTGGCAATGGCTAAGGTTGCCGGTGATCCGATGGTTCGCGGGGAAGGTCTATAACGCATGGGAAGAGACGCGATATTCACGGTTGTACCAGAAAAATTCGTCGTCTTGACGCCAGCATTAGGCATGCAATCTAGCGGTGATAAACA
>Ga0209089_10000769_pt1 | contig 29125 bp, 26 predicted proteins | sample ArcticOcean_MG_C_FD_187431 | JGI IMG/M metagenome (GOLD analysis project Ga0209089, IMG submission 187431) | Marine microbial communities from western Arctic Ocean - ArcticOcean_MG_CB2_150 (SPAdes) (version 2) | ecosystem: Environmental > Aquatic > Marine > Oceanic | place: Arctic Ocean: Canada... | reverse complement strand
GTAAGGTTCGACGATTGGTACCGCAGCGATCATATCGCGTAAGCTCTCGACGTTGCCGCCATTGACCAAGTAATCATCCAGTCCGACTTTGCCGGTGCCCTTTGCAGGCAGGTCAATGCGTTGAAGAAATGCACACCGGTGCGAGGCCGTCGGGTGTCACTCTGAACCGCTGCTGGCGTGTCAGTGCGTTGTCGTTGTCCCAGTACAGGTACAGCACCAGGTCGGGCGCGATTTCGGACATGCTGCCCATGGCCCAGAGACCGCCGTCGATCACGGTGCCGGCATCCCAGGTGACGCCCTCATCGTGGCTGCAGTTGATCGTGAGACACGGCAGCCGGTGGGCGATGAGGATCGCTCCGGAGCTCGTCCGCAGCATGTTCGGCGCGGCGTAACCCGGGAACGGCCCGCGCAGGCAAGGTCCCCAACTGCGACCGCCGTCGTCCGACCAGGTCTGCCACATCCACGGCGAGAAGATCGGGCGAATGAAAACGAGCACGCGGCCGCTCGCAAGCTGGATCCCTGCCGCTTCGGTAAGGTCGAGATTGCCGGGGATCGGATTGCCGTCGGCGTCGCTACCGTGATTGTCGAGGTTGACTGCGCCGGACCACGTCATGCCGTCGTCGTCACTGCGTGCGGCCCAGGCGTTGCAGTGCATCGAGCCCCAGGTGAAGATTGGATAGTCCGCCGGAAAGTCTTCGGCACGGCTGATCTGAAAGGCCAGAATCCCGCCGTCCGCCAGGTTGAGAAAGCCGTGGGGCGACAACGACTGTACGGGTTCCTCGCGGCGCGGCCCGACGTGCAGGCTGGTCGATTCCGGGCCGTTCCACGTGCGGCCGCGATCGGTCGATACGTAGACGGACTTGCCAGCCGGCTGCGGCAGGTACACCAGCAGTCGCCCCTGCGGTGTCAGATGCATGCGGGCGCCGCCCCAGGCTGACGTGACACCGGCTGCGGCGAACGGCTCCGGCTTGCTCCAGCTATTGCCGTCGTCGTCGGATCTCGACAGATGCGGCGCGGCTTTCGCATCGTCGCCCTGGTTCAGCGAGAGCGGGAGGTTCAGCAGCAGCAGCAGCTCGCCGTTATCGAAGCGTTTCATGTCGAGCGGCTGCTGCCACACCGGTTCGTCGAGCGGCAGCGGATACTGCCAGTTACGGCGCTGCCGTATGCCGTCCCGCCAGACGGCCGGCGCGGTTTCAGCAGCAACCTGAACATTCCGAAGCTGGCCGCTCAACCAGGTGAAAAGGCCGATGTGTCCCGGCTCCGGAACCGTGTCGAGCGTGGTCGTGAAGCGGCCGTAGTCGCCAATCTCGACTTCAACCCCGGCACCGCGGAGCCGGAGCTCGGCGGCGAGCCATGCCGGGGGAGTGCTCTGTACCCGGCGCACCAATTCGAATGCGATCAGGCGCAGGTAGCCGGTGTTGTCCATCTTTGACAGCGCCACCCAGAAATGCTGTGCACGGCTGGCCTGAGCGCAGTTCGGGAAGTGGAGCAGATAGAAGTGGCCGGCATCGTGCGCCCCGAAGACAATCCCTGCATCTGAGTGTGCCGGCAGCCTGACTTCGAACTGCATGGTCGTATCCCGCTGACAGAGCGCTGTGTTGAAGGCGAAATGCATGCCTTGCATGCCGGTATCGTCGTCGCAATGCTCGACATCGAGCACGCCGTCGTCACTGGCGCGCCAGCTGCCGTTCACATAATGCCAGTCGTTATTGTCGAGTGTCAGTTTCTGCATGGCGGATTCGTTCGACATTCAGGGTACCCGGTATTTGTCCACGGCGTTGCGGTCCAGATCGACTCCGAGCCCCGGACGATCAGGCACCACCGCGGCGCCCTCGATCATCTCGATGGGGTCGACAATGAGGTCGTCCTCACGAAACAGGTGCCCGATCATGTCGCCCGGCAGCTCGCAGCCGGCGGCGGCGGCGCAGTGAACGCTCGACATGTCGCGGATGCCGAGGTCGATACCAGTGCCGCGCCAGGTGGGATGCCCTGCGGCCCGGGTCAGCCGCGCCCATTCCGAGAATTCCCTGAGCGGGCCCAGCAGGTTGTAGTAATCGGCGGCGTCAGCGCGGAGGGCGGGGATCAGTTCGGTGATCGAGGTCAGATGCAGGGCGATCTTCTGCGGCACTATCTGCCGCAGCTCGACGTACCAGGCGAGGCGGCTCTGCGGCACGGGACTTTCGAAGATGATGTTGTCGAAGCCTTCCAGTGTGCGGGAGATCTCGACGGTCTGCTCGATCGTTTCGAAGCGTTCGTTGGGATCGCAAACGATGGAGAAATGAGGTGCGCAGTCCCTCACCGCCTTTACTCTTTCAGCGATTGGGTCGCCGTATGCGCACTTCATCTTGACCCCGCGAAAGCCGAGCTCGAGTGCCAGGCCGATGCGTCGTGCGGTCTCTTCCGGCGTTGCTCGCCCCATCCAGTAATCGACCGGCACGCGGTCGATCAGCTTGCCGCCGAGCAGATGATGCACCGGCACCCCCAGGTGTTTGCCCAGCAGGTCGAGCCACGCCATTTCGTACGCTTCATAGATGATGTACGATTCGTAGTCATCCGAGTGCGGCAGGGGCAGGTTGCCGACAGGCAGTTCCGGCAGCGTTTTGCCGACGATCAGGTCAGCGTACGTCTGCAACGGCTCGAGCAGATCACCGCGGCGCGGCTCGCCGAGACCGATCAGGCCGTTGTCGGCGACCAGTTCGATGATCCATTTCGGGAACTCCCAGAAACTCAGACTGCGTCCGGTCTCGGGATCGGGTGCGCACAGCTTGTCGTCGACGCCGGTCGAATGCACCGTGTCCGGTTTCATCGGCACGATAATCTTGTGGATGCGAACGTCAACGATCTTCATGGCGCGTCGGCGGGATTCGTACGGACCGGCGTGAGTCGGTAAACGACCAGGCGGTTCACCGGTGTGGTGACAATCTGCTTGTCGTCCGTGAAGGGCCACGTGATTTCGAGCTGGACGTCGCCGGTGAGATCGCCGAGACCGAAGTGGAGGGTCAGGTCATTGGTGTTGCCGCGGCCGGTGGTACTCTCGACCTGGCGCGACAGGATGCCGGGGTTGGGAACGAAGGCAGCGGGGCGCAGTCGCACCTGCGCTCCGATCGCGGAGCGGTTGACCGACTGCCCTGTCTGCGAACGGGCACCCTCGAGCCGCACCTTCAGCCAGTTGGTCGCCGATTGTGACCCCGAGCGTTTTCCTTCAAAATGCTCGGGGTCGGCAGGAGACAATGTACTGTTGCGCAGCAGCATGCCGCCGGTGAGCAGATCGAGGTCGCCGTCGTTGTCGAAGTCGCCCCACGCCGCCTGCTTGGTCGGGCCGAGGCGTGCCAGCCCTTCTTCTTTCGTGACGTCATTGAAGCGGAATCTGCGGCCGGGCGGCGTGTCGTTGCGGAAGAGCACCGGGCTGTCGCCACTGTATACAGTCGTGAAGAAGAGATCGAGATCGCCGTCGTTGTCGTAGTCGCCGAGGGCCGGGGAACCGTAGGATTCCTGATAGTGCACACCGCAGGAACCGAGGCTCTCGAAGTGAAAATCGCCGGCCTCGCCTTTGTTGCGCAGGAAGACCGATTGGGGCTGGCCGGCATGCGCGAAGTTGCCGGCGAAGAGGTCGAAGTCGCCGTCGTTATCGATGTCGCCCCATGCCGATCCAATGCCGTGGCCGCTGTCCGCGATCACACCGTATTCACCGGCGCTCTCGACAAACCCGTCTCCGTTCTGGTTGATCCACAGCAGATTCGGCTGCAGCCGGTAGTTGGTGACATAGATGTCGGTGTCGCCGTCCTGGTCGAAGTCGCACACGGTGACGGCATGCGAGGCGTACGGGAAGCCCTCTGTGGTCCAGTTCAGTTTGAAACTGTTGCCGTCGACGTTTTGGTAGAGCCCGTCGGGATACCCCGCGACGTTGCCCCAGTCCTCGTAGCCGGCCCAGTAGATGTCGAGGAGTCCGTCGCCGTCGAAGTCGAGCAGGGCGCCGGCATCGCTGACGCCATGGGGACGCTGACGCAGCTCAGTGACGGTGACCAGCCCCTTTGCGGTGCCGAACTCGACGATACCGTTGAGCGCATTGAAGAAGCCGGGGTACCCGTTGTTGTTGAAATCGCCGACCCCGCCCTGGCCGCTCGCCGGTCCGACCATAACAAAGCGTTTGCCTTCTTCGTTGCGCCACAGCCCGGTGTTCGTCTGTACGTCCACCCAGCCGTCGGCGTTGTAGTCAATCCAGGCGCCGTTGGCATCGCCAATACCCTCGAGACCCAGCTCCTGCGTGACATTGACGAACCGCTTGACCGCCTCGGCCGGTCTCAGCGATTTTTCCGGCGGCGCTGATTTGTTGATGTAGACATAGTCCCAGATCGCGTCGCTGCCGCTCCGGCCGCCGTCGCCGAAGGTGAGCCGTGGCTGCCCGTCTCGCCGGTCCGCCTCGATGTGGGCGACGGGCGTACCGTCGACCAGCACTGAGACAAAATCACTACCCGGCGCGACCGTGGCCTCGTAACGATGGAATCCGGCAGCTATCGGGACTTTCGCGATCTCGCCGCCCGGCCCGTGTGTGTGGTTATTGAAATCGGCGGGATAGATGTGGATCGCGCTGGCGGTGTGCAGAATCCCGACACCGCCGAATTCGTCCTGCGCTACCACACTCACACCGAAACCGTCGCTGCCCGATGCTGACTTGACATCGACCCGCCATTCCACGTGCCAGCCCGCGGCTCGCTGAAACTGTTGCTCGCTGGCGTAGGAGAAGTGGCAGGAAGGATCACCCTTGCTGAACTGCTTCGTCAGTCCCGGTTCCGGTGTGCCGTATTTGAAGACCGTCGCCTCCTGATTGCCGCCCGTTGCGAAGCCCGCAGATGCCGGGCTGCCGCTGCCGTCCCAGACGACCGGGCCGGCGGCCACGGCGACGGCGATAAACAGCGTTGCACAGAGAATTTTCCTGGACGTGTTCATTTTTGTTGGACGGTGAAGATGGAGCCGCCGCCCGGGGCGGGGACACCGCGGAGCTCGATGGTTGCGGACTCCGTCATGCGCGCGTGGATACGGGGTGCGCCGCGCACGACGGTGTCATTGTATTCGTTGATCTTCGGTTTCGGCTGGAAAGGCAGGGCATCGGTGGCGCTGTACTGCATGATCAGCAACCGCCGCCCTGCGTTACTCGTATTGGCGGTCGACCCATGAATCGTACGGCAATGGTGAATGCTCATGTCGCCGGGCTGCAGCTCGACCCGCACCGCGTCGTCGGCCCACGAACCCTCTACACTGGTGTTCGGGATGAGACCGACGAAGTCGCCGTCCAGTTCCCGGTGAGAGTAGATAGACCCAGTGTGACTGCCGGGGACAACCATGAGGCAGCCATTCTCCGCGCTCGCCGCGTCGAGTGCGACACCGCAGGCGAGCAGGTCGTAGTTCGTGTGCGGGAAAAAAGCATAGTCCTGGTGCCAGCCGATCTCAGCACCGCCGCCGGGCTGTTTCAGGTTGATCTTGGAATGATGAAAAGAGATGTCGCTGCCGATCAGACCGTCCACGATGTCCAGTACAGCGGCGGATGTCGCGAATTCCCAGTACAGCGGCGCCACGGCCACAGGATGATTGATGCGCTCCAGCCGTCGCCCGTCCTCGATCGACTGGAATACAAAGCGATCGTCCGATTCGTCGGGGCTTTCGGACTCGTCCTGCAGCCGCGCCGTCTCGTCCTGCAGCCGCGCCAGTGTGTCCGGATCTACGGCATTCCGGACGACCAGATACCCGTCGCGATGAAATGATTCGATTTGCTCGTCAGTCAGCATAATTTTCCTCCACTATCCCTCGACTGGCATCGACCAGAATCGACGAGAGTCGACGCCCGTCGATACCAGACACTGAAACCTGGAACCTCCTCCTACCAGTACCCCCGCCACCGTCCTTCCCAGTACATGACGAGCCAACCGACAAGCGAGTCGTGATCGAGCAGCTCCCCTTCGAGCCGCCAGTTGGATGGCAGCTCGTCGTCGGGGTCGGCGGGCATGATGAAGTGGAACGTGTCGAGATCCTGGTTTTCGAGAATCCGTTTCGCAACACGTACCATATCTTCATTCGGCAGACAATGCTGCGTGTAGACGCAGCCCCAGCCGAAAATCGTGTAGCGTCCGGTGCGCACTGCAAGGCCCCACGCCGTCTTGACCGGGGATACCTCGCCGCTGTCAGGATCGATGGCGACGCTCATATAGGACGTGCCGTCGTCGAGGATGCCGGGGCCGATCGTGCGGAATTCGCCGGTCATGATCTCCCGCCACTTCGCTTCCCGCTCCGGCTCCAGCTCCATCATCAGTGCCGGCAGATACAGCATGCGATGGGCGCAGCCGAATGTGTACCGGCGTTCACTGGTGTAGCGGGTATCGTTACGGCAGGCGTGATAGAGCCTGTCGACCTGTTCCCGGTATCGCGACTCGCCGGTTGCCTGCCAGGCGCGCAGCAGAACCGGCACGTAGATCAGGACATGCCCCCAGCCAGCGTTGTCCCAGTCCCACGGTCCCCAGGTGACAGCAAAATAGCCGCCGGGCTTCGGGCGGTATTGGTGACGGATAAGGTAATCCGCGAAGCCGACGAACATTTCGTCCATGATCGCGGCTTCGTCGGCATCAGCCAGATCGCGAAACGCCTCGAGCCCCATTGTCACGCACTGCAGCTGGTCGCCGGAGGTCTGGGTGGAGGCAACGCCACCATATGGCTTGGTCAGGAACCCGGGCTCGTCGAATTCGGCACCGATATCATAGATATGTTTCAAGGCGCGGAAGGTGCGGCGGGCGACAGCGAGGTCGGCAGCATCCTGCGTGCAGCGGTATTTGCGGCTGGCGGCGCCGAGGTAGAATGCGGTGTCCGCAGAGGTGTTCTCCCAGGCGCGCCACACGTGCATCGGCGGCAGTCCCAGCTCCGCCTCGGACTTGCCCTGCAGGTGGCGGTGCGGTTCCATGCCCACGTAGTCTTCGGCCGTCGGTAACTGGTAATCGTCGCGGCGCACCAACGTCGGCACCATCCCATGCGCCTGCAGGGTATGCTCCTCGATGATCGCCTGAAGGCGCAATGCTTTCTGTTCGAGCTGGGCAGCGGTCATGGCAGAACGGAACACCGTGTCCGTTCGAAGTCAAATCGGTGCAACAAAAAGCACGGCACCCGCAGGCACCGCGCTTTTTATTTCAACGGCAGGTTGCCGATGATCGTCGCCAGGCAGGTCGCCGCATCGGTGTCGCAGATGTTGGCGTTGTCCAGCACCGAATTCGCCAGGGCTGTCACCGCATCTTCCAACGCCTGCGGGGACGTCGCGGGATAGGGGGCGAGGACGTTGCAGACAGCATCGACAATGCCCGTTTCGAGCTCGGCACACGTGGCACAGTCCGCCAGGCAGTCAGCGAGGTCCGACGCGCAGGTGGCGAGGGACGCGAGGTCGGCCTGACACGTGGCGAGGTCGGACTCGCAGGACAGCAAAGCGGAAGACCCGGCGGCCGCATCTTCCTCTGCCTGCCCAAGAGCGGTGATCGCGGTGCTGGTGTTGCCGTTGGTCATGAGGTAGTCCCAGATCGCTTCACCGTCCTGGCCACCGGTACCGTCACCGAAAACCAGACGACTTGGCCCGAACGCGGCATCGTCACCGCGCACGCCGTGGGCCAGTACGCCATCAATAAAGACGCTGATATACGAGGCACCTGGCGGTCGGCTGAACCGAAACACATGCGGCCCGGGTGAGATGGCCACGTCGAGATGTGTGCTTTCGCTCGGTTTCGATATCCGCACTTCCGTCGGGCTGTGTCTGACCAGGACACCGCCGGCGTCATCCGTCGCCGAACTGAATACGGCATAACTCGTTTGTCCCGGGCTGCTGATGACCTCGAGGCCAAACTCGACGGACCAGCCACCGGCATAGACCAGTTCCTCTGACGCGGTAATAAGATCCAGATTTCCGGACTGACCGATGCCAGTGTTCTGTTTCAGAAATCCGGCCGACGGCGTATCAAAGGACCAGATCGAGGCCGGATCGCCGCCCCCCGCCGTAAAACCGTTGGCTGCCGGATCGCCGGCGCCGTCCCATACGAAGAATGCCGAGGCCTGCGACACCATAAAAACGGCAGTGATTGCAATTGCGATTGACTGGATTCTCATGATGAATCCCTCCTTGATTTGAGGATTGTTTTGGCGATGGAATTGTTGAAAAAGTTGACAATCTCAGTTTTGCCGACAACTGACTGTCACAAGTATAGGAATCTGGATCGATCTTTCCAAGTTTTTTTTTTGTCGGGAGAATTCACGTACGACGAACTCCGTGCAGTGAGCCGATTCACCATCGGGTGTTGTGTTGACAAAAAACAGTATAGGAATCCGGATCGATCTTTCCAAGTTTTTTTTTGTCGGGAGAATTCACGTACGACGAACTCCGTGCAGTGAGCCGATTCACCATCGGGTGTTGTGTTGACAAAAAGACCGACTGCCAGTAACATTGTCAACAACCAACCAACAACAAGACATCCGCTCTTTCCCAAAGACGGATTTCATGCCGCTGGCCGATGATGTAGGCGAAAACCATGACCAAGACTGTCCATTCGAAAACCAATCATGCCTACCATCAGATCAAGACCCTTATTGCCCGCGGTGAATTCGAGCCTGGCGAACGCCTCACCGAAACACGCCTGGCAAACATCATCGGTGTCAGCCGCGGTCCGATCCGTGAATCGCTGCTCCGACTGCAGAATGACGGATACCTGCGCAGCCCGAGCGGCCGCAAAGGATGGTATGTCGATTACTACGAAGAGGTCGACCCCCATGTGATCCTGAAGCGCTACGAAGTACGCGAATTCATCGAAGGCGCGGCTGCCCGGTTCGCCGCACTCAACCTGACTGGACGCGACATTGTCGAGTTGCGTACGTTGGCGAAGGCCGTTGAAGCCGCGGAAGAAAGCGGAGACCGTGACGAGCGCTTCAATGCGAATCTTCGTTTCCACGAGATCCTGGTGACCCGATGCGGCAACTCACTGTTGTTGCAAATGTACACGCAGGGCGGTCTGGCGCCCGTGGTGAACCACGCCAGTGCCGAGGTCATGCGGGTCGAGCAATCGGCCAACCTCAAACAGCCCACATTGACCGGTGTTGTGGATGCAATCGCGTCCCACGACCCTGATCTGGCTGAGCAGACGATGCGTCGCCGCGTCGCTGCCATCATCGATGCCATCCGCGAAGTGATCGATCAATGAAGACCGAGATCTATACGGGCGACAACTATACCTATCTGGTGGACTGACGCATGTGCGTCGATCTCGACAACGTCAAACCTCAACCTGAACTTTGATCATGATCAATCGCTATACCTGCATCGCAATCGCAGCCATCACATGCTCGCTTCACGCCGCCGACACGATGATCACCACCGACCAGCTCGACGACGTCCTGGCCAAAGTCAACGGCAAACCGATCCGAAAGGTTGACGTCTTCCCCCGGCCCGGCCCGGTCGAAGTGAGCCTGGAACGTGCCATCAAACCCAGGATCGCGAAATACATCGATCAGATGCTGGCGGTGCAGGCAGCAGAGGCAGAGGGACTCGACAAGACGGATGCATTCCGGAAGGGCATGGAGGCTGTCGAGCGAAAGGCGGAACTGATCGAAATCGCTGCGCTGGCAAGGTACTACGAATCCAAACTGCCCGCGATCGCCGCGGCCCGCGATCACAGCAATGTTGCCGATGCCGACGCGGCTGCGTACGTCGAGAAGCATCCGGAGCGGTTCCGCGGAAAATCACGTACTGAAGCGATCGAGTCAGCTCGGGCTTACGCCGCGCACGACGCCTATATCGGCGCCCGGATCGAGTGGATGACAAAGAATCTGAGCAACCTGAAAATCGTTGTCGATGGCACCGCAATCCCCGAAACCACCATTGCTGAAGCAATCGACGCCGCTGATGCCCGCTACTGGACGCCGACCGCGATGCTGCTGGAGGCTGTTGTCAAAATGGTCGTTGCCCGGGAAGCCGAGGCCAGCGGGGACAATCGCAAAGATATCCTTGTGGACGCAGATCGGGTCCGCAACCTCGTAGCAGCGGCGCAGCTCGAGATCGGCGACCAAACCGTCACGCTCGGGAAAAGTCAGAGGGTCGGCAACATCCTGCCGATGATGAAACCGAACGAGATACGAACGCTTCGACCTGTAGTGCTGGAGCTCGTCAGGAACGTCGTGATGGCGAAAAAAGCCCGCGCCGAGGGTTTGCACAAAGATGCGGAGTTCGCAAAGCAGACGGAGCAGACCGCCATCTTCGTCGCCCGGAGCCGTTCAGACCTGCTGTCGCACCTCTACCAGGACAAACATCTCGAAGACGGTTCCGACGCCGATTCGGTCGTCGCCACCCTGCGCGATAACGCCAGAATCGAGTACCTGCTGGACTGACCGGGAGCATTACCCCGCTACACATCATCGAGAACACGGTATTGGGGCAAATGGCGCGCGCGGAAGGCCTGGACAAGGCAGGCTAGAGCATCGTGCATCATGCATCAAGCGTTGTGTCGCCGTCCTTGTCCAGCCACTCGTAGAAGGCGTGGCAGGACGGCCAGTCGAGATCCATGGTGCAGGTGCCGAGTATGACGACGCCGAAGACTTTCTGCCTGGCGAGCAGATCAGTGGCGACCTCGAGCTGGCGGCGCATCAGCTCGGCAGAGATCATCTCCCCGTTGCCGTAGTCGTAGAGATAAATGCACAGCAGCTGCGGCTTGCGACTGGACATCCCGGCGAGGCGGTCGACGTCCGCTTCGAGCCCGCCGATCGCTCCGGCATGCCACAGCGGCGTGAGGTACGACGAGAAATAGGGCAGCAGCGTCGGCAGCCGTTCGTCATCGAGAGTCATCGTGTAGACGGTTCCCATCAACGGCAGCAGCGGGCCGGTCACGGCATTGGCAAGCAGCAGCGGTTCGAGATGTTCGCCGGCAACGCCCTCCGAGACGCTGACACTGCTGAAGTCGTCGAGCAGGAAGCAGTCGATGCGCGTGTCCTGCGCGGCAAGGCGTTTGGCGTTATAAAGGTTCTCGAGGGCACCCCCGGTGTCGAGCGTCGCGTTACCGACGCCGTCTTCCTGAAAGTGGATCTGCCACTTGCAGATGATCCGCTTTGCGGACGGCATCGACGCGAGCGTCTCCTCATTGAGTTCGAGCTGCCCGGCCATCAGGACATTGGTGATGCCGGTGCGCTGGATGGCCTGTTCCGTGGTCAATGTCGAGTCCGGCCAACCGGCGTCTTTCATCATGCCCTGCTGCAGGACATTGACTTTCATGCCCCACAGCCATAGGCAGTCGCGGATCGTGAGGTTTCTCATTCGTCGTCTCGGGTTGCGGATGAATCGCAGTAACAATACGGAGAGATAATTGCTTGTCAATATTACTGTATGACTCAATCCGCCACATGTAGGACACTATGAGCGAGCAGCTTCATGCCGGTATTGCCGGCTTTGACTTCACCCCGCCGATCCACCCCGAGTACGGCGCCTGGGGTACGACCCCGAGCATGACCGAAGTGGACCTGCCGCTGCTGGGCCGGTGCCTGGCCCTCCGGCAGGGCTCAGGACAGGGGCAGCAGGCAGACCAACTTGTGCTCTGGTTCGCACTGGACCTGTGCGGCAACCCGGCGCTTGGCCCTTGCCAAAGGCGCTGTGGACCGAATCGTCACAGCCGGTACCCGGCTGCTGCAGCGACTGCAGGACCGGTAGGCGTTGAAAAATCGTGTATGTTTGACGTATGCGCACATCGCGATTAATTTTGTTGACAATCGGAGCACGGTTGACAACATAACAAAGAGTCCACTCAACAATGAAATCCTTGCGATTCGCGCTGCAGCGTTTCACGCCGATCGAACTGTTGGGGTGCAGGCTTAAAGAACGCAACTCGATTCGTGTATTCACACTCATCGAGTTGCTGGTAGTCATCGCGATCATCGCAATCCTGGCGTCGATGTTGTTGCCGGCGTTGAATGGCGCCAAGACGCGTGCGAAGGAGATTACCTGCATCGGCAATGTCAAGCAGATCACCCAAGCAGTCGTGATGTATGTCGATGATAACGATAGTTTTTTCCCAACTGTGTGCCATTCCAACACTGGCTGCGGGCACGGGAGTACACCGTGGTACGCGAATACCCACGGCCTGGGCGACCCGGATGTCACCGCGGGTTTTCTTCTGACCCCGGGCTACGTGAATATGAACGTACTCAATACCTATCTTGGCCTGACGACGCTCGGCACGCCGGGTACTTTTAATTCGCCGATCCTGCGTTGCCCTATGGATGAAGGGGCGCCGGACATCCATCCGTTTCGTCCGGGAACCGCGCAGGCTGCGCACCTGGGTGAGACCCCCAGATACCAGATCAATAATATAGCAAGTTCCTACACCTACAATGCCGCTGCGCCGGATGAGACGGAAACTTTCACTTGGGACAATAATCTCTATCCCGATATGCGCCGTGCTCTGTTCGGGCGGCGCATCAGCCAGGTTGTGGACGGTTCGATGACAGTTGCGATAGGCGATTTCTACGGCTATCTCTTCGACCATTCTAAGGTCAACGCCTTTTGGAGCGACACCGGCGGCTGGTTTGCCTTTCATCGCAGCGACGTCGGCATCAAACCGTATTTGTCGATGGGGTTCGTCGATGGCCACGCCACGTTCACGCAGCTCAATACCAGCGCCGCGCTCGGGACGGAGGAGATCTACACCGGCGACAGGTATACGTATCTGCTCGAGTAACAGTACGAAACGGTGCGATCAGACCCGCGTCCGGTACACACGCGGCACCGGGTCAGGCTGCTGGCGTCCCAGACCGCCGCCGCGAAGATCGAGCGCTTTGCGGATTGGGTGTGAGGAGGCTGTCAGGTTGCGTCTTCGTTGGCGTTTGCCTCCCGCTGCATTTCCACCTGGCGCATCCACTCCCCATGATCTGCTTTCATGTCATCGCCTGTGGTTACTGGGTTTACTGTTTGCTGTAACTCATTGCAGCTATCGTGACCGGGCAGCAGCCGGTACTTGCGTTAATCAGTGCGCACTTCGATATTTTCGGCGCCGAACAGCAGAAGCTCGAATACGTTTCCGGGCTATGCGCGGCGCACGGCGTCGAGGTATGGGCGTTAACAACGGAGCGGCAGTGATGAAAACATCGTGGGGCAAGCCTGTGCATGTAATTCCGTTCATCGAACGCTGCTGATCACCTACAGAGATGATGTAAGTAAGACGATAGATTTTGTGGGTTACTTGCAAGAGTAGCCGGTGTGTGGAGTCATGCTGCATCAGCGGCAGAAAGGAGAGGCAACATGAGAGACGAGAACTGGATTAAAAGTGGGCGTATTGCCGCGATTGTGGGGATAGTTGTGGTTTGGATTGGTGCTATTTGGGAGAAGTCCATTTCCTAGGGATGTACCTAAAATTTTTAAGCTGGGGTTATTTCGGAGTGGGGGGAATGGAAGTTTTCCCTAAATTGGGCATCGGCGGCCATGTCATGTTGCTGCCGGCGCTCCTTCTTCTCGGCATGGCCGTGGTCATACACGGACTTATGGCGGCGTCGCTGTGCGTAATCAATAAACATTCTCAGGAGTCTTGAGAACTACTACAGCACTTAACCAGTCAGTCCACAGGACCGGCGAGGACGCCGGCCCGTGACTTCATCGTTAGGTCATCAGCCTCATAGGTGAGTCAGAATGCTGAGAGCTGTCCCGAAGAACTGGTTCTCCTGGAAATTCGAGATCTTCGACGGCAAGGTGTGCGTGGCGAACTTAGACATTGCCTGGTTTCGGGAAGAAGTTGTGTTCGCCATCCAAGGACGTACCTTCGAGATCGGTAGGGAAGGCGTTATGAGTAGCGTGTTCTTGCTGAGGGAGGATGGTAGGACGATTGCCTCCGCAACGAAGCCGAGTGCCTTCCGTCGCTCATTCGACGTAGTGTTTGACCAGACAGACTATAAGTTGTCTGTCGGTAGCGCCTTGTACGAGCACGTGTAGAGGCGATAACTGACAACCCTCTTGAAATCCTCCACCTTTCCATCGATAAGGGCACTGCCGAAGTAGGTGCTCTCATTGGGGTCAAGTAAACAGTTTGCAGCGTAGGCCCCAACAATGTTCTTGTCGGCGTCATAGAACGTGATCGCGTAGATCAACTCCTGGCTGTCGTTCGTCAGATTGATCAGGTTGGCATTCGCATTGATGATCATATCACCTATGAAATCATCAATATACGCATTGACTTTGAAGACAACCTTTTCCCCCACACGGATGACTTGCCTGTTCTGCGAATTCTTGCGCGCATCCTTGAGCGTAATCTTACCTTCTTTGATGTTCTCCTCGGACCCATGTGTGCTAAAACACAGCGTCGCGACGACCACGCCTACTGCCCATCCGGAACTCAGTTTCATCCGTTCGCTCCTTTCGTTGGGGTTCCAACACGTGATTGGACAATTTTGGATAGCATCGGGACCTCGCCGAATCGATGCCGCGGCTCGACAGCCGAGGCATCGTCCGGGTGCGGTCACTAATTATCACAAAGTGATGCTACACTATACGCCGCAGACAACGCAACAACGAACAATGGCTGAGCGAGGATGGACAATCGTCGTTGTCGCGGCGTTTACCCGTCCTCGCTCAGCTTGACGTTCGATGCGGGAATAACAAAGTGATCCAATACGAAGTCATCCCCGGAACCTCACAAGTATATGTCGTCTTCGACGGATCGGGAATCGGCCGATGCAAGTTCTGGCTCCCAGAGGGTGTGGTGACACCTCGCGGTTGCGCCGGAGTCTATCCCAGTGGAATGAAATGGCTGGAACATGATTCCGGGCTCCGGCAGGGGGCCGCAGGGGACCAGGTTTTTGGTCCCGGGAATGTCAAGGAGGTGGAACCGGGTGTGATCGAGTGCTGCGGAGTTCGCTCAGTCAAGGAGGCCGCGTTACCGTGGAATTCGTCCTTCGTATTTGGTGATACGCGAGTGGATTTCTCTCTTTCCGTTCACAATCCCCATGATCATACACTGTCTGACGCCTGCGCTGTTCTATGTCTCAAGTTCATGGATGCGCCATGGTGGGACCTCGAGTCCTGTTTTTTCAAGACAGAGCAGGGAATCATGAGCATTGCGCAGACCAAATGGATTGATGGCAGATTTCCGAGTTTTCAGAAATGGCATGTTGGACCGGAGGCGCCGTATGACAATCCGGTGCAGAACGGGATCTGGACGTCAAACCAGGTACGCGCCACACTGCCTATGTGGGTTGTCCAGCATAGCGAAAACGGATCTTCCATCTTGTTCGTTTGCGAGTCGGCATACTACATCCACTGTAACATGAGCAACCCGTGCAACGATATCGCACTGAAGTTTGGCGATGTGCAACCGGGACAGACAGTCGAGCGACATGGTTACATAGAACTCGCAGAAGGCACTCCGGAGGCGCTTTTGACCAGGAGCATCTAACAAAAAAGGATTGATCTGATCCAGCAGCGAAGCGGATGGTCAGCCTCAATCCAATGGTTCAACAAAACGATGTACCGCGCGTTCAGCCGCTTCCAGCAGTACCACAACGCCGAAAAATGATAGGCGGTCGCCGCGTTGTCGGCGCCGCTGGTTTCGCGAAACCTCCCGTTCGCTGAGAAATTAATCGAGCACTCATGATTGATCTCTCCTCGAAGTGTTCTGGCTCCGCGATACTATACGTCGCCGCGTGGCACGTGCGATGCCACCGTTGGCGGCCTACCTTACGTGATCCGACTGATCCAAGAAATCCAGAGAGTCCAATGAGCGTCAAAATTGGCATCTGTGGCGTCGGTGCCTTTGCCGACTGTTTCATTCCATTGTTCAAGGCCCATCCGGCGGTCGCGTCCGTGACGCTCGCCGACCTCGACGCGTCGAAGCTAAGCGACAAGGCCGCGAAGTTCGGTATCGACAAGACGTTGCCGTCGCTGGACGCGTTGTGTCAGTCAGACGTCGACGCTATCGCCATCATCACCCAACACCACTTGCACGGACCCCAGGCGGTCCAGGCGTTGGAAAGTGGCAAGCATGTCTATTCAGCCGTGCCGTCGGCGATCACCGTCGCGGAGATGGAAGCCTTGGTACAGGCCGTCGAGCGCACCGGCAACATCTACATGATCGGCGAGACCAGTTACTACTATCCATGCACGCTCTATTGCCGTGATCGGTTCCACAAGGGCGACTTTGGCCACGTCGTCTATGCCGAGGCGGAATACTATCACGACTATGTCCACGGCATGTACGACGTCGCCAAATGGCGACACGGCGATGACTGGGAGAAGCACTACGGCATGCCGCCGACGTTTTATCCAACACACTCGGTGAGCATGGTGGTTTCGGTCACTGGCGCGCACGTGACGCACGTCAGTTGCATGGGGTTCGTGGATCGACACGAGGACAATTTGTACGCGCGCCCAGACAATGTCTGGAAGAATCCGTTCAGCAACGAGACCATGCTCTGTCGCATGTCGGACGGTAGCACGTCGCGGTTCAACGAGTTCCGTCGCGTCGGCCATCCAGGCACGGTCGGTATGCGCATGTACGGGACCGACGCCAGCTACGAAGAAGCAGTCAACAGCCGCAACTGGGTAACCAAAGACGACGCCACTTGTGAAGATCTCAGTGGGTTGCTGTCCTGCACGAAACGCAATGCCGAAGGGCACATGGCCGCGGTGACTTCCGAAGACGGCACCCATCACGGCGTCTGCGCGATCCATCCCGTTGGGCGCTTACCCGCCAGCTTTCAGGGACTGCCGAACGGTCACAACGGCGCCCACCAATTCCTGGTCGATGACTTCGTTACCGCGTGCGATATGGGGCAACCAGCGCCCAACGACGTCTGGGTCGCCGCGCGATACTTGTTGCCGGGACTGATCGCCCATGAATCCGCCATGGCCGGCGGCGTCTTGATGGAAGTGCCGGACTTCGGCGGCGGCCATGATTGATCGCTGGAGATTCGTTGCGGGTACTCCGGGCACGATGCTGAAGAAAGCGCCGCCGGTTTGAATGCAGGCTAACCCGCGGTCGGGCTGTCTGAAGCGGTCAGGGCAGCGACGAGGGATTCGACGTCGAACACGAAGCCGGCATTTACGGCGACCAGCCATAAGGCGATCTCCTTCGCCAACTCGTCTTCGGCTGTTTCTTTGTTCTCGACCGCGGTTACAGCGTCGCGCAAGACCGAACGCATGATCCCGTAGCGTGCCATGTCGATCATGCCGCCGGGTGAGTTCTGCAGACACATATTGATTGCGAACCCGGAATAGATCAGGTGATTAACACGCACCCAGGTCAATAGCCGGGTGGCCTGCGGGGTGAAGCCCGTGGTCGCCAACGCATACGGCACTTTGTAGTAGCCGCCGATGCCTGCCGCCACATCGAAGAAGGGCCATCGGATTTCTGCCGGCTCACGATCCAGCGCGCGGCGCGCGCTGCCGACTGAATGAATCTGTCACAATTTTCCGTCATTTCACATACTCCGACAGTTGCCGCGGCGCCGTCACACGATACACGCCTGGGCGACGCGCAGGACGTTCTCGCCGATGATCTTGCGGATGTCCGCGTCGCTGTGCCCGCGCTGCACCAGCCCGACGGTGAACAACGGCCAGTTGCTCCACGCCATCGTCTCGGTCAACTCCGGCCGATTCCACTGCGGATCCCACAACGGGTCGTTCGCCGGCCAGAAGTTCTCCCAGCGTGAGTGGTTGCCGGGCAGGTCGGCGAGCGCCTCGGCGGCCGCGGCGGCGCGGCTCGAGTCGGTGTGGACGTCGGTGCCGATTGCCACATGTTCGGCACCCACGGTCCTGATCGCATGATCGAGGTGATCGAGGAACGCGTGAATGTCGCCGCTGCCGCCGAGGAACGCGGGGATGCAGCAGATGCCGGTGAACCCGCCGGTGTCGGCGACGGCGCGCAGGACGCGGTCGGACTTGGCGCGGCAGTGCGGGTGCAGCGCCGCGCAGGTCGAGTGACTGACGACGACGGGTTTCTCCGATACCGCGGCCATGTCGAGGCAGGTCTGTTCGCTGCTGTGCGCGCCGTCGGCGATGACGCCGACGCGGTTGAGTTCGGCCACGACTGTGCGGCCGAAGTTCGTGAGACCGCCGTCGTTCGGCTCGGCGCAGCCCGTGCCGATGGGGTTCGTGCGGTTGTAGGTGAGGTGCATCATGCGCACACCGAGCTGATAGAACACGCCGATGTGCGACAGCTCGCTCGCCGTCGCCTGGAACTGCATCGGCAGCGGCACGCCGTTGGTGGTGAAGTAGAAGCAGTGCTTGCCCGCCGCCTTGGCCGCGAGGATGTCGTCCGGCGTCGTCGCGCGCACCATGATGTCGGACAGCCGGTCGGTGACAAAGGTGTTGTAGGCCAGGCGCTCGATCAGGCGCGGGATGCTGTTGCCCTCCTCGCCGGAGTTGCGGAGTACGCAGGTGACGCCCGATGCTTCCCACGCTTCTGCAAACTCCGCGCGCTCGTCGGCGTCGACCGCCATGCGGGTCATCATCGACTCGATACGCAACCGTTCGACCTCGACCGCGTCGGTGCCCGCGTCCGCGGCGGCCATGACGGCCGTGACGTCCGGTGCGGCATAGGCCGAGAAGCCGTAGGACTCGACGACCGTCGCCTCGCGATGCAGCTCGAGACCGTGCTCCAGCTCGGTGGCCGTGGGCTGCAGAACCGCCAGCGCCGCCTCGCGCGCGCGCTGGATCGCCGGATTACGGTAGGTCATGCTCATCTCCTGGGGGAAGCACACCTGCGATGTGCGCAACGTTTTGGCTTGCGCAGGTGCGACCTGCACGGTAATCCCTTGAAGGGGACGTGTATAGAGCTGCCCGGATCTGTTTGCGCCGGTGCCGCCTTGATTTCTGCATGTCAATCATCACTGTCAATCTGCTTCTGGCTGAATGTCGTGCCGCAAAAAACCGGTCCCTCATCGTGACAACCGGTCGATCACATTGCGGGTGATTTGTTTGACCGGTTGTCACGATGAGGGACCGGGTTTTTGAGTCAGCGACGAGTCGAAACCCCTTCTGACGCACCCAGCGTCAAATTACTTGTCTGTTTTGCCGGCGGCTTTGGCGCATTTGGCGAGTTGCGTGTCGAGCCATGCGGGTTGGCGTTCGGCATCTTCGGCGGCTTCTTTGCGACGGATGGCGTTGCGCACCAGCATGGCGCCCAGCCAGCGGACAGGTTCGGGTGGGAAGAGCCCGCGAGGCCCGCCGACAAAGCCGCATCGGCTCCATTCGTCATCTGCTTCAAGTACCAGAGCAGCGAGGATCTGGCCGCCTATATAGGTTTGGGTGACGCCGTTACCGGAGTAGCCAAAGCCATAGAGAATATGCGGTTTATTGTTGAGTTTTCCAAAGAACGGGAAGCCGGTGACGGAGCGATCGGAACCACCGTTCCAAGTGGCGGCCAGGGGGACGTCGGCGAGCGTTGGGAAGAAGCGATTGATGGCGACTTTGAGTTGGCTTTCGTATTTGCTTGCTTCGAAAAAACTGGGAATCATGCGTGAGCCGTAGGCGAAGGTATTGCCGCCTTTGCCAAGCATGAGTCGGCCATCGGCGGTCGTGTGGTAGTAGTGGACAAAGGTACGGGAATCACAAATGGAGGCGCCGTGATTCAGACCGATCTCTGCCAGTAGCTCGGGGCAGGGTTCGGTGACGGCCATATCGGAAGATACCACGGCAATGGCGCGCGAGAATTGTTGGAAGGTGCTGGCCATCCAGGCGTTCATGGCCAAGACTACTTTCCTGGCGGTGATGGCGCCTTGGGCGGTGATGACGCGGGCGGGGCTGCTCTCTTCGAGTTTCTCCATGGCAGTGCCTTCATAGATGCGCACGCCCATGGCGCGGGCGACTCGAGCCATGCCGCGCACCAATAGGGCCGGCTGCACGCTCCCGGCCTTGGGGGAGAAAAACCCCTCCTGAATGTCTTCCGTGCCGGCAAAACGTTTGGCTTCGGTGAGGTCTTTTCGGGTCCAACTGTTGAGCTCGTGCTCACCGAGTGCATGGAGGACAGGATTCATGACCCCGACCTGTGAGCGATTGGTCGCCATATAGAGGGCGCCGTCGACCCGCAATTCGGCATTGATGTGGTGCTCCCGGCAAAATTCCTGGATGTCGGTGACTGCCCTTTCGGATGCCTCAACAAGGCGCAGGGCTTCGTTTTCTCCGTAGAACCTGCGCAACGTGAGAAATTTGGTTGCGAGGGTGAGCATGCAGCCGCCGTTGCAGCCCGAGGCCCCGTAACCGCAGAGATCCTTTTCGATGATTGCGACATCAAGCTCGGGGCTGCGCTTTTTGAGATGGATAGCGGTCCACAGCCCGGTATAGCCGCCGCCAACGATGCAGACGTCAGCAGTTGCATGTTCCGTGAGCGGCTGGGCCGTCGGATTGCCTTCAAGGCGAAGCGCCTGATCAAACATGTAGGAGCGAAAACCGCTCATACGAATTCCTCTGTTCGCGTTGGCGACCTTCGCGCGTTGGTCGCAGCCGGTTGCTGGAGTGAACTTCGTTGGCACTCAGGTTTCGCATCGAAAATGCCAGTGGCGAAATGCTTGATTCGCAGCCAGTATGATCAGCAGTACTTTTGCCGTATTACGCATTGCATAAACTACTTCTTCATATAAATGTCACATAGCCATTCTGCAGATTGACGGGCCTATCGTCGCCAAATCGGCGGACCGACGCCTTGGGCGGCGCGACTTCCGGGAAGCGGGTCACGCCGCGCATCAACCACCCGAGACGGGGACGCGGTCGTTGTATACCTCGAGGGCATCGGCGTCGCATAACGGATAAAGAAGATATGCCGGTACTTGCTTTAATCAGTGCGTACTACAATATTTTCGGCGCCGAACAGCAGAAGCTCGAATACGTTTCCCGGCTATGCGCGGCGCACGGCGTCGAGGTATGGGCGTTAACAACAAAGAGGGAGTGATGAAAACAGCGTGTGGCAAGACTGTGAATGTAATTTCGTTCTGTCGGACACCGCCCGCCGCTTTCTTGCTCATGGCTCCGCCTATCATCTCCGGGCTGACGCTGATGAGATGTGGCGAGGCTTAACCGCACGAGTTTTATCAACATGGCCGGGAGGTGAACATGCGAAGTCGGCAAGAGCCTGAATCGAGGTGCGAGGTCCGCTGGGCCGCTGAAGCGTGCGATCATCGCCACGATCCCGCGAGCAGCGCGCTGATCACTTATCTGACGTGCAGCGCGCTGACGAGCATCAATATCTATTGCGAACAGCCGTACACCTCGGCGGACGGCAACCGCGTCGCCATTCTCCGACGGCGGGACATGAGCTTCGATCGCAACTGGTCCCTGCTCGTCGCCGACCTGACGACCCTGAAGCTGGGCATGGTCGAGCAGGATTGCGTCCGCGGCATCGGCAACGCCGCCTGGTCCGGGATGATCCTGTATTCGACTGACGAAGGTCTGGTGCGACGGCTCAATCTGCTGTCACTGGAGACTGAGGAATTGTCGCTGCCTTCAGGGGGGATGCATTTCGTTGACATGTCCGTGTCTGTTTCGCCGGACCAGCGCTATCTCGCTATCGGGCGCGTCACCGGCACGCCGCCCACCGGGCAGATTGTCGTCATCGACCTCGAGACACAGACTGAGTGCGTGATCCTGGAACACCCGGAGCTGGTCAATTCGCACCTGCAATTCAATCCGCGCCACGGCCGTGACATCCTGATCCAGCATAATCGCGGCTCGAAATTGGCCGCCGACGGCACCGTGGAATCTTTGGCGGGGGCTGAGGGGACAACGCATTTCATCATCAGTCGCGACGGCTCGAACCGGCGCGACCTCGCCTGCGGTCCGCCGTTTACGTTGTCATCGACCGGGCACTCCAACTTCGTCGCGGATACGGGACGCATTGCCTGGACGACGCACGTCAGCACCAGCGATTCGTCACTGGATCCGCGGTATCCCGAGGGCAATCTGTTCACCGTCGGCCCGGACGATTCGACACCCACTGTCTTTGCGGCGCCCGAGCACCGATTCATTCACGTCAACGTCTCGCGCTGCGGCCGCTACTTTGTCAGCGATTCGCGGCCGCCGTCGATGTATAGTGATGCCGGTGTTCTCCACCCTGCTTCTCTGGTGATCGGCAACCTCGAGAGTGGTAAGTACGCGACCCTGGTCAGTGATATCGGCGGCCCCTCAGGTGGCGGTAAACACACCCATGCACATGCATATCTGACCGCCGACAACGGCAACGTGATCTACAACGCCCCGACGCTGTACGGCGCTACACAGGTATGCGCGGCTCGCGTTCCGGACGGTTTTCTCGAAACTCTGGAGTAGCCGGTCATGACGACACTGCAGGACACACAATGGTGCGAATTCGAGGCAAACGGCTTCCTGAAATTGGGGCGCGTAATTTCGGATGAGGATCTCGCGACGCTGCAGCAGCGCATCGACGATATCATGCTGGGCAACGCGGACGTCGATTACGAACGCATGCTGATGCAATTGGACGGCAACGTCGATCAAGACCGCATGAAGCAGGTCATGGCAGCGGAGACGGAACGACATGCGTATAGCGCGGCATATCCGCAGTCGAAAGGCCACAAGGTTGCGACGCTGAATTATCGCAAGATACAGGACCTCGAGTACGATCCGATCTTCCGGGACTATCTGCGGCGGCCGTTGTTCAGAGATATTTGCGGGCACGTTTACGGCGTCGATCGAAAGATCGCTGTTTATCGCGCCATGTTCATGAACAAGCCTGCGGGCGCCGGTTCACACCTGCCATGGCACCAGGATCGCTGGCCAGAACTCGACCGGGATCCACTGATCACGATCTGGACCGCACTCGACCCCGCCACCCGGGAGAGCGGCTGCCTTCAGATCATCCCGGGATCACACAAGAGATTGATCAATCCCTGCAGTTTCCTGACAGCAGAAGAGACGGTAGAGCATTGTCGGCGCGACAAGGTTCACCTGCTCGAGCTCGACGCCGGTGAGGCCGCACTCCTGCACAACTGGCTGCTGCACAGTTCCGGCGGCAATTCCAGCGCTCGGCCGCGACGCGCCTACAGTGTGTGTTATATGGACGCAGCGACGACCGACAGCACTGGAAAGTCATACAACATCGCGTTCGACGGGGGGGCATTGGCATGAGGGTTCTCAACGGCGGTCCCAATGTGCAGGTCGAAGAGGCGGTACTGTTTCCTTTTGACGATCAGTGCATGCCCTTCCGGTATCGTTTGCAGGTCGGTCTCGTCCCCGGCACGAACCCTTACAGGGGCCATGAACGCGTCCTGGAGACTGGGCCGTCCGGCAGCGCCGACCATCTGGGCATCGCGTTTTACGGCACGGTCATCCGCGTCGATGGGCAATTCAGAATGTGGTACCGGGCGCTGGGCGACGACGACGGAGTGGTCGGCTATCGCATTGCATACGCCGTCAGCGACGACGGCATCAATTGGGAAAAACCGTCCCTCGGTCTGACCAGCTTCAACAGCAGTACCGATAACAACCTGGTCGCACTCGACAGCGAGTACAGCAGCGAAATGAACGCCATTCTGGTGCTCCACGACCCGGAGGATCCGGACCCGGACCGGCGTTTCAAGCTGATCAACGAGGTCAGCCCGTTCTTCAACATCGCTGCTTTCAGCCCCGACGGTCTCCGGTGGATCATGTCGCCGCACAACCCGATCCTCAAACACAACACCGTAGAGCCCGGTGGCATCATGAAGTTCGACGGGGCTTACTACCTGACCGGGCAAGGGGGGAACGTCGGCAGCAAGCGTGCACTGGTCACGTATATGTCCTATGACTTCGAGCAGTGGACCGACGGCGTGGCGGTGGGGTTGCGCCGCGACCGGCCGCCGTACCGCCAGCTTCCTGGTCCGCATGCCGGTGAGCAGGTACACCTCGGCGCCAGCCTGTGGAATCGGGGAAATGTCATTCTCGGGGTATACGGCCAATGGCACGGCGAGTCGAACGACCGTGCATTTCTGAGTATGGACCTCGGGCTGGTGGTCAGCAACGACGGGCTGCACTATGCGGAACCGGTGCCGGACTTCCAGATTATAAGTGCCTATGAGATCAACCCCAATGCAGGCGGCGGGATGGTGCCGATGCCTTGTCTTGAACAGGGTCAGGGCTTCGAGAATGTGGGTGACGAGACCTTCATTTACTATGCGCCCTGGCGCGACTACTGCCACGGTAGTTTCGTATGCGTCGCGCGATGGCCGCGGGACCGGCTGGGATACGCCCAGGTCGTCCCTGATCCCAGCCCTGACTTGTTGACACCCGACGATACGCATTCGATGTTCTGGGCCAGACACATCGATGTTCCGATCGACCAGACGGATCCGCACATGGTTTCCTGTCCAATACAGCTTGAGAACCCGGACTGTCACCTCTTCGTTAACGCCGACGGTCTGTCGGAACAGGCTGAATTGTTGGTCGAGGTTATAGACCAACAATTCAGGCCGGTCCCCGGCTACGCCGGCAGCGACAGCATTCCGCTCACTGAATCGGGATTGCGCCAGATGGTTACGTGGCGAAGCGGCCCCAGGCTCGCAGGACTCGATCAGCCGATTCGAATCAAGGTCACATGGACGGGGAGCCGCCAGGACGCACATTTGTTCGCGGTATACCTGAGCGAAACAGAGCAGCACGACGCCAACCATGAGATAGTGCCGACAAGCAGCAGATCTCCACGTTAGTTCATCAGTCTCATAGGTGAATCAGAATGCTGAGAGCTGTCCCGAAAATAATCATGCCAGAATTGCCGGACCGCTCGCTACGCTCGCTTTGACTTTTTTTCCTGGCAATTCGAGATCTTCGACGGCGAGGTCTGCGTGGCAAACTTAGACCTTTCCGAGTATGTCCCTGGAAGTCGAGCTTTTTTCTCCGTTTCGGCTATCCCAGGACGTACCTTCGAGATCTTTCTCGAAGAGCACAAAGAGAATGAAAGTCGGATAGACGGTGTCAAAGACTTATTCCAGGGCACGGGCCAGCCGCCGACCTTGCTGCGCGAGGATGGTAGGACGATTGTCTCCGCAAAGAGACTGGATTGCAATTCCGACAAGAGCCCATTCGAGGTAGTGTTTGACCAGACAGTCTATCAGTTGAACCCGGTTAATATGAGTTTACTCGATAGGCTCGCAACGGGAATTTACATTCATATACCATTGAAACTCCCTCCGTTCAGAACTGCGGAAGAGCGGTCGGGTAGTTGGATCGATCCACCCCGCAAGAAGGTGGCTCACTCGAAAGACCATCGTGGAACTTCCCGAGTGCCTCCCTCTCGAAGTCCAAGTCTTCATAGCTGGGCTTGTTCTCTGTAGATGGGTGCCAGATATCGATCATGACAATTCCGGGTAGGTGGGTCAAACCTCTACAGGGTGAGCGCCTGCAGACGCACCGGGGTTATGCGCGCCTTTTGCGTCATCCCTGGTGAGGAATTTGAAAGGCCAGCGGCACCGCTTCGATGCTACGCTTGGCGCTTTTTATATTCGTCATGCGTCCCTCGGGGCGCGGTCATTTCGTTCGGTTACGAGCCAACAAAGATAGAACGGAGGCATGATGGGATCAACAGGTACGGAGGGTTAGCTTAAGCACACCATGGAAGCCGTCCTCCTCATCGTCGTCCTCATCGCCTCGGTCGTCGTGCACGAAGTCGCGCACGCGTGGCAGGCTCGTCGGGAGGGTGACGACACAGCCGACCGACTCGGTCGCATCACGCTGAACCCCTTGCCGCACCTGGACCCCATCGGGTCCGTGATCGTGCCGCTGGTACTTCACTTCACCGGGAGCGGGTTCCTATTCGGTTGGGCGAAGCCGGTACCCGTGAATCCAGCGAACTATCGCAGCCCGGTGTGGGGTGACATTCGCGTCTCCATGGCCGGCATCGTTTCGAACATCGGTCTCGCGATCTTGTCGACGTTCGCTTTTGCCATTGCACTCAAGGTCCAGACCACGCTCGGCCCCCTGGGCGGTGCCACGACGCTGGCCGCTCAGGCAGCGTATTATGGCGTGTTCATCAACCTGGTGCTCGCGTTCTTCAACCTGATTCCGATCCCTCCCTTGGACGGCTCGCACGTTCTCTTCCACGTCCTGCCAGAGCCGCTGGCCCTACGCTACCGTGAGGCAGGACGCCACGGGCTCCTCATCATGATGGGCCTGCTCTTTTTCTTTCCGGGCGTGTTGAAGTACGTGCTCTGGCCGGTGACGTTCTTCGCCGGCCTCGCCACCGAATTCGCGCGACTATGGCTCTGACGGTCTCTTCGAGATCCCCACCGCTTCGATGCTACGATCATCACCACGACGTTCGCATTCGTCACCGCTCCCTGAGTGAGGCCAGCGGCCTTAACAAATTACTTGTTAAGGTGCTCGTCGGGTAAAGTTGTCGCGAACAACCCACAACGCATCGGCGTTGACGGCTCCGATACGGAAGCAGCATGGACGACGGCACTCGCTGCCCACCTCGGCGGCGAAGCCGAGCAGGCGATCGACGGCGTGGTTGTGGGCCGCGTGGACGTACTCACCGGCACGCAGGCAATCGAACTGGATTGGCTGAAGGGCAACAAGTTTCACGAGGGCATCGGCCAGGCCCTGCACTACGGCGACGTGACCGGGCAGCAGCCGGTACTTGCTTTAATCAGTGAGTACTACAATGTTTTCGGCGCCGAACAGCAGAAACTCGAATACGTTTCCGGGCTATGCGCGGCGCCCGGCGTCGAAGTATGGGCGTTAACAGCAAGGAGGCAGAATGATGAAAACATCGTGGAGCAAATCTGTGCATGTAATTTCGTTCATTCGAACGCTGCTGATTATAACTTACCTGTCTTTTTAAGCAGTCTTTTAAGCAGAAAAAAAAGCGGCGCCACGCAGGATGGTGCAGAACAGTTCGTATACATGCACAAGTTGGCATCGCCTGCAGCGGCTGATGCCGCCCGCAAAACGATCACAGCGGAGAACAATCGAATGCCGAACAGACCACCGCCACGCGGAATCCGGCAGCGTTCACAGCCCATCTCGACGGCAACGTCGGGCACCAGCCCGGCATCGTGCCCGGTTCCTATAATTCCGGGCTTTGTCCGGTAGCAGTACTCTGTGGTGAAATCCCCCCTCCCATTCCAGGATCGTATTGCAGTAGTAGCCTTGAAGGTCCGGATATTCTCGGATAAACTTGCACAGGCTTGGACCCAATCGTGGACAACAGAGCAATGACAGGAAAGCATCGTTTTTCGCACATCGAATGCTGCGGACGCAGCCTGAAAGGACGCATCTCGCTCAAGGGCTTCACTTTGATCGAACTGCTGGTCGTAATCACCATTATCGCCATCCTGGCGAGCATGCTGCTGCCGGTACTGAGCCAGGCAAAGCGCCAGGCCAAGATCATAACCTGCATCGGCAATCTCAAACAGATCGTGCTGGCGGGTTCGTTGTACACGGGCGATTACGACGACCGTTTCCCGGTTCGGTATCATCCGCACGCATGGGTCGGTCAACTGGGAACCGGCAGTAGTTTTGGACTCCTGGATATCACCGATCGCCCCTTGAACTCCTATCTCGGTTACGACACTGATGGGCAGAAGTGCGAGATCGGGCGGTGCCCGTTTGACATACCCGGCAGCAAGTATAAGGACGGTGTGTCCACCTTTATTGAGAATCACGGCGATTCGTACGCGGCATCCTCCGTTCAAAGGATTTACACCGACTTGAGCTTGAATTACGACGACGAGCAGGCGAACACGGTGACCGGCATCCACAACCCGTCGACGATGGTCTTCATGGGGGATGCCGCGGGACGCAATTACGCCTTCGAAGCCTGCCTCCATCCGGGTGGGGACGGCGATTGGGATCCGCATGGGAAGCGGTCCTACGGCTTCAGTTTCGTGGACGGGCACGTGGCCAGCCATCAGGTGTTCATCGGCATGGGCGTCGCGAATGTCAATGGTGGAGATTCGTCGTGGCTGAGCGAAATAGATTTCACCAACGGCGGCGGACATCAGACCGGCATGGGGGCTTGTGGCACGTCCGCAATATACCGCTATGGCATACCCTCCAGCCCGTAGCCGCCCATCAACAGCAGCAGCTCGAATACGTTTCCAGGCTATGCGCGGTGCACGCCGTGCGACGACGTCGCTAATGCCGCAGTCAATCTGGCCTGCACAATTCTGAGCGAGGCCCTGCCGACCAGTAGCCAGGAACTTACGGATGCTGCCACGGTCATTGTCAATTCGCTGATGATCAGCACCAATATCTGGGAGCCGGCTTGCGATATCGGCGCCGGAATCCAGGCTGCCATCGACGTCAAACTCAATCAGTAAAACCGATTGACATGTTGACCTTGAAAAAACACGGAGTCCGAAGACTCCGTGTTTTTTTTTGTGTGGGGGAACACAGCGCACTACCGTCACGGTTCGGTTTGACAAAAACAGTCTGCAGGCAGATACTTGGCACCGTTGTATAATGTATCAGAAAATATATGTCGACCATGAGGCTGACACGCAGGGGAAGGCCATGGTACAGACCGGACACCGTTTCACGCTGATAGAATTGCTGGTGGTCATCACCGTCATCGCCATCCTCGTATCGATGCTGCTGCCGGCGTTGTCTCGCGCCAAGGAGAAAGCGCGCCAGGTTGTGTGCATGAGCAATCTGCGTCAGTTCGGCGTCGCCCTGCATTCCTACGCCGCAGCGAACGATGCGAAATTCTTCAAGCAGTGGGATGACGTCTGGGGCGGTGCCGATCCGGCCTACGTCGATCGCCTCGCCGAGCCGACCTACCTGATGCTCAGAGACGAGTACAGCTACGATTTCGAAGAGATGGGTTGTCCGAACCTCAGGCGCTACCGGCCAGATGGGGAAATCGCGACGAATCCGGGGGACACCGCCGCTTTGTTCACAACCTCGAGCTGGCATGCGTTCGGCTTTCACACCTGGTGGTGGGAGGGAAACCCCAAGGGCGATCACTATATCATCGAGCATCTTTATCTGGCAAATCTCCACGACCTCGAGGCGGGCTGTAACGAGCCGGAAAATGTGACAAGTTCGCCCCGGGGGATAGCGGAGTCCGACCCGTCGGAGATGGTGCTTGGCGCCGACAAGAATATCCGTGTCGCCGGCAATTGGACGTCAGCCGGCACCGGCCCGTACTTCCAACCC
>Ga0209089_10000766_pt1 | contig 29153 bp, 20 predicted proteins | sample ArcticOcean_MG_C_FD_187431 | JGI IMG/M metagenome (GOLD analysis project Ga0209089, IMG submission 187431) | Marine microbial communities from western Arctic Ocean - ArcticOcean_MG_CB2_150 (SPAdes) (version 2) | ecosystem: Environmental > Aquatic > Marine > Oceanic | place: Arctic Ocean: Canada... | reverse complement strand
CATAGTTACAAGCTGTAATATCTGTACAACCAACAACCTCATCATCATCACAAACTAAATCACCATCAGCGTCAGCTAAACAATCTCCAGCGCAATCATAACCAGCAGCTGGGTAGATACAAGTACTATCATCAATAGTCGCATTCATATCGTAGTTACAAGCCATGTCATCTATACAACCCGTGCAAGAAGTATTATCTCCTCCACAAACACCACACCCATCAAGAACGTTACCTGCACAGTCGCAATCGCCATCAGCAATTCCGCCTCCACCACAAACTCCACACTCATCTATAACGTTGCCATCACAGTCGCAATCGCCATCAGGAATACTAGTACAGCTACCATCATCATTTGTAGCAGCAGAATCATAGTTACAAGCAGTCATATCTGTACAACCACACGATGGAGCAACTGTGCCAGTAGTACCATCGAACGTTAACTCTACAGTCGTGACATCCGTATTGTCACCATGGTTGAACATCGTTAGCCAAATGGCACCAGATAAATTACCGTCAGTAGTTAATTGAGCAACTAAAATCCTTTGATTTACGTCAGAGAAAGCATTTGCAGGAGGGGGGGATGGGACAACATACCAAGCACCACCAAGAGCATCGTCAATTTCTAAATTACCACCATTCTCGAATTCAGCGAACGGAAAACTAGGACTCAAAGCAGGGGCCTCTTCACCAGTACCCGGCCCTTCATCTAAACCTATAGTAACCCAACTATCATACTCTAATTCAGGGAAACTCTCATAAAAAATCGGGTTCATTGAAGAACCTAAAAATTCACCAGCAGCGTGCTGGTAAAAACTAGTTGAAGAACTTATATTTAAGGGATAAGTAATATCTCCAGAAACAGACAATAAGAAATCATCTGTGTGAGGAGTCGTAACATATAATCTATAAGTAGTTTGCCCTGCAAGAACTCCATCTGTGTGTTCCATAACAACATCAACATCTAAACCATACGCTTCTGTCACGCAACTACCATCATCTACAGTCGCGAATGGATCGAAGTTACAAGCCGTAATATCAGTACAACCTGGCCCCTCTAATTCATCACAAATACCATTGGCATTAGCATCATTAATACAAAGTCCAAAACAATCGTACGGAGCTTCAGCATATGTACAATTACCATCGTCTTCTGAAGCAGTGTCATCGTAATTACAGGCTGTAGTATCTGTACATCCGTAAGTTTCATTAACGTCACAAATCCCATCGCCATCAGAATCCACCACACACTCTCCATCACAATCATAAGGAGCTTGTGCATAGACGCAAGTTCCATCGTCGAAATCAGCATCTGGATTGTAGTTGCAAGCATCCGAATCAGTACAATCGAAAATCAGACATGATAAGTACTCACAACTTTCATTATCAGGAATAGTAGCCAAAGGATCGAAGTTACACGCCTCTATTACCATACAACCAACGACTTCGTCACCAAACACAGAGAAGATAGAAGTAGAATTGAATGCATTTGCTCCTTCATCTAATGGAAATACTTGATAATTCAGCGTCCCACTTAAAATTCCAGCAGTTGTAATCTGCATTATCAGCACCCTCATATTCTCATCAGCAAGGCCATTAGACGAGGTGTTGAGAGCGTAAACAGCGGCACCTACTACAGTGTTTATTTCTAAACTTGTACTTCCATTATCCTCGAAAAATGGAGATAGGGGCTGGGTTGTATCCTCAACCAGAGAGGGGTCCGCTGCATCATCAAGACCTGAACTACTTGCTGGGCCATCTAATCCTATTGTTGCATAAGAATCAGCCGCCATATCTGGAAAGGTGGGGAGGAAAACTGGATTTAATCCAGATGCACTCCAACTTGCATTATATTCAGAGTTAAAAACTCCATCAGGAGCAGATATTGTAAGGGGTAACACGTCATGTCCGAAAACTGCACTAACCCTATCAGTCGAATTAAGCAATTCTACATAAAAACGGTATGTAGTGCCTGTTGTTACAGTTGACTCATTCGACTCAATGGTCAAAGTGTAAGGATCCTGAGCCTGCATTGTAAAGCTCAGTAAAAGGAAAACTAAAGAAGTTAATTGTGTAAATAATCTCATGGTAGTGATTAATGTAATGATTTTCAACAAGCAATGTACTAAATCTACGAAGCTATTAACGTTCCTATTCAATTAAAATTCACAACAAAATATTAACATCTTGAAGATTAAATTGAATTCTAAATATAATAACCAACCTCAGTAGCTCACATTTCTACACATACTAACAATGTTAAAGTACTTAAACACAATTAATAATGTTGTTTTCTTATCGGATTCAGATAAAATTGCTGATTAAGCAAAAAAAAATACGTAAAAAAAGGGAAGCCTAAGCATCCCTTTTTTTTATATTATTCAAGCTTGAATTAATTAGCTTTCACTAATTGTATTGAAGAAGGAATACCGTTAGCGATAAAGCTTAAACGGTAAAGACCATTTTCGAGACCGTTAAGATCAAGAACTGTTTCGAACGAAGAGTCAGCGGCCAACCAATTACCTGAAGTCACCTGGCGACCACGAGAGTCGATAATAGTGAAGTCAACATATCCTTCTGCAAATCCAGTCCAAGAAATGTTGAATAGGCCTGTACTCGGATTAGGGTAAACCTTCGCTTCTACACCACCTTCAAGTTCGTACAAGCTTGTTACAACATTGAAAGTAGTGGACGTTGAACAGCCCGCTGAGTCAGTAACCTCTACAATGTAAGTGCCAGTGCTTAACCCTTCAAGGTCAGCTGATGTAATGCCGTCAACTCCTGGACCTGTCCACTCATAAGAGTAACCTGGAGTTCCGCCAGTAACGCTAATATTAATTACAGCATTTCCAGTATCCTCTCCCTCAGAAGCAATTCCGTTAATTACGATTGGTTCTGGCTCAGTAACTGAAGCATCAACTGAAGCAATACATCCATTCTCATCTTGAGCATAAAAAGTGTAGTCACCAGCAGGAAGATCATCGAATTCATCAACTCCAAAAAAATTATTGCCGTTTTCACTGTACTGGAAAGTCCCTGTTCCTCCTGTTGCACTTACAACTACTTGACCATCTGACAAACCATTACAAGAAGCCGCAGTTGATTCAGAAGCTGCTACTATAGGAGCTGCATTCATAACCTCAACATTTTCGTTGTTTGTACAACCGTTACCATCTGTTACAATAATATTGTAAATACCAGGAGCTAGATCCATCATTGTCGAGCCAGTAACATCAGTAGTATCTACAACTACAGTAAAGTTTCCAACTCCACCAACTGGAGCCCATGATATAGATCCATTAGTATCATCGGTACAAGCTACTGGATTAGATGAAGAATTTATGTCTATTACATCAGGACCAATAACAACAGGGGAATTATCATACTCATCACTATTAGCAATACATCCATTTACGTCAGTAGCTACAACGCTGTACGTTCCCGCAGTAACGGATATAGGACTAGTTACAGAGACTCCATCAATTGACAAAACCAATGTTTCAGGAGCAGCTCCACCCCAAGCAGCACAAGTAATAAATCCGTCAGCGATGTCGTCTGCACAAGAAGCCGGTGAAGAATTCAAGATTTGGACATGAACTTCCGAAGGGTTGTTAACAGAAGTCGCGAAGGATATTCCAGAACATCCGTTCTCATCTATCGCGACAACAGAATATGCTCCAGATCCTAGGCCAGAAAACACCGTGTTAGAAGAAACAGTCTCAGGAAAACCCAAAAGGTAAAATCCCAATGAACCACTTCCGCCCATAGCATTAGAGACCTCAATAGTAGCATCGTTCATATCGAAACAAGATATCCCTTCTGTTAAGGTAGCAGTAAGAGTAACTGCTTCAGTTTCAGGAACTGTAATAGTCGTATCAGACATACATCCAACACCATCAACCACCTCAACAAAGTAATCTCCAGCTACTAGGTTATTAAAATACCCAAAGTTTGAAGCAATTTCATCATCTACTCCTAAGTAATAATTATCTCCACCTTGAGCACCTGTAGAAGATATATATAAAGCTCCATCATTATCACCATAGCAAGTAGGGCTATATAATGAATCTACTACTAAAGCAAGAGAACAAGGAAGTGTGCAAGAGAAGTCATCAACTGTAGCTTCTATGTTAAAATTAGTAGCCGTCTCGTCAGTACATCCGAAAACATCATTGGAATTAGTACTGAAACCAATACCAGTATAGTAAACTGAGTTGTCTTGATCTCCTCCAACGAAAACCTGAACGTTAAATACGCCAGTGAAAGAACCATCAGTAGTGATTTGGGCTAATAGAACCTTATTATCTTCACCTCCGAATGCATAGAAATTACTAGAACACGAGTCGATCGGAGTAATACCACACGGAAAACCTGGGTAGAACCAAGCGCCACCGATAGGGTCGTCAATGTAAAAATCTCCTGTTGTGTTGAAAGAATCCATAGCATCATTCATACCGATGTTGCTAATGCCTCCATTATCAGCGGCAGACATCATACCTATAGTCATCCAGCTGTCCCATTCCAATTCTGGGAGCACAGCAAATAGAGCTGCATTAGGCTCATTTCCAAAGGTAAAGCTAGGATTTGAATTGTAGACTGTCCCGGTTGAAGAAAAAATTAATTCGTTGTCAGAATCTCCGAAAACAGAAGAAACGAAATCGGTGCTATCTGTCGTGTTAGCATAAACATGATATGTAGTAAATCCAGCAAGTTCTTCGATGTTTACACCATCATGGACCTGATAAGCCTCAACTGAAATGTTTGTAAGTTGAGCTTGGGCTCCGAAAGAACATATTAAACCAATAAAAAATAGCAAATGCTTCATATAGATAATTATTTATTCCATTTAGAAACGCAAATATAGTTTAAGGGTTGTTGAAAAAATATTTATGTAGCAAAAATCTGCCGCTTATCAAACTGCGGAAGTTTTTTTTTAAGAATTTAGACTGATCTATTGGATTACCAATCTCTTCACTGATGATAAATTATCAGATGAGAGTAGTGTAATTTGGTATATGCCAGGAGTAAGGGCGCTAATATTAATATCTAACTGTCTATGAAAATTAGAATCGGCAACTTGATACACAACTCGACCTCTTGAGTCAGTAATTGTAACATTCGCCGAATTCATATCATTGCTAACTAAAACAATTACATTGTTATCCGCAGGGTTAGGGTAGATCTTAAAATCAACTCCTGTAACAGTGTTAATTCCGTCCGCCCCACAATCAGAGCAAGAGTTGTAACAAACAATGTCTAATATTTCAGCCTCGCCACTTCTAGTATGAAGGCGGTTGAAAGCTCCGAAACCGTTTGGCACTCCGCAACCTTCTGACTCAAAAGTTACCTCAAGGCTATCAGGTCCCACAACAGAACCTGACTCTTCAACAGTGTAATCTGCTTCACCTCCTGGGAATGGGTCGCCGTTTGTAAACTTATAGAACACCTCGGCTGCACCAGAAACAACAGTAGTTATTTCCCAAACATCATCTCCGTCAGTATCGCTTAATGCAATAGCTCCTGACTGCCAAGCTGGGCTAGTGAAGCTCCCTATTATATACACTCCGTCTACACTTGTTACCTCATCAGCCATGTTAACACGAAATGTGATATCAGCAGCATCGGGATCAGGCATACATGCAACTCCAGGGCAGTTATTATAACAAGCCTCGTAAACCATAGCCTCCTCTACTACTTCTAAGATGCGGTTGCCGTTTGTTATACAATCTCCTGCCAGGTTTTCGTCATCGATGTTACCAACTCCGTTTCCTCCCCAATCGTTTCCGTTAATGAATTTAAACTCGTAGTTGCCAGGAGCCATATCTAATACAACTTCCCATATACCATCTCCATCAGCATCATCAAGTGGTGTAGCTCCGGGAGTCCATCCTTGAAAATTCCCAGCTACGTGCACTCCATTTTCAGAAATTGCTGCTTGAGTAGTCATATCAACTCTGAGAGTTACACTTGAAGGTGAAACACATGATCCACAGCTGTTGTAACAAACTGGAGTTGTGGTTCCAGCTACAGAAAGGACTACGTTCTCACTGTCTAGTTGTAAAACTCTGTTTCCGGTAGCATCTGCACAATCTGCTCCTGATAAATTTTCGTTTGGATCCAGCCAGCTATTTCCATTAACGAACTTGAATACAATTGACTGAGTTGAATCTGGAATGAAGGATTGGATCGTTTCGTATACCATATCACCATCCATATCGGATAACTGAGTTATAGCTGGGTCCCAACCTTGGAATCCGCCAGCAACATGAACGCCACTTGCGCTAACATTTTCAGCAGACATATCCACTCTAAAGCGAACTGTTGACATCCCGCAGGCAGCACAACTACCGAAGCAAACATGATATTCTAATGTAGCATCTTCGCCAGAAATAATTAACATTCGGTTATCATTACCTCCAACTTCGACTTGACAAGCATCTGGCACATCCTCTACAAATGCCCAATCGTTACCGTTTATAAATTTGAATTGTGTAGAAGTTTCCAAATCGATAGAGATAGAGTAAACACCATCCATATCGTCGTCAGTGAGCTCTGTCAATGCTGGATCCCAACTTTGGAATCCTCCGGCTATATGAACTCCTTCAGGACTTACAATTTCACCATTCATATCAACGGAGAAAGTGACGTTTGTGGAGGTTTGGGCGGAAAAAGTCGCAGAAAAACACAGTAGAGTAAAAAACAAGTAGAATTGCTTCATCATTATAGATGTTTATATTTAAGGAAGTGTACTTTTTACACTTTCAACAAACATACATCATGAATCGCTTGTCTCCAAAGCTTAGGAATGAGAGTTGTTGAGCCAGTCTCCAAATCGAAACAAACGATAACAGTGCGGGACGAAGCTGCAAGTATTTTGCTGCCTGTTTTAATAATGTGTGCGTTGTAAGCGACTGTAAGACTCTTTTCTCCTAATTTTTCTATCCATATTTCAATTTCTAAAACGTCCTTAAGTTTTACAGGGTGCTTATAATCGACCTCTTGGCGTGCGACAAGTACACCGTGTTTCTTCCAATCCCAACCTTCAGAAATTTTATTGAAGAGTTCGATGCGGCTTTGCTCAAAGTAGATGAGGTAGTTTGCGTTGTGAACGATTCCGTAGCTGTCGATGTCAGCGAATCTGATTTCGGGGCGATATAATATGTTCATGGCCGCGAAGATAAATGTACTTTTGCGTTATGCTCACAAGAAATAAAATATTCAGTCTTCTTCTTATTATAGGATTCTTTTTTTCAGCAGTTCAACTTTACCTAACTCCTAACGCTGTGGCTTGGATGGCATCGGCCCTCGCACATCTTGTTGTACTCATATCAATAAGGATGGAAAGAATTCCTGAGTTTGACACTGATTTCTTAGGCATCTTAAATGTGACAGTAGGACTTGTTGCTACAATTGTTGGGTTAGGTCAGTGGGTGGTTTCTGGCGAAAGTGGCCCTTTAGCTGTGATAGTTGCCGCTTCTGCTCTTGTAATTTGGGCTTTAAGAGAGACTAAACAAAGTTAATTTCACTCCTTCTCGCCTTATTTTACTCGAAAAACTAGCTTTTTTATCGACTTTATTAACAAAAGGTATTAGATTGTTCACAAAATGGGGGTAAATCACCTCTAAGCCTTGACAGTGTTAGGATTGTGGTCATACATTGCAAATGACAAGAAACAATATTGTTTAATTTAATAAAAATTCATTCACATGAACAAAGCAGAATTAGTTGATGCAATGGCTTCAAGCGCTGGCATCTCAAAAGCAGACTCAGGTCGTGCACTAGAAGGTTTCCTTAATGCTACTAAAGGTGCTCTCGCTAAAGGCGATCGCGTATCTCTAGTAGGTTTCGGTTCTTTCTCTGTAAATCACCGTCCAGCTCGTAAGGGTCGTAACCCACAAACTGGTGCTGAGATTCAGATCAAAGCGAAGAACGTAGTAAAGTTCAAAGCAGGATCAGGCCTAGTAGTTTAATTCCGATTTGACTTAACGTCTTAAGCCTCTCCTTCGGGAGGGGCTTTTTATTTTTACACTATTTAGTTTTGCTTCATGTCCGAACTTAAAAATAAAATACAGCAGTGTATCGACGTTTTGACACCTATCTTAACTGAGAGTAGGTTGGCGAGGTTTGAGCATGTCCTCTCAAATAGGACTCGTCACGTAGCAATGGTTTTAGAGGATGTATACCAAAGTCGCAACACAAGCGCGGTAATGCGAAGCGCAGACGGAATGGGTATTCAGGATATATATATGGTGGAGAGTTATAATGTTTGGTCTAAAAACCGAAGTGTTTCGAAGGGGGCCTCAAGGTGGCTCACCTTACATAGACATCTCGGTTCTGAGGATCCACACGCAGCCTGCCTTGCAAAACTTCGAGCGGGAGGATATCGCATTGTAGCCACATCACCCCACGAGGGTGGCTTCACCCCAGATACACTACCCTTAGACAAACCGGTGGCTATAGTTATGGGAACTGAATTCAAAGGTATCTCAGACAAAATGATGGCTGAAGTAGATGATTACGTTGAGATTCCCATGTATGGATTTTCAGAAAGTTTTAATATCTCGGTTGCGTCTGCCATTGTGATGAATAGGGTTTGCACTAGGGTGCGTGAAGAGGGCATAGCGCCAGGACTCAGTGAAGACGAGAAACAATTTCTCAGACTACAATGGGGATTTAGATCCGTAAAATTTGCCGGAGAAATCTTAAAAAGATACGGGCTTGAAATGCCCATAGAAAAATGAGCCAACATGTGCAGGGGAAGTTGAGGGTAGACACATTGGGGCTTTTAAAAATCGCCCTGCCGATTTCCATCGGCACGTTCGTACAATTTTTAGTTCTGCTTACCGATAATTATTTCCTTGCTCGCGTTGGTGAGTCGGCGATTAATGGGGCGGGCAATGCTGGGCTGATGTACCTGACATTTGGGATGGTAATCTTCGGGAGCGCCACTGGGATCCAGATTTTAGTTGCAAGGAGACACGGAGAGGGTAATGATGCCATGCAGATCCGGACCGGACGTATGGGGTGGGTTATTAATTTAGGAATGGGAGTGATAATGCTTGGCGTATTGTTGGTCTTGAATCGTGGCTTACTTGGGGGACTGATATTGAACGAGGAGGTTCGTGGAGTTTTCGAGCCGTATTTAGGGACTCGTATTTGGGGATTTATACCTTTCGGGATCACCTTTGCTATAACGGCATACTGGACGGGACTCGCTAGAACTCAGCTCCTACTTGCCGTCAGTTTAACTACGGCTTTTACTAACCTAGTCCTAGATTACTCATGGATAGAGGGGAACTTAGGCTTCGAAGCTATGGGGCATATCGGAGCCGCTCGGGCATCGCTTACGGCTGAGATAACTGGTCTTTTAGTTGCTGTTGCTCTAATGCTAAAGGTAGAACCTCGTTTTTTCAAACTTCCGAAGCGGCCCGATGGTGAGGTTATTCGTGCATGGTGGGCAATATCTGGACCGCTGATGGGACAACTTTTGATTACTGTCGGAACTTGGACTTCATTCTTCTTCTTCGTAGAGAAAGTTGGATCAACCGAGCTGAAGATTTCTCACATAGGCCGTAACGCCTTTATGCTTGCCTTCGTTGTTGCTTCAGGCATAGCCCAAACAACCCGAACCGTAATATCCCAACTTATAGGCTCCGGCCGTAATTCTGAACTCATATCAGTGGCTAAGAGATTAGGATTAATAAACATCATAGGCGTCTTAATAATGTCGCACGGCTTTATTCTATATCCCAACACTATAGCAAGTTTTTTCTTTGATGACCCTATAGCTATAGAAAGTATGGCAAAGACTTTTTCTACACTCTTTATCGCCGTCATAGGATTTTCTATTGCGACGCTCTTCCTTGCAACGCTTGAGGGTGCAGGAGGAACGAAACGCGCTTTCATAATTGAAATAATCGCAGCAGGATGCTACCTATGTGCTGCCAGCTACCTCACTTCTGAGCATAACGGACAGTATTTCCCCATTGAGGTTATTTGGCGTGTAGAATGGGTGTACTTTACATTAATCGGAATTGGAAGCTATCTAATGCTTAGAAATGGCAAGTGGAAGAAGGGGCTGGAATCTTTGAGTGAAGCGAAAGAATAAGAAATGAATAAGTTGAGAATAGTATATTTAGGAACGCCGGAATTTGCGGCGACGTGCTTGGAGACTTTATTGAAGGGTAGGCATGAAGTGGTGGGCGTAGTTACTGCTCCAGATCGCGAGAGTGGACGTGGGCGTATAATTACTCAGTCAGAAGTGAAAAAAATCGCGCTTGAGAGGGGCTTACCCATCGCTCAGCCTGAGCGCCTTCGTTCGGAGGAATTCCTTGATCTATTAAAGGGGTGGAATGCCGATTTAGGTGTGGTAGTGGCATTTAGGATGTTGCCCGAGGTGGTTTGGTCTATGCCTAAAATGGGGACTGTGAACTTGCACGGATCTCTGCTGCCGCAATTCCGTGGAGCCGCACCTATTCAGAGAGCGATTATGGCTGGCGCGACAGAAAGCGGCGCCACCACATTCCTTCTCACGGGAGCCATCGACAAGGGCGATCTGCTCGGACGCGTGGTCGTTCCGATAGGCCCAAATGAAAACGCTGGATCGCTACACGACCGCATCCTAGAAAGTGGAAAAAATTTGCTTGCAAAAACCATAGACGATATAGCTGACGGTGTCGCGCGAGCGATTCCACAGTCAGAGGTGATCTCAGAGTTGAAAGGAAATCTTCTCGATGCTCACAAGCTTTTTAAGGAAGATAGGAAAATTTCTTGGTCGCGTTCCGCTGTTGATGTGCACAACCAAATTCGAGGCCTTGCCCCCTACCCTGGGGCTTACACGACTTTACCTGACGCTCCGAAAGCACCTGTGAAAATTCTTGAGGCTCGGGTTTTTAATGACCGCTCGGGTGAATTGGTGGCAGGTAAAATTTCAATTCATCAAGGACGTCTGTATGTCGGGTGTGGAAAACCTGTCCCGGATAGCGAAAACGGCACACTTGAAATACTTCGCATACAACCTCCCGGCAAGGGCGCCATGGATGCAGGCTCGTATCTCCGGGGGCTGCGTGAGGAAATTGCTAGCTTTACAGTCTAAGCAATGTATCTTGTGAAGATGAAAAAATATTTGCTGGTTTTCTTAGGTTTTATTCTAATTTCCCCACTGCAATATTCAGCCCAAACTTTCCCACTTCCCTCCCCCACGTTTGGCCCTGCCTTCCTTCAAAGTGAGGTTGCCGCAATTGAGGTCTTCCTCGAACCAGAGGATTGGGATTACATTCTTCATCCCGACAATGAGCAAAGCTATGTAGAACATCCCGCGACTTTTATTTACACTTCAGTTGCTGGATCAGATACTATGTACGATGTCGGATTTAGGCTTCGTGGAAATACATCAAGGGCTGCTGGCAAGAAGTCCTTTAAGGTGAGTATGAATACGTTTGTGGCTGGGCAAAAGTGGAACGGGCTTGAAAAATTAAACTTAAACGGGGAGCACAATGACCCGTCAATAATGAGAGCGAGAATGGTTTGGGAGTTTATGAGGTCGCAGGATATGGTAGCCCCAAGGTATAGTCATGTGGAGCTGTATGTAAATGGAGAGTATCGAGGGTTGTATTTAAATCTAGAGCATGTAGACGAAAACTTTTTAGCAAAGAGGTTCGTGAATCCATTTGGTAAGCTTTGGAAATGTACTTATCCAGCCGACCTGAGTTACAATGGATCTGATGGAGAAGATTATATGTTTACCCATCCGTGGGACGATACACGTGTCTACGATCTTACGCGTGGCGGAACTGGCATGAACGGCGAGCCCACGGGAGAAGATTATAGTGCTATAGCAGAGCTCGCTACGATTCTGCACGAAGTTTCTACGGAGAATCTCCCGTGCGAGATTGAGCAGGTCTTTGATGTGAGTTCTTTTCTGAAACTCGCGGCGCTTGAGATTTTAGTTGGGCATTGGGATAATTATTTCGGGAACATGAATAACTATTATCTGTACGAACGTCCCGAAGATGGAAAACTGATGATGTTCTCGTATGATGTAGATAATACTTTAGGCGTACAGTGGTGGGGTGACTATTCAAACCAGAACCCGTTCGACTACTCCCCCACAGATTTCAGACCGCTTTACGACCGGCTTATGGAAGTTGAAGAGTACAGAGATATGCTTGGAGCTTTTATCAATGCCGCCCTCGAGGATGGATTTAATGGCCCTGGTTGGGCAGTGAGAGGAAACGAGCTAATCGCTCTTTGTACATCGGCCGCACTAAACGATACATATAGAACATTAGATTACGGATTCGACAACAACGACTTCCTATTATCTATCTCAACAGCTTGGGGCGGCCACATAAGTAACGGTATCGCACCTTATGTTCTGGAGCGAGCAAATTCCATCACTTCGCAAATCAACCCAGTCGCTCCACTTCGCAGCATTCAAGCTTACGCAAAAACCCCCGTTCACAACGATACCCTAACGATATACACTGAGACATATGGCTATCCCTCCTACCTTATCGCCACGATATTTCCTGACAACGCCCCTAGCTTCACTTCGCCCCTAAGCGAAATTGAACCGGGACTTTGGAGGGTGGATATCGCACTAACTGGGGTTACATCAACAGAGTGGATTGTCAATGCCACTTACGAAAATAACGTATCCCTTCCTACGATCATAAACTCCCCTTGCACTCCCGGGCGAGCTTGGATCTCTTGGCTACCATCGCCCAATTTCGTTCTTAATGAGGTAATGCCACTTAACAACAGCTTCAACCAAGACCCCTCCGGAGGTTTTCCTGACTGGGTAGAGATTTACAACTCCTCAACATCTCCCGCTTCAGTTGCAAATATGTACCTAACAGATAATATAGATATCCCCGCGAAATATAAATTCCCAGAATTCACTGTAGAACCTAGCGATCATCGCCTAATCTACCTTGACAACGACCTCGAACAAGGCCCACTTCACGCTCCTTTTCATATAGATTCTAGTGGTGACGATCTCACTTTAATTACCTGGGATGATTTCGGATGGAGAGTTGTAGATAGAGTGGTTTGGTCTAACGTATTGTCTGTAAACACTAGCTACGGACGTATCGAAGATGGGTACTCTGAGTGGATGACTTTCGTTCCTCTAACGACCACTCCTCCCACGCCTTTAGCCGCCAACTCAGGCATGATCACTGCGCCCTGCCCAGAAGACCTCAACGGCGACGGATCAATTACAGTACAAGATGTCTTAATCGTACTAGCCAACTTCGGATGTGTGGCACCAGAACCTTGTATCGGAGACATAGACTCAAGCAACTATGTTGGCGTTAGCGACGTCTTAGAGATGTTATCAGCATTCGGCTCCAACTGTTAAGCAAACTATGAAAAATCTCCTTTCCGCCCTTTCCTTTGCGCTCATTTCCTGTATCTCCTTTGCCCAAACATCATCTTCTCTCCCCCACAACCTTACCATACACGAGAAACTCAGCGCATTACAGAGTGGATATGAACGTCCCGAAGCTTCAGAGAGAGCAACAACAACTCCACCACCTTATGGAAATCTGAGAGCTATGGCCGAGTGGGAGGAAATTCAAGCACTTGTAGTTTCTTGGACTTCGTACACAGGAATTTTAAAGCAAATTGTAGCTGCCTCAGTAAGCGAATGTCACGTAATAATCCTCTCTGAAAACCCATCTAGCACACAATCCTACCTTCAGAACTCGAGCTACGGAGGACCTGTAAGTATGAATAACATTACGATTATAGACACTAACATAAATTCAATTTGGGTTAGAGATTATGGAGGAACTACTGTATACGGAAACGAAGTAGACAACGGTTTGCTCGTAGATTGGATATACAACAGACCACGCCCTGCAGACGACATCACTCCAGCAGTAGTCGCTTCAGCCCTAGGACTAGATATCTACACAACGACTTCTGCCCCATACGATTTTATGGCGACAGGCGGGAATTATATGAGTGACGGATTCGGTACTGCTTTTTCTTCAAATCTCATTTTAGAGGAAAATTCTGGTGGAAGTACAGGTTGGGGAGGATCGTTCCCCAACCACACAATATCTGAAATCGACGGTATCATGAACGACTTCATGGGCATCGATACCTACATAAAAATGCCAACCCTACCCTACGACGGCATTCACCACATCGATATGCATATGAAGTTGCTCGATGAGGAAACCTTACTAGTATCACAGTATCCTTCAGGAACTGCGGACGGCCCACAAATTGAAGCTAACATCCAATATGTCTTGCAGAATTTCACCACGAAGTGGGGTACTCCTTTTAAAGTACATTGGATCACCGCTCCCCCACAACAAGGCGGAGGATATCCTAACTCAGGCGGATATTACTGCACCTACACGAACTCTATGTTCGTCAACAAAACACTTCTCGTCCCCACATACTACGAACAGTACGACACCACTGCTCTACGTATTTACGAGGAACTTCTCCCAGGCTACACCATCGTTCCTATCGACTGCGACAACAGCCCAGAAGCCATCATCTCCGCTTCGGGAGCCATACACTGTATCATACACGAGATAGGTGTTGAAGATCCATTGTTAATCAGCTTCCAAGCTCTAGAAAATGAAGTAAGCAATCCGAACGGGCACACTATTTCTGCTTACATAAAACACCGCGACGGAATATCATTAGCTTCTATTTATTGGCGCGTCCAAGGATCGTTCAGCTTCATTCCTGCGACAATGACTTCAATAGGAGGCGGCTACTTTGAGGGTGAAATACCCACTCTTTCAGGAGACGGGGGTGTGATTGAATATTACGTTCAGGCAGCCTCTTATTCAGGAAAAGTCCAAAGACGGCCCATGACTGCCCCTACCGGATTCAAGTCTTTCGTTATATTACCCGGCTCCGGCATATATGGTTGTACTGACTTTAATGCTTGTAACTACGACTCTACGGCTACGATAGATGACGGCACATGTGAACCACCTTGCTGCCCAGGAGATATCAACGGTGATGGCGGAATGAATGTTTCCGATTTATTAGTGATTCTAAGTGAATTCGGATGCTCTGGCAATTGCACCGCTGACATCGACTCTGATGGAAGTGTAACTGTTGGTGACATCCTGTACTTCCTATCAATCTTCAGCGATGGTTGCCCTTAAGATTACACTCCCCACGCTCACGCACGCTTAACAATTCTCGCTTAACAATTAGGAAACAGAGTAAACATGTTATTCGAAATCATCATCCGTAATAACATAAGTACAAACCTGAATAGTATGCTTATTGCCACTTAAATCTTCTGTCCAATTGAATTCATTTCTGAAGTCCCCTGTAAATGTAAAATCATCAAGCAAAACGACAAGCGTACTATTTTCAGATATTGAACACGGAGAGGAGGGGATCTCACAAGGTTTATTTCCAAGCTTTTGGGTTAATTCTATATAAACATATGAGTTTATAGGTAGGGTGTAAATACTATCCATTTCATAATACCCACTGAAATAATCTATTTGTAATGAATAGGAGGAATCGTTTTGAATGATCTTTCTGGTTGTATGAGTGCTTTCACATCCTAATAAAAGCAAACATGCCAAAGAAGTAAGTAAATATCTCATAGTCTCAGATTTAAATATGTAAGATACAGCTATTCTGATATAGATGTTTGGCAACATTACATTGGTAAAATTGCAGCAATAAAAAAGGGACACCCAATCGGCATCCCTTTTTATATTATATATTATAACGAGTGATTAGCAAGTAGTACCGAACGCTGCAAGTAATAGCAATATATCTTGAACGTTAGTCGCATCGTCATCATTGATATCAACTGAACATCCTGACGTGCAGCCGAACTCTCCAAGAAGAACAAGTATGTCCGCTACAGATATAACGCCATCTCCGTTAACATCCTCTGGGCAGTCACAAGACTCGAATTCACAAGATCCATCATCCATTGTTGCATCAGCGTCGTAGTTACATGCTGTGTAGTCCGTACAACCAGCACAAGACTGCATCTCACATGAACCATCGTCAATTAATGCTGATGGATCATAATTACATGCCATAGGGTCTACACATCCAGAACAAGAAGTGTATTCACAAGATCCATCATCTGTATTTGCTGCAGAATCATAGTTACAAGCACCTTGGTCTATACAACCTAAGACTTCAACAAACTCACCTGGGCATATACCAGCTAAAGTAAATGTTGCATCATAATCAGCACCTGTAGATGTAGTCCATCCGTTCACAATTGTAACAGACCAATCTCCATCACCTGATACTGCAGCACCAGATAAATCTACCACTGCATTGTATAATCCTGATGTGGTAACCGTCCAAGTCGCAGGGTAGACTACTGTGTAATCTCCTTGATTAGCACAAACTCCACTAGCATAATTAAAACCTCCAAATTCGATACAAGATCCATCAGGTGCTCCGATTTGTACAAGCATATCAGCTGGCCAACTACCGTTAGCAAGAGGGTTAGCCCAGTTTAGGTCTATAGTAACAGTAGTTAAAGTACCTGCTCCAGTTACTGTAGAAGGATCTGAACTAGCCTGTCCCACAAGAGAAGCAACAACTGAAGTTGTTATTTCACAATCACATCCGTACAATGGATCTGGTGCAATACAAGACCCGTCATCCTGTGTAGCTGTAGCATCATAGTTACAAGCAGTTTCATCCATACAACCAGCACAATCATAATTACATGAACCATTGTCATTGATGGCAGCTGGATCGTAGTTACAAGCAGTAGCATCTGTACATCCAAAACCCTCTCCTATACAGAATGAAGTAACTTCAGAGGATAAGAATTCAGCTCCGGTTGCAAGTACAGCACCATCAACAGTTAAATCATAAGATCCGATACCATAAGCACAGCAAAGACCATCTCCAAAACTATCGTAGATAGTAAATGTGAAACACCCATCTCCAACACAAACTACCTCTTGGATAGCTGTAGCAGCATCCACATATGGGCCACCTGACGCCACAGCAGCGCCGTCAACATCAGTCAAAGACCAAGTTGTCTCACCAGGGTAGTTGTCAGTCAAAATATTTATTATTACTCCTGTACCACCTAAGATACAAGATCCATCATCTTGAGTTGCGGCAGCGTCGTAATTACAAGCTTCTGGGTCTGTACAGCCTGAACAAGATGAGTTATCTCCACCACAAACTCCACAATAGTCATTTACTAAACAAGACCCGTCATCTTGAGTTGCGAACTCATCGTAGTTACAAGCTGTAGAATCCATACAACCGTTACAATCGAAGTTACAAGAGCCGTTGTCTATAGCAGCATTAGCGTCATAGTTACAAGCAGCAGGATCAGTACAACCTAATCCACACTCTTCAGAGTTAATTGAGAAGTAATCTTCTCCAGCACTTACACCATCAGTATTTGCAGCAGAGTCAAGGTCACCTGTCATAATAACTGCTCCTGTAGCAACGTCAGTAAGAGTGTATGTAGCTCCGTTCCAACCATCACCATAGCTATCAGTCATAGAAAGAGTGTAACAACCGTCACCTATACAAAGATCTGATGATCCAGCACCACCGTTAGCAACAGAAGTTCCGTTAAGAATAATAGTCCAACCTATTTCTGAATCCCAAGATCCACCACCAACTGTCATATTAACTCCATTTCCGTAGATACAAGAGTTGTCTTCAATTGTGTTGTCAGCATCGTAGTTACAAGCGGCATCATCTGTACATCCAGTACAAGATGAGTCATCTCCTCCACAAATACCACAAAGGTCAAAATATTGGCAGTTTCCGTTATCCTCAATAGCTTCTGGGCTATAGTTACAAGCTGTTTCATCCATGCACCCAAGATCTGGATTACAGTTAGTCATAGCAAGATTGATAGAATTAAAGACGTTAAGACGTCCTCCAGATACAGTTTCATTTGTAAGTTGATCAATGGGATCAACTCCGCTCATAATAAAGCCTTTTACAAGATCAGCAGTAGCTTGAGGAGATGTTAGAGCGTTAGCTGCTAGGTCTGAACAAGGAGCGCTGTAGATAAGTGCAATCGCTCCTGCCACACATGGGCTAGCGAAAGATGTTCCTGAAGATGCAGCGTAGCCATTTCCAGCAGCAGTCATAAATACGTTTTCACCTGGAGCACCGAGGTCAATAGTAGTGGCACCGAATGCTGAGAAAGTTCTTACGTCTTGATTGTTCGTAGCAGTTACAGACACCATATAATCAGAACTACAACCAGTAGGCATATCACCCACGACATCAATATCGAATTGAGCATTTGCAGTAGCTCCACAATTGAGGATACCTACAGATCCTAAGTCGTCGTAGTAAGCACACCAAACCGGATAGTTAGCAGGATTACCCTGGTCTATTCCCCAAGAAGCGTTAGTAGCAACAACGAACGCACCCTGAGTACCGTTTGATGTATTGTACATATTACGCATTGTATGTGGATAGCTGTAAGCTGCTATTACATTTGATTCTGTGAGACCACCCATTTGGACCTGCATAAGACCCACTGACCAGTTCACTCCAGCAACACCTAAATTGTTGTTACCTGTAGCACCAATCATTCCGCTTAGTGCAGTACCATGGCCTCCTGTTGAAATACCATCATTTCCGCTTGTAGCGTTCCATCCGTTTACATCATCAACATATCCATTACCATCATCATCGATTCCGTTACCTGCAATCTCACCTGAGTTTACCCAGTGATTGTCGATAAGGTCAACGTGATTCCAATCAGAACCACCTCCTTCAAGGATACAAACGACGATTCTATCGCCGTTCGCTGTGTAACCTCCTGTAGAGATATCCCAAGCTTCGTCAGAATCAATATCGTGATCTTCTGTTTGGACATGGTGCCATTGAGACCCAAACTGACTGTCGTTAGGCGTTGTAGCTCTTTCTTCAATATAGTGGTTTACCTGAACCGCCTGAACTTCATCATTTGCAGCTAAAGCATCAATGATTTTCTCTACATCTACTCCTTGCTTATGGAAACTAAGTAAATAAATATTAGATAGAGTAGAAAGTTGGTCTACTTCAGCAAGACCAGATTTAAAACCGTCAATTATTTTATATGAAGTTGTAAAGGCATCGATGTCTACAGCCTTATCGAATTTAACAATAAGTTGACCAGGAACAGGAGTACCTGCAACACCTTTAACTTGAGCCTTCTGAGCCATGACAGACATCGAAACAATCGACACTGTGAGGACTAATGATAGTAACGTCGCTTTAATATTCATAGAATTATGCAATTAGGTAAAACTTGAAAATATAATTAATAGGCTTAGATAGTCCAAGCTTCGGTTTTAAGACGTCCGAAAATACAAAAGGTTGCATACCTTAAATGATTTACGAAAATGAAGACGATAAGACGTTTAAAATCTCAGTTGCAGAAGAAGTGATCGTAGTACCTGGACCGAAAACGCCAACGACACCCATATCGTAAAGAGTATCGCAATCGCCCGGAGGAATAACACCACCAGCCACAACTAAAATATCTGCGCGGTTAAGGTGTGCAAGAGCCTGTATCAAAGCCGGAATTAATGTGAGGTGACCGGCAGCTAAGGTAGAGATACCTATAACATGAACATCGTTTTCAACTCCTTGGCGTGCAACTTCTTCAGGGGTAGAAAAAAGTGGACCGAGGTCAACATCGAAACCAAGATCAGCGAAAGCAGAGGCTATGACTTTAGCCCCTCTATCATGACCATCCTGGCCCATTTTAGCGACTAGAATTCGAGGTCGTCGTCCAGCCAATTTCGTGAAATTGTCAGAAAGTGCTAAGGTTGTTTTGAAATCCCTGTGGTTGTTCATTTCTTTTGAAAATACTCCACTCACCCTTCTGTCAGTGGGTTTAAATCGTCCAAACTCCTTCTCTAATGCATCACTTATCTCACCTAAGGTAGCTCTATTACGAGCTGCATCAACAGCTAAAGCTAATAAATTGCCAGAAGCCTTAACTCCTTTATTTAGAGAATGTAAAGAAGCGTTGACTGCGCTTGTATCACGAGAGGATTTAAGTTGTGTGAGATTTGAAAGCTGCGAATCACGAACGGCTGAAGCATCGACATTTAAAAAGTCAATATTGTCATCTTCTGAAGGGACTTTGTACATATTAACGCCGATAATGCGGTCTATTCCGCTATCTATTCGAGCTTGTTTACGTGCTGCAGCTTCTTCGATTCTGAGTTTAGGAAGACCCACTTCTATAGCTTTAGACATCCCTCCAAGCTCGGAAATTTCATCCATAAGTTCAGAAGCTCTACGAGCGATAGATTCTGTAAGGAATTCCATCAAACGGCTCCCAGCCCAAGGATCGACTGCAGCGGTATACCCCGCCTCTACTTGTAATAAAAGCTGAGTGTTTCTAGCTATTCGTGCCGAAGCATCGGTAGGCAAAGCAATAGCTTCGTCTAAAGAGTTCGTATGTAAAGACTGAGTCCCTCCGAAGGTGGCGGATAATGCCTCGATGGCAGTTCGTGCAACGTTATTCCAAGGGTCCTGAGCAGTGAGTGACCATCCCGAGGTTTGGGTGTGGGTTCTGAGCATAGAGGATCTTGGGTCTGACGGATTGAATTCGGCCATCTTTTCAGCCCAAACCATTCTTGCCGCCCTCATCTTCGCAATCTCCATCGTGTGGTGCATTCCATTAGCCCAAAAGAAACTCAATCGAGGGGCGAATGCATCCACTTCTAACCCCGCCTCTATTCCAGATCGGACGTATTCCAGTCCGTCAGCAAGTGTGTAAGCAAGTTCGAGATCTGGAGTTGCGCCAGCCTCCTGCATATGATATCCAGAAATACTAATGGAATTAAAGCGAGGCATATTCGAGGTAGTGTACTTAAAAATATCCGACACAATCCTCATTGATGGCTCAGGGGGATATATAAATGTATTGCGAACCATAAACTCTTTGAGAATATCGTTTTGGATCGTTCCAGATAATTTCTCCTGACTTACTCCTTGTTCTTCGGCGGCAACGATATAGAAAGCGAGGATAGGTAAAACCGCTCCGTTCATAGTCATACTTACAGACATCTTATCTAAGGGGATGCCGTCGAAGAGGGTTTTCATATCCTCGACACTATCTATTGCAACTCCTGCTTTTCCTACATCACCTGTCACTCGAGGGTGGTCACTATCGTAACCTCTGTGGGTGGGTAGGTCGAAGGCGACGGATAACCCCTTTTGGCCTGCAGAAAGATTGCGACGATAAAACGCATTAGATTTCTGAGCCGTGGAAAACCCGGCGTACTGACGGATGGTCCAAGGGCGACTTGCATACATAGTGGGATAAGGCCCTCCTAGATATGGCGGCAACCCTGGCTTATATATTTCGTGAGAACACTTGGGTGTATTTGCCGGAGGAAATGCAATGGGGACGTCTATCCCCTCGGCAGTTCCTACTGTTTTGATTTCAGATGGAGAAGATGAGTTGCCTGAATAAATCTTTTCTGACTGGGTGCTCGCAGGAGGTGGAGTGATTTTCTCCGCCTGAGAATGGTTGAGGAGGTAAAATAAATCTTCTGGGTTTTTAGAAAGTGCCTCTTCTCCCCTTATCGATCCCTGAGGAATGAATACTGGAGCTGAAAGCCAAACTCCACGCCCCCGCAAAGTGGCATCGTTCCACTCTTGTAGCGAAGTCATATTTTTTGATCTCGAAAGTGACTCAGTAGCGTACCATCTCGTTGCACAGTCTAAGTGATGGCTGCCTCCCATGGGATCGTCCGTTCTTCCAAGCATCGCTTCATCGCGAAGGATGTGTTGGATATTTCTAGACCAACGTATAGCCTGCTCGCTTGCAACGGTGTCATCTTCAGCAGGGGAAATAAAATCGTGGCGCCTCACCTCAATACCGTCAGCCCCGCCAAGGACAGCTCCGTAGGCCATTAAAGTGTGTCGAAGAAGATTGTCTTCGATTATATCGCTTACTCCGTAAATAGAGGTGGTGCGAGATTCTATCCACAAGGGAGCAGATTCAGGATCACATCCGAGCTCATCAATCATGGTTGCAAATGCAACTCTAAGACCGCGAATAGCAGCGGCGGTAGAGATAATGTCTGTTGTGCTCGCGAGGCGGATTGTACAACGGGAGGCGGCCTCATTTAAGGTTTGGCCTGAAGAAAGGAGAGTCTGAATACCCCACTTCGCCGCATTTATAGAAAGAGCGATCGCATCGAGGGGCAACATCCCTCTGTCCTGCCAAACCGAAGCGTCCACTCCCCATGTCGAGAAATTAGGGAAGGAAGCGTTCCAAGCTTCTACATGGCGGAGGAATTTAGAAGGATCAGCTTTAGGTAGTTCACGACCTAGATCCCAAGTAGAGGAACCATGCAAGTTTTCGCGTGACTCACCAGCCCATTTCACCACTGCCCGTAGTGCTCCCACAGTCTCATACCCATCTATATGAAGGGAAACCATTTCAGGGTTCACATCAGAAAGCATATCCCGAAGAGCTTTACCATCAGCCAAATGGGCGTCTGTCCTAACACTTTCAACTCCATGGGCAAGCCCTATCATCAAAGATTTCTTAGTAGAAAACGTCGATGCAATTTCCCAAGCGTGACCTAAATCGGATCTTAAAGAAACGTGTTTAGGAGGCAGAGCTATAGGACTATCTGGTTCTGGGACAAGCATAGGTAAAGGCATGCCATCAAATCGAGCAACTTCTAAATCGCTCAGACTCTTACCCTTTAAAGAAGCCTCAGCTTTCTCTCTCCACTTTGAGTAGTCAACAACAATAAAATTTCCCGAATTCTTTTTCACGCTGTAAAAATACATAAGTAAAGGGGTTCAAGAGTAGATTTGTTTTATGGGAAAACTTCCTCCACGCCGTAAGGCGATTTTTCTTGACAGAGACGGAATTATCAACCACGATCCGGGTGATTACACTAGAAACATAAGTGAATTCACTCTACTACCCTCTGTGCTTTATTCTTTGAAAATACTTGTGGAGCGGGGATTCGTTTTAATACTCATCACGAACCAAGGCGGAATTGCTAAAGGGATTTACTCTCACGAAGATGTCTCTGAAATCCACACATATTTAAAAGGCCTATGTGAAAAAAATGGCACCCCTATCCTAGACATCTACTACAGCCCACACCACGAAATGACTGGCAAATCTCTGAGTCGCAAGCCTGGCTCCATGATGATAGAGAGAGCTGTTGCTAGGTATAACATTGACCCTAAGACATCGTGGATGGTGGGCGACAAGCAGCGTGATCTAGATTGCGCTTCCCCCCTTGGTGTTCCTGGTGTTCTGATACCCACAAACGAACCGTTACAAAATTTTCTGCATTTACTCGTTTAACTTTCTATAGCCTCTAAATTTACACAATGCACAAACCGCATAAATATTTAGTAGACGGAGTGGTTACTGAAGTTAATTCTATGCCAAACGGCTATAATTCTCGCGGTTTCCTTTACGCCGATGGTTTTTTTGAGACACTCAGAATCATAGATGGTAAGATTCCTCTTTTAGATCTTCACTTTGGGAGAATCACTGACAGCCTTGCAGCCTATAAACTCAAGTCACCAGATAGCTTACATCTGCCTGAATTAGAATCGTCTATTTTAAAGTTCGCAGCTTCAATGGGGCTTGAGAACCATGGGCGAGTACGTATGACTATATATCGCTCGGGAAATGGAAAGTACTTACCTCAGTCCAATACAGCTAGCTGGTTAGCAACTATTGAAAGACCTTCAACGGACAAGTTTGAGCTTAATGAAAAGGGAATAAGTATAGGGATTTTTGAGGAATTTTCTAAAACAGTTGATAAATTTTCAAACTTTAAAAACCTCAACTGCCAAATCTCAATTCAAGCTTCTATTTTCGCACAAGAAAAGAAATTTAGCGACGTCCTTGTTTTAAATTCAAATCGCGAAATTATTGAATCTACTTACTCAAATGTATTTCTCGTAAAAGATGGGGCGCTTTATACACCTAAGCTTTCAGCCGGTCCAGTTGGTGGAGTTATGAGAGCCGCAGTAATCAATCTAGCTATTGAACTCGGAGTGAAAGTTTATGAGTGTAACCTACATGCACAGGAATTACTTAAAGCTGACGAGGTCTTTTTAACGAATGCCGTTTCTGGAATTAAGTGGGTAGCAAGCTATAGAACTAAAAGGTACTTCAACAATACTGCCAACACACTTTTAAAGGCGTTCAACTCGCGGATCTAAGATTCCATAGAGAATATCAACTCCGACATTTACTAAGACAAAAATCGTTGAGATTACAAGGGTACATCCCATTACGATGGGGAGATCGCCCCTTTCAAGGGCGTTGAACATAAGTAGTCCCATTCCTTTCCAGCCAAAGACGAATTCGACGAAGACGGCTCCCGCGAGCATGGAAGCGAACCAACCACTGGTTGCGGTAAGTACAGGATTGAGCGAGTTTCTCAGCACGTGGCGAAATAAGATGCGCGATCGCGATAGGCCTTTAGCTCTGGCAGTTCTGATGTATGGCTGGGATAAAACTTCTAGGGCGGAGTTGCGAGATAGCTGTATGATTACAGCGAGGGGTCGCATTCCAAGAGTAAAGGCTGGGAGGATTAGATGGGCCCAGGCGAGTCGCGGGCCTTCAAATGGGTCTACGATTATCATTCCACCTGTCATGGGTAATTGGGTATAAGAATGCAGAACGTAACCGAACAGCCAAGCGACGAGAATGGCGACAACGAAACTCGGAGCGCTCATTCCCAGGGCGCAAATGGAAAGCACCAAATCTCCTATTTTAGAGTTAGGAAATAAAGCCAGGACAAGACCTATCGCTATCCCAAATAGAGTTGCGAAAAACATCGCTACTGTTGCAAGAATTAAAGTAGCTGGAAGAGCTTCCTTAATGGATGCAGCAACAGGCCTATCAGTTATATAGCTCGAACCTAGATCACCCATTACAGCATTAGAGATGAAACTTATATAGCGAGAATGTATGGGCTGGTCGAGTCCGTGCTTATGTCTAAAAGCCTGGACGACTGATTCACGCTCTGCTTGGCCTGCTAGCTCTCGGGCTGGGTCAGGAACGAAAGAAAAAATAAAGAATACAAGAGTTAGGGTTCCAAGTAGGACTCCGAGTCCTTGCAATAGTCGCTTGAGTATAAAACGCACCTCGTATTGTGCTTTATGGGAGATTTACAAAGTCTGAAAACGTCGGGATGTCACGCCATGACCACTTCCCCACCACAACACCATCCTTTATTAGGACGAGGCCAGGATTAGATCGTATCACAATCTTTAGCTCGATTTGATCACATGTAAGGAACTCATACGGAGCAGAGTTTTCCGTCGCAAATGTGTTGTTGAAATCTGCTCCTGAATTTGTGAGTCCGTAAAATGTAATACCTTCTTTTTGAGCTGCGTCAGCAAGGACGTTAAATTCCTCTTGACCTGGTGCACCAGCTTCAGCAACCGCATCGAGATCTTTAGAAATATAGAAAAAAGTGTAACCTTTGTTTGATAGAACCTCGTCTGTAAGGTCATCACCTTCGGCATTCTCCATAATAAGATCCATGATTCGTGGCTCGTATCCGTCAGATATTTTCACTTCTGCCCCTTCGTATGAAACAATTTCATAAGTACTCTTAAAAGATGGTGCCTTTTGCATCACAAGCCAGTCCGAACTTAGAATAACGGTATCAAGGCCCGTTGTAATGTTCTTAAAAGTGTATTCTGTAGCATAAACCGGAGCATCTAAACCTATTTCATCAGCCGAGAGACGGTTTTGAATGATGCTTTCACCAACAGCGTAGGGGCGATAATCCTTTAAGGGGAGATAAGTAATTGTTTTAATTTGGACTAAACCAGCAACAAGAACCACTGAGGCAGCCATAATCCACTCAACTTTAGGGTGGTTAACGCGGCGGCGAACCATTGAAGCAGCAAGTAAAAGGAATGTCAAGTAAAGAACCGGGAAGTTCCAGTCTAACATCATGTATCCGAAGAGGAAAGTCAGCACGAGGGCTCCTGTGTACAAAATCATAGAAGTATTGCTTTCGTTGAGCTGAATTTTATTACGGAAAGCTGCTATGGTAATAGGAATTATGAAAATAAGGAGGAAGAGATCTTTGAGGAAACTTTGGTGTGCGGTAAGAGGAATTGCATTTCCGAAACAACCACATTCAAGAACGCATTGATTCGCTACTTCTATCATTTCTCCATCAGCATCGGTTATCATTTTCATCCCAAAAGGATCGCATGTAGCCGTGTACCAAGTGAGCCAAGTGAAGAAAACCATCATCACCATAGTTAGAACGGATGTGAGCTTAGGTAGAGCGCCTACAAGGAGTGCAATCCCTAAGAGAATCTCAGCAAGACAAACGAATATAGCTATCTGTAAAGCGTATGGGGTTAGGTACTCTAAGTTGAGGGCACCGGGCTCGAAATACTCTTCGAGTTTATACATAAATCCGAGAGCATCGTTCGACTTAATAAGCCCAGAAACAACAAATAACGCACCTACGAACATTCTGCTAAATAGAGTAAGACCGTGAGGTAGTTTAGAAATCATCATTTTGCGTCTGTTTGTTCTGAAAGTAAAATAAGAGCGAAGAGAGCGTAGTTCGCAATATCCATGTAGTTCGCGTCTATACCTTCAGATACAATGGTTTTACCCTGGTTGTCTTCAATTTGTTTAACGCGCAGAAGTTTCATTAATATAAGATCCGTGAGAGAGCTAACTCGCATATCTCGCCAAGCCTCACCGTAATCGTGATTTTTATTGAGCATAAGCGCACGGGTTTTCACAGCTGCATTTTGAAATCTTTCGTTAGCCTCTTCGGCGGGAAGATCTAAAGTATAGTCAGAGGGTAATTCGAGTTGAACTAAAGCCATCAAACTGTAGTTAACAATTCCAATAAATTCAGGCGTTATACCTTCATCTACTTTAGCTACTTCTACCTCTTGGATGGTGCGGATGCGGTTCGCTTTAATAAAGATTTGGTCTGTCAGGGAGGAAGTACGCAAAATTCTCCAAGCCGTTCCATAATCTGCTGTTTTATTCTTGAATAGTGACTCGCACCGGTTGAGTGCGTTGTCATATTTATCGATAGTATGTGATAGATCCTCCATAAATTACAATAATTCTCCTCAGGTTGAATAACTTGCGCCAAGTTACGATGAGAGATATCACTTACATAGATAAATTTCGTGAAGGATTGCGAAATTTTCACAAGTCTTCAGATGTGGGCATAATGGGCATTTTGAATGTTACGCCGGATTCGTTTTATGACGGTGGTGTCAACTTATCCGTGGAAGCAGCTATCGCTTCAGGTCTAAAAATGAAAAGAGACGGTGCGGACATTATCGACATAGGTGGGGCATCTTCTCGTCCGGGCTCAAGGTCAATAAGTGCTGCTGAAGAGTGGTCACGGGTCGAGCCAGTTATACATGGATTATTAGACTCGGCGCCAGAAATGAATATAAGCATTGACACATATAGGGCTGAGGTAGCTCGCAAAGCCGTAGAAGCTGGTGCTGTACTTATAAATGACATCTCAGCTGGCTCATTAGATCCAGAATTACTTTACGCAGCAGGGGAAGCTGACGTGCCATACGTTCTTATGCACATGAGTGGTCGGCCTGACAACATGCAGATTGACCCTAGTTATGGAAATGTCGTAAGTGAAGTCAAGGAGTGGTTTAAAGTTAAGATTGCTGAATTATCTGAAGCTGGGGTGAAAGATTTGATTTTAGATCCTGGATTTGGATTCGGAAAAAGACAAGAAGACAACTATGCGCTTTTAAATAATTTGTGTGAGTTTTCGGAATTAGATCTACCTATTCTAGTAGGCATAAGCAGAAAGTCAATGATATACAATGCTCTGGATTGTAAGCCGTCAGAGGCGCTTAATGGAACTACGGTGAATCATGCTTGGGCTTTAGAAAGAGGTGCCTCCCTCCTGCGTGTTCATGATGTTCGCGAGGCTCGTGAAGTAGTGGTACTTCATCACCATCTTTGTAACGTGAAATCTATCGAAAAAGAAAAGTGAATTTCCTACTAGAATATTGGGAAGCGCTATACCCGTTGGTGCAAATTGGTGCACGCATACTTGATATATTTCTGGTGGCTGCTATTGTGCTTTGGCTTTATAGGCTGACAAAAGGGACTCAAGCTATTCCAGTTTTCATGGGACTTCTCGCTGTTTACCTGATCTGGAAAGTCGTAACTCTTGCAGGTTTACCTGTTCTGGCTGAACTTCTGGGGCAATTCATCGGGGTCGGAATTCTTGCTGTTATCATCGTTTTCCAACAAGAACTACGTCAATTTCTATTCTCAATCGGAGATAGAGCGAATATTGACAAACCTAAAAAGTGGTTAAATAAAATAATTTCTATTCGACATGAAGATCATGAGCCCCTTCGAATTGATCAAATTTGTTCTGCCGTTGTGAATTTATCCTCTCGCAAAGAGGGAGCTCTCATTGTTATTCAACGATCATCTGATCTCACCTTACATCTGCAAGGTTCTACGAAACTCAACTCAGACATATTCGGGCCTTTAATCGAGGCAACCTTTCACAAGGACAACTCCATGCACGATGGTGGAATGTATATCGCCATAGGGCGAATCCGCGCCGTTAGATGTGTACTCCCAGTAACTCAAAGAAACGATATCCCCGCAGAACTCGGAATGAGACATAGAGCTGCCTTAGGATTGGCGGAAAAAACTGATGCATTGATCATTATCGTTAGTGAAGAGACAGGTCTTATAAGCTTAGCTATGGACGGTGAACTCCACAGGGGGATAGCCACAAATGATCTTCAGGAGATTGTTGAGAAGGAGCTCAACCCCGCTGAAGATTAACGTTAAATTAGTTGGCGGAAAGTATGAGCTTCTCAGTTGCTTTAACATCTCCTGATTTGGCATCTATCAACCGCATCACGTAGGATCCATGATTGATTGAACTAACATCAATATTTAGTCCTTCTACAAAGGGAATAGCATTTACTCTGAAAACCTCGCGGCCATTTAAGTCATAAATTTCAATGTGACAGTTAGTGAATGGGCCTAACAGCTGTATTGATGACGAAGCCGGATTAGGTGTGATCATGAACTCAGCTCGTGAAGACTCTATACTTTCTATGTCGATATGATCCTCTGATGCACGAAGAATAAAGAGCCCATCACGATTACTTACAGCTATGTTTTTACTTGGGAAA
>Ga0209089_10000765_pt1 | contig 29157 bp, 28 predicted proteins | sample ArcticOcean_MG_C_FD_187431 | JGI IMG/M metagenome (GOLD analysis project Ga0209089, IMG submission 187431) | Marine microbial communities from western Arctic Ocean - ArcticOcean_MG_CB2_150 (SPAdes) (version 2) | ecosystem: Environmental > Aquatic > Marine > Oceanic | place: Arctic Ocean: Canada... | reverse complement strand
CCTCAACGGCTATCTCATACTCGTTGGCCAACTTGTCGACCCGCTCCAGGCCGACGTAGCACCAAGGTCAAATATAGTCGTACCACACCGCAATATTTACTGGTTGGTTGTCCTGCTTGGTGGTCTGAGTTTCTTCCGCCATTTGGACCCTCCGCTAAGAAATTATCGAATAGAAAATAACCGAATGGAATTGATTGCATCCAGGGTATCATCATCCGGGGGAAAGCCACCACAGGTATGTCATCGCAGGGTTGCCAGATAAACCGAGAGCCTATTTAACTTAGGTCTTCCAGGTTAACTTAGGTCTTCCAGAACTTTGGTGAGTTCGGACAGGCTGGAGATGATCAAGCAGCTCTCAGCCTCCGGGGTGTGGCCACTCCGGTCGATTAAGACCGCTTTCATTCCGACGCCCTCAGCGCCCATGACATCAGAACGGACCTGGTCGCCAACGTGGAGCACTTCCTCAGGCGCGGCCCCAACCTTTTCCAGGGCGGCCATGAAGATACGAGGGTTGGGTTTTTCGATACCGACTTCTTCCGAACCCACAGTAAAGTCCAAGTAGGAGGCCAGGCCAGCCCGCGTGCAAAGCTCTCCCAAATCACGCCGGAGATTGGTGATTATTCCAACTTTGTATCCAGCCGCTCTAAGTTCCTCAAGAGCGGGGACAGAGTCGTTAAAAGGTATGAAGTCTTTGGGTACGGTCAGGGCCATCTTCCAGACCTGCTTGGCCAGGTCCATCGATACGGGGATGCCGGCGGTTTCCAGAATCAACTGCTCGTATCGGCCAAAGAATTCTATCCGCTCTTCATCGGTTCTTTTGGAAAGCGGGCGATCTTCATTCTCGCGATTGAAGAGCACATCTGCCACGGCATATCCGCGGGTGATGTCATCTTGTTGAACTGTCAGACCAAGCTCGTGGCAGGCGACCTGCTGTATCTCTTCCAAAGGAGGCCAGAACCGGACCAGGGTATTGTAAAAGTCAAAGGAGACCGCTTTGATCATATGCACGCCAACCGAATAAAGATTGTGGGTCGCCGTAGGCCATACAACAACGTGGATACAAGCCTAAACAGCGGGTAATCGAGTCTGTCTGAGGCCAGGGCATTCTAGCATAAGCCCAGATTGATGGGAATCGATCCTGGCCGTGGGGCCAGAATACTCCCAGCCATGTCTTATCTAATAGATTATGTTGGTTTTAGCAGGCGTCAGGCACAAAAATTGTGTTTCGGTCTTGCATGAGATGAGCCCAATGCGTATGCTGAGGTAACTTTCCGGATGGAGTAAATTGATGAAAGTGGCCGTTGGCGCGGACCATGCCGGATTCGATCTAAAGGGTGAAGTCGTCGCCTGGCTGGAGTCCCAAGGACACCAGGTAAGTGACGTTGGCGCCCACACAATGGATCCCAACGACGATTACCCAGACTTTGCAGTTGCCGTGGCTGATTCAGTCCTCTCTGGAAACACGGAACGGGGTGTGGTGGTCTGCGGCAGCGGAGTGGGCGCCAGCATCACCGCCAACAAGATTAAAGGCATCCGGGCCTGCCTTTGCCACGATACTTACACGGCTCGCCAGGGCGTTGAACACGACAACATGAACGTCATCTGCATCGGTGGCCGGGTCATCGGAATCGAGTTGACCAAAGTAGTACTAAAGGCATTCTTGGGTGCCAACTTCATTCATGAAGAACGGTTCCAACGCCGCTTGGACAAATTAATGCAAGTGGAGCAAAACGGCCTACCCTAACTCACTTAAAGTTGAGTGAGCAGCGCCAACACCTGAGCTACTTCTTGCGGTGACTCCAACTGATGCAGCGCCTTGGTGTTCTGTCTGGTGCCGCCGATGTATACCGCGACCCCACCAGCGTCCTGCACCGTAACAAACCCTTCTTCATCGGTCTCATCGTCCCCGAAGAACAACGGCAACGGACTGTCGCCGCAGTTCTTACGTATTTGCTCAATGGCCTTGCCCTTACCCCAGTCAATGTTGGGCCGCACCTCCACCACCTTCTTACCCCTGGTGATTTTCATACGTCCCGCAGCCACGTAAGGCCTGGCGGTGGACACAACTGTATCGTCGACTTGTTCGCTGTAAGAATCCGGTGTGCTCCTAAAATGCACGGTCAGTGTCAGCCGTTTGCTGTCCACAACAATGCCCGGTACGCCGGCTAATCCCTGCACCAACAGGCTGGCGACCTCCGCCAATGTCTCCTCAAATGCTGGTGCTTCTGGGTGCACAAAATCCATCCCAGCCCCGCTAATCTCCAGACCGTGATTACCGGCATAAACCAGGCCGGGAATTGCCACCAACGACTCCAGATCGGCCAGACCACGCCCACTGACCACGCCCACAACAAACCGGTCCATTCCCGCCAACAGCGAGAGCAACCGGCGCGTCTCATCAGACAATATTGCAATCTCAGGGCGGGCGACTATCGGGGTCAGAGTGCCGTCGTAGTCGAACAGCAAAAGGACGCGGGAGGCGCCGGACAATTTGCGACTCACCGACGGCCAGACGTTTAATAGGTGGGGCATGGGGCCTGGCTAAAAGCTCCGAATGGGGCGATGAGACCGGCGGGTCCCTTGCATCAAGTCTACAAACAACCGGGCGGCCCACATGTAGATGTTGTTTTCCTCAACCACTGTGCGCATTCGGATCATGCGCTCGTGCCGAAGTTCGTACGGCATCACCACTGATTCTAAGATCGCGTCGGCAAAATCATCGGTGGCATAGGGATTCACGATCACCGAATCAACCAACTCGCTAGCTGCTCCGGTGAACGGGCTCAAGATCAAAACTCCATCCTCGTCGAACCGACTCGCCACATACTCCTTGGCCACCAGGTTCATTCCATCATGGAGGGAGCTGACCACACAAAAGCGGGCAATCCGCCTCAGCGCGGCCAAGGTGACAGAGGGGAGGTCATCCGGCAGATATATGATGGGCAGCCAATTATCGGTGCCGTATCGATTATTGACGTTGGCCAACTCCTGGTCTATCTGATCAGACAGAAGTTGGTAGGCGTCTATGTCGGTGCGGCTCATCACTCCAGCCTGGACGAAAACCACCTTGCCGATATATTCAGGGTATTTCTCCAAGAACCGTCCAAAAGCCCGGATACGGTGCGGGATGCCCTTGGTGTAGTCGATTCGGTCAATTCCAAGGCCAACGATTTGCCCACCCAGCCCCATCGATTTGATCAGCCGGCCGACTTCATCGGTTACTTCCTGACTCTGGGACTCTTCGTTTATCTGCTCAAAATCAACGCTGATGGGGAACGGCCTCACCAAGGTAGCTTCGTCTTTGTGGGAGACCAGGTTGTACTCGGCATGGACCCTAGCTCCCAAGACGCGGGATGCGGCTTCCAGAAAATTATCGCAATGGTCTCCAATGTGGAAACCCAGGAGGTCGTTGCCTAGCAGACCATCCAGCAGCTCTTCACCCCAGGGACAGATGCGGAAAATCTCGTAGGTTGGCCACGGTATGTGCCAGAACTGGCCGGTGATGATGTCCGGGTCAGCATCCCGCAGCAATCGGGGCAGCAGGGCTAGGTGATAGTCCTGAGTGAAAACTGCAGCAGGTTGACCGTCAATTTCGTCCAGCACCTGCCTGGCGAACACGTTGTTTACCGTCTGGTAAGTCTGCCAGTCGGGAGTTTTAAAGGTTGGTTCAATGAAAGCATTGTGGCATAAAGGCCAAAGACCTTCATTGGAGAAGCCGTAGTAGTATCCCTGCTGTTCCTGCTCTGTGAGCCAAACCAGCCGCAGGGTGTAGGAAGGGTCGTCCGGCGGAACCTGGATGCGGTTCTTATCGTCCACAGCCAACCAGTCCCCCTTGCCGCCGCCGTAGGCCACCCAGGTGCCGCCGCATTCCTGCATAAGCGGATCAATGGCCGTTGTCAGCCCTCCGGCGGGAGAGGCGTAGCTAAGCTCGCCGCCGATCAAGTCGTGAACGTATGGCTGACGATTGGAAACAACAATCAGCTTGTAGTCACCGATCTCTCGGTGGACCAGCCTTCGTAGTTTTTCTCGAGTCCAAGTAGGTTCACCCATCACCCTACCCCCTATGTCCCTTTTGATGCAGCGGACCGGTGTCGCGGTTTCTGGGCTGTAGAAGAAGAGGAACTTGGAGCCTAAATTCGCAGTGAAACCACCGTGGCTCAGGCACGCCTATCCCCAATAAAATCATGCGTGAATTCTTCCACAATGGGGATTAAAGGTCAACTTAATTTTGCTGTCTTGACCAAATTGACAGAGTGCCTAGCGGTGAGTACCATACGCGCCTATAACACGCCTAATTTGCAGGGCCAAAATGCAATTCAGTTTAGGAGAATGGCTCCATGTTTGTACGACGTGATCTAACCGATACCGTACCCACACCCTCAGGAAACATGCACTTTGTTAAGAAGGGGAGTGGCTATCCGGTTGTCCTGCTCCACCCCCTGGGAACATCCATCTGGACCTGGGAGGGTGTAATCGACTCCATCAGCCAGAATTACACCTGCTACGCCTTTGATATGTTGGGTCACGGCGACTCAGACAAGCCGACCAGGCATTTCAACCTACCTGACTATGCCCAAGCCTTGGACCACGCCTGTCAGGTGCTGAACATCCACCGCGCCCACATCGTCGGCAACTCGGTCGGCGCAGTTCTGGCCACTGAGACTGCTGCGTCGTTCCCGGAGCGGGTGGACAAGTTGGTGTTGGTTGGATGTCCGGTTTACGATCCCCACACGGCCAAAGATCGCCTGAAGGCAGCGGCCAACCAGTACGACTCCAAGGGAATTCCCAAGCCACGCACGCTGAAGGGTTTGAAGGAATCCACGACTTTTGCCGAACCCCGGCAGGAGTGGCTAGACGCCAACAATCAGAGCAGGGCCAAGGCTGGAATCTGGGTCAGCAAACTTATGGAAGCCCTCTCCAACTACGACATCATGTCCAGACTGCCGAAGGTCAAGGCATCGTCGACGATGGTTCTCTACGGAGAAGTAGACCGGCTGCGTGAAGGCGCAGACCTATTGCTCAACAACATCGTGAATGCGCAAAAGGTAACGCTGCCCGGCTTGGGCCACATCCCGCAGGTAGAAGACCCGGAAGCCTTCCTAGGCGCGGTATTACCCTTTCTTGAGGCATAGCTCACGTTTATTAAATTGAAACAGGGAACTGATTCAGGCATCTAGTACGGCAATCAAAAGGAGACACCTTGGCTTCCAACAGTAACCGACTGCCGCTGAGACTTCTTGAAGTCATCCGCACCCTGTTCTATACGCCAATCTACGTTTCGGTGGCCGGTGGGTTTCTGGAGAAAGAAGGGCTAGACGTTGATTTTAAAACCTGCCCGCCAGAGTTCGGCCACCCCATAAACGCGCTCAACATCGGAGAGGCAGACATCGTCCAGAGCGGCATCATGCGTTGCATAATCGCCTCTGATTGGGGCGCCGAGACTGTTCCAAAGCACTTTGCGGAGATCAACTCCAGAGACGGGTTCTTTGTCATCAGCCGCAGCAAGCAAGACCCCTTCCAATGGGAGTCGCTGAAGGGCGCCAAGCTGATACCCGTCGATTTCTCGCCAATGCCCTGGGCCTCGCTGCAGACTGCCCTTAGGCGACACAACATCGACCCGGCAGAGATCAACCTGGTCACTGGTCTGAACATCACCGATGCCATGACCGCATTCCGAGCCGGTGAAGCCGAGTACATCCATGTGCCCCAACCCTGGGCAGAACAGTTGCTGGAAGACGGTTCCGGGCACGTGGTGATTGCGGTTGGACCGGAAAACGGGCACGTTTGCTTCAGTTCATTTGCGGCAACCAACCATTACTTGGAGACTCAATCTGAGACTGTCCACCGGTTCACCGTTGGCTACGCCAATGCCTTGGAGTGGCTTTCCACCCACAACGCCGCAGAGGTAGGCCAGGCGGTGAAAGAATTTTTCCCCGGTGACAGCCTTGAATTGGTGGTCAAATCCGTAACCCGTTTGAAGGCTCAAGAAAACTGGCCAACCGATCCGACATTGACCCAACCAGCGTATGAGGGTCTACACGACATTCTACTTGGGGCCGGAATGGCCAAACTACGCCAGCCATTCAGCAAGGTGGTCCGCACTGACATAGTGGAATCGGCGCTGGCTTCTCGTAAATAGCCAGTCCTTTTTGCCCGCGACTGGTCAGATAGCAGAAGGCTCGCATCCGATGTGTTCTGGTAGACATTTAATAGTGTAAGATAGATTTTCAAGGTGCCAGCCAGGCTATCAATCAGCTGTATTTGGTTCGTGGCTAGCCAAGCTCACATCCACCAAGGTTTTTCTGGAGGATTCTTTGACTACAATAACTATCGTCGGCACAGGCCTGATGGGCACATCATTGGCCTTGGCCATTAAAAACTCCAACCTAGAAGTGGACGTCATAGGCACCGACTACGACAGTACTGCCCGGTCAGGAGCCCAGAAATCGGGTGGCTTCAAAAAAATTGAAGCCCAGCTCTCCAGCGCTATCAGAGGGGCCGATGTGGTGGTCTTTGCCACCCCGGTCATGGCGATGAAGGAGATGATGCAATCCGCTGCTGGCGACTTCCAAGAGGGTTGCGTGGTCACGGACATTGGCAGCTCCAAGCGCGCTGTGCTGGAGTGGGCCGAAGAAGTGCTCCCCAAGAATGTGAGCTTTGTGGGCGGCCACCCCATGGCCGGCAGAGAAAAGTCAGGCCCTCAGAACGCAGACGGCACCATGTTTAAGGGCAAACCCTACTGCATCATTCCCAGCGCCACCGCAGAGAAATCGGCTGTTTCCTCCATCACGACCTTGGCTGAGTCCATCGGTGCCAAGCCATTTTTTATTGGTGTGGAGGAACACGATAGCTTTGTAGCCGCTGCCAGCCATCTCCCATTTATGCTGTCCATAGGACTGATGAACACCACATCAAGCAGCCCCAATTGGGAGGACATTGGCCCCTTGGCTTCTTCCGGATTTGGAGACCTCACAAGACTGGCCTCGGGCGATCCGACCATGCACCGCGACATCTGCGTAACCAACTCAGAACCCATAGTTGCCTGGATGGACGCCTTTATCCGAGAACTCTACGACCTCCGCAACATGCTGGCCAAGGAAGGCGGGCCCGACCCGGAAGCCATTGGAAAGGTGTTTGAGGAAGCCGTGGACTCCCGGGCCCGGTGGCAGGCGGGCATATTTTCCACCATTGACCGAATCTATGGCGCTTCCCCCGAAATTCCCTCCTTTGCCGAAAGCATGGGCGAGATGTTTGTTGGACGCAGGGGAATAGAAGCTCAAAAGAAGATTTTGCAGGGCCTGAAAGACGACCCGGCCAATAAGAAGTAACGGAAACCCCGCGGTGACCATGGCCAGCGGCCTGTTACTTCGATTCGCTGAGAGTAAGAGCACAACATGAGCACGGCCTCTACACCAAGTATTTCCGGAGGTATATCCGGCCAGTCCGTCGCCGTTAGCCGCCCCGCCTCTTTGGGTGGCGTGTTGTCCGTCCCTGGGGACAAATCCATCTCCCACCGCTCCATGATTCTGAACGCCATTGCACAAGGTGACGCATTGGTTCAGGGCCTTTCCGGCGGCGAAGACGTGATGTCCACCATGCATTGCCTGCAGGCGATGGGTGTCAGCATCGAACCGGCCGGAGCGGCCGGCAACTACACGGTAAAAGGCCGAGGCTCCCAACTGGAAGAACCGTCAGATATATTGGACGCCGGAAACAGTGGAACGTCCATGCGGCTGCTCTCGGGTGTTCTGGCCTCCCAGGCCTTTGTTTCAGTTATCACCGGCGACGGCTCATTACGAAGTCGTCCCATGCAGCGCATCGTGCATCCGCTAAAACAGATGGGGGCCCAAATCCTTGGCCGTCAGAACGACACACTAGCCCCATTGATCGTCCGCGGCGGCAGTCTCCAGGGCATCGAATACGACCTGCCCATGGCCAGTGCCCAGGTGAAATCAGCCATCATGCTGGCCGCGCTCTCCGCTGACGGCGACACTGTGATTCACCAGCCTGCGCTCTCCCGTGATCACACCGAACGGATGGTCACGGCAATGGGCGGCAGCATCGAAGAGAACGGCCTGGATCTGGTGATTCATCCGTCAAAACTCAAAGCCGTGGACATCACGGTGCCCGGCGACATCAGTTCAGCAGCGTTTTGGATTGTGGCTGGCCTGTGCCATCCAAACGCTCGCATCCTGGTCCGTGGTGTTGGTCTCAACCCCAGCAGGACCGGAATCATAGACGTGCTGCTAGAGATGGGCGCTGGCGACGGACTGAAACTGGTTGATGAAAGGACCGAAGGCGGAGAACCAGTGGCCGATATTCTGGTCACTTCCACGGATCTGCACGGGGTGGAGATTGGCGGCGACATGATTCCTCGCATGCTGGACGAGGTACCCATCCTGGCCGTTGCCGCCTGTTTCGCCACCGGAGACACCGTGATTCGCGACGCTGCCGAGCTCCGCGTGAAAGAAACGGACCGAATCGACACCACAGTCACAGAAATGACCCGCTTGGGAGCAAACATCGAATCCTGGGAAGACGGCATGGTCATTCACGGCAAAAGCGAACTCAACGGCGCAGAATGCCAGAGCCACGGTGATCACCGGCTGGCCATGTCCATGGCGGTGGCCGGGCTGTTGGGCAACGGAGAAGTTATAGTCCACGGCGCAGCCGATGCATCAGTCTCCTATCCGGAGTTCTGGCAGCATCTGGAGCTACTCGTTGAAGACGTCAGGTAAGCCGAGTGCCCAGTAATCCGGAGAACAATTCTCCCCCGCTGTTGGTGGTCCTCTCTGGGCCATCGGGAGTCGGTAAAGACGCCGCGCTGAACGAACTCCGCAAGCTGGACCGACCTTGGCACTTCGTTGTCACCGCCACCACGAGGACCATCCGCTCCGGTGAGACCGACGGCACTGACTACATCTTCCTAGACAAACCTACATTCCTCAAAATGAGAGACCAGAACGAGTTTGTGGAATGCGCTGAAGTTTACGGCAATTGGTACGGTGTCCCTCGGAGCCAGGTTACCGGCGGTCTTAAAGCCGGAAAAGACGTTATCTTGAAGATAGATGTCCAAGGCGCAGCCACCGTCAGGGAAATGGCTCCCAACGCATTATTCATCTTCATGATTCCCGGTTCGTCCCAAGATTTGCAGAACCGTCTATCGCACCGCATGACCGAATCGACAACCCAAATGGAATTGCGATTAAAAACGGCGTCCGACGAGTTAGAACAAGCCAATCTTTTCGACTGCCTAGTCGTGAACGCCGACGATAAACTCGGCCAGGCAGTGGCCGACATCGATGCCGCCATCACTGCGGAAAAGCAGAAATCAGGTCGGGCTCCTATGCGGCTCTTGTAGCCGACAGCCAATACCCATGACTTCCCTGGTTTCTGACACCGGGATATAATAAGACCAACTTTCACGGTGGCAACTGGCACCAACCAAAAAACGCCCAAACCGGAGTTCCCATGCCCCAAGGCCCTCAAAAATTGGAGATCAGACCCCGCCTACCAGAATGGCTGAAGGTTAAGATGCCAGGCAGCCCCCGCTACCTTGAACTGCAGAACATCATGCGGGGACAGAAACTCCACACGGTCTGCGAAGAAGCACACTGCCCAAACATAGGCGAATGCTGGGACCGGGGCACGGCCACTTTCATGATTCTGGGTGAGATTTGCACACGGAGTTGCCGCTACTGCGCCGTAACCACCGGCCGTCCCAACGGCCTGGATCTTCAAGAACCCAGACGCTTGGCAGAGACTGTAAAGGACATGGGTCTGAACTACTGCGTCATCACCTCGGTCAACCGTGACGACCTCCCGGACGGAGGCGCGTACATCTTTGCGTCTTGCATCAACAAGATCAAAGAGACCAGCCCCGACTGCCGTGTTGAGGTCCTGATACCAGATTTTGCTGGCTCTTGGCCCGCATTAAAACGGGTCATCGACTCCGGGCCTGCAGTGCTGAACCACAACATTGAGTCAACGGTCCGAATCTTCCCAAAGGTACGTCCCAAGGGCAATTACGAGTTGTCACTTGAACTGCTGGCCAAATGCAAGGACATCAACCCTGCCACCGTTACAAAGTCTGGCATCATAGTTGGCATGGGTGAGACCGTGGACGAAGTTCTGGATACCATGGCTGACCTGCGGAAGGTGGACTGCGATCTACTGACCGTTGGCCAGTACCTCCGGCCGTCCATCCGCCACATCGCCATCGACCGGTTCTACCGCCCCGAAGAATTTGAGGAACTGCGCAAGGCTGGAGAAGCCATGGGGTTCAAGCATGTGGCCTCGGGCCCGTTGGTGCGCAGTTCGTACCACGCTGATGAACAACACGATGCTGCCGTTGGCCTGCCGATTTAATTCACCCGGCAAAATCCGCAAAATGAAAAGGGCTCCTGATTAAATCAAGAGCCCTTTTTTCTTGTCCATTGGTTGGAGCTTAGCTGCCGAGGTAGACGGCAAATGTCTGAAATTTAATCTTGCCATTTCTAACGATAAAAGTATCGGTCCCAAGGGGTATCTCATCACCGGCGTTCCAGATGATGTAGGCCAATTCATCGTGTATTGCTGCCCGGTCCACAGCAAAGTTAGCCATGATGTCGGGTGTCAATCCTGGTAGAAATGTCTCGAAGAAACCTCTAATTCCATCCAAACCTTCCACTGATACGTCTGGAGTAACCAAGACTGAATCATCAGAATAGTCCTGCATGATGGCGTCCAAGTCCTTGGCGCCGATGCTCTCAATATGGTGGTTCAAAGTTGCTTCAGTCTGATTTGCTGTGTCGGTGGACATTTATTACTCCTAGGTCGGTTCTCTTCTCGTAAATTATATAGATGGCACAGGCGTGGGTCTAGGTTCACACTGTTAGGTTAACTTGTGCCGTTCAACTTTAGGGTTAGCCCAATGTCATTGACCCTCTCCCAACGAAATTCCGGGTTCAATGCCAGGACCCGCTCGCGCTCCACTGACGCCCACAAGGCTGCACCACTCCAGGCCCCGGCGCGCTGAGCGCATTCTATATCCCGATGACTATCGCCCACAAAGAGGCACTCGCCGGGCAACACACCCAACGACCGCATGACATCTTGCAGACCATCGGGATCTGGTTTGGCGGCCATCCCGTCGGCAAAGAACTGGGCGTGGTCAACGGCGACACTCAGGTTTGAGTATTCAAACTCAGGAACTCCAAACATTTGACGTTTGTCGGACAGGATTGCCGTGCGGTAGCCGTCTTGTTTGAGTTGTTGGAGCAGTTCCAACACCCCTGGATATAGGCGGCGTTCCTGCCAAACGGCAGCGTGGTAGAAACCCATGTAGGTCTCCATCACTTTTTCTTGGTCTCCGGGGAAGAACCAGGCCATGTGTTGGAAAAACGGCCGCGAGTATTCCTTGCCCAGGTCCGCAGGGAGCGGGCGCGGGTAACCCAGAACGTCCGCGGTCTGGTTCATCAGGCTCAGGTGGATATCCCAACTGTTCCACAGGGTCAGATCCCAGTCGAACACTACTGCCTTCAACTTAATGTCGCCAATATCTTGCAAGGGTAATTCAGTCGCTCCTAGCTGGTTGGTCAGATTCTACATCATTAATTTTCCGGGTATTTCTGGCAAGAATGGCCATGGATAACAAAGTAGTTGACAGAGCAATTTTAAATTTTTATAGTTGTACCTATAAAATTTCCAAAAGCAATTAATGCTTGTCTTGCAAGTAGGGCCAAGGGTTGCAAGCACGGCCCGATGATATACTTAATCACCCAACGCTTTGGATGCCTGGAGGCAATATTAAGACACGCGGAATCAATCACCTGGCAATGGTCACCAACGACATGGAAAAAACCGTCCGATTCTATCGCGACGTTATGGGATTCCCTCTAGTTGGCGCCATTGGCGGCAACCCCAACGGCCTCCGAGCAAGGCATTATTTCTTCGAGACCGGCCCCAACTCGACCATCGCATTCTTCGAGTGGGCGGGTGCCGAGGACTTCCACAAACCGGCAGGCCTGGAAGCCGCTGGCCAGGTTCAATTCGACCACGTCTCATTCGACGTAGAGACTGAGGAAGAATTGTTGGAGTTGCAGGCGCAACTGGAAGCGGCCGGTCAGGAAGTGACAACAGTGGTTGACCACAAATTCATCCACTCGATCTACTTTCACGACTTCAGCGGCATCGCCCTGGAGGCCTCCGTTTGGATTCACAACCCCACCGGAAAGGCTCCCGATTATTCCAATGTAAACGTCTTCGCCGACCCGAACCCGGTGCCGGCACTGCAAGAAGAGATGGACAAGGCCCGATTGGTCGAGTCCAACGGCTAATTTTTAGCTAACACTTTCTCGACTGCTACAGTTAAAGTAGAGGGGACGACCAATTGGTCGTCTCCTTTTTTGTCGTCAAACCATTCCCGGAGAATCTTTCAAATCATGCCTCAGAAGCCAGACCTGATTATTACGAATGCAGACGTGCTGACCATAGACGCCGCGCAGCCCAACGCCAAGGCGGTGGCTGTGGCGCAGGACCGCATCCTAGCTGTGGGTGAGCATGAAGAAATCCAGGACCTGGCGGGACCTGACACTCAGACCATCGATGGTCAGGGTCTGACGCTGCTGCCTGGATTAATCGACTCCCACATGCACCTGCTGTCACTGGCCCGCACGACCCAGGAACTTGATTGCCGGGCCGATAAAGCGCCGACCGTGGCGTCCATTGCCTTCCGGGTTTTTGAGTGGGCTCGCATTGTCCCGCCGGGGGAATGGGTACGCTGCTACGGCTACGATGACCTGGCTCTGGAAGAACGAAGGCATCCAAACCGCCACGACCTGGACGAGATATCGCCCCGACATCCAGTACGCCTCGACCACCGCTCTGGCCATGCAATGGTGTTGAACTCCCTGGGACTACAGATGGCTGGCATCAACGCGGAGACCGTTGACCCTGTTGGCGGCGTGATTGAGCGGGATACCAACGGCGAGCCCACTGGAGTGCTGTTTGAGATGTCTGGGTTCCTGGCAGAAAGGGCCGACTTTGGTCGCAGCAGGAACAAGCGCAAATTGGGTGTGACTGAGGCCAACCGGCTGCTGCTGAGCTACGGCATCACATCCCTACAGGACGCCGGACCCGACAATGGGTTGGACCGTTGGCAATCTTACCGGGACTTGGTCGATGCCAAGACGCTGCAGTCCCGAGTCACCATGATGGCTGGCACCCAACAGCGCGCTGAACTTTTGGGCGGCGGACTTTCATGGGGTTCCGGAGACCATCAACTACGCCTCGGTCACGTTAAAATTATGCTGACGATGACCACCGGCGCTCTACAGCCCAACCTGGATGACCTGCAGCATATGGCCACAGAGGCCGCGCAGTACGGGTTCCCGGTGGCAATACATTGTGTGGAACAGGAGGCTGTCGCCGCTGCCGCCAAGGTCATCTCAGAGTTGCCCCCGCTGCCAGAGGGTGTGCCGCCCCACCGAATCGAGCACTGTTCTGAATGCCCACCGGAGTTGGTGAACGCTGTGCGACAGAGCGGCGCCGACGTGGTCACCCAGCCAGGCTTCATCCATTGGAACGGGCCTAGCTACCGCAAGGACGTCTCAGATGAGTTGCAGCCCCATCTCTATCCCATCGGCCCATTGGACGCTGCCGGCGTCAACGTTGCTTTCGGCTCCGACGCCCCAGTCATCAACCCCAACCCCTGGCCGGCAATTTACAGCGCCGTCACCCGCAAAGACCGGGAAGGCGAACACTTTCCAAAATCCGGCGGGCAAGTGGGTATCAGGGCCGAGTGGACGATACGCATGCACACACTATCCGGCGCGCAGTCTGAAGGCACTCAGACAGACAAAGGATCAATCACAACCGGAAAATTAGCCGACCTAATTCTGGTGGACGCCAACCCCCTAACCGTCGACTCTGAAGCCCTAAAAGACATCAAAGCAAAAATGACCATCATGGGCGGCAAAGTAGTCTGGGAAGGACGATAAAACCGGAAACAACGCTGAGGTAAATACCCGATCAGCCAGCGTAAACCCTACCCAACCGAAGCAAGAACACCACTCCAAACAAAGCCCGGCTGCGCCGGTTAGCGGCGGCGGGCGGTTAGGTAGTCGGCCAGTTCCAGTAGCGACTGTTTAGGTTCGCAGTCCGGGAGACTCTTTAGAGAATGGCAGGCTTTGTCGATGTAATCCCCGACCACCAACTCGCAGTCGGCCATGATCGTTGAGTCGTTGATCACCTCAACAACCTTCTCTAGCTTGGCATCATTCGTCCGGTCTTCAAACAGCGCCTTCACCAGATTATCGTTGGGGTAACGCTCCATCAGCATGATCGTCGGCAGAGTTAGCACGCCATTCTTGAGGTCGTTGCCAACCGGCTTCCCCAAGTCAGACGGGTCACCCTGGAAGTCCAGTAAATCGTCGCGAACCTGGAAGGCCATGCCCACGTTGTAGCCGAAGTCGCGCAGGGCCTGAACCTCTATTTCAGAAGATTCGCCAAGCACCGCACCGGACTCGCTGGCCGTGCAGAACAACGACGCCGTCTTGCGGTAAATACGGTCGTTGTAGAGTTCTTTGGCTTGTGCCGGGTCATAGGCTGTGAAGTATTCCATCAGTTGGCCGCTGGCCAACTCCATAATCGTCTCCGAGAACCGGCGAATCACTCGAATATTGTTCGTATCGCAGACAAAGGTGGCCGAGGTTGCGAACACATAGTCGCCAAACAACACCGCCACGTAGGGGCTCCAGGTGTTACTGACCGTGGCACGACCGCGACGAGTCGGTGAGTTGTCCACTGTGTCGTCATGGATCAGGGTGGCCAGGTGCAGCAATTCCACGGCGCTGGCCATGATAATCGGTCGTGCTTCGTCGTGGGGATGAAACTGGGCGCAGAGCAGGGTTATCGCCGGCCGCACCCGTTTGCCGCCGACATCAGTGACGTATTTGAGCATGGGTTGGACCGCTGAGGTTTCGGTTGTTGCCAGGCTGCGGAGCTTATCATCGACTCGCTGCAGTCCTTCTTGGACCGGAGCGTAGATATTTGAGGTGCGTTCGTCTAGGCCATGGAGCATATTATTTGCCAGCTGTCCCTATACCAAGTTTCTGGACTTCTTCTTCTATAAGTTCAGGGTCCAACTTAGTATACAGCGGGGATGGTTGCCGCAGGTCGGCGCCTGTTTTTATCTCGCCGATTATAGTATCGAAATCCCAAGATCCGTGCTCCACTGCCCCATCGAGACCCAGGAAATCGTGCACTTTCTGGGCGCTAAACGGCATGAAGGGATAGAGGATTGTCTTCAGACAGTTGATGGCCTGCATGGCCACCGTCAAGCTGGAACCAGCCAGTTCTCGGTCTTCCTTAATCGACTTCCAAGGAGCCTTGGTGTCGAGATAGCGATTGGTCTCTTGGGCCAGACCAAATGCCTGAGTCACGGCCGCCTTGAACTTGCAGTTGTAGAGGCTATCATCCACCGAAGCCATGGTCTCTTTGGCGGTGCGAATCAACGCTTCGTCCACTTCATCCAGCGCCTTAGTGCCTGGTACCTTGCCGTCAAAGTTTCTAAAGGTGAATGACAGCACCCGGTTCACTAGGTTGCCATAGGTCGCCACCAATTCTTCGTTATTGCGGCGGACAAACTCGGACCATGAGAAGTCCGAGTCTCCGGACTCAGGCATGTTGATTGACAGCAGATAACGCAGCGGATCCGGGTCGTATTTTTCCAGGTAGTCGGGCACCCACACGGCCCAGTTTTGGCTGGTGGAGAACTTCTGGTTCTCCAGACTCAAAAACTCGTTGGCAGGCACGTCGTAGGGCAAATTGAGACCCTTGTCGTAGGCCATGATGATGGCCGGCCAGATAATGCTGTGGAAGGGAATATTGTCCTTACCGATGAAATAGTAGCTCTTGGTATTCTCGTCCTTCCAGAAGTCTTCCCAGTTGCCGCCGTTCTCTTCGGCCCACTGCACCGCCGCAGACAGGTAGCCAATAACGGCTTCAAACCAAACGTAGATGCGCTTGGATTCGTAGCCTTCCACCGGTAGGGGAACGCCCCAGGACAGGTCACGCGAAATTGCCCGGTCCTTCAGACCGTCACGGAGAAACTGACGTGTGAAATTCTTGACGTTGTTGCGCCAGTGATCCTGCTTCTCAACCCACTCCAATAACGGCTTCTCAAATGCTGAGAGCTTCAGGAAGAAGTGTTCTGATTCGCGGAACTCGGGAGCGGTGCCGCAGATGGAACAGTGGGGCTCAACTAGGTCTTGTGGGTCTAGGGTCCGGCCGCAGGCGTCACATTGGTCGCCGCGAGCACGGGTGTTATTACAGTGAGGGCAGGTGCCTTCTACGTAGCGGTCGGGCAGGTACCGGTCGCACTGGGAACAATACGCCAGCAGCATGTTGTCGGTGTATATGAAACCCTTGTCATAGAGAGTCGTAAAAACGTCGTGGACGACCTTTTCGTGGTTCTCTGTTTGAGTGGAGGTGAACAGATCAAACGAGATGCCCATCTTGTCCCAAGACTCCATGAACATGGCGTGATAGCGGTCGACCACCTGCTCGGGGGTGATGCCTTCTTGGTCGGCACGAATGGTGATGGGGGTGCCATGGGTGTCACTGCCGGAGACCATTAGGACTTCATTACCCTTGATACGGTGGTAACGGGCAAAGATGTCGGCGCTCAGGTAACAGCCGGCGATATGACCAAGGTGGAGTGGGCCATTGGCATAGGGCCAGGCAACAGCCACAAATATACGTTCATGCAAGGGGAATTATCTCGTTAAGAATCACAAATCTAGGCGTAAATAATTCTATCACAGTGCTGGTGCTGCACACGCTAAATGCGCGGTGCGAGCCAAAGGTGAATTGCACGTCAAAGGTGGTGGGTCCGACACAGCGGTGGCAGACGCCGAGTCTACTGGGATACACTGCCATCCTGAATAAACCATCTAGTCAGACACCATAAATGATGGGAGCCGGACGCACCGTTTATGAAATACCCTGAGTACGATCCCAACCATGATGCGGATCAAAGCCGACGCGAGGCGGTCTCACTGAGCGGGCCTGACCTGACGACGTGGCAGGTGCACGTAGGCGGACTGAGAGAACAAGACACCTTCTTGAACCTGGCAATGAAGTTCACAGAAGCCTGTGTCGCCGTCGCCACGCCCGTGTCCCACGTCTTCAAACTACTCGGAACACCCCTCCGGCTCCTAGGCTACGGCGCTCCCGGCCTGCTCCACGTATTTTTCCGATTGTGGCTGGCCCCATTCTTCGGAGTAGTCCTACTGACAGCCTCAGTCTGGACCAACGCAAAAGGTCTCAGGCCTCTGCTAATAATCATCGGCCCCATCTTCGTAATGCTGACGCTGTGGTTGTTGGCATTCTTCCCAGAGGAATCGGAGATAAGGGAAGCCAAGACAAACCTCTGCAAGGTTTGGCCGCTGAGTAGGGGACGGTTGGAGTGGATTAGGACGCATTAGCAGACGATATTAACATGCGAATATCCAATTAAATATAATTGCGGCTCTTCACTCCGTGACATTCTGCAAACTTAGGCTATACACCGGTTAGAAAACATGCGTTCTTGGATCTTCTTCCGCAGTCTGTTCTATCAAACACTTTTCTACTCATTGGCTGCCTCATTTGTCGCCAAATTAACCATTAATATCGCAATCAAACCAGTTTCTTCTGAATCTGGCCTTGCCCTCCCCAGATGGCAAACTTATCCATCCCCGCCCGGAATTTCGCCATCGCTCATCTTGAACATTGGCATGACGGATGGCCAGATTACTCTGACGGTTTGATCGGAACTCTCTCCCTGAAGATTGGAGGCCTCTTAGAGAAATTCGTTTCTTACGATGAAGTTGAGGTCCTGATATTCGTCGGATTTCTAGTCGCGATAGTCGTAGCTATCTCGTTGAACACCATAGGCAACAAAAGCGGAGTAAGATTAATTTATGTTGGAATCGGGTTAGCTGTCGCTGGCGGATTCAGCAATCAGGTAGAGGCACTGGTGTTCGGGCACGTAACCGACTTTTTGTTCTTCTGGGTTCCCGTAATCGGCCCTTCCTCTGCCATCGCGAACTTAGCCGACATCATGATTGTTGGTGGACTGATAATTATATTCGTCGTTGCGCCGTTTTGGAGGAGGTTATCCTTGGAAATGGCATTAATTGAACGGGAAGAAAATGAAACACGTTCCCAATCAGGTTAAACAAACCACACCAACATTATGTTTGTTTGACAAGGTCATACCTCGCTGATACGATTCTCGGGTTACATTATTATGAATTCCGCTACGAACGGGAGTAGTAAGGAAACCCTGCCTGAGAGAGCCGGTGATTGGTGCGAATCCGGTGGCAGTAGGATCCCGAACTCGCCCGGGAGCGGCCCGCCTGAAACACCAGTAAGGCGCGGCGGTTGACACCGATAAAATGTCTTCGAGTGGCCAAGCGGCTTAACCAAGTTCCACAGGGAGCTAAACGCAGGGCCAGAAGAAGGGTGGTACCACGGACCAGTAGGCCCGTCCCTTCCATTGGGATGGGTTTTTTTATTGTGTTTTTGGGGTCCTTCGACAAGTCCGATTTCATCGAGACTCGCTACTTCAGTCGGAGCTCAAATTAAGCGCGGCAGTGGAATAAAAAATGGAACTAACCGGCGCTGAAATAGTTTGCGAAAGCCTTCTTAAAGAGGGCGTTGACGTGGTATTTGGTCTCCCCGGTGGAGCGGTGCTTCCTCTGTATGGTGCGCTCTCCACCTACCCGGCCATCCGCCACATCTTGGTGCGCCACGAACAGGCCGCCGCCATGGCTGCCGATGGTTTTTCCCGTGCCACTGGCAGGGTCGGCGTTTGTGTCGCCACCTCCGGCCCCGGCGCCACCAACCTAGTCACCGGCATCGCCGCCGCCCAGATGGACTCGGTGCCCATGGTGGCCATTACCGGCCAAGTTGCCAGGCCTTATATCGGGACTGACGCCTTCCAAGAAACCGATGTCACCGGCGTCACGCTACCCATCACTAAGCACAACATCCTGGTCATGAACGTTAAAGACGTTGCCCAGGCCATCCATGACGCCTTCTACATCGCCCGCAGCGGTCGACCCGGCCCGGTCTTGGTAGACATCCCAAGGGACGTTTTGTTGGGCGAGAAGACCGAATTCATCTGGCCTGAAACCGACAAATTACCGGGCTACCGAGTACCCTCCGCCGCACCAAAGGCCCAGGTAGACGCAGCCGCCGCGTTGATTAATAAGTCAGAGCGCCCGATTATCATGGCCGGCCATGGCGTGTTGATTTCCCATGCCTACGGGTTGATGACTAAGATGGCTGAAAAAGCTCAAATACCGGTGATAACGACCCTACTCGGTATCAGTTCCATAGCGTCGGATCATGAACTTAACCTGGGTATGTCCGGCATGCACGGCATGGCCTACGCCAACCTAGCTATAGATGAAGCCGACTTGATCATTGGCCTCGGCATGCGGTTCGACGACCGGGTGACTGGCCGTATATCGGCCTTTGCCCCCAATGCCAAGTTTGTTCATGTGGACATTGACGCCTCCGAGATCGACAAGAACATCCAGACCGATGCCGGAGTGGTCGGCGACTTGAAGGCAGTGTTGGAACAATTACTGCCCAAGGTCGACGCCAACGTCCACATCGACTGGCTACGACACATAGAAGAATTGAAGGCCCAGCATCCGTCCCACATCGTCCGCAAATCGGACGAGTTGCTGCCCCAGTTCGTGCTTCAACGGTTGACTGAGGTCACCCAGGGCCGAGGCATCGTGGTCACCGGCGTGGGCCAGCACCAGATGTGGGCCGCCCAGCACTGCACGTTCAAAGAGCCCAACACTTTCATCACATCAGGCGGGTTGGGCACCATGGGATTTGAAGTACCCGCCGCTCTTGGCGCCCAGGTGGGCCGTCCCGATACCGTGGTTTGGTCGGTCTGCGGCGACGGTGGTTTCCAGATGACCATGTGCGACATCGCCACTGCTGTTGAGAGTGGGGCCGATGTGAAATTCGCCATTCTAAACAACACCAGCCTGGGCATGGTTCACCAGCTCCAAGACGTGTTCTTCGAGCAGGATTACATGGCCAGCGAGTTCTCGGCCAACCCGGACTTTGTGAAGATCGCTGAGGCATACGGCATCCGCGGCATCCGCGTTACCAAGCAGGAAGAGGTAGTGGACGCGGTGCAGCAGGCCATGGAGACCGCCGGACCGGTGATAGTGGACTTCATGGTGAAGCAAGACGAGATAGTCTTCCCATTCATACCTTCCGGCCAATCCGTCAAAGAGATGCTAGAAGAACCGGCGCACAACGAGACTTCATAAGATGTCCCAGCAAAACGAAACAGAACAACACACACTGATCGCCCTGGTTGAAGACAAACCGGGCGTATTGAACCGCGTCGCCAGCATGTTCCGCCGCCGTGGGTTCAACATTGTCAGCTTGGCCGTTGGCAACAGCGAACAAGCCGGACTGTCACGGATGACCTTTGTGGTCAACGGAGACGATCGCACGGTGAGCCAGGTGGCCAAACAACTGGACAAACTCATCGACGTCCTAGAGGTTGCCGACATCACTGAAGCTAGGATCGTCGCCCGAGAACTGGCCATGATCAAGGTCAAGACCACTTCGACGAACCGGGGCGAGATTATCCAGATCGTGAACCTCTTCCGTGCCAACATCATTGATGTTGGCAGAGAGTCAATGGTCATTGAAATCACCGGTGAAGGGGACAAGATAAACGCCCTTTACGACCTCCTGGCCCCCTTTGGCATAATTGAGATGTCGCGATCAGGCATCGTCGCTATGGAGCGGGGTGAAGCCAAGGGGCTGACCAACGGACATGGCGCCAATTCGGCCAAGTCCAACGGCACTAGCTAAAAGCAGCCAAAACAAAAGATTTGGGCCTTCGTGCCCATGAACGCAGCACAAGAAAAAATGTTGGGAAGGAAAAACTAATATGGTAGATGTTTATTACGACAAGGATGCAGACCTTAAGCACCTAGAAGGCAAGACAATCGGCATGATTGGCTACGGCAGCCAAGGCCATGCCCACGCCCTCAACCTGAAGGACAACGGACAAGACGTGGTCGTTGGCCTCTATCCTGAGAGCAAGAGCCGGGCCGTCGCCGAAGCCGCCGGACTGCGGGTGGCCGACGTTCCTGAAGTAGCCAAACAAGCCGACGTTTTGATGATGGTCATTCCCGACCACATCCAGGGTCGCATCTACCGCGAGCAGATTGAACCCAACCTGAAGCCCGGCAGCGCCTTGATGGTCGCCCACGGCTTCAGCATCCACTATAAAGAGGTAGTACCTCAGACCAGCATGGACGTCATGATGGTCGCCCCCAAGGCCCCCGGTCACCGCATGCGCGAGCTATTCACCGAGGGTGTGGGAGTTCCCAGCCTGTTGGCCGTCCACCAAGACGCCACCGGCAACGCCAAGGACATTGGCCTAGCCTACGCCAAGGGCATCGGCAGCACTGGCTCCGGCGTGCTGATGACCACCCTTCAGTTCGAGACTGAAAGCGACCTGTTTGGCGAGCAAGCCATCCTCTGCGGTGGTGTGAGCGCCCTGGTCAAAGCAGCATTCGATACTCTAGTAGAGGGCGGATATCCCCCGGAGATCGCCTTCTTCGAGTGCCTACACGAGCTGAAGATGATTGTTGACCTGATGTATCAGGGCGGCTTCAACTACATGCGGTTCTCGGTCAGCGACACAGCTGAGTACGGTGACCTCAGCCGTGGCCCTCGCATCATTGACGAACACGTACGAGACAACATGCGCGCCGTGCTGAAAGAGATTCAGGATGGCACCTTTGCCAAGGAATGGATTGCCGAGAACGACGAAGGCCGCCCACGGTTCAACGCCCTGCGCCAGCAGGCACAGAGCAGCCAGATTGAAGACATTGGCAAGGAACTCAGGGGCATGATGCCCTGGATGGACCCCAAATAAATCGGGGTTAACCCGGCTTACCCAGAAACGGCAAGAACAAAGATGTGGAGCATCATCATGAATAATCCGGAGGCGTTGAGCGTAGTCGATCATCGCCCGCTGGTCCTGGCAGGGCTGGCGGCGGTTGACTACGCGCACCTGGGGCCCCTTTCTGAACACCGCAGTTAGCGGGAACGGCACACCTAATTTCAAAAATCAGAAGGGGTATAGGTAACAATAATGGCTAAAGAACGAGTATTGCTCTTGGACACAACCCTCCGCGACGGAGAACAATCGGCCGGCATCGGCATGACCGGTGTTGAGAAGATGGAAATTGCCCGCCAATTGCAGAAGATGCAGGTGGACATCATTGAAGCCGGCTTCGCCGCCAGCTCACCCGGAGACTTTGAAGCGGTGACCAACATCGCCAAAGAGATCGACGGACCCATCATCGCATCCTTGGCCCGGGCCGTCGCCGACGACGTGGAACAAGCTGCCAGGGCTGTGGAGCACTCCAAGCGGCCCCGCATCCACGTGTTCCTCTCTTCGTCAGAGATTCACCAGATGCACCAACTCCGCAAGAACCGGGAAGATGTTCTGGAGATGGCCATCTCCAGCGTAACCAAGGCCAAGGGCTACTGCGACGACGTGGAGTTCTCTCCCATGGACGCCACCCGGACCAACCCTGAGTACCTGTTCCACATGCTGGAAGAGGTCATCAAGGCTGGCGCCACCACCATCAACATAGCCGACACCGTAGGTTACGCCATCCCCTCCGCCACCGGCTTTGGCCAGTTGCTGAAAGATGTGCAGGCCAACGTGAAGGGCGTTGAGAATGTCACGCTAAGCGTCCACTGTCACAATGACTTGGGCTTGGCCGTCGCCAATAGTTTGATTGCTGTGGAGTTCGGCGCACGCCAGGTGGAGGGCTGCATCAACGGCATCGGCGAGCGGGCCGGCAACGCCTCCATTGAAGAAATCATCATGGGTCTGGACACACGTAAAGACCATTTCGGCATCGAGATTAACGCCGACACCACCCAGATTTACCAAGCCAGCCGCATGGTTAGCCGTATCACTGGCATGGCTGTCCAGTCCAACAAGGCCATCGTCGGCGAGAACGCCTTCCGGCACGCCTCTGGTATCCACCAGGACGGTGTGTTGAAGAACCGCTCCACCTACGAAGTCATGCAGCCGGAGCGCGTTGGCGTCCCCGGTAACACTCTGGTCCTCGGCAAGCTCAGCGGCCGGGCCGGGTTGCAGTCACGGTTGGAAGACCTGGGCTATAACCTCTCTCGGGAGGACTTGGCCAAGGTATTTGAATCTTTCAAAGACCTGGCCGACAAGAAGCGGGAGGTCACCGACCGCGACTTGGAGATCCTCATGGACGAGGAAAAGCGGACATCAACTGAACCGATAAGTTACACACTGGAACACGTGCAGTTCACCGGCGGCGACCAGGGAATCCCCACAGGCACCGTCAAACTCATTGGACCGGACGGCGAGTCCATCACCGATGCTTGCACCGGAAACGGCCCCGTTGACGCAATCTGCAACGCCATTGACCGAGCCATTGGTACCGAGTCCAAATTGGTGGACTTCAATGTCCAGGCGGTAACCGAGGGAATAGACTCCCAAGGGACCGTGACCATCCGCATCGAGAAGGACGGCCGCAATTACACCGGCCGGGGTGCCGACACAGACATCATAGTCGCCAGCGCCAAGGCTTACCTGAGCGCGGTCAACCGCCAACTCGCGTCGGACGAAGAGTCCAACGTCCCAGCGCTAGGCAGCACCCCAGACTAGGTAGAATTTGGGAATAATTCAAGAAGGCGGTTCGCTCTAAGCGAGTCGTCTTCTTGTTTTTTTACTAGCGAACTAAGTAAGATTTATTGCGATTTGAAATGATTTTAGTAATCACAATAATTTCAGGGTTCCTGTTCCTGTCCCAAATATGGCCCAGAATTATGGGTGTGTGGATCAAGCGCATACACCTGTCAGAAGTAGCTAAAGTTAAGTCACAGGAACAAACCACATGGCTTTTATTGATTGCATTCTGCTTGTGGACTTATTCCTGGGCTGGGATTGTTATTGCCTCGGATGACGTTAACGGAATAGGCGATTGGCTCACGGCAAGTGACCCTGCAATCGAGGCAGCTTTAGCAGTTTCAGCAGTATTCTTCACCTACAGTCGATTATTTCCAAATTCTTGACGTTGAACATCGTTTAGCAATTGCAAACTCTACAATTCCCGTGGCACAAACAAATCTTAAAGAGTGATGCGACACTGGTCTTTGCCCACCGAAATTTATTTCCATAGGATGTTCGAAGCTACTTAGATTTTTCCGGCCAAACCGCGTCATGGTGGCCTAGGGGCACGGACGGCCTGGCCCAGCGCGGTGTGGTTTCAGATAGTCCTAACACCGGCCCCAGATGACCAAGTTTGCCCATGGGTGTCTCGGTAATCATGGACCAACCTGCCACCTCTTCAGGAGTGAACTCGGCCGGAATATTTTGCAACTGGGACGCAGGAATCTCACCTTGGCTGACGAGCCAACGGCCAACCTGCGCCAACGAGATTCGCACCAGCCAACTACCACCCTCTTTCACACGGCGATTCAAGGCAACCATGCCACCAAAGGCCATCAGGTACCCGGTCAGATAATCGATAGCCGATACTGGGTAGAACTGCGGACCGGGAACTGCTCCAGGGAACAATTCCCCCTGGCGGTTGGTGATTCCACTGACGGTCTGAATCACAGTATCGAAGCCGCGACGCGAGGCCCACGGCCCCTCGTGGCTAAATGCGCACAGAGACACATAGACGATTCCGGGCCGCAGTTCTGCCAGCTCCTCAGGGGATAGACCACGTCCTCCCAGAGTCCCAGGCCGGTAGCCCTGTGAGAACACGTCGGTCTGGCGGACGAGTCCGCGCAGGGTTTCCATCTGTTTCTCGTCTCGCAGGTCTAATTGGGCGTTTAATTTGCCGTGACCGGTGTCGTACTCCTGATAGCCGAGGTTGGGCAGATGTCCGGCGGTAATCTTCATGACATCCGCGCCGTGCTCCGCCAGCGTCCGCCCACAGGTTGGTCCGGCCAAGACCCGGGTCAGATCCAGCACTCGAACCCCGGACAATGGACGCGAGCCTTCCGGCAGTGGCTCAGGCGGACTGTCAGCTATTTTGACGATTTCCATCAAGGGCAATGAGGCAATCGCCTGGGCCTGCGGGTGTTTGGCCCATTCTTCCATGGTGCGGACCATACCGCCGGCCCCCTTGGCGGCAATGATGGCCTCTTCCAGATCAAGGGCATCCCATTTGGCCACGGCCTTAGTAACTTCAGCTCGGTCTTCTGCCACTCCCAGCACGCTGAGAGCAGCGGCGCGGTGGTTTGGGAAGTTGCAATGGAGGTAGCTCCAGCGCCCATCTTTTGTCGGGTAGGTGCCCATCACCGTGTTACGTTCAGTGGAGACTCCAGCGCCATCCAACTGCATGTATTTTCCGCTTCGGAGCGAGGCTGTCGCCCGGCGGGCATCCACGGTTACCTGCTGGCGGCGTCCGGTGCGGGATTCCCAGAGGTCTGACACAGCCAGGCCAAGGGCCCCCAGGGCGGCTGTACTGGTATCTGTAACCCGAAACGAAGTGGGCAAAATTGGATCGGTGCCGCCAGTGATTGTGAGGTCGTTGGCGCGCTCGTCATCCCATCCTGCGAACGGAAGAAGAGAGCGTAAAATTTCGTTGGTCATAGCCAGATGTTCTCCTTTTTGGATTTGGGTTTGCCTTAACTATACAAAGACAATCTAAACCAGCTTCATCTGGAAGCCGGTGTCTTGCTGTTGGCCCTTGGCACTTAGGTGGACTGCCGGGTAGCCCAGCTCTCGCAGCTTAACGGCCAACTCGGGAAACCCGTTCACGGTATAGACCTGCTTGGGCGAAACTGCCTGGACGTACTCCACCAACTCGTTGAAGTCCGGGTGATCGCTGTAGGGCAAGCTAGCGTCAGCCCCTCGGCCCCAAGGCATACTACCCGAGGTTGCCCAACCGGTCATCTCTAGGGTCCGTTTACCCCTGAAGAGTTTCAAAGCCTCGCGGCGTTTTCCGGGCGGAAACATCAGTATCCAGCCCTCCGGCCAATCGCCCTCAAACATCTTCACCTGACCTGGAAACTCCACCCCAGCCTCCAGATAAATCTGGGTGCCAAGGTAGATACTCTCCTCCACCATCACGTCAAAACCCTCGCCCAACAGGTGGTGCAATAACTCCTGAGACTTGCCCAACCGCCATCCTTGAATCACCGGACGTTGGCCGCGAGACAGCCACATCCTCAGGGTCTTGTATGCGGTCTCCAGCACCTGATCTTCCGGGGGGAACACGTATTCGGGTCGGCCATAGGTGGACTCTATGACCAGGGTGTCGCAGGCCACCGGCTCTAATGGCTCATTGGTTGGGCTTTTACGACTTTTGATATCTCCGGTGTAGAGCAGCCTTTCGCCGGTTTCTTTGGATTCGATCAACGCTTGGGCTGAGCCAAGGCAATGGCCGGCCGGGTAAAGGGTCATGGTATAGGCCGGAGTCTCGTAGGGCTCATGGTAGGGCAGTAAAATCGGGTCTGATTTCTGAAGGTAATCGCCCAGAAGTCTGGCGGTATTGGGGGTGAGTACCGGCCTGATGTGGCGAGCTGTGTGATCGGAGTGGGCGTGGGAAATCAGGCTGAATTCACGCTTTCTGGTTGAATCCATCCAGAGGTCTAACTCTGGCAAGTAAACGCCGCTTTTGAACTCCGCCTGCACTACACATACCCCACATAAAAGATGACCGGAAAATGCCCGAAAAACGCCTGGTGACAACGCGGCCAAGTATATCACGGGGTGTAGAACCAATTTAATCTCCCAAATGGGTGTCCCCTGCCGGATTGTGCGGTATAATCTGCGCCCATGGGCTCTAGTTGAAACGTGCCCAAATCTCAAACCAAAAAGGTGGGAATATGCCGGCTCAAGTTGGCGATGTAGCCCCCGAATTTAAACTCCCTTCCGCCGATGGGGATGTTTCCCTAAGCGATTACAAGGGCAAGACAGTTGTCCTTTCCTTCCACGTGTTCGACTTCACCGCTGGTTGAACGACACAAGCAACTTCGTTCCGTCAGGAGTACAAACGGTTCGAGGATAACAATGCTCAGGTTCTGGGCATAAGCTGCGATACAGTTCCTTCCCACAAGGCGTGGAGCACGGCATTGGGCGGACTACCCTACCCGGAGTTGTCCGACTTCCATCCCAAGGGTGAAGCCAGCAAGGCTTACGACCTTTTCAACGAAGAGCGCGGTGCCAGCAAACGGGCCGTGATTATCATCGACAAAGGTGGTGTGATTCGTTTCCGTGAGGAATACGAACCGGGCACTCTGCCCAACCCTGTAGACATCTTCGGCGTGGTTGAAGGGCTAGACTAGCTCAAACCTAGCCACACCGGACTCACAGGCAAATAAAAAGGCGTCTCGGTTAATGGGACGCCTTTTGTTTGTCATTTTTAAGCCCGGTTTTATGTCTAGTCATTTTCCGGTCATACCTCAACTCATATTCCGGCAAAATAAAAGGCCGCCCAATTAAACCGGGGCGGCCTTTTGATGTTCCATGTTGAGAATCTAACTAGCCAGTGATGCGTTGCACCAAGTACCGGAGAGTTCCTTTGGGGACGTTGATTGTGACTTCTTCACCTACTGTCCGGTCCAAAAGGGCCTGACCGACGGGTGAGGTAGTGGAAATCTTACCTTCAGATACGTCTGCTTCGCGGACATCTACCAGTGTGTATGCCAGGGTCTTTCCGGAGTTGGTATCTTTCAGGGTGACCTTGGCACCAACTGCGGAGCGGGCTACCTTGGAGGACACGCCCTCAGGAAGTATCTGAGCGTTGTTGATGCTGGCTTCAAGTTCGCGGATGCGGAGTTCAACGATTCCCTGCTGGTCTTTGGCTGCATCTAGAGGGGCGTTTTCACGAAAGTCTTTATCTGCCATGGCCCGTTTGATATCTTCGAGCACGAGAGCCCGTTGGTCTTTCAGGTCATCAAGTTGACCAACCAAGCGGTCATAGCCTTCTTGGCTGAGTTGGGAGCCGGAGGTGCCGCTGCGGCCATTGGTCCGGACATTGGACTTTGCGGCGGTGCGGCGAGTGCGGGGGACTCTGAGGTGGGATGCCAGACCGTTTTCAATCCATCCCTGGTCTTTCCAATAAGCGAGAAAAATCTTAACGGGGCCTAATCGAGTGACGGACTCTGCTCCGCCAAGACCAATCTGCTGAGCGTACTCAGCAATTTCTGAGGGCGCCAATTCGGAAACTCTACGTTCCCTGCCACACCAGGCCACAAAACGGCCTAGTTCCTGGTGACTTTGCTGGACTGTTTTTGCGGACTTCTTGGCTGCCACAAAATGCTTCAGAGCTTCCGAAATTAAAGGGCTTTGCTCGGTCGCCACTCAAGTACCTCCACCTTCAGTAAGTCTTCGGTCCGTGTTCAGCTAACGTAAACGTGCGCCAGACTACCACTAACAAGGTAGGGACTGGCCGGAGTGCTTAGAGGAGGTATCCGGAGGCCGTAATTGGGAGCCTGTATCCGGAATCTTCACTGCGTTCTTTACGGGGGGTTCTCTATGGTGGAATATGCCTCTTTAGAAGCACAAATCACCTTCAAAGGATACCAGTTACCGGCTGCAAAGGCAATCCGAAGATTTCGTCCTGCGGTCTGCGGACCGGTCCAACAGATGACTGATTCCTAGTTACCACTAGTGAATTAATGACTAAAAACTCATGGTTTGACAGCCAACATCAAAATGAGTACTTCTCACTCCGCTTTGATGGGTATCCTGGTCTGAATTCACCTGAGCAAGGTACTTGTAATTCACTTGAATATTTTTTTGTGGTTAGAAAACCCTGGCAGATTTTGCCATTACAAATCCAAGATGAGATAGGGCAGATTAATAATATAATCTGGGAAGATTAGGCGATTCCTTGAATTCACCTTGCCCCAGGCGTAGGCCAAGCCTTTACTTGAGACTAGGTAGGATGTAGCATACTGTCGGCCTTGTGCGTTACGCCTGCCAAGTTACCCGTGCCAGCCCAACCATGGCGGCACAGTAACCCAATCTTACTTAATACGGAATCCGAAATCATGAGCCTCCAACAACAACCACCTGCTGGATCATCCCTTGCCGGTCCCATCGCCGACCCGGCATTCGTA
>Ga0209089_10000763_pt1 | contig 29171 bp, 25 predicted proteins | sample ArcticOcean_MG_C_FD_187431 | JGI IMG/M metagenome (GOLD analysis project Ga0209089, IMG submission 187431) | Marine microbial communities from western Arctic Ocean - ArcticOcean_MG_CB2_150 (SPAdes) (version 2) | ecosystem: Environmental > Aquatic > Marine > Oceanic | place: Arctic Ocean: Canada... | reverse complement strand
GATCCAGTATTCATATGAAAACTTTATGTTTTTTAAAGGTACAAAAATACATTATGTAGTCCAGTCTCTAGGGTTTTGCAATACTTTGATTAATTTCTCTTCTTCTGAGTCTTTTTCCGGAACATGATTATATACCCATTGAACCTTAGGAGGCAAACTCATTAGTATGCTTTCGATTCTTCCATTTGTTTTAAGACCAAACAAAGTCCCTTTGTCGTGCACTAAATTAAATTCAACATAGCGACCTCTTCTTATCTCTTGCCAATTTTTTTGGTTTGAATTATATTTGTAATCTTTTCTAAGATCAACGATTGGCAAATATGCTTTTAAAAAACTATTTCCTACATCTGTAACAAATGAAAACCAGTTTTCAATTTTATAATTATGGTCTGATCTTAAATAATCAAAAAACAAACCACCTATTCCACGTGATTCATTTCTATGGCTATTCCAAAAATATGAATCACACTTTTCTTTATAAATTTTATAAAAACTAGGGGAATGTTTGTCACAAACTGATTTACATACTTCATGAAAGTGCTTGGCATCTTCATCAATTAAATAGAAAGGGGTGAGATCTTGACCTCCTCCAAACCATTGATCTTTTAACTCCCCATTTGAAGAGTACAGTTCAAAATATCTCCAATTTGCATGAACAGTTGGAACCATTGGATTTTTCGGATGAATAACGAGACTTAGTCCGCAAGCAAAAAAATTAGAATTGATTACGTTAAAATAATTTTCTAAGCTTTCAGGTAAAACTCCACTAACTGATGATATATTCACTCCGGCTTTTTCAAAAACTCTTCCATTCTCCATTATTCTTGAACGACCACCTCCTCCTTCGGATCTTTCCCAAACATCTTCTTTAAACTTGGATTTTCCATCAGTTTCTTCAATGGATCTTGTTATTATTTCTTGAAGCTGATATATGTAATCTAGAAAAGCTTTTTTCATTTTATGTTCTCGTATTGTTTTACAGAATCAATAAAAGCTTGAGCATGACTTACAGGAATATTGGGTAAAATGCCATGACCTAAATTAACGATATACTTGTCTTTTCCAAATTCATTTATCATATTTGTTACTTGTTTTTTGATTTCTGGAATTGGAGAAAGTAACCTTGCGGGATCAAGATTTCCTTGAAGCGTAATATTTCCTCCACTTAAATAACGAGAGTTTTGAGCAGAACATGTCCAGTCTATACCCAACGCAGATGCTCCAGATTTGCTCATTTTATTTAGTGCAAACCAACAACCTTTTCCAAAAACAATTACTGGTGTAATTTCTTTTAATTCTGAAATAATTTGTTGCAAATAAGACCAAGAAAACTCATCATAATCTTTAGGTGAAAGAATCCCTCCCCATGAATCAAATAATTGAACTGCGTTTACTCCAGAAGTAACCTTTTCTTTTAAATATAAAATTGTTGTGTTAGTTATTTTTTGAAGAAATTCATGAGCTAGTGCAGGATGTTCAAAACAAAATGCTTTTGCTTTATCAAAGGTTTTCGAGCCTTGACCTTCAATAGCATAACAAAGAAGTGTCCAAGGAGACCCAGCAAATCCAATCAAGGGAATACTGTTGTTTAATTCTTTTTGAGTCATTTTCACAGCATCTAAAACATAGCCTAATTTTTCATTAATATTTGGAACAATTACATTGGATAAATCTTTTTTATTTTTAATTGGATTTGGAACCCAAGGACCGATTCCATCTCTCATTTCTACATTAATATTCATTGCCTGTAAGACTACCAATATGTCACTAAATAAAATAGCTGCATCGGGTTTTAATTGATTTATTGGCATTAATGTAATCTCAGTAGCTAGTTCAGGGGTTTGACATCTTGTGAAAAAATCATACTTATTTTTTAATTTCATAAAGGCTGGAAGATATCGTCCAGCTTGTCTCATGATCCAAACAGGTGGCCTTGTCACAATTTCGCCTTTTAGTGCACGTAAAAAAAGATCATTTTTAAGCATCTGTTTTTTTTATATGTTTTTTAATTAATAAAATCAATGATTTTATTTCAGGTTTTTTTGAAATGAAATAATTATTGGTGTGCTTCGCAATTTCATTAGCAGTAGTATGACCCCAGGAAAAATACTTTTTTGAATTAAATGAGTTAATTATTGCATAACTTTTTACCGCAGAGGGACTAAAAAATAAAACTCCATCAAAATTATCCTCAACTTTTTTTGGAGTTTCTTTTGTTTCATAAACCTCAGAAAAACTTATATTTATATTATTTATTATCATTAAATTTTCTATAATATCAAGTCTTTGTTTTCCGCAAAAATAGTTGAATGTTTTATCGTAATAATGCTCTATTAATTTATAAGATAATTCCTTAGCAGAGTTTTCACATACAATAACATTTAATCCCAATTCAATTAATTTGTTTTTAGTAATAGTACCTACACAAAAAAATGGCAGGTTGATTATGCTTCTAAATTGTTTATGTTTTAAAATAGATTTTAAAGCTGTTGAGCTTGTTATGATTATTCCATCTTCAATTTTCGGCCATTGGAAATCTATTAGTGCTGTTTTTATCATTGGAGTTTCAACAGCATGTATTCCATTTTCACAAAAAGCTAATCTAGTTTTTTTATTTAATTTTTTTGTAGATAATATTTGCATCACATCGTGTTTTTAATTATTTCAATAATGCTTTTACCACCTTTGTTTAATAATTCTAATGCAGTTTTATTTCCCAAATAGATCGGATCTTCTTTAAAAGAAAATTTATGTTCACAAACAACTGAATCTTTTCCGTCTAAACTGAAGAGACCCCCTTTGAAATGAACTACACCGCCATTAATCCATGCGTATCCACCTATTGGAGCAGAACAACCGCCTTCTAATGTTTTTAAAAATTCACGCTCAAGCGTTGTACAATAAAATGTTTTATCACAGTTTATTTCTTCTAAGACTTCTCTAATTAACACATCATTTTCTAGACATGCAATTCCAATTACTCCTTGAGATGGAGCAGGAATCATCCAGTTTAAAGTTTCAAAGTTTATTTTATTAATTCCTAAGCGATCTATTCCTGCCTTTGCTAAAATGACTCCTTTTAAATTTGATTTTTTTAGCTTTTCCAATCGAGTTTGTATATTTCCTCTTATTACTTCAGTTTGATCTTCAGGATATCTATTTAACCATTGAGCTTTTCTTCTAAGACTTCCTGTGCCTATTTTCCCTTTTTTAATCAATAACTGTTTGTTATAAAATAATATTAGATCATACGGACTCCCTCTTTCTAAGACTGAATTTAAAATAATTCCGGCTGGAAGCTTTGTAGGAACATCTTTAAGGCTATGAACAGCAAGATCTATTTTTTTATTTAAAAGAGCTTTATCAAGTGTTCTCGTAAAAACACCTTGAATCCCAATTGAATAAACAGGTTGAGTTAAATTGAGATCTCCTTCACTTTTGATAGGCATAATAGAAGAATTATAGCCCATTTTTTTTAGTTTATTTGCTACAGTTTTTGCCTGCCATAGTGCTAACTTACTTTTTCTAGTTCCGATTCTAATTTCACGCTTTGACATTTTCTTCTAATTCAAGTTCAAAAAGGTCTACTAATAAATCCATCGTAGCAGATGCGTTTTCTGGATTATCTTTAAGGTAGCTTGCAACTTGACCAGTAAATTTTGATGCAGTTTCTTCTAGGCCTGAAATAGGTTTCTCTAGATGAGTTTTAATTGCATTTAGAAATGGTGCATATTTTCTATGATTTAGCCATGTATTAAAATCTGAAGTCACTTCATTGATTATTTCTTCAGCCTTATTTAAATGATTTTTTCTTTTTACTAGTGCTTCATCAGTCATTTTTGATAACTCATCAACATGAACTAGTGATACGTGATTAATTTCACTTATTTCAGGAACTACATTTCTAGGCAACGAAAGATCTATTACTAAAAGAGGACTTGAACAGTGAATAAGCTCTTTGTTAATTGTTGGATGTTCAGCTCCGGTTGCAACTATTAAAACATCTGCTTTTCTAATTTCAGTACTTAGCTCGCTATGAGGCTTTACCTTCACCTTAAATTTACCGGCTATTTTTTCAGCCCGTTTTTTTGTGCGATTAATTAAAACGATATGATCGTTTTTGGTATGTTTAATAAGATTTTCACAAGTATTTTTCCCAATTTTACCAGCTCCAAAAAGAAGTATATTTTTCTTAGATATATTCTTAACGTTCTTAAGAATGTATTGGACAGCGGCAAATGAAACTGAAGTTGCTCCAGAAGAGATTCCAGTTTCAGTTTTGACACGTTTACTTGCTTGTATAACATTATTAATCATTCTTTCTAAAAAGCCATTTGCCATATTTAATTTTTTTGAATGGTAAAATGATTTCTTTATTTGTCCAATTATTTCAAAATCTCCAAGAATTTGACTTTCAAGACCTGAACCTACTCTGAAAATATGATTAATTGCTTCCTTGCCTTCTAATGAATATCCAACTCTATTAAATGTATTTATTTCTCCCTTTGAAAACTCACAAAGTAATTTAATTAGATCATTTGAATTTTCAGCAAGTCCGTAAAGCTCAGTTCTGTTACATGTACTATTAACTAGTAATTCAGAAATGCCAATTTTTTTTGCATGATTTAATAATGCCTTAGAAGATTGTAAGGAAAGACTGAAAGCTTCTCTAACAGAAAGTGAAGCCTGTTTATAACTTAGACCTACAGTAAAAATTTTTTTTGAATCCAAATCTAATTATCTAAACTTTGTCGCAAAAGTAATTTTGAGATAAATGAAAAAATAACGATAGACGAATTATTAATACCGACTTCGGTTTTTTATATAGATTTGTTTCAATATTAATTAAATGTATTAATTTTAGGGCATTTATAACACTTTATAATTTAGAAATCATCTAAATAGCAAGACAATTATTAGTATGGAAAATATCGATAAAAGTTCAAAGGAAAATACATTAATAGAGCAAGGGTTCTTAGTTGTTCGTTATGAAAATGATATGGATAAAGTATTACAAAAAAAAATGTCAGTAACCAGAGAGTATATCCAATTCCATTTTTGTTTAAAAGGATCGGGGAAACTTTTATTTAATGACGGAAATTATGAATTTACTGTGAATGAGGAACATGCAGTTTTGCTTTTTAATCCGATACAAGATTTAAATTTAAATTTAAATTTAGAGCCTAATAGTTGGATTGTAAGTATTATAATATCAATTTCAAAATTTCATAATTTATTTTCAAATGATGCGAATCATATCTTCTTTTTAAATCCAGAGAACAGTAAAAGAAAATTTTATGATGATCGAGTTTTTTCTCCAAATATAGCTGTTGTTCTTAGTCAAATCCTTCAGGCAAAAGTTCATGATAGCATGAGAGCTCTTTATTTCAAAGGTAAGGTATACGAGCTACTTAGCCTATACTTCAATAAAAACAATGACACTGATTTAGAGCAATGTCCTTTTTTAGCTGATGAAGAAAATGTTAGAAAAATTAGACAGGCTAAAGAAATTATTTTAGAAAGAATGGCTGAACCTCCAACATTGCATGAATTATCCCAAGAGATTGGTTTAAGTTTAAAAAAATTAAAAGAGGGTTTTAAACAATTATATGGAGATACTGTATACGGATATTTACTGGATCACAAAATGACTGAAGCTCAAAGAATGTTAGAGTCAAAAAATCACAATGTTAATGAAGTTGGACTTAAGTTGGGGTATAGTACAGCTAGCCATTTTATAGTTGCTTTTAAAAAGAAATATGGCACTACACCTAAAAAGTATTTAATGTCAGTATCTTCGTAAAAAAAAATTAATGAAGGGTGTACTTTTAGTCAATTTGGGCTCTCCTGAAAGCACGAACACTAAAGATGTGAGGAGTTATTTAGATGAGTTTTTAATGGATGGAAGGGTAGTTGATTTACCTAAATGGATTCGAACATTTTTAGTAAAAGGCATTATTTTAAATACCAGACCAAAAAAATCTGCGGAAGCATATAATAAAATATGGTGGGATAAAGGGTCACCATTAATAGTTCTTTCTGAACGACTAATGGAAAAAGTCCAAACGAAAGTATCCGTTCCAATAGCTCTTGCAATGCGGTATGGAAAACCCTCAATTCAAAGCGGATTGGATATTCTAAATAAGCAAGGTGTTAGAGAGGTTTTAATAGTTCCATTATATCCTCAATTTGCAATGGCTACAACTGAAACTATTTTAGTTATGGCTGAAAAGATAAGAGTTGAATTTTTTCCTCATATGGAATTTACATCTTTGCCATCATTTTATGATCACCCAGACTATATTAGAGTTCTTGGAAATTCAGTCCAAGAGGCTTTGCAAGGAAAAAATTGGGAACACCTTCTGTTTTCTTATCATGGTGTTCCAGAAAGACATATTCGAAAATCAGATATAACAAAATCACATTGTAAAATAGATGGGAAATGTTGTTTTTCAAAATCTCCTGCCCATCAATATTGTTATCGTCATCAATGTAAAATTACCTCATTAAAAGTTGCAGAATATCTGGAGCTAAATGAAGGCACATATTCAACTACTTTTCAATCAAGAATTTCAATTTTAGGTTCTTGGTTGAAACCGTACACTGATAAGACTATTGCTTCTTTTGCAGAAAAAGGAATAAAAGAACTTGCAATTGTAACCCCTGCCTTTGTTTCAGATTGTTTGGAAACTTTAGAGGAAATAGGTATGGAAGCTACAGAAGATTTTGAACAAAATGGAGGGAAAAATCTACATGTTATTCCTTGTATAAATGATCGTAATGATTGGGTTAAAGTATTAAGTAGATGGATTGATGAATGGGCTTTAATCGTTGTTGAAATATAATATGGAAAATAATATATCTGAGCGTTTAGGTATTGACCCTATTTTTAAACTACTAGTTCGTCAAGGAGTTCCTGCATCAATCGGAATTTTAGTCATGTCTCTAAACATTCTGATTGATACTGTTTTTGTTGGTCAATGGATTGGTCCAAATGCCATCGCAGCAATAAATGTTGTATTGCCAGTCTCTTTTTTTATTGCTGCTCTAGGTATGGCTATAGGTATAGGCGGAGGTTCAATTATTTCAAGAGCCTTAGGAAATAGAAACATTTCTAAAGCAAATAAAACTTTTGGAAATCAAATCACTTTAACATTTTTTGTAACACTAACTCTAGTTTTTTTTGGACTATTTTTTTTGGAATATTTAATACCTGCATTTGGTGGAAAAGGCAAACTATACGAATTAGCTAAGACATATTATGTAATAGTTCTTTATGGAGTTCCTGTTTTGGGCTTTTGTATGATGGGAAATAATACAATGAGAGCAGAAGGGAAACCTAAATATGCAATGTATGCAATGATGATTCCTTCTATTACTAATTTACTTTTAGATTACATTTTAATTTATCATTTTGATTATGGAATGTCTGGAGCTGCATGGGCCACTACAATCTCATATGTAGTTACTGCTACTTATATCTTATACTTTTTTACATCTAATAAATCAGAATTAAAGCTTAAACTAAACGACTTTTTGTTCTCGTTTCCTTTAGTTAAAGAAATATCTTCTTTAGGTTCAGTTACTCTGGCAAGACAAGCTATGGTTAGTATAGTTGTTTTATTAGTCAATAATATTTTATTTACCTCAGGAGGAGAAATGACAGTTGCCGTTTATGCAATAATAAGCAGAATGTTAATGTTTGCTCTTTTTCCTGTAATTGGAATAACTCAAGGGTTTATTCCTATTGCAGCATTCAATTATGGTGCTAAAAATGCGGATAGAGTATACGATGCTGTAAAAAAGGCGATTATTTTTTCAACTACTTTAGCAAGTATTGTTTTTGTCTTAATTTTTTCTTTTTCTGAAGTTATTGTCAAAGTATTTACAGATGATTTAGAAATTTTAAATCAAACGCCATTAGCTCTTCGATGGGTTTTTGCCGCTACACCAATTATTGGAATTCAATTTATTGGTGCCGCATATTTTCAAGCTATTGGTAAAGCCCTACCAGCTTTACTTTTAACGCTTACTCGTCAAGGTTTTTTTTTCATTCCTTTATTATTTATTTTATCAAATAAAATGGGTGTAATTGGAGTTTGGATTGCATTTCCGTTAGGAGAATTGATAGCAACAATAGTGACGGGTTTTTTTTTATTTAAAAGCTTAAAAAAAGAGTTTATTTAAACCATCTAATTTTTTGGTTTTGAGCGATCAAAATTTGTTTTGTAATTTGTTCTAATAAAATAGAAAAAATGAAAAATTTTAGTAAGTCAATATTAAAAGGAGTTACTCAGGTTTTGATAATCTTTTTAGTAGCTAATGTTTTTGGTCAGAGAAAAAAACAATACGTTAAAACAGTTTCTTATCAGCCCAGTATTCATGAGAGTCTTAAATTTCGTGAGATAGGACCTTTTAGAGGTGGCCGGTCAGCTGCTGTAACTGGAGTTAAAGATCACCCCAATTTATATTACTTTGGAGCAACAGGAGGTGGAGTTTGGAAAACTGAAGATGCAGGTAAAACATATGAAAATATTTCAGATGGATATTTTGGAGGGAGTATAGGTTCTATAGCAATTGCTCCAAATGATCCAAATGTTATATATGTGGGAGGTGGAGAAGTGACAGTGAGAGGAAATGTCTCTTCTGGTGGTGGTGTATGGAAATCAGTTGATACCGGAAAGACCTGGAGCTTTTATGGACTTCCAAATTCAAGACACATACCAAGAATTGTAATAGACTCAAAAAACTCAGATATTGTTTATGCTGCTGTCCTAGGTAATATATATAAACCAACCAAAGAAAGAGGAGTTTATAAATCTATTAATGGAGGTAAGACCTGGAAAAAAGTATTATTTGTAAATGAACAATCTGGAGCATTTGAATTACAAATGGATCCAACAAACTCAAGAATTTTGTATGCTTCTACATGGTATCTAAAAAGAACTCCTTATAGTCTTATTTCTGGAGGAGCTGGTTCTTTGCTGTGGAAAAGTACTGATAGTGGAAAAACTTGGATAAAAATATCAAACAATAAAGGATTTGCTAAAGGAATATTAGGTGTTATTGGAGTTACTGTTTCACCTGTAAACCCTGAAAGAGTTTTTGCGATCGTTGAAAATAAAGAAAAAGGTGGTGTTTATAGGTCAGATAATGGAGGAAAAACATGGAAATATGTTAACTCTAGTAGGTCTTTAAGGCAACGTGCATGGTATTATTCTAAAATATACGCTGATACGCAGAATGAAGATATTGTTTATGTAATGAATGTTTCATATCATAAATCAATTGATGGAGGAAAAACCTTTAAGAGTAATAGAGCCCCTCATGGAGACCATCATGATCTTTGGATAGCCCCAGAAAATAATAAACGAATGATAATAGCAGACGATGGTGGGGCTCAAATAAGCGATAATGGTGGATTAGATTGGAGTACATATTATAACCAACCAACTGCTCAGTTTTATAGAGTTACTACCGATAATACATTTCCATACCGAATTTACGTAGCACAGCAGGATAATTCAACCATTAGAGTTCAACACAGGTCAGATGGTAGATTTATTACAGAGGAAAATTGGGAATCAACAGCAGGTGGAGAGTCTGCCCATATTGCTGTAGACCCAGAAAATAATGAAATTGTATATGGGGGTAGTTATGGCGGGTTTTTAACAAGAGTTAATCACAAAACAGGAAGCGTTAGAGGAATAAATGTATGGCCTGACAATCCAATGGGATATGGAGCTGAAGGGATGAAATATCGTTTTCAATGGAATTTTCCTATTTTTTTCAGTAATCATAATTCTAAAAAATTATTTGCATTATCAAATCAAGTTCATGTTTCAGAAAACGAAGGTCAGACGTGGAAAATTATAAGCCCTGATCTCACTCGAAATAATCCTGAAAAACTAAAATCTTCAGGAGGTCCAATAACACAAGACAATACTGGTGTTGAGTACTACAGTACACTTTTTGCAGCCAGTGAATCAAGATCAAGTGATGGAGAAATTTGGGTAGGTAGTGATGATGGATTAGTCCATTTAACTAAAAATGGTGGAGTTAGCTGGGAAAATATAACTCCAATTCAAGCACCTAAATCACTTATGCTAAATAGTATAGAGACAGCATATTCTAATTCTGGAAAAGCTTATATCGCTGGAACTTCATATAAGACTGGTGATTTTAAGCCATATCTCTATAAAACAAATGATTATGGAAAATCATGGAAAAAAATAGTAAATGGAATTCAACCTGAGCATTTTACAAGAGTGCTGAAATCAGATCCGGCTAAAGATGGATTACTTTATGCTGGAACTGAATCAGGTATTTATATCTCTTATGATGATGGAGAGTCTTGGAATTCATTTCAGAAAAATCTACCAATTGTTCCTATTACGGATATTACAATTAAAGAGAATAGCCTAATTGTAGCTACTCAAGGTAGAGGTATTTGGATGATTGACGATTTGACAGTTTTACACCAATTAAATTCCAAAACTGTAAATAGTGAAATAAACTTGTTTTTACCAAAAGATAGTTATAGAACTAGGGGGTATGGAGGAATGTCAAGTAAAACTGCAGGTACCAATATTGAAAATGGGGTCATAGTTTATTACAATATTAAAAAGTATGATTCATCAAAGGACTCTATATCACTAAGCTTTTCAGACATGGATGGTAAAACAATAAAAATTTATAGCAATTATGATAAAGAAAATCATTTAAAAATTAAAGAAGGCAGTAACAAATTTGTTTGGGACACAAAACATGATGGAGCAGAGGAGCTAGATGGAATGATTTTTTGGTCGGCTTCATTTTCTGGGGCAAAGTCTATTCCTGGAAAGTATTTAGTAACATTAAATAAAAATGGAAAGAAAAACAGTCAGCCATTTGAAATTTTAATTGATCCAAGATCTGAGGTTGAGGTCTCAGATATTGAAAAACAATTAAATTTTGTTAATGCGGTTAATAAGACTGTAGACGAGGCTCATAAAACAATAAAAAAAATCAGAAAGATTAATTCAAGACTAAAAGAATTTGAGTCAAATTTTACTGAATCAAATTCAGTCGCTGAGCTTATTTCCAAGTCAAAACAATTGAGAAAAAAACTATCTGACATAGAAAAAATTTTATATCAGACTCAAAACCGTAGTAACCAAGACCCGCTAAACTTTCCCATTAAGCTTACTAATAAGTTAGGACATTTAAACAGACTGGTTACATTAAATGATTTTCCTCCAACTGATCAGGATGAATCTGTCAGGGTTGAACTTACTGATAAAGTAGAAAATCAGTTAAAAATTTTCAAATTTTTAACTGAAAAGGAAGTCAAAGATTTTAATGAACAATTTGCGGAACTTGAATTAGATTATTTAAAACTAGATTAAATTTTTGAAAGAATATTACGATTATATTAAAGCTTTACATTTGATTTTTATAATCACATGGTTTGCTGGTTTATTTTATATTCCAAGGCTGTTTATTTATATTATTGAAGCTCAAAAAAAGTCAGAAATAGAGAAAGAAATTCTAACCGCTCAATTAAATATAATGGCTAAAAAACTTTGGTATATTATTACCTGGCCTTCTTCTATTCTTGCTGTTTTTTTTGCCCTAATTTTAATTTATCTTAACCCTGGATTGTTAACTCAGCAATGGATGGTCATAAAACTTGTTTTTGTGGGATTTTTATTGATTTATCATTTAAAAACACACACAATTTTCATTGATTTTCAAAGAGGTATTTTTAATTACACAAGTACTTTTATGAGGTTTTGGAATGAGGGAGCAACTTTAATTCTTTTTTCAATTGTTTTTTTAGTATCAATTAAAAACAGTTTTCATTGGATTATTGGAGTTTTAGGCTTAATTGGACTAGGGGTGCTTTTAGCTATGGGAATACGTTTTTATAAAAGATTAAATAATAAAAATAAAAATTAATGCAAATAATTAAAAGTAAAATTTCATTAAGAACAAGGCTTTTTTTAGCGATGGTTCTTTTGGTTTTTACTGCTTGCATGATGATTCTTGGAGCAACATATTTTCAATATGATGCTGAATCTGAATCCTATAACCAGTTCAGAATGCAAAGAAAGGAAAAGCAACTACTTTCTCAGATAAACTACTTAGTTATTAAAAATGATTTGAATGGTTCCTCTCAAGAAACATGGATGAATTTTAAAGATGATTTTGAAGCCGTAAGAACTATATTAAGTGTTGATTATTCTGTTTTTGATTTAGAAGGAAACCCTCTATATATTAATTTTTTACCACTAAAAATAATAGCTAATAATTATAATATTAGTGAAGAAACTATTCTGAATATTAAACAAAACATCTCTAATCGTTATGTAGAAAACAACATTGATGAGATAGGAAAGTTCCAATCTTCTTATAGATATCTTGTTGATTCATCAGGCAAAGAATATGCAATTTTATTTTTTCCTTATTTTGAAGACGTCTCTTTTTCCGAAAACGAATTAAATACTTTTTTACAAAGTCTTTATCAAGTATATCTGATAATGCTAGTTATATCTATTGGAATTGCTTATTTCATTTCTAAATATGTAACGCGATCATTAGAAACACTTAGGCTACAAATCAATTCTACTGGATTGCTTAAACGAAATAAAAGAATCCATCTAAAAAATCCTTCTAGAGAAATTGATAGCTTGGTTAATTCTTACAATAAAATGATAGATGATTTGGAAAAAAGTGCTGAAAAACTTGCTAAGACTGAACGTGAACAAGCATGGCAAGAAATGGCTAGGCAGGTAGCGCATGAGATTAAAAACCCTTTAACACCAATGAGATTATCAGTTCAAAATTTTCAAAGAAGGTATGATCCGACAGATAAAAGGAATAAGAATAAAATTGAAGAATTTTCTAAATTATTAATTGAACAAATAGACATAATGAGTAATGTGTCAAATGCTTTTTCAGATTTTGCAACTCTTCCAAAAGCTCTATTAATTCCATCCGATATTGTTGACGCTACTAAAAGAGCAACAGAAATATTTGAATATGAAAATGTTATTTTTTCATCTAATAAAAAGAAGATTTTATATCCTTTAGATAGAACACAGTGGATTCGTGTGATGACAAACCTTATTCAAAATGGATTACAATCAGTAAATTCAACAAAACAAGCCAAGATAGAGGTTGTGATAAAATCTGATCATGATAAAATAATTATATCGGTCAAAGATAACGGCCAAGGGATTAATCCAAATTTGGAAGATAAAGTTTTTGAACCCAAATTCACAACCAAAACTAAAGGCATGGGCTTAGGCTTAGGTATAGTAAAAAATATTATTGATTCTCACAAAGGAAAGATAAGATATCAAACAGATTATAAGCTTGGAACTATTTTTATAATTGAGTTACAATTAAAAAAAACAGTTAATGTTTAGCTAGCAATACTCATCATAGGCTGATATAAGATTGTCAGCAATAACATTTGCCGGCCTTCCTTCTATATGATGCCTTTCTATCATATGTATTAATTCTCCATCTCTAAAAAGAGCAATACTTGGAGAAGAGGGAGGAAATGGAACCATGTGGGCTCTTACTAATTCAGTAGCTTCACCATCCACTCCTGCAAAGACTGTAACTAAATTAGTTGGCTTTACTTTGTTAGATAACGATATACGAACAGCAGGCCTAGCATTGGCAGCAGCACAGCCACAAACGGAATTAACAACCACTAAAGTTGTGCCACTTTTTTTTAGAGCATCTTCAACTTCAGAGGAGGTTACAAGATCTTCAAAGCCTAATGCAGTTAGCTCAGCTTTCATTGGCTCATAAATTTCTTTTGGATACATACTATTTTTTATGTAAATATAATAAAGAAACTCTTATTGACATAGTTATATTTGATGTCAAATTTCACTTTTATGATAAGATGGATTTTAGCTTTTATAGGATTTAGTTTTTTTCGTTTTCCAGGAGCAATTTTAGGATTTATTATTGGTCAACTTTTTGAGAATGTTTTTTATAAGTTAAATTTTAGTGGTCAAAATAAATTTAGACATCCTGATGAAAAATTAATGCAATTTAAATTACTAACTCTAGCAGCAATAGTAATTAAAGCTGACGGAAAAGTTGATTCTAAAGAGCTTGAGTATGTCAGACGTTTTTTTATAAGTCATTACGGTAAAAACCAGTCTGATGAAATTTTCAAAATATTTAATTCTAAAGTTAAAAACCAAACTCAATCTCTTGAAGAAATAACAGACTCGTTTGTAATTAATTTTCGTTATGAAACAAGACTTCAATTAATACATTTTTTATTTGGTATAGCACAAGCCGATGGTAATATTTCAAAATTAGAATTAATTAAAATAAATCAAATAGCTTCAAGATTAAAAATAAGTTCTATTGATTTTGAAAGTATACAGGCTATGTTTGTTAAAGAAGAAAATAGCGCATATAAAATACTAGAGATAGATTCAAAATCTTCTATTGAAGAAATTAAAAAAGCTTATCGTATAATGGTAAAAAAATATCATCCTGACAAATTACAAACTAAAGAGTCCTATCTTTTAAAAGGAGCTGAGGAAAAGTTTAGACAAGTGCAAGAGGCTTATGAGAGATTAAAAAACAAACATAAATTTTAAAAAATGGTAGAGACATTTTTGTTTTTTATAAAATTTGGATATTATCATGTTTTAGATTTTGATGGATTAGATCATTTTTATTTCTTGATTGTAATGACCTTACCTTTTGCTTTGGATCAATGGAAACAACTAATTAAATGGGTAACTCTTTTTACTATAGGACATTGTTTGACGCTTTTCATTAATCACTATTTCAAATTTAAAATTGACTCTTATTGGATTGAGATAATAATCCCTATAACTATAACGTATAGCTGTATTACGGTTTTGTTAAAATTTAATGGCTTTTGGAAAGAAGATGTTTTTAAACATGTTAACTTTTTGACCTTATTTTTCGGATTAATTCATGGACTAGGATTTTGGAGATATTTTAATCAAATTATTCAAGAAGATTCATCATTCATATCGCTATTAGGTTTTGCTTTTGGGATTGAATTTGCTCAACTTATAATTGTTGCTATTGTTGCAATTTTTAATGTTTTAATTATAAAGGTTTTTAGTGAAAAATTTAATTTATGGTTAAGTGGATGTTCGTTCATTATTTTAATTTTATCATTAAAAATGGTTTTTGAAAGACTTTAGGTCTTGAATTAAGATTTTTGTAGTTTCGTCACATATGGAAGAAAAAAAACAAAAACAATATGACATGGCCTATCTTGATATGGCAAAAAGATGGGGGTCTTTGTCTTATTGTAAAAGAAAGCAGGTTGGAGCTTTGATAGTTAAAGATAGAATGATAATATCTGATGGATATAATGGAACTCCTTCTGGTTTTGAAAATATTTGTGAGGATGAAAAAAAATATACAAAATGGTATGTCCTTCATGCCGAAGCAAATGCCATTCTTAAAGTAGCCTCATCAACTCAATCTTGTAAGGGTTCAACTTTGTATATAACCCTTTCTCCTTGTAAAGAATGTAGTAAACTTATTCACCAATCTGGAATAGTAAGGGTTGTTTATTCAATTCAATATAAAGATACTTCAGGTGTTGAATTTTTAATAAAAGCTGGAGTTCAAATTGACCACATTTAATATTTTTTTTCTGAAATTTTAATTGAAAGCCTTAAGATAAATAAAAGTAGTAAAGCGCATCCTGAAGCTAAAACACCAATTAGTGCAATTGAATTTTCTTCAATCAATGATTTATTCCAATCTATTTTGTAAAGGTTAAAAACTATACTAGCAAATGCTAATAAAATAAAAACTAAAAGAGATTTTTTCATGATATCAATTAATTATTTGCCCAACATTGGTGGCGAAAAGTTTCACGGCAATAGATAATAGAATAATTCCAAATACTTTTTGAATCACTGCAATCCCTGATTTGCCTAGAATTTTTGACATAAAATCAGAGGATTTTAGTATTAAATAAACCACTGATATATTGCATATTACTGCTAAAATGATGTTGATCAATTCAAACTCTGCTCTCAAGGAAAGTAACGAGGTTAAACTTCCTGGCCCTGCAATAATGGGAAATGCAATTGGAACAATTGATGTTGTTTCTGGAATATCATTTTTGAATATAGAAATACCCATTATCATTTCAAGAGCAATAAAAAAAATTATTAATGAACCAGCTACAGCAAATGAGTTAACATCGATTCCTATAAGATTTAAAATATTTTTACCTACAAATAAAAAACCAATCATTATCAGGCCAGCAACTAATGATGCTTTTTCTGACTCAATATGACCAACTTTTTCTCTAAGAGAAATGACTATTGGAATACTTCCAATGATATTTACTACTGCAAAAAGAACCAAACTTGCCGTAAACACTTCTTTAAAATCCAAATTCATTTTTTTTTCAAAAGTACTTAACTTAATAATATTTATAGAGGTATTAATAGTTAATTTAGCTTTGAAATTTAAAGTTAAAATGTTTCAAATAAATAACACTATAGTTTCAGAATCTATCATTTCTGAAGATTTTGTTTGTAATATAAGTAGGTGTAAAGGGGAGTGTTGTGTGGGTGGATCTGCAGGAGCGCCACTAGAAAAAAAAGAAACTAAAATTTTAGATAATTTACACGATAAAATTGCTCCTTTTTTGTCAGATAAGGGTAGAAAGTCATTAAATGAGCAAGGAAATTATGTAAAAGGAGATGATGGTGAATGGGAAACTCCTTTAATAGAAGGAAAAGAATGTGCTTACACTATTTTTGATAATAAAGGTCAAGCTCAGTGCGGAATTGAAAAAGCTCACAATGCTGGAGCTATAAATTGGCACAAGCCTATCTCTTGTCATTTATACCCGATTAGAATTCAAAATTATTCTGAATTTACAGCAGTTAACTATCATGAATGGTCTGTTTGTGATTCAGCCTGTAGTCTGGGTTTAGAATTAAAAGTGCCTATTTATAAGTTTGTTAAAAATGCTTTAATTAGAAAATTTGGAAAATCCTGGTACAGAAAATTATCTTTAATGGCAAAAGAATGGCTAAAGACGCGCTCTCAGTAAAGACGGGGTTTTGCAAAGAAATTATTTTTTAAAATGCTGGAAATCAAATATTTAAAACTTTAATGATTTTCTTAAAAATAAGATTTATTAGGCTTTTTGTTAAAAACTAGGCCTCTTTGTGGAAAAGTACCCCTTTCAATTGTTATTACATTTTTAAATCTTTGTTAGAAGCAAAAAAGTTAAAATAACGTATCAAAAAAAAGATGACTAAAGCAATTGAACCTATACTCGAAAAAAATGCAAACAGATTTGTGATATTCCCAATTCAACATCATGACATATGGGAGTGGTACAAAAAAATGGAGGCTAGTTTCTGGACTGCTGAAGAAATCGACTTGAGTGAGGATTTAGGAGATTGGAAAAATAAACTTTCTGAAGATGAGAGATATTTCATTAAGCATATCTTGGCTTTTTTTGCAGCCTCAGATGGAATTGTAAACGAAAATTTAGCTGAAAACTTTGTTAATGAAGTGCAATATTCTGAAGCAAAATTTTTTTATGGTTTTCAAATTATGATGGAGAATATTCATTCTGAAACATACTCATTACTAATAGACACATATGTGAAAGATGAAGTTGAAAAAAACAGATTATTTACAGCTATAGAAGTCTTCCCTGCAATTAAAAAGAAAGCTGATTGGGCCTTGAAATGGATTGATTCTGATTCATTTGCTGAGCGATTAATAGCTTTCGCAGCAGTCGAAGGCATCTTTTTTTCTGGCTCTTTTTGCTCAATTTTTTGGTTAAAGAAAAGAGGGTTAATGCCAGGATTAACATTTTCCAACGAACTCATATCTAGAGATGAAGGAGTGCATTGTGATTTTGCAGTTCATCTTCATAATAAGCATCTTGTGAATAAGGTTCCGAAAAAAAGAATTGAAGAAATAATTTTAGATGCACTTAATATTGAAAGAGAATTTGTTACAGAGTCTCTTCCTGTAAGCCTTATTGGTATGAATGCTAAATTGATGACTCAATATCTTGAGTTTGTAACTGACCGTTTGTTGGTCGAGTTAAACTGTAATAAACAGTTTAATGTTACTAACCCTTTTGATTTTATGGATATGATTTCATTACAAGGAAAAACTAACTTTTTTGAAAAGAGAGTTTCTGAATATCAAAAAGCAGGTGTTTTAACAAAAGAGGATGATACGAAAATTAGCTTTGACGCTGATTTCTAGCTGTTATTTTAGAATAACAAAATAATTATTTTAAGAATCAGCGCAAGTGTAAAGCTATGTGCTCAAATAAATACAAAATAGATGGATGTAGTAAAAAGAAATGGCCGTAAAGAACCTGTAATTTTTGATAAAATTACTTCAAGAATAAGTCAACTTTGTTATGGGTTAAATGGGCTTGTGAATCCGGTAAGAGTTGCCGTGAGAGTAATTGAAGGTCTTTATGATGGGGTGACAACTTCTGAGTTAGATAACTTAGCGGCAGAAATTGCAGCGACTATGACTACTACCCATCCTCATTATGCTAAATTGGCGGCAAGAATTTCTGTTTCTAATTTACACAAAAACACAAAAAAATCATTTAGTAATACAATGAAAGACTTGTATGAATATGTAAATCCTAGAACCGATAAAAAGGCTCCATTATTGTCTGATGAAGTATATAAAATTATTAAGAAAAATGCTGATTTATTAGATTCAAGTCTTTTATATAGTAGAGATTTTGATTATGACTATTTTGGTTTTAAAACTTTAGAGCGCTCATACTTGTTAAAGCTTAGTGGAAAAATTGCCGAACGTCCTCAGCATATGCTCATGAGAGTTTCAATTGGTATTCATATGAAGGATATTGATTCTGCTATAAAAACATATGAGTTGATGTCGAAAAAATTCTTTACTCATGCTACACCGACTCTTTTTAATTCAGGAACTCCTAAGCCTCAAATGTCTTCTTGTTTTTTAATAAGCATGAAAGAAGATAGCATAGATGGAATTTATGATACTTTGAAAAACACTGCTAAAATTTCGCAATCAGCTGGTGGAATAGGACTTTCTATTCATAATGTTCGAGCAACTGGATCTTATATTGCAGGAACTAATGGAACTTCAAATGGAATTGTTCCAATGCTTAGGGTTTTTGACGGTACAGCTAGATATGTTGATCAAGGAGGAGGAAAAAGAAAAGGTTCTTTTGCTATTTATATTGAGCCTTGGCATGCTGATATTTTTGATTTTCTTGAATTAAAGAAAAATCATGGAAAAGAAGAAATGCGTGCGCGAGATTTATTCTATGCAATGTGGAATCCAGATTTGTTTTTAAAGCGTGTAGAGGATGATGCAGAATGGACTCTAATGTGCCCAAATGAATGTCCTGGGCTTCATGATTGTCATAGTGAAGAGTTTGATAAATTATATTTGAAATATGAAAAACAGGGAAAAGGAAGAAAAACTATTAAAGCTCGTGAATTATGGGAGAAAATACTTGAATCTCAGATTGAGACAGGAACTCCTTACATGCTTTATAAAGATGCAGCTAATAGGAAATCTAATCAAAAAAACCTAGGTACTATTCGATCTTCAAATTTATGCACAGAAATTATTGAATATACATCAAGTGATGAAATAGCAGTTTGTAACCTTGCTTCAATTGCACTTTCAATGTTTATAAAAAATAATTCTTTTGATCATGAAAATCTTTTTGAGGTTACTAGACACGTTACAAAAAATTTAAATAGGGTTATTGATAGAAATTATTATCCTGTTATAGAAGCTCAAAATTCTAATTTCAGACACAGGCCAATTGGTATAGGTGTCCAAGGTCTAGCAGATACTTTTATTAAACTTCGTTTACCTTTTACCTCTGAAGAAGCTAAGCAATTAAATCAAGATATATTTGAAACACTTTATTTTGCTGCGGTTACCGCATCAATGGAAGAGGCAAAAAAAGACGGTCCATATGAAACTTATAAAGGGTCTCCAATTTCTGAAGGAGAATTTCAACATAACCTCTGGGGTATTAAAGATGAAGAGCTTAGCGGAAGATGGGATTGGGGAAAATTACGTAAGAAAGTTTTAAAAAATGGAGTGCGTAACTCTCTATTAGTTGCTCCAATGCCTACAGCTTCTACTTCTCAAATTTTAGGAAATAATGAATGTTTTGAACCATATACTTCAAATATTTATACAAGAAGAGTGCTTTCTGGAGAATTTATTGTTGTGAATAAACATTTACTGGAAGATCTTGTAGATAGAGGATTATGGAATGAAGATATGAAGCAAGAACTCATGAGAGCAAATGGTTCAATTCAGCAGATAGAAGGTATTCCGGAAGATTTAAAAGAATTATATAAAACTGTTTGGGAAATGAGCATGAAAGATATTATTGATATGTCTCGCCACAGAGGATATTTTATAGATCAATCACAGTCACTAAATCTTTTTATGGAAGGAGCAACTATAGCTAAATTGACATCAATGCATTTTTATGCATGGAAATCAGGTTTAAAAACAGGTATGTATTATTTAAGAACAAAATCAGCAGTAGATGCTATTAAATTTACCTTAGATAATGAAGAGAAAAAAAAACAAATTGTTGAAGTTGCAGCAGCTGAAGCTACCATATCTGTAGGTGGAAAGAACCCTGTTCCTGTCGAACCGTTATCTCCTGAAGAATTAAAACAAATGCTTGCTCAATCTAAATTTTCTGAAGAAGATGATTGCTTAATGTGCGGTTCTTAACTAAATAAGTATTGCAAAAAAAACCACTCTATAGTTAGAGTGGTTTTTCTATAGTTGAACAGGATTTAGTGTGTTTAAAGATTGTTTATTTGCTTATATGAATTATAAAATTCTTCTATTAAACTAATCTTTTTTTTATGAATATCTTTTGATTTTAAAAGTATATTAAAATATAAAGTAGTGTTCCTCGGGCTTGTTTCAATATTTCTTGTGAGTTTTATTTGTGCATTGATTTTATCTTGAATCTTACTTTTGATTTTATCTTTACTATTTAAAATCAATTCAATATCAGAAATAGAATTATTATCAAAAGTTTCCATTGAATCTTTAAAAACAGATTTTGTAAAATCATGAATCTCATTTAAATCTCTTATTTGAGACAATTTAAGTTTTTGATGATCATTATTAATATGCTTATAACTTTTTGAAATTATATAATCAAGGTCGTTCGTTAAATCTTCAATATAACTTAACAAAACAATATAAAAATTACTAGCAGACAGACTTGGCTCATTTAAATTCTTTATAAAATAGAAAATATTCTCACGTAAATCCTCAACTTCATTTTCTAATCTTTTTATATTCTTTTTCCCTTTTTTAAGAGTTTTTAAGTTATGTTTTGAAAGCCCATCTACTAAAGCACCATAAACAACATCTACTCGTTTAAAAAACTTTATAATATTACCAGAGCTCTCATCCATGACACCTTTCATCGATTTACTTTCAGCCTTAAGAATTTTATCCTTGTCAACTTCAATTTCTTCATTTCTATGTTTTATAAAATTTTTACCAATGATTACAAGAATAATAAATAAAATAATTGCTATTGCTTGTATACCACCAATGTGAATCAATGAAACTATTATTCCAGATACAAAGAATGCAGTTATAGCAGTTAGAAACCATCCAGAAATAACATTTATCACACCAGAAACTCTATATACAGCATTATCTCTTCCCCATGCTTTATCAGCAAGTGAAGTACCCATAGCTACCATGAATGTGACGTAGGTTGTAGAAAGAGGTAATTTATAAGAGGTAGCAATAGAAATTAATATTGCGGCTACAGTTAGATTTACTGATGCTCTTAACATATCAAAAGATGGCGCATTGGGATCATTAACCATTTTTGTATGAGTAGCTGATCCTGAAAATTGCATTTCTATCTTGGCATTTATTTTTTCCGGTAAAAGTTTAGTTATTATTTCAGATAAATTCTGGAAAAATTTCACAATCAATTTCGAAAATAATGAAGGTTGAAACCTCTCTTTCACATAGCCTTGATTAGATAAATCTAAACTAGTTTTCAATACTTTTCTTGCTTTTGTTGAAAACCATAAAGTAAGTACCATGATGAAACCAGAAAGAACTAAAAAAACTGTTGGTGTAGGTACTTTTGAAGCCAATACACCCATGCTAAAATCAGACGCGGCTGAACCAGACACAACCCAGACTTCATATGCTTGAAAAGCAGCAATAGGAACTCCAATAAAATTGACAAGATCGTTTCCTGCAAATGCTAAAGCAAGTGCAAAAGTTCCCGCAGCAATAATTAACTTATATAGATTAATTTTAAAAAAGCGGATTAAAGAAAATGATAATCCAAACCAAAAAATAAAATTGATTACGGTTACTTTTAAAACTTCAAGTTCAATGAAATCTTTAATTTTCATTCCTCCAATTATATCAAATTTCAAATCTGCGTATGGAGTTCCTTTAATTCCCTTCATTAAAATAAAATATGTGATTACGGATAAAGCAATTCCAGAAAAAAGTGCACTAACCCAATTTGCATTTTTCTCAAATTCATAGGTTAAAAATAATCTAGATATCCACTGCACAATAGCCCCAATTGTAAGCGCAACAATTACTGACAAGACAATACCAAATATTATTTGTATAGCTTTACTGGTATTAATATAGTTTATTAAGTCAGACAAATCTCCAGTAGTAGAGCTAATTTTTATAAGTGACATGAAAACTGCCGCACCTAATAATTCAAATACAATTGATACCGTTGTTGAAGTAGGCATTCCAATTGTATTAAAAAAATCTAGTAATAAGATATCGGTTAGCATTACAGCAGTAAAAATTAACATGATTTCATCAAAATAAAATTCACCAGGATTAAAAATTCCCTTTCTAGCAACTTCCATCAACCCACTTGAAAACAAGGCTCCAAATGCAACTCCTAAGCCTGCCAAAATCATTATAGTTTTGAATGAAATGGCTTTAGAACCTACAGCTGAACTTAAAAAGTTTACAGCGTCATTACTGACTCCTACGACTAGGTCTCCACAAGCTAAAACAGCTAATACAATTACTAAAATTAAGTATAAATTTTCCATAGTATTTTTTTAAAAATGAATTTCAAATTGTAAGCGGAAGAATATTTTGTCATTCGAAAACATTGAGTTTTCATAAGTCATATCTGATTGAATTTTTAATTTGTGTTTTTCAAAATATTTAGAAAGGCCTAAAGTATATTGAGTAATATCATTATTGTTTGTTACAATTTTGTCAAAATTGATATTTGTGTACCTTCCTGTGATTGCAATATTTGACAGAAGAACGTAACTAGTTTGTATACTAAATGCTGAACCTACATTTACGATATCTCCTGTTAAACTTCTATCACTATTTTTAGCAAATTCATCATTTGTATTTCTGTCAGCGTATTCACCCATAAATGAGAATCCTCTATATTTGAAGTGAGAATTTATAAAAAATGTAGTAATATCTGTTTCAAAAAGCCCATAATCTGTTCTCATATATGAGCCCATATTACTCCTTGTTTTAACAGCATCATTATTATAATCGTATGCAATACCAAAAAGTAATTTAGGGAATTCTTCTCTTCGAAGATCATCACCTTCATACTCACCTTCGTTTTTAAAATTACCGAATGGAAGTAAATCTAACCTTACAGTATATTGGTGGCCTCCCATATTACCTTTTGAGACATTTCTTCCTTCTCCTTGAGATATTGCTAAAGTTTCTTTTACAACAAATTTTTCACTAAGGTTGAATTTATGTTTTAACTGTAAACCAAAATCCCTGTCAATATTAAATTTACTATTTAACAAAGATCTATCAACTAAAGCTAATTTTGAGGAAGAGATAACTCTTTCTATATTTCCTGGGAGTTTAGCTTGACCAAATTGTATACTCCAGTTTTTATAAAATTTCCATTTAACAGTTGCATCTAATATGATTCTGGGGGCATCTGATGTAAAATTTGAACCACCAGAAATATCTCTGTTTGAAAAAGCTAATTCAATTTTATAAGTAAGATTTGGATGATAGGCAAATCCTTTAAATTTAAGACGAGATCTTCTTATCAGTGAATTTGATTGGGGATTCCCATAAGAATCATTTTCCTCAAGCCAGGTAGTAGAAGTCAAATATTGAACCCTTGCAGAAAAATTCATACTCCACGTACTATCTTTTCCAGACATATTTAATAATCCTTTTCCAAATTTTGGGGCTGATACTTGTTGTGCTTTAATCATCATAGGGATAAAAATAACAATGTAAAAAAGTATCTTATTTAATGATGTAAACATTTTTAGCTGGTTTTGTTACAAAACTCATCATAAATTATTTCATGTATGTTTCCTTAATGTTAACTTTTTTAAAATTTATTATAACTTAATTCCGTATCCAATAGAAATTGATCTTCTTATTTTAAGATGATTTTATCAAAAAATTAAATTAAAATTCATAAAAGAATTTTCTAATATGTTAGCTTTGAAATATGAATTGGGAACAGCTATTATCTCTTAAGCGATTTGGAGATAATCATAAAAGATTAAGGATTGAACAAGATGAAACTCGCCTTGGTTTTGAGGTTGATTACGATAGAATAGTTTTCTCATCGTCGTTTAGAAGTCTTCAAGATAAAACACAAGTAATTCCTTTTTCCAAAACTGATTTTGTACATACAAGGCTAACTCATAGCCTTGAAGTTTCTGTTGTTGGAAGAAGTATTGGAAGGTTAGCAGGCAAATACATTTTAGATAAACACCCCCACTTAAATAAAACTTTTGGGTATCAACCAAATGATATTGGAGCAATTGTAGCAGCAGCATCATTGGCTCATGATATTGGAAACCCACCCTTTGGTCATAGCGGTGAAAAAGCTATTGGATATTTTTTTGAGCATGGCTTTGGCAAAAAGTATATTGACGAACTATCTCAGCAAGAAAAAAATGATCTTATTCATTTCGAAGGAAACGCAAATGGTTTCAGAATAGCTTCAAAATCAATGGAGGGAATTCCAGGAGGGTTAAGACTAAGCTATGCAACACTTGGGGCTTATACAAAATATCCAAAAGGAAGTTTTCCTAAAATTAATTCAGGACACGTAGCTCATAAAAAGTTTGGTTATTTTAAATCAGAAGAATCATTTTTTAAATCAATAGCAGAGGAGCTAGGTCTTAGTAACAATAAATTGTATAACAGACATCCGTTAGCTTTTTTAGTTGAGGCCGCAGATGATATTTGTTATACAATTATTGACTTTGAAGACGGAATAAATCTTGGTCTAATTTCTGAGGATTATGCTTTGGAATATTTAATCAACTTAGTTAGAGAAACAATTGATACAAAAAAATATAATAGTCTTACAAATCGCTCTCAGCGATTAAGTTATTTAAGGGCACTTTCAATAAACACACTTATTCAAGATGCTATTAGAGTCTTCAATGAGAATGAATCTGAAATTATAAACGGAACTTTTTTATATGCTTTAATGGATAAAAGTAAATATAAAGCTCAGATTGAAGATATTTTAGGTCTAAGTGTTGAAAAAATTTATAAATCTGAAGAGGTCACAAATAAGGAAGTAGTTGGCTATAAAGTTATTTCTTCTCTATTAAAAGCTTTTGTGACAGCTGCAGTAAATAGCTTTAATAATCAAATGAGTAGTTATGATAAGTTGATATTAAGATTAGTTCCTGATGGAGCTCCTATTTTAGGACAAAATTTATATGAAACCTTATTAAATTCAACCTGTTTTATTGCTAGTTTATCTGACGGAAAAGCACATAAACTATCTCAACAAATTGGCTAACCAAAACTTTTTAAATAAATCCGCTTAATAATTATGTTTTATAGATGGCTTTTTTTTATTCTAGTAATTGGTTTATCTCAGTGGTATTCTTTTCAATGTATTAAAACAGCTTCTCAAAATAAATATTTGTGGTTTTTATATGGAATTATATCCTTCTTGATTATTGGAAATTTTATCTTTCAAATATTAAATTATGATAGATCTACAGGTTTTACTCATGCCATTAGTTATTCCTTTGGATTTTTTATTTCATTATTCACTTTTCAATCTATTGTTATTATTGGGTTATTTTTTGAAGATATTATAAGGTTCCCACAAGCGCTATATTCTTTTTTTACTCATAGAACCCAAGGACAAGAATATTTTCCTCAAAGAATGAAATTTTTATCTCAAATAACATTACTCTTAGCTTCTATACCATTTGGAGCATTAATCTATGGAATGTATAGAGGAAAATACAACTATAAAGTTTTGAGTTATGAATTAATTTTTGATGATCTTCCCGATGCATTTGATGGTTTTAAGATCACGCATATTTCTGATATTCACTGTGGCAGTTTTGACAATCATGAAAGAGTTAAGTATGGAATAGATTTAATTAATAAACAAAATTCTGATGTTATAATGTTTACCGGGGACATAGTAAATAATATATCTAAAGAATTAAATCACTGGAAGGATTTGTTTTCTACACTTAAAGCAGAGTATGGAGTATACTCAATTCTAGGCAATCATGATTATGGGGATTATATGGATTGGCCCAATAAGAATGAGAAAAATAAAAATTTTGAAGATTTAAAAAAAATCCAAAAAGAAATGGGTTTCAAATTATTGCTTAATGAAAATGATCACATAATAAAAAATGGTGAAAGGTTAGCTGTAATTGGAGTTGAGAACTGGGGAGCAGGAGGCTTTAAAAAAGCAGGTGATTTAAATAAAGCAATTAATGGTGTGTGTGCTAATGACTTTAAAATTTTATTAAGTCATGACCCTTCCCACTGGAGAGCGCAAGTTATTCCTCACACTGATTCTTTTCAATTAACACTAAGCGGTCATACTCATGGTATGCAATTTGGAATAGATATTCCTGGATGGATAAAATGGAGTCCAATAAAATGGAGTTATCCAGAATTTGCAGGACTTTATAAAAAATCCAAACATTTTTTAAACGTTAACAGGGGATTTGGATATCTTGCATATCCAGGAAGAGTTGGAATGTGGCCTGAAATAACTGTCATTACTCTAAAAAAAAAGAATATTGATATTTAAGGAAAAAAAACTACTTTTGCCCTAAAGTCTTAAATCATATCTAAGATGTCTAAATTCGGCCAATTAATAGACGACAACCATCCTTTACTATTGGTGTTCTACAATGAGCTTGATACATTGTCCTCTGCTATGCACCCAACTTTAAAAGATGTAGCTGCTGCAATGGGAGATAGAGCTAAAGTAATTAAGATTAATGCTGATAAAAATGAGAAACTAGCTCAAGCTCTAAGAGTTAAGGTCTTACCTACTTTGATGATTTATAAGGAAGGAGAAATGCTTTGGAGACAAAGTGGTGAACAAGATGCTAACACTCTAATAGGCTTGATTAAAGATCACGTAGAATAATTTTATTTTTTGAACTCATCAACAATTGAGTTGTATTCTGTTTCTATATTTTCAGAAAATTCACTTTTATCATTTAATAATATCATTTCAATAAAATAGCGGAAATCCAAAATCTCATTTTTAATTTGATCAGAATATTTAAATTTATTTTCATCAGAAAGATTAATGAAAACGTTTAATCGTTTCTTATATACACTCAAGATTTTTAAGGCTATTTTTTGAGCTTTATTATTTGCTTTACTTATGTAGTATCCGTCTACTATATCATATAAAGTAGTGTAATAATCGTATTCACCATAAAGAAAAATAAAAGCTTGAGTTGAAGAAACAAACTTGTCTAGTTTTTCTTCTAAAATCTCTGAATCTTCATTAGTTAATATGGCCTCAATTAGAGTTCTATACCTTTCAATTTCTGTGACTATTTCTTCACCTATTCCATATTGTAAATCAGCACTTAAGGAAGAAAAATAATTTAATCGATCAGAATATTTTTCAGAAATTTTTTCAGATAATTTCTGAGCAGATTTAATTTCTGATATTTTATAATAATTATCAATGAAAGGAACTAAAAGACTATAATACCCAAACTTGTCTAACGGCATTTTTTCTATTGCAAGATCAATTATTTCTTTAGCTTTTTCTTTTTCTCCTTCATTGATTAATTGCTCAGCCAATCTAGCCATATTGCTTCTAAAACTAATACTGTTTTTTCTAGTTTCCGGATCATGATAAATTTCAGAATCATTTGAATTACCCCAACTCCATTGTTTAACTATATCATACATTAAATCACTATCAATTCGACCCATTAAATAGGGATTATTAGGACTTAAAGAGGTTTTAATAGGAACTAATTTATATACTAAACCATCTAATTGAAGATATTCTTTCATCCAGATATATTCAGACTCATCATAACTACCACCTGTAAAATAAATAGGTCTTTTCCAATCATTATTAGCCAAAATATCTAACATTAATAATTGATTTTTGGTAATGCCTGTCTTTGGAAGATCAATATCAATATATGAAACAATTTTCTCTGAGTCTTTTATTGAAACAATTCCACTTTGTAAGGCATTTTCTTTATTTACTTTAACACGTATTTTATTTGTTGGATAAAAAACCATCTCTTGGGTATTTTTTGGATAATCACTTGGATTTCCTCCAGATTGAGCAATTAAACTTTTAAATTTTGTTCTATCATCATCACTAGCCACCCAATTAATAAAATCTTTTATATCCCATCTTAATGAATCTGTTAGAGACTCATATTTTATATAATCTCTAACTCCATACGCATAGAGTTTATGTTTTAATTGAGATTTTATAGGATCACTTTTATAAGTTTTTCTTTTGGTTTGGTCTATGTACCAATCAGTAGCCAAAAGACTTGTATTAATAGTTCGAATATCAGTTCTGTAACCTTCAATTTCTTGAGCATACCAAAGAGCAAAAGTATCATTATCCCCTATAGTAAATATAATAGCGCCGACATTTTCTTGAATAGATGAAAGGTAAGATTTTGCTATTGATTGCGCGGTATACCTATTTGATCTATCATGATCATCCCAGTTCTGGTATGCCATTAGAAATGGAACACAAATGAAACATAATAGTGTGATTAAAGGCTTCATAAATCTTGATCCTTTGTAAGCTTTAAGATTATTTATTAATGATAAAGCACCTATCCCTATCCAAATTG